>Ga0137409_10007382_pt1 | contig 11310 bp, 13 predicted proteins | sample CZODoug1_16funga_FD_122059 | JGI IMG/M metagenome (GOLD analysis project Ga0137409, IMG submission 122059) | Vadose zone soil fungal communities from Angelo Coast Range Reserve, California, USA - CZODoug1_16fungal (Hybrid Assembly) | ecosystem: Environmental > Terrestrial > Soil > Vadose zone... | reverse complement strand
CGGGCACGTTCGCGACGCGGCGCAAGACCTCGGTCACTTGCGTGCGCAAAACTTTCGGGTTTTCGCCAAAAACTTTGATGACGACCTGTCCGTCAATCTGCGAAATGCTTTCCAGCACGTTGTCGCGGATGGGCTGGGAGAAACTCGTTTCCACGCCCGGCAGCGCGTCGAGGGCCTTGTCCATCGCCACGAGAATCTTCGCTTTCGTCATGCCTGGACGCCATTCGGCCGGAGGTTTCAAGTCCACGAAACACTCGGCCATGTTGATCGGTTTGGGGTCAGTGCCGTCTTCGGGCCGCCCGGCTTTCGAGATGACGGTCTTCACTTCGGGAACGGTGTGCAGCAACTGCCGGATTCTTCCTGTTTGAGCCACGGCCTCGTTGACGGAAATGCCGGGCGGCAGGTTGGCGTTGACCCAGATCGTTCCCTCGCTGAGTTCCGGCAGGAATTCTGTGCCCACGCGCGGCAACAACGCGAGGCTCGCTGCGAGCGCGACGTGCTTGGCCCAGCGCGCGGGAGCGAGCAGCACCACGACCCCGGCAAGCAGGGGCCAGGCGAGCAGGGCGGTGAGCACCCACTGGCGGTACATGGCTACCGCACCGCCGCGCGGACCACGGCCAGGACGCGAGGGTCATTCGCGCCGCCGTGCGGCTGCACGGTATGCTTGGCAGCGGGTCGGCGAGCCGGTGATGAGGCCCGCCACATGATTGCCGTTCCAGGCCTCGTTCCGCTGCTCGAAGTCCTCGACATGCCAGCGTCGATCAGGTTCTACCGCGACGCGCCGGGTTTGGACGCGATCAGGACGTCGGCGCCGCGAAACGACTGCGGTTGGGCGGTGCTCGGGCTCATACCATGAATCGCAACCGACGCGCGCTGTTGACGGGATTGGGCGGCGACTTCGGGCTCGGGTTCTTCTACGTGCGTGAATACTGGATTCGCATCGCGCCCTCGGTCTACAACGACATGCGCGACGTGGAACGCTTGCTGAACGCGCTGTCCTGATCGCTCTGTGACGCTGTGAAACCAGCCGCCATCAAACCTCTGGTGCCCCACAGTGCGCTCGAGGCTCTCGATATTCGAGTCGGGACGATCGTGTCGGTCGAAGACGTCCCGAAGTCCAGGAAGCTCGTCCGACTCATCGTCGACTTTGGAGACCACCAGCGCCGCATCATCGCCGGCATCAGGATCGAGCGATCCGATCCGAAGGAGATCGAAGGGAAGCAGAGTCTGTTTGTCGTGAACCTCGAGCCCAGACCCATCATGGGCGAAGTGTCAGAGGGCATGCTCTTCGACATCGGATATGCGGATGGTGAAACTCCCTGCCTGGCAGTGCCGGAGCGTGCGGTTCCGAATGGCGTTCGCGGGGGGTAGGATATATGGCGCGTGTCGGGGCGTGGCTCCGCGGGTTGCTAGGCAGCAAAGGGGAATCGGCCGCTGGTCCCGCGCTGCCGCACGCGCGTACGCAGCCCATCGGTCCGGAGTCCTTCGCCGAGGAGAACAACGACTTTGCGCTGACGATGTACGGGCAATTGCGGCAGCGGCCCGGGAACCTGTTCTTCTCTCCGTTCAGCATCCGCACAGGGTTAGGCATGACCCAGGCCGGAGCCAGGGGCGAGACCGCTGCGCAGATGAGAGAAGCGCTCCGCATCCCGTCCTCGAACGACACTGTGCACGTCGCCTTCGCCGAGACCATCCAGCGGCTCAACGCAGCTGGCGGCGGCAAGTACGAGATGGCCGTGGCGAACTCTCTCTGGGGCCAGGATGGCGCGCCGCTCCAGTCTGGATTCCTCGACCTGATCGCCCGGCATTATGGCGCCGACATGAGCCTCGTCGATTTCCGCCACGCCGCCGAGGCCGCACGCCTGGTGATCAACCGGTGGGTCGAAGACAAGACCAGGCGGAAGATCCGGGATCTCATTTCTCCGGGCGGTCTGGCCGCCGACACGCTCCTGCTCCTGGGTCGAGATCTGATGGGTCAGCTGCGACGATCTTCTTTCTTCGAGCACGAAATGATAGGCTATCGCCGAGCGGTGACCACGGGTCCAAGTACCGGGTGGAGGTCATCGGCCTGGGGCGTCAGGACAGGTTCTCAGAACCACAATCCTGTTTCAGGAGCGCCTACCTCATTTGTGGCACCGCTCATCTTCTCTCTCCAACAGGCCCACACCGGCGTCCGCGCTGCCTTGTCCTGCGATATGCTGGCGCCGTGACTGCGACGGTCCTGCGCTCAGACAAGCCTGTCCCGCCGACGCGGCGCGCGCGTGCCAGGAGACAGGCGTCACGCCGCCGCGGCTGAAGCGCGGACATTGGACCGACGGAGCCAATCTTTCAGCGCTCAAAGGAGCTGTCATGAGATTCCTCGCAGGCGGCTTGTGTGCACTGCTACTCGCTGCGCTGATGAATGGCGGGCCGCTCGAGGCCACGGCGACATGCGAGGGCCTGACGTCGCTGACCGTGCCCAACGTCACGATCACGCTCGCGCGGGCGGTCGAGGCCGGCGCGTTTACGCCGGCCACTGCCGGGCGCGGCTCAGGTGCTGCGCAGGCGATCAACGCCCCGCGGGCGTTTTGCAGAGTGACAGCCACGCTGACGCCGTCCGATGACTCGGACATCAAGATTGAGCTCTGGATGCCGGCCGCAAATTGGAACGGGAAGTTCCAGGCGGTCGGCAACGGCGCCTTCAACGGGACGATCGCCTACGCCGCAATGGTGACCGCGCTGGCCCGCGGCTACGCGACCGGCTCGACCGATACGGGGCACGTCGGCGGCAGCGCGAACTTCGCCCTCGGGCATCCGGAGAAGGTGATCGACTTTGGGTGGCGCGCGGTCCACGAGATGACCGTGACGTCGAAGAAGATCATCGCCGCCTACTATCCTGCCGGCTTGCAGCACTCGTACTGGAACGGCTGTTCCGCCGGCGGACGTCAGGGGATGAAGGAAGCGCAACGCTTCCCCGCGGACTTCGATGGCATCATCGCTGGCGCGCCTGGTCTCGACTGGACCGGCCGCGCGGCGCAGGCGGTGCACGTCGCCCAGGCGCTGCAGAAGGACGGGACTTCGCGTCTCTTACCCGCCAAGGCGCAACTCCTGCACAACGCGGTGCTCGAGGCCTGCGACTCACTGGATGGCGTGAAGGATGGCGTAGTCAACGATCCGAAGCGGTGCGCGTTCGATCCAGAAGTGCTCCGCTGCAAGGATGCCGAGGAGGCGTCGTGCCTGACGCCGGCACAGGTACATACGGCAAGGATGCTGTACTCGCCTCAGGTGAATCCCCGGACGAAACGCGAAGTCGCCGGCCTCTTGCCTGGCAGCGAGCTCGGATGGACGGACATGGGATGGTCCGCGTCGGCTCGAGCGACGGGACTCGATCAGTTCCGGTTCCTCGTGTTCAAGGACCCCCGCTGGGACATCGACAAATTCACCTTCGAGACCGACATCGTCCGTGCGGAAGAGACGGACCATGACACGCTCAACGCGCTCGATCCAAACCTCAAGGCGTTCATCGAGCGTGGGGGCAGACTGATCCAGTATCACGGCTGGAGCGATCCGCAGATCTCACCGGGGAACAGCGTGCAGTACTACCAGCGCGTGCTGGAGGCGCTCGGCGGTGTCGCCAAGGTTCAGAGTGCCTATCGTCTGTTCATGGCCCCGGGAATGGCGCACTGCGGCGGCGGCGAGGGTCCGAACACCTTCGACATGGTCAGCGCGCTGGAGCGATGGGTGGAGCTGGGCAAGGCACCCGATCAAGTCATCGCGTCGCACCTGACCAACGGCGTCGTTGACCGTACGCGGCCGCTTTGTCCATACCCGAGTGTCGCGACGTACAAAGGAACAGGAAGCACGGATGAGGCCGGGAACTTTGTCTGTAAGGCGCCGTAGGAGAGCGTCCAGCCGCGACGTGGCGGTAGACGTGGCGGTAGATGAGCGGGAGGAGAGATGAGCACAGACGCGGGCGCGGGGACTTCGGTGGCGTGTTCCGTCACACCCATGCTGTCGGTTCGGAACGGCGCCCGAGCGGTTGAGTTCTACAAGTCGGCATTCGGGGCGATCGAGGTCTACCGTGTCGAGGATCCCGGCGGTGCGGTCGTGTCTCGGCTGTCCGTTGATGGTGCGGAGTTCTGGCTGAGTGACGAGTCCCCTGAGCATGGCAACTTCAGTCCAGAGTCTCTGGGCGGCGGTTCGGCCCGGATGATCCTGACCGTGCCTGATCCTGACGCGATGTTCGCGAAGGCACTCGCGGCCGGTGCCCGAGGGGTCGTCCCGGTGGAGGAAGCGTATGGGTGGCGACTGGGCCGAGTGGTCGATCCATTCGGCCATCACTGGGAGATCGGCCGTCCGCTTGCGTCGTAACAAGCGCGACGTCGATAATCTCGCGATGCAAAAAGCCTCCTCGCGCCGTACCTTTGTCAAGACCATCGCGGCCGTCGCAACCAGCGGATCCAGCGTGCTGGCGCAGCCGCCCGGAAGCCCCCGCGGATTCGATCATGTCGCGCTCCCGATGCAAAACACACAGGCAATGCTGGCGTTCTATCGCGCGCTTGGTCTGCAGATAAATGAAACCGCGAACGCGATCGCCGTGTACGTCGGCGATCAGATGATCAACTTTCACCGCCCACCTCTTTGGCAGGACGCGACGTTCACGCTGCGAGCGCCTGCTGCGAAGCCGCCGTGCGGTGACTTGTGCTTCGTCTGGGACGGGACGCCCGCGTCTCTGAAGGCGATGCTCGATCGAGCGGGCGTGAAGGTCGTCGAGGGTCCGGTGGCTCGGCAGGGCGGTCGTCGAAAGGCCGGCTCCAGCGTTTATGTCCGCGATCCAGACGGCAATCTTCTGGAATTCATGATCTATTCGTGAGATGAGGGCCCCGACCCGGCCCCTGCTTGAAAAGTTGCCTGAAACGGCGCGGCCACGGTAGAAGAAGCATGAATTGGACGACTTCTTCAGCGGAGAACGGCTCGACGACAAATACCTGATCGGGCGGCGGCTCGGGCAGGGAGGGATGGGAGCCGTCTACAAAGCGACACACCTGGGGACGACCCGCGCCGTCGCCATCAAGATCATCCATCCGCAACTGTCGGGCAATCAGGAGTTCGTCGAGCGCTTCCGCCGCGAGGCGGAAGCATCCGGGCGGCTGCGCCATCCCAACGTCGTCGACGTCACCGATTTCGGCTTCGCGCGCACCAGGTCGGGTCAGGTCGCGTACCTGGTGATGGAGTACCTCGATGGCTGCACGCTGGCCGAGGTCCTCGACGAGGAGCGCCGGCTGCCCACGAGCTGGGTAATCGATATTCTCGATCAGGTCTGTTCGGCGGTTGACGAGGCGCATCGGCTGGGCATCATTCATCGCGACTTGAAGCCGGAGAACATCTGGCTGGAGCCGAACCGGCGCGGCGGATATACCGTGAAGGTGCTCGACTTCGGCCTGGCAAAACTCGGCGACCGGGCGGAGCCCGCGACGGCGCCGGCAACGGCAGGCGCGATCGCTGCCGACGGGGCGACCCTGGTCCAGTCATCCCTCGAGACGATCGGCGCGGGGCTGACGCGCGTGGGTTCGATGATGGGCACTCCCCTTTACATGTCTCCGGAACAATGTCGCGGCGAGAGCCTCGACGCCCGGGCGGATATCTACAGCCTGGGAGTGATCGCGTACCGCATGCTTGCCGGCGAAACGCCCTTCACCGGAGATCCCGGCGAGGTCATTCGGCTGCACTGCACGGGCGAGCCTCCCCCCTTCAGCGACAAGCGCGCTCGAGTGCCGAAGCGGATGGCCGGACTCGTCATGGCGGCGCTCGCCAAGAGCCCATCCGCCCGGCCCGACAGCGCCGCCGGCTTTGGCACGGCACTGCGGGCCAGCACCGAAGGAAGCGGCTCGCTGCTGCGTCAAGCGGTCTCGCTGTACAGCGAGCACTTTCCCGCGTTTCTCAAGATCTCGCTGCTCGCGCACGTGCCGCTGATTGGCTCCATCGTCGGTCTCGTTCTGCTGGATCGCCCATCGGAAACCGTTGCGCCGGCCGTTCGCGCGATCGTCGGCCCGCTGGTATTTCTCACGATTATCGCGGCCAACCTGTTTGCGTACGCCACGGTCTCGGCGCTGACGGCACCCATCGTCGTCCAGCTGGCGATCGCCCCACTGCGTGAAGTGCGGCTCGGCATGGCGCTCGCGGCGCTGAGGCGCCGATGGCAGACATTTCTCGCGACGACGGTCGCGGTTGTGGCGATGACGCTCGCGGGCACCGTGTTGCTCGTGATACCGGGAATCGTGTCCGCCATCTGCCACGCGCTCTATGCGCCCGTGGCCGTGATGGAGGACCTGGGCGTGCGCGCGACGCTCAGGCGCGCACGCAGCCTCGCGAAGCGGTTCTGGAGCACTGTGGCGATCATTACGGCCCTGCAGTTCACGCTGCCCGTCCTCGTGTGGATCGCGTCGGTGAATTCCTCGTTCACTCTGAAGCTTGGGGATGACTATCGCCCGAAGGAGTTCAGTTTTGGCTTCCAGACGTCTGGCAGGTCCTCGCTCTATCAACTGTTGAACGTCCTCGTGGCGCCGCTCGCCGCGATCATGAGCGCGCAGCTCTATCTGAAGACCCGGCAGGCCGGTGGAGAAGTGCTGCGCCATGCGATCGAACAGTTCGAAGCGCTCGAGATACCGCGCAGCAGGTGGCAGGCGAGGATGATGCGAGGGAAGTCAGAAGTTAGAGATTAGAAGTGGGAAGTTCCATGGCACAATCCACCCTCTCGGCCGCCAGGGTGCCGCCGGTCGTCACACAGCACGGAGTGCCTATGAAAAAGCTGGTTCTCATCCTCGCGGTGGCATGTGTGTCGTGCGCTCCGCAAGCCGTCGCCGACAAAGACGTCACTGGCTGGGAGCGGCAGGCCCAGAGCATCACCATCATCCGGGACGATTGGGGGATCGCACACGTCTACGGAAAGACGGATGCCGACGCCGTCTTCGGCGTGATGTATGCCCAGGCCGAGGATGACTTCAACCGGGTGGAGACCAACTACCTCAATTCGATGGGGCGTCTCGCGGAGGCCGAAGGCGAGAGCGGGATCTACCGCGACCTGCGCATGAAGATCTTCATCGACCCGGACGACATGAAGGCGCAGTACCAGAAGGCCCCCGAGTGGCTGAAGAGCCTGATGAACGCCTACGCCGACGGCTTGAACTATTACCTCTACAAGCATCCACAGGTGACGCCGAGAGTGATCAAACATTTCGAGCCCTGGATGGCGCTCACCTTCAGCGAGGGCAGCATCGGCGGCGACATCGAGCGGGTCAACCTGACCGAGCTCGAGAACTTCTACGGGAACGGCCCGAAGAAACTATCCCTGGTCGAGCCGGTCGAACCATTCGCGGAGCCGGCGGGATCGAACGGCGCTGCCGTCGCGCCGGCGAACACCACCGCGCACCACTCGCTCCTGCTGATCAATCCCCACACGTCCTTCTACTTCCGCTCCGAAGCGCAGATGGTCAGCGATGAAGGCCTGAACGCCTATGGCGCCCTGACGTGGGGCCAGTTCTTCATCTACCAGGGGTTCAACGAGCGCGCGGGGTGGATGCACACGTCGAGCGGCGTCGACAACATCGACGAGTATCTGGAAACGGTGACGAAAAAAGACGACGGCTTCACCTACAAATACGGCACCGAAGAGCGTCCGCTGAAAGCCAGCAAGATCACCGTGCCGTACAAAGCGGCCACCGGGATGGCGAAAAGGGAGTTCACCGTCTACCGGACCCATCACGGACCCGTCGTTCGCGAGGCGGACGGCAAGTGGGTGAGCGTCAGGCTGATGCAGGAGCCGCTGAAAGCGCTCACGCAGTCGTACTCGCGCACGAAGGCGAAGAGCTACAAAGCGTTCAAAGAGACGATGGAGCTGCACACCAACTCGTCGAACAACACGATCTACGCCGACGCCGACGGCAGCATCGCCTACTTCCACTCCAACTTCATTCCGAAGCGCGACACGAAGTTCGACTGGACCAAACCGGTGGACGGCAGCGATCCCGCGACGGAATGGAACGGCGTGCTGTCGGTGGACGAGACGCCCGGACTGCTGAACCCCCCGAATGGCTGGCTCTACAACACGAACAACTGGCCGTGGTCGGCGGCCGGCCCGAACAGCCCGAAGAGGGCGGACTTTCCCGTCTACGTGGAACGCAACGGTGAGAATCCGCGGGGCATCCATGCCATTCGCGTCCTCGAGAACAAGAAGGACTTCACGCTGGATTCGCTCGTTGCGACGGCCTACGACAGCTATCTGACGGAATTCGACATCCTGATCCCGCCGCTCTTGAAAGCCTACGACCAGACACCTGCGGCGAACCCGCTGAAGGCGAAGTTGTCCGGGCAGATCGCGCTCTTGCGAGGATGGGACCACCGGTGGTCGGTCGCCTCCGAGCCGACGTCGCTCGCGGTGTACTGGGGAGAGGAGATCGGGAGGCGGGTCGGCGACGATGCGCGGAAGGCAGGCATGTCGGCAGACGACTATGCTGCCAGGAAGGCCACGCCGGAGCAGATGCTGCAGGCGCTGTCGGCGGCCTCCGACAAGCTCGCGAGCGACTTCGGGAGCTGGAAAACTCCGTGGGGCGACGTCAATCGCTACCAGCGCCTCACCGGCGACATCGTCCAGCCGTTCAACGACGCGCGGCCGAGCATCCCCGTCGGCTTCACCTCCGCGCGGTGGGGCTCGCTGGCATCATTCGGCGCGCGCACGTCCACAGGGACCAGGAAGATGTACGGCGCCAGCGGGAATAGCTTCGTGGCCGTGGTGGAGTTCGCTGACCGTGTGCGGGCCAGAGCGGTCACGGCGGGCGGCGAGAGCGGCGATCCCAGGTCCCGGCATTTCAGCGATCAGGCTGAACGGTACAGCACGGGCAATCTTCGGGACGTGTACTTCTATCGCCCGCAGCTGGAGGGCCACACCGAGCGGCAGTATCATCCGGGGAGCAACTGATGCGGCACCTGTTCGAGCGGCTGATGGCGTGGATCGGTCTCTGGCGTAATCGACCGCCCGGATCGTCGCGCGACCCTTACGCCTGGAAGCCGGCTCCTGTGAAACCGCGTCCGCGCGATCGAAGCGGGTCGGTCGCGGTCGCGGAGCCCGACGACCAGTAGACTCGGATGGCGGCCTCCTGACGCGCCCAGGCGCGCGCCTCTTTGCTTTTTCCTGATGTCGCCCTGCTAGAATCCCCGGCCACCTCGCGATGGATCTCGATCCGATGGAATCGGCCGGCGACGCGGCCGAGCAGACGTCCGCGTCGCTCGATCGCACGAAGGCGCGCCTGAGCACGTGGGTCGCAATCACCGTGGCGCTCCTCGCGACCTTCCTCGGCGTGTGCAAGGTCAAGGACGACAACATCGTGCAGGCCATGCAGCAAGCTCAGGCCGACAAGCTGGATCACTGGAATTTCTACCAGGCTCGGAATATCCGCCAGGAACTGGCCGCGGCGACGGTCGCTCAACTCGAGCTGGCGGCTGCCGGCGCTGCTCCCGGCCAACAGGCTGGTTACCGCGAGGCCATCGCCTCTTACAAGCGGCTGGTGGCCGACCAGGCGCAAAAGAAGGAAGAGCTGCGCGTCCAGGCCGAACGCGATCAGCAGACCTACGACACGCTCAACTTTCGCGACGATCAATTCGATCTGTCTGACGCGCTGATCGCGCTGGCCATTTCCCTGCTGGCGTTGACGGCGCTGACCCACAAGCCGTGGCTCTTCTGGCTGGCGCTCGTCCCGACCGCCGGCGGTGTCGTGATGGGCCTCGCCGGCCTGCTCGGATGGCGTCTGCATCCAGATACCCTCGCACGCCTGCTCTCCTGATCGTCTCCTTTAGGCTCGTCGCAGCCGTCTGTCGGGCCGCAGCACTTCAGTCGTGCGACATAACGCGCTACCATCGTTTTGATGATTCGCAAGCTCCCATCCGGAAAGTACCGCCTGTACTCGCGGAAGAAGGATCCGAAGACCGGGAAGCGGCGCAACCTCGGAACGTTCGCGACCCGCGCCGCGGCCGAGCGCCACGAGCGGGCGGTGCAGTTCTTCAAGCGCCAATGAGGATGTGTGGCGCCCGACAGACCGTGATCGAAGGCACCTAAAGTGGCACGCGCGGATGCGGCTTACCAGCCCTTCATCGACAATCCCGGCCACATCCGCACGCTGGAGCGACAGCGCTTTGTCGTCCTGCGCCCTCTCCCGGCCGTGACGAAGATCCATCGCGAGGTGCAGCGAACGCTTCGCCAGAAACTCGCGACCTTGCCGGTTTCGTACCCGGCGCAAGCCCACGTGACCCTCTGTGGATTTGCGGCGGGCGCCGAGCTTGGTAGTGTTCAGGATCTCGTGCGGCGCTGGGCGCGCTCCGTTCCGCCTCTGATCATAGAAGTCGAACGTGTCACCTCGTTCCCACCGCCGTTCCAGGTGGTCGTCGTGCAAGTGCGAAGGACGCCCGAACTGTCCGCGGCCCTCGCGGGCCTCAGGCAACGGGCCCAGACCGAGCGTTTCGACGTCTCGACGAACATGCCGGTCGATCGGTGGATTTTCCACATGTCCGTCGCATACTGCTCGGAGCTGAGCCTCTCGGACTGGCACGAGCTCGCCTCGGCTGTCGAAACATTGCACGTACCACCGATGCAATGTACGGTTGAGTCGACTGAGGTCGTCGCGTTCGATGACGGCCGCGAGTACTCCGGCGGGACGTACCGGCTCGGGGCTCAGTAAGGATGTCGCATCACGACCACCGGGAGGAACAATGAGGATTCGATTTCGCGCTCGGGCTTGTCTCATCGTTGGCGTCTGCCTGTCTCTTGGGTGGAGTCAGAAGGAAGCGGTCATGACGACTCGCGCACACGGAACCTTCGACGTCAAGCTGGCCCCTCAACCGCTCGCCGACACGACAGCGGACGCGACGCTCGGACGAATGTCCGCCGACAAGCAGTATCACGGCGATATCGAAGGGACCGGCAAGGGCGAGATGCTCACGGCCGGCACGAGCGTGAAGGACTCGGCCGGTTACGTGGCGATCGAGCGGGTCTCAGGAGCGCTGCATGGCCGAAAGGGCAGCTTCGTGCTTCAGCACAGCGGCATCATGACGCGCGGCGCTCCGCAACTGACGATCACCGTGGTTCCAGACTCCGGTACCGGCGAGCTGGCAGGGCTTACGGGCACGATGGGGATCACGATCGCCGGCGGAAAGCATTCGTACGACTTCGATTACACGCTCTCGAAATCTCCCTAATCCTCCTGACTCCTTAACAGCCCGTGGTGAAAGTCTGGCGTCGCACCGAGACGGGCGAGGCGCCCCGATGGCAAGGCGCGACGACCG
>Ga0137409_10007381_pt1 | contig 11311 bp, 4 predicted proteins | sample CZODoug1_16funga_FD_122059 | JGI IMG/M metagenome (GOLD analysis project Ga0137409, IMG submission 122059) | Vadose zone soil fungal communities from Angelo Coast Range Reserve, California, USA - CZODoug1_16fungal (Hybrid Assembly) | ecosystem: Environmental > Terrestrial > Soil > Vadose zone... | reverse complement strand
GCTGATCATGCTCAACCTGCGCTACGACAGCGACGCGGCACGTCTGATGGCAAGCGACATCGCACGGCGGATGCGCGACGCTGCCTACGAAGCCTCGTCCGAACTGGCGGAAGAAAAAGGTGCGTTTCCGCTGTTCGATGCCGACAAATATCTTGCCGAGCCGCATTGCGCCGCGCGCCTGCCGCAGGAGCTGAAGAGGCGCATCGCCAAAGTCGGCGTGCGCAACTCGCACCTGCTGTCGATCGCACCGACCGGAACCATCTCGCTCGCTTTCGCTGCCAATGCGTCGGGGGGCATCGAGCCGACGTTCTCGTGGACCTACATCCGCAAGAAGCGCATGCAGGACGGCACGCGCCAGGAGTATGCGGTCGAGGACTACGCGTATCGCCTGTACCGGCTGCTTGGCGGTGACCTCAACCGGCTGCCGCCGCCGTTCGTGCATGCGCTCGAGATGAGCGCACGCGATCACATGCTGATGATCGCGGCCGTGCAACCGTACATCGATGCCGCCGTAAGCAAGACGGTCAACGTGCCGGAGGACTATCCGTTCGACGAGTTCCGCGCGCTGTATCTCGAGGCGTGGAAGGCGGGGCTCAAGGGCATCACCACGTATCGGCCGAACAACGTAATCGGCTCGGTGCTCGAAGTGAGGAAGGACGACGTCAAGGCGTCGCAAGCGCCACAGGATCTGAAAGACGATCCGGATCGCCGCGTCCGTCTGTCTTCAGCACCGCAGCCGGCGCTCGCCAGCCTGAAGTGGCCGGGCCGGCCTGCGCTCGACGAAGGCAACCTCGCCTGGACCTTCATGGTCGAGATCCCGGAGCGGCGCGAGAGCTTCGCGATTTTCATCGGCCAGGTGGGCGAGCCGCCGGTGCCGTTCGAAGTGTGGGTCAACGGCGCGGAACAACCCCGTGGCCTGGGCGCCATCGCCAAGACGCTGTCGATGGACATGCGCAGCGAGGATCGCGCGTGGCTCCGACTCAAGCTCGAGGCACTTGCCAAGGCGCGCGACGAACAGGGTTTCGCCTTGAAGATGCCGGGCGAGCTGGAGTCGCATTGGCAAAGCGGCGTGGTCTCCGCGTTCGCCAACATCGTGCGCTGGCGCTGCGAGCAACTCGGTGTGTTCCAGGATCCGACGCAACAACTGGTGCCGCTGCCGACGCCGGTGATGAACGCGCTGTTCTCACGCAAGGAACCCAAGGCGGGTCCGCTCGGAACGATGAGCTGGACGGTTGATGTCACCAACGCCAACACCGGCGACGACTTCGTGCTCGGGGTGAAAGAGCTCCACTTGCCCGATGGCAGCCGCCGGCCGTATTCGATCTGGCTCGCCGGCGAATATCCGAAGGCGCTCGACGGATTGTGCAAGCTGATCTCGCTCGACATGCGCGTGGTCGACGCCAACTGGATCGGACTGAAGCTCAAGAAGCTGCTCAACTTCGGCGAGCAGAACGGCGAGTTCTGGGCGCTGGTACCGGGCGAGGAAAAATCGTCGCTGTATCCGAGCACGGTCTCGTACATCGCGACGTTGCTGCTGCATCGATACAAGGTGCTCGGCATCCTCGACGACGAAGGCCGCGCGATTCAAAGCGCCGGCATCCTCGCGTTGCCCGAAGCGGTGAAGGTGATCGACAACGAAACCGCGCCGATCAAGGGCAAGGTGTGCCCGAGCTGCCACGCGGCGGCGATGATCAAACGCGACGGGTGCGAGTTCTGTACTGCTTGCGGCTATACGGGGCAGTGTTCGTAGGATTGCGCGACCAGCAGCGCAGCGGTGATTCGTGGTTGTTCCGGCGTCAGCGCCTCAAGCGCTGACCGTCACCCCGGTGGTTGGTTCGGCCAGGATCGCGTCGACAGCCGCGTCGAGGGTCAGTGCGGCGGCCGCCTGCGCAGATGCTGCGATTTCTTCAGTCGACAAAGTCAGTTGTGCCAGCAAGTCGCGCGCTTGTGGGCGATTTTCTTCAGCGGTGTGCGCCGCGACCCATGTGAAAAGAATCGCCGCCGCGAAGCGCTCGCCGCGCGCCGCACGCCACTTTCCAGCGCAGGCGATGCCGTCTATTTGCTGCGACATGTCGCCCGATTCACGAGCATGGCGTAACCCCGTTCGCAGACACGCACTCGCGCAAGCAAGGTCTTCGCGCGCAAGCGCGAGCCGACATAGCGCAAATTGAACACCCATTTTCCACCAACCGACGCCGGCTTGGTCCGCCGCCGCGGCCGCCCGTTCGAGAACAGGCGCGGCCCGTTCGTGCTCCCCCATTTCGAGCAAGGTCAGTCCGAGATTCAGCAGGTAACCAACCCGGGTCGCTTCGAATCCGTGTTGATCGCACAACTGCAAGCCTTCGCTGAAACAAGCGAGTGCTGCCGCGTAGTCCTTGCGCGCGCGATGCAGATTGCCGATGTTGTGCAGAACGAGAGTGGCATCCTTTAGATTGCCGGACCGGCGCAACGGTTCCAACGCCCGTTCGTACAGCGTTAGTGCTCGTTCATGCTGGCCAAGCGATTTCTCGACAACTGCAAGTCCGAGGAGCAACCGTTCCTCTTCGATCTCCTCTGCCCCGGCCGCCTGACCGAGCGCGTCCTCGAAGTGGCGCTTTGCTTCCAGCAATTGACCGCGCCGCCACAGAACCAACCCGCCGATATTCAGGCTCGCGAGCAAGCCGCGCGAGTTACCTGCAAGGCGATAGAGCTCGGCCGCCCGGCCTGCGTTCGTTTCAGCGTCCGCGAGGTGGCCGGCGCGAAACTGCAGATACGCGAGCGCGCGTGACAGCATCGCTATCGGGCCGAGCGAATTGATCGGGCAGGGCAATTCGGCGTGGCCGGCATCGAGGACAAGGTCGAGACCTTCCTGCATCAGCCCAATTCCCTCACGCCAACGCCCCTTGGTATCAAAAAAGAAAAGTAGTGGGGCAGCCATGGTCTCGAGTCGTGCGGCGTCCTTCTGACTGATCGCCCAACGCCACGCCGCACGGCAGTTTTCCAGGTCGATCTCCATGCCCGCGAGCGCGGCCTTCTGGTCAACCCGCTCGCGGTCTGAATGCCGCACAAGCACGTGCATGTAGTAATTCGCATGGCGGGCAAGCAGCGCGTTTGAATTGGTCGATCGTTGCCACGCGTACTCCCGGATGATCGGGTGCAGCGAGAATCGGCCATCGCCGCTGCCACGCAGCAGCGACTTGTCCAACAGCGCCGCGAGCACAGGCAACGATGCTTGCGCTACGTGCTCGGCCGCCGCGCGCGAGAAGCTGCCGACGAACACACCGAGTTGCGGCAGAACCTCGCGTTCGATTGGCGTCAGCATCCGCCACGAATGCTCGAAGCTCGCGCGCAGACTACGGTCGCGGTCGTTCGCGCCATCGGCCGGTGCCAGTACATCGAGTGAACGGGTCAGCTCGCGCACGATCTCGCCGACCGGGAGCAGCCGCGTCCACGCGGCGGCGAGCTCCAGTGCCAGCGGCAAGCCCTCGACAACATGGGCGAGCTCGACGACTTCGGCGGACTGCGCCTTCAGATCCCAGCCCGGCGACAGAGCCTGCGCGCGCAATTCAAATAGCCGCACCGCATCGAAGGCGCGCAACACGTCGATGTCATGCTCATCCCGGTCAGGCACTGGCAGACCTTCGAGCGGCAGCAGCCACGCGCCGGCGATCGCGAGACGCGCGCGCGAGGTTATGAGCAGTTTCAATCGGATGCATTCCTGCGCCAGTGCCGCAACGATGCGGTGGAGGCCGTTCAGGTGTTCTGCGTTGTCGAGCACCAGCAACATCTGCCGCTCGAGCAGATGGCGCACCACCTGCGCGAGCGGCGCCTCGTTGCCGGTCAATTTCAGTTCCAGGCGTTCAGCGATGCGCGGCGCCACCTGGTCGGTTTGCGTCAGATCCTCCAGCGCGATCCAGGCGCTGCCATCCGCGAACGACGCGCTCTCGAGCGGCAGCGCGGCACGCGCCAGCGTGCTCTTGCCGACGCCGCCGGGGCCGGTCAACGTGAGCACGCGGCAGTCGGCATCGGCGAGCAGCTGGCGGAGTTGCGTCAGTTCGAGCCGGCGGCCGATGCAGACGACTGGCGCAGCGGCAGCCGCTACGCGCGCAGTCCTGGTCGCATGCAGTTGCGCAGCAAGCGAGCGCAGTTCGGCCGACGGCTCGATGCCAAGTTCGTCGGCAAGCAGCGCGACATATCGGTGCCAGGCACGCTGCGCCTCGTTCGGAGCGCCCAACGCCGCCTGCGCGCGCATGAATGCGGCGAGCGCTGCTTCGTTCAGCGGATCGGCCTGCAAGACCTGCCGCGCCAATACCGCGCACGCGACGGGATCACGAGCGAGTTCATCGAGACGCGCCGCCAGCGCGTCGCGCCACAATCCTTCCAGGCGCGCACGCTCGAAGCGCAGCCAGTCCGCAAACGGCGGCGGCGCACCGGATTCAAAACCCTCGAGTAGCGGCCCGGTGTAGATCGCAAGCGCCGCCTGCCAGTCGCGTCCGGAAACAGCGGCCTCGAACGCCTGCGTGTCGCTGGCGATCGACCAGCGCAGCGTTTCGCCCAGCGTTTCAAAGCCCTCGAGCACCGTCCGTCGAACCTGCATGACGACGTTGCGCAGGTTGCTGCGGGCAGCCGCTTGATCGCGCTCGGCCCACAGCAGCGTCGCCAGTTCGTCGCGCGTTGCCCAGCGCTGGCTGCAAGCGAGATAAGCCAGCATCTGGTTGCGCCGTTCGCCAGTAAGCGCGACATCGCGGCCGTCGGCCAGGCAGAGCATGGGCGCGCCAAATAAGCGAACAAACGGGCGCTGCATTCGAGTCACCGACGTAGAACCAAGCTTGATGAATCAGTCTTGGAGCTTGGGTGTTTCACGTCAAGTCGGACAGTCGGCCGCGATTTGGTGAATACGCGGATGCGTGGTGCGACCAGACCGGGCGCCTTCGGCCAGTCCGAGACTTCCGAACCCGAAACGCTGGCTAAACGCACGCTCTCCTAAGGTGCCTCACCAAGCAATGGAGAGGTACCCGATGAATGCGACCCGCAGACTCGTCCGCAGCAGCGTACCGCTGGCGATGCTTTTCGTTTCCGCTTGCGGCACCAACCCCGGTCCCGAGGTCAATCCCGAAGGAGGCGGAGCAGTAGCCGCCGCAGATTTCTTCCCCGGACCGATCCTGCCGCCACCGCCAATCCCGATCACGTCGCCACAGATCAACTCGCCGCCGCGCGATGCTGTCGTGGGCCAGGGCGCCGGGGTGCGATTTTCGGTCGGCGTCGGCGGTCTCTCGCCTTTCACGTTTCGCTGGCACAAGAATGGATCGCCGATCCCTGGTGCGTCGGGCGCGGGACCCAGCCTGACAATCGCCTCGGCCGGGCCATCCGATGCGGCCAACTACATGGTCCTGATCACGGATGGGTTCGGCCACACCGCCACGGCGTCGGCCAGGCTGGAGGTCATGAGTCGCCGCTGGGCCCAATTGTCTGGGCGAAGCACGGCTACCACGCCAAATCTGCAGCAACCTTCCCTGACCCTGTGCGGACAACCGCACGTCGCGCATCTGGTGCCTTCGGCTAACGGGGGAAGTCAACTCTTCGTGCGCTCGTTTGATGGCGCCGTTTGGAGCGTGAAAGGCGCGGCACTGAACGTAAATGGCGATGCCAGCGCCTCGGATCCATCCATCGCCTGTGTGAGCGACGCAACCGGCGCCTGGCCCGTCGTGGCGTGGAGCGAAGGCACTGCAACCGGGCGCAACATCTATGTGCGCTATTGGAACGGCACGGCGTGGCAATCGAGCGGCGGCGCGCTCAATATCGCGGCCGGATCGACAGCCGTCAAACCCGTGCTGCGCGTTCCGCCCTACGACCCCAACGTTGGCAACGTCCCGACCGAAGGCATCACACGTCGCGCCGCCGTGGCGTGGATAGAAAATGGCCGACCGTCGGCGCGCAGATGGGACAGCGGCTGGCAGCTGCTGACGGGAGGCAGCCAGATTCCCTCCGCAGGCAACGCCACCGACATCGCACTCAAGATCGATCTCGAGTACCAGAACCGCTATCCGCTCGTGGTGGCCTGGATCCAGGCGGAGGGCGGTACGGGTCGGCCTTACGTGGCCCTCTACACCGGCACTCCGTCCGGCAATGATCACTGGACGCTGCTCGGCGACCCCGCGAGCATCGGCAATCCACCGTTGGCAGCGCAAGCAGGACGCATCGGCATCGCCACGGGCAAGCTGGCGTTACCCGGACTGGGGTCACCCGCGCTTGCGGTGCCAGTTGTGCTGTTGGCCGACGCTGGCGCGGTGCTAACCAGCTTCTACCCCGGGGCAAGCTACTTGCAGCTGATGGGATTGCAGGCATGGCCCGAGTATGGATCGTTCAGTCTGCCGCGCACCGTGAGGGCGGTTTCGCTCGATGGCGACGAGTTGCCAAGGTTGTCGTGCATGGGCAGGACGGTGCCGACCTTCGGCCTGGTGGTGAGCGACGCGACCGGCTTCGAAGTGCGTAACGGGACTTGCTCCGATCCGGTACCTGTCCGCTGGACGGCAGTGCGTCCGCGCTTTGACGTTCCACTCGAAGAAGCCAGCCTGCGCATGAGCAGTGCAACCGATCCCCTTGTGGCGGGCACTTCGTACATCGGCGGTGGTCGGTACGAGTTGTCCGTGTGGCGGTACTACGACTGACGGGTGTTCGCCAGCTCATTCCGCGCTCGACCAGATTCACCGTGGTCCTGAACATGCACCGATGCATCGGCCGGTAGCGGACGCTTGCGGAACCTTACGAACCGCTCACGAGGTCGCGACGCGGTCGCGAGGTACCCTCAACGGCCCTCTGCCTCAGAACCGACGGCAGCCGAGTGCGACAGGCTCAGCGTGACCAGACCAAGCACGGCCCGAACTTCTCCCATCTTGGGCGGCTTGGTCAAAATCCAATCGACATGCGGCGGCACCCCGCCGCCGCCGGCGGTTTCAATGGATCGCCCCCACCCGGTCAGCATGATTACCGGCGTGCGCGGCGAACGTGCCTTGACCTCGCTCGCTACTTGTCGCCCATCGATGTAGGGCATTCCCAGATCGGTGATCACCGCATCAAACGGGTGACCTGCTTCGCGCGCAGAGTTGAACGCCTCGATCCCGGCGGCGCCGCCGGGCGCCACGGTGACCTCATGGCCATCGCGTCCAAGCGTGTCGGAGAACGATTGCAGGACCACAGGATCGTCATCGACCAGAAGCAACCGTAACGCACGCACAGGGGTCGGCGGTGGCGCAGCGACCGAGAACACTCTCTCGCGCGGGTCAACCGTTGCCAGGCTCAGCCGAACCGTCGTGCCACGCCCAACCGCGCTATCGATCTCGATGTCGGCGCCGTGGCGTTGCACGACGCCGTAAACCATTGCGAGTCCCAGGCCCGTGCCGCGCTCGCCCTTGGTGGTAAAAAACGGCTCGAGGCATCTTTGTCGCGTCGCCTCGTCCATGCCCATGCCATTGTCTTCGACCTCCAGCACCGCACGGCCTGAATAATTGCCGGTGCCGCTGGGCCGGCCCAGCCGGGTTCTCAGTGTCAACGCGCCCCCGTCGGGCATTGCATCGACGGCGTTGAAAATCAGATTCGTGAGCGCCTCGCGCAGTTCGCTGTCGATGCCCAGCACGCTGGGCAGATCGCTTGCAAGCTCGGTCGTTACCCTGATCACCACGCCGCGTTGCTGCGGCATGTCGCTCCAGCGCGCGCGCGTCAACTCGATCACCTCCAGCACGAGCGGATTAAGCGCCATCGGGACCAACTTGAACTTGGGTTCGCGCTGGCGGTAGAACTCGCTCATGCGCGAAACGGTCGCTGCAACGTCGTCGATGGCGCGCAGGATGACGCCGAGCATGGCGCGGCCGCGCTCGCTCAGATGCGGCTCATGTTCGAGCAGATTCTCGGTATAAAGCGCCGCGGGCGAGATCGCGTTGCTGATGTCGTGCGCAATTCCACTTGCCATCTGACCGAGGGCGCGCAGGCGCTCGTGCTGGATGACGAATTGCTGCGACTCGCGCAATTCGTCATACGCGTGCTGGAGTGCGCCGTGCAGCTCGGCCTGCCGTACCGCCAGCGCCACATGGGCACTGAGCTGGCGGACGAATTCGCGGTCCACGCTGCTGAACGATGCCACCGTCCGTCGCGCCGCCACCAGCACGCCGAACAGGCGGCTCTCCGACTGCACCGGCGCGAAGATCACCGCGCGCAGGCCACCACCCGCCAGGCGCTGCGGAAATGCAAAATCGACCGTCGTCAGGTCGGGCTCGTGCACCAGTTCGCCCTGCACACACCGCGACAGGCCGTTCGCTTCGATCGGGATGGCGGCCCGTTCGGACATCGCCAGCTCTTGCGCCAGTGCACGGCTGCCGTTGCCGACGCAGGCGACGGTCAATGCCCGATCCACCGGGTCGTAGCCGCACACGCAGCAGAAGTCCACGGGCAGCCGCTCTTCGAGACTGCGCACTGCGACCTGGTAGATGCTCTGCAGGTCCCGTCGATCGGCGATGGCGGTGGTGATCTCGTCGAGCAAGCGCAACCGGTCCAGTTGTGCCGCCACGCGCGACTCCGCCAGCTTGCGATCGCTGATGTCGGTCGAGATGCCGAGCACGCCGGTGAGACGGTGGTCCGCGTCGCGCAGCGGGCTCTTGACCGACAGGTAGGTACGCGGCCCGTCGACTTCCTCCTCGATCAGCGCACGTCCCGCCGCAACGACGCGCGCATCCATGGCGCGGAAGGTATCGGCCGCGTCCCTCGCAAACAACTCATGGTCGGTCCTGCCGAGCACCTCCGCCTGTTCGAGATGGAAAAGTTCGAGGAAGAAACGGTTCACCAGCCGGTAGCGCCCCTCGATGTCCTTCACGAAAATGATCGCGGCCGAGTTGTCGATGACAGCCTCGAGCAGCTGCTGGGCTTCGAGCAGGAGCCGTGCCGCTTGCTCGCGCTCGTCGTCCCGGCGGCGCAGCTCGGCGTTGGCCGCTGCAAGTTCGCTGGTGCGGTCAGCGACACGCTGCTCGAGCTGATTGTTCAGTGCCTGCAGTTCTGCTTCGAGGCGACGCCGCGTCGCAACCTCCTGCTCCAGTTCGTGATTCACAGCGCGCAGCCTTGCGGGACTGGGCAGTGCAAGTGCCCGCGGCAACAAAGGCCACAGCAGCGCGGCGGTCGCCAGGGAGATGCTCGCAGTCATGGCCTTGACCCCTGCATCGAGCCAGTACACCGGCTGCCAGATATTCCAGATGCCCATCACATGCGTCGTGCCGCAGGCCAGGATGAACACCGCGAACATGATGAACACCCAGCTGAAGGGCAAATCGACGCGCCGGCGCACGAAAGTCCAGAGCGCGATCGGTATCGAGTAGTAGGCCAGCGCGATCACGGCGTCTGCTGCCACGTAGGTCCACAACAGCGCCGACGTCCACTGGAAGCAGTAGCCGTGCGGCAAAAAACCCTTGCTCGCGAAGAACTGCGTAAGCACGTCCATGGCACCCGCTCCCCGCAAATTACCCAGCGTGGACGCGATGATGCTGCCAACTTCGGCTTTTGGGTCGGCTGGCACTTTCGTGCTGAATGGGGCATGCGCGCCTCGCGCCCGGATTCGAGGGATCCCCTGTCCCAAGGGTCGGGAGTCGAACGCGCCCGAGGCGCATTGCTACGCTCACCTTTGGCTGACGAAAGAACGAAGCTGATGGTGCGCGGCACTAGCAACATGTTGAATCGCACACATGTCCCGGCGCGGCCTTCGCGTCATCCGACAACCCTGCGCCGAAGTGCCGCTGCGGTACCTCAGTTTGCCGAGCCGCGGTCGCAGCGCGCATCGGCGAGAGCGACGCTGCGCAGGTTCGTGGCCGCGTCACCGCGATGGCTTGCGATCTCGATCCTGGTGCTCGCCGGCTGCACGATGAGTTCCCCGGTCGTTGACGACGGACTTTCCGACTACCCCACGAGCGCGCAAGCCACGGTGCCAACGCCTGCGTCGAGCACAACCCGAGCCGCCTTCGCAAGACTCGGCCCGGGTATCAACTTCGGCAACATGCTCGACGCACCGAGCGAAGGCGCGTGGGGTTCGCGCGTGCAGGACCACTATCCGGCGATGGTGTGGCGAGCGGGGTTCCGGCATGTTCGACTGCCGGTGCGCTGGAGCGCACACGCGAGTCGCGATGCACAAGCACGCATCGACGCAGAGTTCATGGCGCGCGTCGACACTGTGGTGACACGCCTGCTCGACCAGGGATTCACCGTGGTCCTGAACATGCACCACTATCGGCAGCTCGATGGCGATCGACTTGATGACGGAGAGGTCGCGGTCGATCCGCGCAACCTGAGGCCGCGTTTCCTCGCAATGTGGCAACAGATTGCCGCGCACTTCGCGGGCCGCTCGGACAGGTTGTGGTTCGAGCTCTACAACGAGCCGCAGGGTGCGCAGTCGGCGGCTGGGTGGAATGACCTGGCTTCGCGCGCGCTGCGCGTCGTGCGGGCGACCAATCCCCAGCGCATCGTTGTCATCGGCCCGGTGCGCTGGAACAGCGCGCATGCGCTCGCCGGACTTGTCCTGCCGGCCGACGCGAACCTCGTCGCCACCGTCCACAACTACGAGCCATTCCGGTTCACGCATCAGCAGGCGCAATGGGCGGGCGCGGAAACGGCGCGCGCGAGCGGCGTTCGCTGCTGCGATGCCCAGCAGCGCCAGCAGATCGCCGATCTGCTGGACATCGCGCAGCGCTGGGCCGAGCGATACGACATACCGATGTGGCTCGGTGAGTTCGGGTCCTATGCGGGGCCGAGCCAGCATCCCAACGACATGGCGTCGCGCGTTGAGTACACGCGCCTGGTTCGCGAAGCGGCCGAGCAGCGCGGCCTCGCCTGGGCCTATTGGGAGCTCGACTCAGGCTTCGGCGTGTACGACCCGCAAGCGCAGGCGTGGCGAGAGCCTCTGCGCAAGGCGTTGCTGCCGGCGTCTTGAGCTGCGGGAACAACCGAATTTCACGGACGCCCCAACGCAGCAGGCGGCGTCAAGACGCGGTGTCATTCCGAGCCGCAGCGGTGTCATTCCGAGCCGCAGGCGAGGAATCTCGACCGTTCGTGCGCTGAGATCCCTCGCTTCGCTCGGGATGACACGTTTCGTCGTCCTCGGGATGACACGCTTCGTCGTCCCCCGAGGCGGCGCGTGAATATTCACGCGGACCTCAACGTGCGCGCAGCTGCCATCGCGCCCCGGTAAGCCTCCGCCCGCCGCGCGAAACGCTTACGAAACGCTCGCTTTCGTAGGCTGGGTCATCGCACACACGGAGACCCGCCTATGAACGCGACCTGCACCTTCGCCCCCGCACCGGGC
>Ga0137409_10007378_pt1 | contig 11313 bp, 12 predicted proteins | sample CZODoug1_16funga_FD_122059 | JGI IMG/M metagenome (GOLD analysis project Ga0137409, IMG submission 122059) | Vadose zone soil fungal communities from Angelo Coast Range Reserve, California, USA - CZODoug1_16fungal (Hybrid Assembly) | ecosystem: Environmental > Terrestrial > Soil > Vadose zone... | reverse complement strand
GAGCGCAGGGCAACCACGTCGGGCGCGACGCGTGCCACAGAGAGGACACAACACAAGTGCATTATTGTATAATTTCGCACGGAATCCCCAGAGCTCATCGGAACGAGCTTTGCAGCCACCCGTTGTGGCTGTCGAGTAAGGTAGGGCTCTATGAGTGATGCCGTATTTCGGCGCGAATCGGCCGTCGAGTATTTCAAGGAAATGGTCGAGGGGGCCCTCGTGCATCAGGGTCTCGCCACCCAGGAATTGACGGCGTTTTACGTCGTACAACTGCTGACCAGTTTTCTGCAGCGGCCGGCCCCCGGAGAGCATGTCGACGAGGCCCCGCTCGCCCTTCGCCTCGCACAGGCGTTTGAAAGCGGCGGCGCGCGGCAACGCGAGAGTTTGCGGCAGATTGGCGACGTGGCGCTGTTCGTTTCCGGGTTTTTCTCCGACTCCCTCACACGCAAACTCGTGGATGTGGACTACTACGTCAGCATCGGCGGATGGGCCTATAGCGCCCTGAGCCGGATCGAGAGCGATACGTTTTCGCCGGTATTTGCGGAGCTCGGGGAGAAGTTCGTGGGGTTCGTCACTGATATGGACGTTTTGGGCGAGAGCATCCGCAAGAGCGATCAACATTACGCCAATGCCATGAAGAAACTGTCCGAGGGCCGCGGGAATCTCGTCCGCCAGGTGGAAATGCTCAAGAAACTCGGATTGCGCACAACGAAGTCAATTCCTAAAGCAATTCTTGATCGAGCCGACGTGGATCAGGCAGAACTCGCTCTCTCGGCCGAAGCGGAGAGCGAGATCGACAGCCTCTTCAAAGACTAGGAGCCGAACGCTTCGTGTCGCTGATCAACTACTCGTCCCGCGAGATCAATTGCAAGATTGTCTACTATGGCCCTGGTCTTTGCGGGAAGACCACCAATCTCCAACACATCTACTCCAGGGTGCCACAAGATACTCGCGGGAAGATGATTTCCCTCGCCACGGAAATGGATCGGACCCTCTTCTTCGACTTCCTTCCCCTCGAGCTGGGTCAGATCCGCGGGTTCCGCACCCGTTTTCACCTCTATACGGTTCCCGGCCAGGTCTACTACAACGCGAGCCGGAAGCTGATCTTGAAGGGCGTCGACGGCATCGTCTTCGTGGCCGACTCGCAGATCGACCGGTTCGAGGCGAACATCGAGAGCCTCGTGAACATGCACGACAATCTGTCGGAGCACGGCCTTTCATCGGAAAAGGTCCCGATGGTAATTCAGTACAACAAGCGGGATCTCCCGCGTGTCGTCTCGGTACCCGATATGGAGAAGGAGCTGAACCCGAAGGGCGCCCCATTCTACGAGGCGGTCGCGCTCCGGGGCACGGGGGTGTTCGACACCCTCAAGCTGGCCTGTAAGCTCGTTCTGAAGACGCTCGGTTAAGCGCATGCGGCGCCTCGCCGTCTTGCTCGCGACGGGGTTCGGCATCGGCTATATCCCGGTCGCGCCCGCCTCGTGGGCCTCGCTCGGCACCGCCCTCTGCCTCCTTCCGTTCCTGCCCCGCCCCGACCCCTGGACCCTCGGCGCCGTGGTACTCCCGATGATCCCGCTCGGGGTCTGGGCGGCCGGCGAGGCGGAGCGCTCCCTGGGACGCGACGCGCGCCCCATCGTGATCGACGAGATCGCGGGGATGCTCCTCTCCGTCTGGGGCGTCCCCCTCGGGGGGAGTCCGATCGTGATGCTCGCCCTCGCGTTCGTCCTCTTCCGGTGCCTCGATATCTGGAAGCCGTTTCCGATTCGCCAGAGCCAGCGGCTCCCCGGCGGATGGGGCGTCATGGTCGACGACATCCTCGCGGCCGCCGTCGTAAACCTCCTCCTCCGCCTCGGGGCGGCGCTCCTGGCTCGATGAGCGCCGAGGTAATCACCATCGGGACCGAGCTGCTGCACGGCCTTGTCCGCGACACGAACTCGGCGCGGATCGGGGAGCTCCTGGCCTCCATCGGCGTCGAGGTGCTCTACCAGACGACCGTGGGCGACGACACGGGTCGGATGGCGGAGATCTTCCGGGCGGCGGCGCATCGGTCCCAGACGGTCGTGGCCACCGGGGGCCTCGGCCCCACGTCCGATGACCTGACCCGCAAGGCGATCGCGACCGTCTTTCGCCGCCGCCTCATCCTCGACGAGACGGTGCTGGACCGCATCCGCGGCCGCTTCCGGGAACGAGGGATCGAGATGCCGGCGATGAACGAATCGCAGGCGCTGGTCCCCAAGGGGGCGAAGATCATCGAAAACCCGCGCGGGAGCGCGCCGGGGCTCCACCTCACCCATCTGGAGACCGACTTCTTCTGCCTTCCCGGCGTCCCCGCCGAGGCGGAGGCGATGATGGAGCAATACGTCCTCCCGCACCTCCGCTCGCGCCGCGCCGGGATGGAGATGGCCCGGCGGGTCGTTCGTACGATCGGGCTCTCCGAGTCGTCGCTGGCCGAGCGGCTCCAAACGGTCGAGGCCGAGGAGGCGATGGTGAAGATCGGCTACCTGCCCCATTCCTCGGGCGTCGACGTCACGCTCGCCGCGGCTTCTCCCGACTCCGCCTGGGTGCTCGACGCGATGGAACGCTGCGAGCGCCGGGTCAAGGAGGCGGCGGGGGAGCATGTCTACGGCGGGGGGACGGAGTCCCTCTCGGGCGCGCTCGGAGCGCTCCTCGCGGGGCGGAATCTCACCATCGCGACGGCCGAGTCCTTCACCGGCGGCGCGATCGGCGCCGCCATCACGGAGACGCCCGGCGCCTCGCGGTACTACATGGGCGGCGTGGTCGCCTACTCGAACCGCGCGAAGCAGGACCTTCTCGGCGTCAAGAGCGCGACCCTGGAGCGTCACGGGGCGGTGAGCGCCGAGGTGGCGGAAGAGATGGCCGCGGGTGCGCGCAAGCGCTTCGAGTGCGACCTCGCGCTCTCCAGCACCGGCGTCGCCGGCCCCGAAGGAGGGACCGTCGAGAAGCCGGTCGGCCTGGTCTACCTCGGCTTCGCCACGCGCGACCGCGCGCGAAGCTCGCGGCACGTGCTCGGCGGGACGCGCTCGGAGATCATCGTGCGGTCGGCCGCGTACGCTCTCGATCTGGCCCGACGCCAGGTGGCCTCCTCGCGCGGGTGACGCGGACCTTCATCGCGTTGATGATCCCGTCCGACTGGACGGACTACCTCGGGGCGATCTCCCGGGAGCTCGCTTCCAAGACGCGCGGCCTCTCGTGGGTCCGGCCGGAGAACCTCCACATCACGCTCCGGTTTCTGGGGGATCTCGACGACTCGGCGGTCCAGCGGGTCTGCGATTCGGCGGCCCGGGACGTCGGCGAGGAGAGCTGCCCGAGGGCCCGGCTGGGCCCGATCGGCGGGTTCCCGAATCTGGCCCGCCCGCGGGTCGTCTGGGTCGGCCTCGCCGAGGGGGAGGAGGCGGTCTCCGCCCTCGCGCGCACGGTGAACGACGCGCTGGGCCGCGGCGGATTCGGCGCGCCCGACAAGCCGTTCCGCCCGCACCTGACGCTCGCCCGCGTGCGGGAGGGCGCCCGTGGCCTGGAGGCGCTCCGCGACGCGGCGCCTCCTCCGCCTCCGCCCGCGGCGCTCCTCGACCGCGTGTGCGTGATGAAAAGTGAACTACACCCGGCCGGAGCCCGGTATACTGCGCTCACAGAAATTCGCCTCCGGCCGCCCGGCGGCGCTACCCCGACTTCGCAGCGCCCCGGCTAGCCCGGAGAGTCGATCCAGACGTCCTGACAATCACCCCGACCCGAACCGGCGTCCCGGCACGGACCGCCAGAAACAGATCAGGGGGAATCGCGACATGGCAGGGAACCCGTCCACGAGCCCATCGGCTAGGGATGCGAGCAAGGAGCGCTCGAAGGCGCTCGAGCTTGCGGTGCAGCAGATCGAGCGCCAGTTCGGCAAGGGCGCGATCATGAAGCTGGGAGAGGAGTCGGCGCGCGTCCAGGTCGAGGCAATCCCGACCGGATCGCTCGCGCTCGACGCCGCGCTCGGCGTCGGCGGCGTGCCGCGGGGGCGCGTCATCGAGATCTACGGCCCCGAATCGTCGGGCAAGACAACGCTCGCGTTGACCGTCATCGCCCAGGCGCAGCGGGCCGGCGGGCACGCGGTCTTCATCGACGCCGAGCACGCGCTGGACGCGAACTACGCGAAACGGATCGGGGTCGACATCGATAGCCTCCACGTCTCCCAGCCGGACACCGGCGAGGAAGCGCTCGAGATCGCGGAGCACCTCGTGCGGAGCGGGGCCGTCGACATCATCGTGATCGATTCCGTGGCGGCGCTGGTTCCGAAGGCGGAGATCGAAGGGGAGATGGGCGACTCGCACATGGGGCTCCAGGCGCGCCTGATGTCCCAGGCGCTGCGCAAGCTCACCGGCACCATCTCCAAGTCGAAGACGACCGTGGTCTTCATCAACCAGATCCGCATGCAGATCGGCGTCATGTTCGGGAATCCCGAGACGACGACCGGCGGGCGGGCGCTCAAGTTCTACGCATCGATCCGCATGGATATTCGCCGGATCGGGGCGATCAAGGAAGGCGACAACAATATCGGCAGCCGCGTGAAGGTGAAGGTGGTGAAGAACAAGGTCGCAGCTCCGTTCAAAGAGGCGGAGTTCGACATCCTCTTCAACGAAGGGATCTCCCGGCACGGGGAGATCCTCGACATCGCGGTCGATCGGAACGTGATCCAGAAGAGCGGGACCTGGTTCTCCTACGGTGAGGAGCGGATCGGGCAGGGGCGGGAGAATGCCCGTCTCTGGCTGAAGGAGCACCCGGACGCGGCGGTGGAGCTCGAAGTGAAGCTCCGCGAGGCGCTCGGCCTCACGCGGGCGTCCCAGGATGGGGCCCAGCCCGCCGCGGCGACGCCGGAAGCCAGAGGAGAGCGCCGGGTCCGGATCTGAGGCGATGCCGCTTCGATCGGAGCAGGCAAGTTCGGAGGACGCGGCCAAGGAGGCGGCGCTCCGGATCCTGGAGCGCGGACCCAGGACCGAGCAGGAAGTCTTCGACCGGCTCCTGGCACGAGGATTCGTACAAGACGCGGTGGAGCGCGCCGTCGAGCGGCTCCGCCGCGTCTCACTTCTGGACGACCGCGCCTTCATGCGCTCCTTTCTCCGGACCGAGATCCCGCGCCGCCCGCAGGGCCGCCGGCTCCTCCTCGTGAAGCTCAAACGGAGGGGCATCCCGGCCGCGCTCCTCGAGGAGCTCGACCAGCTCCTCGCGGAAGATCCCGATCTCGCGGACCGGTCGCTCGACACCGAGGAGGGGAGGGCGCGCGCGGCCCTCGCGGAGGTCGCGCGGCGCAACGTCCGCCGCGACCCGGTGGAGCGCGCCCGCCGCGTCCAAGGGGCGCTGATTCGTCGCGGGTTCGACTGGAACACCGTGCGGGATCTTGTGACCTACGCGAGAGACGAGAGCCAAGAGCCACACTGATGCGAAAAGCCAGCAGCAACGAGCTCCGCCGGCTGTTCCTTGATTTCTTCAAGGAGCGGGGACATCAGCACCTCCCGCAGGCCCCGCTCGTCCCGCCCGACGATCCGACCCTCCTCTTCACCTCGGCGGGGATGGTGCAATTCAAGCCGTATTACTCCTCGCCTCTTCCTCCGCCGGTACGCCGCGCGGTCACCGTACAGCGGTGCCTCCGCCTCACTGACATCGAGAACGTGGGGATCACCGTGCGCCACGCCACGTTCTTCGAGATGCTCGGAAACTTCTCGTTCGGCGACTATTTCAAGCGCGAGGCGATCGAGTGGGCATGGGAATTCGTGACGAAGGTTCTGGAGATGCCCGCGGAGCGGCTCTGGCCGTCGGTCTTTCGCGAGGACGACGAAGCGTTCGACCTCTGGGCGAAGCACATCGGCCTCGGGCCGAAGCGCGTGGTCCGGCTCGGAGAGAAGGACAACTTCTGGGGCCCGGCCGGCGGAGCGGGGGCGTGCGGCCCGTGCTCGGAGATCTACTGGGACCAGGGTCCCGGCGTCGGCTGCGGCCAGCCCGAGTGCGCCCCGGGTTGCGACTGCGAGCGCTACCTCGAGTTCTGGAACCTCGTCTTCCCACAATTCGACCAGGCTTTGACCGGCGAGCGGAAGCCGCTCCCGAATCGCGGGATCGACACCGGGATGGGGCTGGAACGGCTCGCGATGATCCTCCAAGGCGTTCCCTCGGTCTTCGACAACGATCTCCTCACGCCGATCGGCGACGCCGTCCGCCGGATGGGGAACGCGAAGGAAGCGGGCTCCGACCGCGGCCGGTATGCCGCGCGCGTCGTCACCGACCACATGCGGGCGCTCGTCTTCACGTTCGCCGAGGGCGTGCGACCGTCGAACGAGGGTCGCGGGTATGTGGCGCGTCGCCTGCTCCGCCGCGCGGCGCGCCTCGGCCGCTACGTCGGGATCCAGGGGACCTTCCTCTCTCGCCTCGTCCCGATCGTCGTGAAGCAGATGGCCGCCTACGAGGAGTATGCATATCTAATGAGGGAGGAGCCTGCCGTCGCGGCCGCGATCCTCGAGGAGGAGACGCGGTTCGCGGAGACCTTGGAGCAGGGAGTGGCCCGGTTCGACGAGACCGCCGCGGCGTTGGAGAAGCGGAAGGAGAAGTCGTTCCCGGGGAGCGTGGCGTTTCAGCTCTACGACACATACGGATTCCCGATCGACCTCACGATCGAGATGGCGGGTGAGCGCGGTCTGACGGTCGACCTGCCCGCCTACGAGGCCGCGATGGAGGAGCAGCGCGAGCGCGCCCGCCAGACGAGCAAGTTCCAGAGAGGCGTCGCCCGCATCGCGGCCCCCTGGCGCTCCCTCACCGAGGGTCCGCACTCGGAATTCCGCGGCTACGACGAATGGGTCCTCGAAGGCGTCTCGATCCGGGCGATCCGGGACCTCTCGGGCGCCCCTGGAGCGCCCGGGGAAATCGAGCTCACGCTCGACCGTACCCCGTTCTACGCGGAAGGGGGCGGGCAGGTCGGGGACTCGGGCTGGATCACGTCGATGCCGGGCGCCGCGAAGGCGCGACTCCGCGTCGTCGACACCTACCGGGAAGGCGATTCCATCGTCCACCGGGCGCAGGTAGTGGAAGGGACGGCGCACGCCGGCCCTTACCGAGCGGAGGTCGACGCGGAGAGGCGCGCGGCGACCCAGCGGAATCACACCGCGACGCACCTCCTGCACGCGGCGCTCCGCGGCCGGCTGGGCACCCACTTGAAGCAGGCGGGCTCGCTCGTCGCGCCCGAGCGGCTCCGCTTCGATTTCAGCCACGGCAAGGCGCTGACGCCGGAAGACATCCACGCGATCGAGGGCGAGGTGAACGCGAAGATCTTGGCCGACCTTCCCGTCCGGACCGAGGTCACCTCCTTGAAGGAAGCGCAGGAGAAGGGCGCGATGGCCCTCTTCGGGGAGAAATACGGGGAGCGCGTCCGGCAGGTGATCGTGGAAGACTACAGCCGGGAGCTCTGCGGCGGCTGCCACGTGCGGCGCACCGGGGAGATCGGCTACATGCGGATCGAGGCCGAGGCGGCGATCGCCTCGGGAACGCGGCGGATCGAGGCGGTGACCGGATTGCTGGCCTACAGGCGCGCGGAGGAGGACCGGACGCTGCTTCGGGAGCTGGCCGCCCGGCTGGGAGCGCCGAGAGACCAGTTGACCGCACGGATTCAGCAACTTCAAGAGCAGACGCGACAGCTCCACGAGAAGCAGGCGAAACAGAACAAGGCGCAGCTCGCCGAGCAGGTTCTCGAGCTGATCCGGAAGGCGAAGGCAGACGGAGATCCGCCGCTGATCTTCGCCTCCGTGGAGGCGGCGAGCGTGGAGGAGCTTCGGAACGCGAGCGACCTGATTCGAACGGGGCTCCCCAACGGCGGCGGCCTCCTGGCCGCGGTGATCGACGGGAAGCTCTCGGTCGCGGCCTCCGTGGGGCCGGAGGCGGTGGACCGGCTGGCCGCGGACGCATGGGTGCGCGACGCCGTTTCGATCGCGGGGGGCAAGGGCGGCGGGAAAAAGGAGATGGCGGTGGCCGGGGCGAAAGACGCGTCGCAGCTCCGCGAGATTCTGGAGCGCGGCGCCGCGTTCGCCGAGGAGCGATTGAAGGGCTCGAAGACAGCGAGGTCAGCGGGCGCATGACGATCCGAGCGGGGGGCGCGTGATGACGAGGGCGGGGGAGATCGGACGGACGCTTTTTGAATCGGCCGCCCGCCAGGGCGCGGCGCACCTCGTGCTCGTCGATCCGGACCGCGTGACGCCCGAGCGCGCGTCCGAGCTCGCGCGCGAGCGCGCGGAAGCGTCGGCGGACGCGATCCTGATCGGGAGCAGCACGCCGCCCGAGCGGGAGCCCGCACTCATGCCGACGCCGGTCGCGGTCGGGGGCGGCATCCGTCATCCCGCCGAGGCGGCCGCGCTGGTCGCGGCGGGCGCCCGGCTCATCGTGACCGGCACCGCGCACGAGCGCGGCCTCGCCGTCCGTCCCTTCACCGACGCGGTGCACGACGCCGCGGTGGCGGTCTAAACATGGCGATGAAGGCTTTGATCCTGAGCGGCGGGAAGGGAACGCGGCTTCGACCGATCACCCACACGAGTGCCAAGCAGCTGGTACCGATCGCCAACAAACCGATCCTCTTCTACGGGATCGAGGCGATCCGCGCTTCGGGAATCACGGACGTGGGGATCGTCGTCGGCGACACCGAGGCGGAGATCCGCGCGGCGGTCGGCGACGGCTCGGCCTTCGGGATCCGGGTCACCTACATCCGGCAGGACGCCCCGCGCGGCCTCGCGCACGCGGTGAAGGTCTCCCAGGGATTCCTGGGCGAGGACACCTTCGTCATGTACCTGGGCGACAACCTGATTCTGGACGGGATCACGCCGCTGGTGGAGGAGTTCCGGCGCGACCGTCCCAACAGCCAGATCCTCCTCGCGCGGGTTCCGCACCCGGAGGAGTTCGGCGTCGCCGAGCTGGACGGCGACCGCATCAAGCGGCTGGTCGAGAAGCCGAAAGAGCCGAAATCGGACCTCGCCCTCGTGGGCGTCTACATGTTCGACTCCACCATCTTCGAAGCGGTCGACGCGATCCGTCCTTCGTTCCGGAACGAGCTGGAGATCACCGACGCGATCCAGCACCTGATCGACCGGGGACGCGTGGTCCGGCACCACATCATCGACGGGTGGTGGAAGGACACCGGGAAGCTCGAGGACATTCTAGAGGCGAACCGCATGGTTCTCTCGCGCGCCAAGCGGTCGATTCGCGGCACGCTCGACGCCCAGACCAAGGCGGAGGGCGAGGTGATCGTCGCGGAGGGGACCGTCGTGAAGAACTCGATCCTGCGCGGCCCCCTGACGCTGGGCGCGCGGTGCGTCATCGAGAACTCATACGTCGGGCCGTTCTCCTCGATCTACGACGACGTGCGCATCCGGAACAGCGAGATCGAGCACTCGATCGTCCTGGAGCGCTGCACGATCGAGGACGTCCCGGTTCGCATCGAAGCCAGCTTGATCGGCAAGGAAGTGAGCATCCAGCGCTCGCAGCGCAAGCCCTCCGCCTACCGCTTCATGGTGGGCGATTCGAGCCTGGTGGACGTTCTCTAGGGATCGCATGCGCGTTCTGATCACCGGCGCGAACGGCATCCTGGGTAAAGCCCTCTCCGAGCGGTTGGGAGGAGCCCACACGCTCTACCTCTGGGGACGCGGCGAGGCCGACCTGACCGACGAGGCGCAGGTGCGCGCCGCGGGCAAGTCGATCGCGTTCGAGGCGGTGATTCACGCGGCGGCGATGACCAACGTCGACGGGTGCGAGACGGAGCCCGAGCGCGCCATGGCGGCCAACCGCGATGCGACGCGCTTCGTCGCCGACCTCGCCCGCGAAAAGGGCGCCACCCTCGTCTACGTGAGCACGGACTACGTCTTCGACGGCTCGAAGGGGTCGCCCTATCTGGAGGAGGACCCGACCGGACCGATCAATGCCTACGGGCGGACGAAGCTCGCGGGCGAGAAGGCCGCGCTGGCCTCCGGCGCGCCGTGCCTCATCGTGCGCACGTCCTGGCTCTTTGGTCCGGGAGGGAAGAACTTCGTCGATACGATCGCGACGAAGCTCGGCCGGGGCGAGCACCTCGACGTGGTGGACGACCAGCGCGGATCGCCGACCTACGCGCGGGATCTCGCGTACGCGATTGAAATACTGCTTCGTCGCGGCGCGCTTGGAACGGTCCACGCCACCAACTCCGGTCACACCACCTGGCACGGATTCGCGGTCGAGATCGCGCGCTACCTCGGCGCCTCCGGCACGATCGCGCCGACGACGTCGGACAAATTCCGGCGGCCCGCGCCGCGCCCCAAGTACTCGGTTCTCTCGGGCGCCCGCTTCCGGGCTTTAACGGGAGAGAGCCTGCGACCCTGGGAGGAGGCGGTGCACCACTACCTCGCGTCCCGCAAGGCCGGCGCGGGGGAGCCCGCGTGAAAGGCAAGAGCCCGATCCGCCGCGGCCTCGAAGAGGGAGCGCGGCTGCTCCTCGAGGTGCTGGAGCGGGACGAGGCGCGGATCGCGCGGATGGCCAAACTCTTCGGCTCGACCTTGGCCCGCGGCCGCACCATCTTCTTCTGCGGAAACGGCGGAAGCGCCGCGGAGGCGCAGCACTTGGCGGCCGAGCTGGTCGGGCGCTTTGTGCGGGAGCGCCGCGCGCTCCCGGCGGTGGCCCTCACGACCGACAGCTCGATCCTCACCTCGGTAGGGAACGATTACGGCTTTTCCCGGGTCTTCTCGCGCCAGATCGAGGCGTTGGGCCGCCGCGGCGATCTCCTTGTCGTCCTCACGACGAGCGGCCGGTCGCCGAACGTCCTCGCGGCGGTTCGCGCGGCCCGAGCCCGCGGCCTCCGCGTGGCGGGCCTGACCGGCGAGCGCGGGGCGGCATTCGCCCGCCGCTGCGACCTCTGCATCGTCGTTCCGAGCCGCGCCACACCGCGCGTCCAGGAGGTTCACCTCGCCCTCGGACACCTTTGCTGCGAGCGGGCCGAGGAGATGGCCCGGCGGTGATCCGTGACGTGCTGCAGTCGATGCGGCCCTACCAGTGGACGAAGAACCTCGTCCTCTTCGCCGGGCTCGTCTTCACGCTCAAGATTCTCGAGCCGCCGTTCGTCCTCGCCGCCATCGCCGGCTTCTTCGCGTTCTCGATCGCGGTCTCGGGCGCCTACCTGGCGAACGACGTGCTCGACGTGGAGCGGGATCGCCTCCACCCGGACAAGCGCGCGCGCCCGGTGGCATCGGGCCGCCTCCCGGTCTCCTCGGCCATGGCGTGGTCGGCCCTGCTTCTCGCCGTGGGCCTCGGCGGCTGCTTCGTCAT
>Ga0137409_10007377_pt1 | contig 11313 bp, 4 predicted proteins | sample CZODoug1_16funga_FD_122059 | JGI IMG/M metagenome (GOLD analysis project Ga0137409, IMG submission 122059) | Vadose zone soil fungal communities from Angelo Coast Range Reserve, California, USA - CZODoug1_16fungal (Hybrid Assembly) | ecosystem: Environmental > Terrestrial > Soil > Vadose zone... | reverse complement strand
GTCCCGGTAAGACCGGGCATGACATCATCGGTGATGACGACGTCGAACGATCGGGGCTCAGCCTCGAAGGCGGCGAGAGCGGTTTGGCTATCGGAGAACGACGCCGGTTCGTAGCCGAGCCGCGTGAGCACCTCGGCAGTCATGGCGAGCAAATTTGCCTCGTCCTCGACGAGCAGTACCCGCTCGCCGTTGCCGCGCGGCAGCGGGGTTGCTGCCTCTTCGACGGTATCGGGCGCGCTCTGCGCGCGGGGGAAGTAGATGGTAAAGGTGCTGCCCTGCTCGAGGGTGCTGCGTACATCGATGGCGCCACCCGCGTCGGTGACGATTGCATACACCAGCGACAGACCGAGGCCGGTGCCGCGGCCGATCTCCTTGGTGGTGAAGAACGGCTCGAAGATGCGCGAAAGCGTCGCCGCATCCATGCCGGATCCGCTATCCTCGACGGTCAGGCGCACGTAATGGCCCGGCCGCAGCGTGCCGTTGGAGAGCGCTCGTTCGGCGGAGAGTTCCGCGGCCTCGAGAGCCACGCGCAGGGCGCCCCCCGCGCTCGTGGCTTGGATCGCGTTACTGCACAGGTTCATCACCACCTGGTGCAGCTGAGTGGCATCACCGATCACCACGAGAGGCAACTGCGGGGTGCTCGCCTCCAGACGGATGCCGGCGGGAAGCGAGCCGCGCAGCAGCTCGAGCGCCTCGGCCACGACCGGCCCGATGTCGATCGGTGCGCGCTTGCCGATCTGGCTGCGGGTGTAAGCCAGGATCTGCTCGACGAGCGCGCGGCCACGCGTCGCGGCGGTGAGCACGTTCTTGGCATAGCGCTTGAGCGCGGAGTGCTCGGGAGTCTCCTCGACGAGCATTTCGCCGTAAGCGAACACGCCCGCCAGCACGTTGTTGAAGTCGTGCGCGATACCGGCGGCGAGCCGTCCGACAGATTCCATCTTCTCCGCCTGGCGCAGCCGCTGCCCGAGCAGCTCGCGCTCGGCCTGCGCGCGCTTGCGCTCCGTGATATCGCGGATCGCGCTCATGACCAGCGTGCCCTCCTCGGTCTCGAGCGGGCTCAGGCTGATTTCCACCGGAAATTCGGTCCCATTCCGACGCAATCCGTGGAGTTCGAGGCCGGCACCCATGGATCGCGCGCGCGGATACGCGAAGAAGCCTTCTCGGTGGGCCGGATGCTTTGCGCGATAGCGCTGCGGCACCAACATCTCCACAAGTTCGCCCAACAGCTCATCACGTTGGTAACCGAAGAGTTTCTCAGTCTGAGAATTAACCAGCACAATGTCGCCGTTGCGATTCATGATGACCATCGCATCAGGGGCCGCCTCCAGTAGATCCTTGAATTTCTGCTCGGCCTTCTTGCGATCAGTGACGTCCATCACCGCACCGACGAAATCGACCTCACCTACTCCATCACGGGAGGCACTGGCCACGACATGAATGTGTTTGACCCTTTCATCCGGCATCCGCAATCGATACTCGTGAGCAAAGTCCTGCCCATCCTCCGAGGCGCGCTCCACCACCTGCCGGAAGGCGGCAGCATCGTCCGGGTGGACCCGGCGTTGAATCAGCCCCAGGGTCGGGCTGCTCACCGGGTCGTACCCAAAGATGCGGAAAGTCTCCTCTGTCCAGTATATTTCCCCGCTGCGGGGGTTCCAACCAAACGTGCCCGTATGGCTGAGTTTCTGGGCCTCGGTCAAATAGACCTCGCTGCGCAGTAGCCTGGCTTCGGCCCGCTGGCGCTCGCTGTTTTCCGTGCGCAGCTCGTCATAGAGTCGCACGTTCTCGAGCGAAATTGCCGCCTGCGAGGCCAGCATCTTGAGCACCGCGAGCTTGGCCGACGTGAACACGCACGGCGTTAGACTGTTCTCAAGATACAATGCGCCGACAAGCTTGGCTTGTTTGACCAGGGGCAGGCAGAGCACGGAGCGGGCGTGCTTCTCACGGACGTATTCGTCCGTGGGGAATGGGATTTGGGCCGAGGCATCGTCTAGGATCACGCTTTCGAGCGTGCGTACCACGGTGTGGAACACGGACTCGACCAGTTCGGTCGGCGTCACCGCCGAGTCTCGCAGCGTCACCTCAATATTGCCGTCGCCAGTCATCGCCGCCGCGGCAATCCGCGGCTCGTTGCCCGTGAAAAGTATCAGCAGGCCCCGCTCGGCCCCTGCATGCTCGATTGAGATTCTCATGAGCGTCTCGATGAGCTTAGTGAGCTCGATCTCGCTCGATACCGCCTGCGAAGCCTTGACCACCGTCCCGACGTCCAGCTGCTCTATCGGCGCATCGATCGTCGCACTCACCACAGAGGGAGCGGATTCCTCGGCGAGCCATGGATGAAGACGCTCGAGTTGCCGCACCTTGCCGAGCCCGCCCCAGCGCAAATAGCATTGCCGCGCGTCTCGCAGATTTGCGTTGGAAATGCTCTCCACGCCGCGCGCCGCGTAAAACCGCGCGGCTACCTCATGGGCGACGCCCTCGTTCTGGACGAAGCCGTGCTCGCGAGCGGATTGAATAGCCTGCTCGTATAGACGCATGGCATCGGTGTCTCGTCCTTCAAGACGCGCGATCTCCGCCGACACCAGAGCGTGCTTGTCGCGGAACGTGGGTGGATTGTTATCGTTCCACTCGCGAAGTTGTTCGAGGTGGGCCGTCAGGAGGCCTCGCCACTCTCGCTGCTGGTCGACCGACGCTTTCTCATAGCATGCGGCAACCGTCAGCGCGGTGTAGTGGAAGTAGTCGAGCAACATGGGTTCGCCAACCGTGGTCCACAGCAGCGGCTTGGCCTTACCGGCTGCCGTGAGGGCCCCCGCGTAGTCCCCTGAGAGGAACCGCGCCTTCGTTTTGAGGATCCAGTACCAGCCGGTCAGCATGGGCATCCGGTCGCCCGTCTGCTGCGTGTCGAACGCCACCTCGTCTAACTGTGCGTCGCTGAAGGTAGAGTAGGGCGCGGTGCGCAGCTGCATGGTAGCGATGAAGTGTTGCTGGCTCACGATGAGGTCCGCGACGTCGCGAAACCGTGCTCTGCGGGCGAAATCCAGGGCCCTCTGCGACTCGTACCACACCTCCTCGAGAGGCCGATTCTCCTGGAGGAGGAATTCGATGAATTCATGCACGAAGTAGCACGCGTAGTTCAGATCGCCCGACTCGGTAGCGGTGCGAAGGGCCGCCCGATTGAAATCGATCGCGCTCGCGAGCGGCTGAGTCCAGAATGCGGCTAGACTCCTCGATTCAAGGATCTTTGCTTTGTCGGAGATGAAGCCGTGCTTTTCGGCAAGATCGCATGCGAGCTTGGCGAAACGATAACCCTCCTGGTAACGGTGAAACACGTGGCCGAGGATTACCCCGAGCCAGCCGCAGGCGTGCGCGGAGGCGCCGCTCACCCCATATTGCATGCTGAGGTTCAACATTCGGCACAAGTGCAAGCAATTCAAATGGAGGTCTGTAAAGTAGGCCGAGGACAGCAGCACCGAGAGCACTTGCATGGCGGCCTGTATTTCCCGATCGCTCATCAGTGGTAGGTCGATCAGATTCTCGATCGGGCGCCCTTTTAGATTGCTCCAGAGCGTCTCATATTCGGCCTGAACGCGTTCCCAAGAGGGTTGTGCCGGCAGGTCAATGCCAAACAGGCGCAGACACCTGAGTGCGCTGTCGACGCCTTGGGCGCATTCGCCCTTCACCTCATGAAGCTGGACTTTCAGCCGGCAGACGGCCGCCTGATCGACTTTAGACGTCCCACGCTGCGATAGCTCCACCAACAGTTGCTCGGCTGTTTCGAAGTTACTGCTCAGAAGCTCGCACTCCGCTCGTTCGAGCCATAAGCTGTGTTTCAACTCATACTGGTTGCCCCAGTCTTTTTCGTCGAGCAATGCCATGCCGGCCGTAAAATACGCACGCGCCGACGCATAAGCCGTCGACGCCTTGGCTTTTCGCCCGGCGCGCAGGTTGATTGTCGCCACCTGCGCTTTCTCGTCGGGGTCAATCAGCAGTGGGGCGCCCCGATTGAGCTGATTCGCGACATCGAACAGATGCTCGGCGAGCTGGTCCGCCGTCATGCTCGCCAGCAGCACACGGCCCATACTTAAGTGGACCTCGGCACGCTGCGCTTCGGGAATCAGCGAATACGCTGCCTGCTGGATCCGGTCGTGCATAAACTTGTAGCCACTACCCTGACCGACGACGAGGCCCGCATGCACTGCTTCCCAGAGTGCTGCGCGCATCGGCTCCTCTGATTCCCTGTGAAGCAGGTTCAGAGTGGCGATCTCGACGACGCTGCCGAGGCAGCTGAGCTGTTTCAGGGCTTCTTGGGTCGTATCGGAGAAACGCCTGAGCTTACCGGCCATGAGGTCCACCACATTATCGGTGTAGCTCCTGGCGCGAATGCGATCGATGTCCCATCGCCAAGCTGGCGCCACCGGGTCGAACGTGACAAGCCCATCGTCAGCCAGCGCGGCGAAGAACTGGATTGCGAAGAACGGATTGCCGCCGGTCTTCTCGTACACCAGCTGCGCCAAGGGCCGCGCACGCTGCGCCTCGCAATGCAGGGCATCGGCGACGAGCTGCCCCACATCGTCGAGCCCAAGGGGTTTCAGCTCTATCTTATGCACCCTTGCACCGGTCTCGCGGATTGCCCCGAGCATGCGCATCAGCGGGTGAGACGAGCTCACCTCGTTCTCCCGGTAGGCCCCGACCAGCAGTAGGTGCTGCACCTCAGAGTGCGAGATCAGGTGCTCGAGCAAGTCGAGCGTCTCGGTATCCAGCCATTGCAAATCATCAAGAAACAACGCGAGCGGGTGCTCCCTATGCGCGAATACGCTAAGGAAACGCCGGAATACATTCTGGAAGCGGTTTTTGGCATCGTTCGGCGGCAATTCTGGAACCACCGGCTGCTTTCCAATGATAACCTCCAGCTCGGGAACGAGGTCCACGATGAGCTGACCGTTCGTGCCGAGCGCCTCGCTAAGGGAGCTACGCCACCGGCCAAGCTCCGCTTCGCTTCGACCCAGAAGTGAGCGCACCAGGCTCTGGAAGGCTTGGGCTAACGTGACGTAGGGAATGTCGCGATTGTACTGGTCGAATTTTCCGGACGCATATAGCCCGCGCGGTTGAACAAGCTCCTTGTGCAGCTCGTGCACCACGGAGGACTTGCCGATCCCAGAAAATCCAGACACGAGCACGAGTTCCGGCGTGCCGTGGGCCACAACGCGGTCGAAACAGGCGAGCAGCGTTTCGATCTCCCGCTCGCGCCCGTACAACCGCTCCGGGATCATCAGCCGGTCCGAAGCATCGGCTGTGCCTAGCGGAAACGGATCGATGCGGCCATGCGACTCCCATCCCGCGAGACATCGCCTCAGATCCGCCTCGACACCCGCAGCGGTCTGGTAGCGCTCCTCCGCGGTCTTGGCGAGGAGTTTCATGGTGATGAGCGATAGAGCCCGGGGAGTCTTCCTCGTCCTCTCCTCGGGCGGAACAGGCTGCCTGGCAATATGGCAGTGCACCCATTCCAGCGGATCGGCGGCGCTGAAGGGCGGCGCGCCGGTAAGCATCTCATAGAAGGTGATGCCGAGAGAGTAGAGATCGCTTCGGGAATCGATCGAGCGGTTCATCCGCCCGGTCTGCTCAGGCGCCATATAGGCGAGCGTTCCGGCGATCACGTCGGGCGGCTCGGGGTTGGGGCGCTCGCGCGGCAGACGGGAGGCAATGCCGAAGCCGGTGAGCCAAACACCGCCGCTTGCCACATCTACCAAGATGTTCGCCGGCTTGATGTCTTTATGGATGAGTCCGCGCGCATGCGCTTGGCGCAACGCCCCTGCGAGGGAGATCGCGATGCGCAGAAACTCCGTTATCCTCAGCGGCCAACCGAACAGTTGATCGAGGACCGCGCCCCCAGGGTCTTCGAGTACCAGCGCCAAGCGGTTGCGGTGGCGGGAAAGTTCGATTGGGCGCGCCGCCCAGGCGGCATCCAGGTCGGCCCTGAGCGTGTATTCGTGTTCGAGTCGATTGTGGCTGGTGGCTGAGGCATTTTCCGCCGTGACTAGCAGGATCGGCGGCAGTCCGTTTCCGGAACCCCGATACAGAGTCAAGTTGCCGTTCCGCAACGGAGAGAATGAGTAATCCGCAAGATCCCTCACGCGTGCTTCTCCCGGCGATCCGTAGCTTGATCTCGCTAATGACCTATATTATGCGAACAATAGAACAATATTTGCGATACCCATATAGAAATGTTCGCTTTGGTCCCAGTAATCCACTCTCCGCTGACCGTCTTAAAGGAAAGTGCACACCTTCTGAAATGACGTTGCCTGAGCCCCAATAGAACTTGCTGGATTACGCAACATTCGTGTCGGAGGCGAACTTGCCCAGGCTTGGGACCTCTACTACATAGTGTAAGCCTGTGTCTATGGATTCTCTTGGCGGGCGGGCAGGACGCGCGCAAGCGTGGCGGCCATCTCGTGCGACCGGATCGGCTTGGAGAGAAGCTCACGGACGCCGGCGGCGAGCGCTTGCTGCGTCTGGAGCGCGCCGGTATAGCCGCTCACCAACACGATCGGCAAGTCGGGCCGATGGCTGCGTAACACACGCGCCAGTCCCGTCCCGGTGAGCCCGGGCATGGCTTCATCGGTGACAACGACGTCGAATCGCTCGGGCGCGGCCTGGAATGCAGCGAGCGCGGCGTGGCTATCGGAGAACGACACCGCCTCGTAGCCGAGCCGCGACAGCACTTCGGCGGTCGCGGCGAGCACCGGTTCCTCGTCGTCGATGAGCAGCACACGCTCGCCATGGCCTCGATGCGCCGCGGGCGCCGCGGCCTCGAGCGTGATCAGCGTGTCCGGGGAGTGCGGCAGGTAGACCGTAAACGTGCTTCCCTGCCCAGGCGCGCTCTTCACGTCGATTGCGCCGCCCGAGTCGGTGACGATCGCGTAAACCAACGACAGGCCCAGACCGGTGCCCCTGTCGGCTTTCTTGGTCGTAAAGAACGGCTCGAAAATACGGGACAGCGTCGCCTCGTCTATGCCGGATCCGCTGTCTTTGACGGCCAGGCACGCGTAGCGTCCCGGCCGAAGTGTTCCGTGCGAGAGCGCCCGCTCGGTGGAGAAGTCGGCGGCCTCGAGCGACACGTGCAAGCTCCCGCCTCCGTTCATGGCGTGGATCGCATTGCTGCACAGGTTCATTACCACCTGGTGCAGTCGGGTGGCATCGCCGGTCACGACGAGAGGCGACTCGGAGGTATTGGCCCCCAGACGGATGCCGACCGGGAGCGAGCCGTGGACCAACTCGAGCGTCTCCGCCACGACATGGGCGATGTCGACCGGCGCGCGCTTGACGTTCTGGCTGCGGCTGTATGTGAGGATCTGTTCCACGAGCTCACGGCCACGGGACGCAGCGGTGAGCACGTTCTGCGCATAGCGCTTGAGCGGCGAACCCGCGGGTGTTTCCTCGACGAGCATTTCCCCGTAGGCATAGACGCCGGCGAGGACACCGTTGAAGTCGTGCGCGATGCCACCGGCCAGCCGTCCAACCGCTTCCATCTTCTCGGCCTGACGCAGCCGCTCCTGGAGCCGCTCGTGCTCGGCCTGCGCCCCCTTTTGCGCGGTGAGGTCCATCGCAGCTCCGATGTACTCCAGGTTGCCCGATTCATCTCTTACGGCCTTTGCCAAAACCCGGACATATTTGACGGAACCATCCGGCATCAGGAATCTATGTTCAAAATCCACGGCCGTCCCGTCGCGGAATGCGCAATCTAGGATCCGTTGCACGAAAGCGCGGTCGTCCGGATGAATTCGTTGGTACACCAGCTCGAACGTCGGCTTGGTCGATCGCTCGCATCCCACCATTCGATAGGTTTCGTCTGACCAGTAGATCTCTCCGCTGGAAACTTTCCAACCGAAGCTACCTGTACGGCTCAGTCGCTGTGCTTCGGCTAGGTAAGCCTCGCTCCGCCGCAGCGCCTCGGCGGCGCGGCTGAGTTCCATTCTTTCCCGGGCTTCTCGTAGCGCCCGTTGCACCGAGGGCACAATCCTCGACAGCAGCGTCTTGCGAACGTAGTCCGTCGCGCCGATTTTGAGCGCTTCAACTGCCACTTCTTCACCCAAGGTGCCGGACACGAAAATGAATGGGAGATGCGGCCACCTTTGTTGGGCGATCATTAGCGCAGACATTCCGTCGAAGGAGGGAAGGGCATAATCTGCGAGAATCACGCCAAAGCCACCCTGATCCAGTGACGCAATGAAATCTGCCCGGGTTTCAACACGTGTTACCTGGCAGATAATACCCTCGGCCTCGAGCGACTCCTGAACGAGCTCTGCGTCCCTAGGATCATCTTCAAGATACAGAATACGCAAGGGAGGTGTCATGTCCGGCTAGTTCTTTTTCATGCTTCCAGGTGGCGACTCGTTTATGACGGCCCAAAAAATCCCTAGTTCCTTGACGGCGTTCACAAACTCGTGGAAATCCACCGGCTTGACGACATAGGCGTTCACGCCAAGCTTATAACTTGCCACCACGTCCTTTTCTTCATGCGAAGATGTGAGCACGACCACGGGAATCAACTTGAGTTTCTCGTCCGATTTGATCTGCCGTAACACCTCGAGCCCATCGCGCTTGGGCAACTTCAAATCGAGCAGCAGTACGGCGGGGTTGTCATTCGAGCGTGCACTGAAGTTCCCCCGGCAATAGAGATAATCCAAGGCCTCTTCACCATCCCGAGTAACAATAACCTCGTTGGCAAGGTTATATTCCTCCAGGGCCGTCAGGGTAAGCTCCACATCGTTGGGGTCGTCTTCAACAATCAAGATGCGTCCCAAGGTGCTCATAAGTCAGACTCCTGCGGCTTAGACAACGAAAAATAAAAGGTAGCACCGCTATCCACCTCGCCCTCCGCCCAGACCCTTCCTCCATGTCGATGCACGATACGCTGAACGGTAGCCAGCCCTATGCCGGTGCCCTCAAACGCCTCGGGCGTATGCAGGCGTTGGAATACTCCAAATAGTTTATCAACGTATTTCATGTCAAATCCAACTCCATTGTCCCGGATGAATACCACAACCTGATCTTGTCGCTGCTCCATGCACGCTATTTCAATTTCGGCCTGCGGGCGCGTCCGCGTGAACTTAACAGCATTCGAAACGAGATTGACGAGTGCCAGTCGTAGCATGGAACGGTCTCCGTACCACGCGGGTAATGCACCAACTCTCCAAACGATTTTGCGCCCTCCCGTGTCCTGCCCAGCCTCGGCTAAAGCTTCTTGTACAAGCTGTTGCAAGCTGAGCGTTGTCTTGCGCGTTTCGGCACGGCCTATTCTGGAAAAGGCTAGAAGGTCGTCGATCAGGTTCCCCATCCGCTTTGCCGCTTCCAAGGTGATTGCCACATATCGTTGGCTTTTGCCGTCCAGCAGTGAAGCGGCATTTTTTTTCAAAAGCTCGGTGAACCCAACCATATGGCGGAGAGGCGCGCGGAGGTCATGCGATATCGAGTAGGCAAACGCTTCCAATTCTTTATTAGTGGCCTCAAGCTCAGCGGCCCGTTTTCCAAGTTCTTCGTTGAGCATGCGAATTTCATGCTCCCGCCGATTTCGCTCGGTGATGTCGTTGTTGGTCTCCAGAATCGCAACCGGGGTCCCGTGGTCGTCGCGACGCAGAGACCACCGGCTCGCTACCACCACGCCGCCTCCATCCGCCTTTGTGTGCTCGAGCTCGCCTTCCCAGCGACCTGTGCTCAACAGCTCGGCATTGATCTCGTCAAGGGGTGCCGGGAAGACAGTTTGCAGCAGACGGTGGGTGGTGACCTTGCCGACCACTTCCCCTGCCCTCCAACCGTAAAGCTCCTCCGCTCCGCGGTTCCAGAATGTAATGACGTTGCCAATGTCACGTACGCAAATGGAATCGTGCGTGAGATCGAGCAGTCCGGCCCGCTCAGTTCTTTCAGCTATTTCTCTCTCGAGTTCGTCGCGGGATTGCACAAGATCTCGCTCGACTCGGCGCCTGACGGCGGTGAACCACGCAAGCAGTGATGCAAAAGATATGAAAATGAAATAATACGGGAGTTCGGAACGTGTAACGTAGAGGGTGTAAAGCGGCTCTGTGAAGAAGTAGTTGAAGACCAAGGATGCGAGAACAAGCGCGAAAACCGCAGCCTGCATGCGGCCGTACCAGACTGTTATGACGATGGCGAGCAGGAAAACCGTGAATTCCACGCCACGAAAACCGTAGCGCTGCAGGAGAAGCGCCGCTAGGAGCGCGACTGAGACGGCAAGAACTGCAAGCCCATAGCTTTGAATCGCAGAGAGGGGCTTTGGCATTTCGAGTCTCTTTCGCACCGCGGCCGGCCTTGTGGATTGAATGATCAACTGCGCACAAGTCCGATTTGGCTGGGCGAGGCGCTCGTCATCGGCTCAACCGGATTGACCATCACGAAGTTGCATCGCGCCCCGGCGCGAATACCGGCGATGCGGATCGCGGCAGTGTCTCGCGAGGTTGTTGCGTAGCGATACGGAGAGTTCCGCACAGGGCGCCTAGGGGTCGTGGGAACCGAGCAGTTCAGCGATGGCGCGCAGCAATTCGGCTCGCTTGAACGGTTTGGCGAGCGCCCGGGCCGCGCCGAGCGCGAGGGCGGCATCGGCGTCGAGGCCGTGCCCGGAATTGAACATACCTGATATCGCGATGACGGCAACCTGGGGGTGGTGCCGCTTGAGTTCCGAGATGATGGCGTCCCCGTTCGTACCGGGCATGTGGATGTCGGTGATCACCACCGCAGGTACGGCGAATTTCACGGCCGCGAGTCCGGCATTGCCGTCCGCCGCCGTGCGCACGCCGTAGCCGGCCGCCTGCAACCAGTCGGTCAAGGCTTCGCGCATGATCGGGTCGTCTTCAATGACGAGGATATCTGGGGTCGTTGTCATGTTCATATAGCGTCAGATTGCGAGTAATGTTATGGCCCTAGGGGTCGGACAGGTCACATCTGTGACCGAGGGGAGCTTGCGTGGCTAAACTCTCGCGCATGAGCGTTCAGGCGGTCATGAATAGGCCTGGTCAGGCCCCCACGAGTGCCCGATCGCATGTCCTCGCCGTCGACGACGATCCGGTGATTCGCGAGGCGATCAGCGACTATCTGGGCCAGTACGACTTTCGCGTCACTGCGGTCGCTGACGGGCGCGCAATGCAGGCAGTGCTCGCGCATGACGTGGTCGACCTGGTGGTGCTGGACCTCAAGCTGCGGGACGAGGATGGGATGGCGCTGGCAAGTGGGCTGCGCGAGGAGTCGGCGATTCCGATCATCATGCTGACCGGCCGGCGCGAAGAGGCGGATCGGGTGATGGGGCTG
>Ga0137409_10007375_pt1 | contig 11313 bp, 10 predicted proteins | sample CZODoug1_16funga_FD_122059 | JGI IMG/M metagenome (GOLD analysis project Ga0137409, IMG submission 122059) | Vadose zone soil fungal communities from Angelo Coast Range Reserve, California, USA - CZODoug1_16fungal (Hybrid Assembly) | ecosystem: Environmental > Terrestrial > Soil > Vadose zone... | reverse complement strand
CTCGGCCTCAACATCGTCTACGACAAGACCTATCCGCCGTCGACCACCGACTATGCCCCGATCGTGCGTGCCATCCAGGCCACCAATCCGGACATCGTGGTGGTGTGCTCCTATCCGCCCGACTCGGTCGGCATCGTGCGCGCCGTCAACGAGATCGGCTTCAAGCCCAAGATGATCGGCGGCGCCATGGTGGGGCTGCAGGCCACCGCCATCAAGACCCAGCTCGGGCCCTTGCTCAACGGCTGGACCAACTACGATTTCTGGCTGCCGGTGCCGAAGATGCATTTCGCGGGCGTCGACGATTTGATGAAGAAATACCAATCGCGGGCGCAGGCGGAAGGCGTCGATCCTCTCGGCTATTATATGGCGCCCTGGGCCTACGCCCAGCTGCAGGTTCTGCAGCAGGCGATCGAAGCCACCAAAAGTTTCGACGACGCCAAGCTGGCCGAGCATATCCGCAGCAGCACGTTCAAGACCGTGGTCGGTGACGTGAAGTTCGGGCCGAACGGTGAATGGGCCGAGCCCCGCGTAGCGGAGGTGCAGTTCCAGAATGTAAAGGCGAACGATGTGGAGCAGTTCACCAGGCCGGAGACCGAGGTGATTCTGTGGCCGCCGTCGCTGAAGACGGGCGACATCATCTATCCGTATACGGAGGCCAAGAAGCCGTAGCGACGCGCGTTCAGTGCCGGAAGTGCCGCATGCCGGTGAACACCATCGCAATGCCATGCTCGTCGGCCGCCGCGATGACTTCCGCGTCGCGTTTCGAGCCGCCGGGCTGAATCACCGATTTGACGCCGAGCTCGGCGACCGCGTCCAGCCCATCGCGAAACGGAAAGAAGGCGTCGGATGCAATGCTCGCGCACTGCATGTCGAGCCCCGCATCCCTGGCCTTCAGGGCGGCGATTTTGCTGCTGTCCACCCGGCTCATCTGCCCGGCACCGATGCCCACCGTCGCTTTGTCCTTGACGCAGACGATGGCGTTGGATTTGACATATTTCGCAACCCGCCAGGCGAAAATCAAATCGTCGAGCTCGGCGAGGGTGGGAACGCGCTTCGTCACGGCGCGCAGTTCCTGGGCCCGGATCGCACCGCTGTCGCGGGTTTGCACCAGGAGACCGCCGGCAACGCTTTTGTATTCGAGCAGCTGGGTTACCGGCAAGCTCAAATCGCCGACTTGCAGCACGCGCACGGAGTCCTTCAGGGACAACAGGGCCTTCGCGGCATCCGACACGCTCGGCGCGAGAATCACTTCGACGAATTGCTGATCCATGATCGCCCGCGCGGTCACCGCATCCAACTCGCGATTGAAGGCAATGACGCCGCCATAGGCCGAGGTGGGGTCGGTGCGATAAGCTCGCGCGTAAGCTTCCGCCACGGTGTGTGCGCGGGCCGCGCCGCAGGGATTGGCGTGCTTGACGATGACGCATCCCGCCGTATCGAATTGGCGCACGCATTCTAGAGCCGTGTCGCTGTCCGCGATATTGTTGTACGAGAGTTCCTTGCCCTGAATCTGCCTGGCTTGGGTCACCGACGCGCCGATGGCGCGCGGGTCCGTGTAGAAGGCGGCTTGCTGATGCGGATTTTCACCGTAGCGCAAATCCCAGTGCTTGCGAAACGACAGATTCAGGTCGTCGGGGAACGTCGGTGCCCCGCCGCCGATGGCGCCGGTGAAGTAGGCGGACACCATGGCATCGTACTGCGCCGTGTGCGCGAATGCCTTGGCGGCGAGCTTCTGGCGCATGGCGATATTCGTGGCGCCCTGATTGGCGGCCAACTCGTCGAGCAATGCGCGGTAATCGCCCGGATCGACGACCACGGTCACCGAGGCATGGTTCTTCGCGGCGGCGCGCACCATGGCCGGACCGCCGATATCGATATTGTCGACGGCGTCGTCATAGGTGCAGTCGGGCCGCGCCACCGTGGCGGCGAACGGATAGAGATTGACGGCCAACAGGTCGATGGGTTCGATGCCGTGCGCGCGCATCACCGCTTCATCGAGGCCCCGCCTTCCCAGGAGGCCGCCGTGAATCTTCGGATGCAGTGTCTTGACGCGGCCGCCCATGATTTCCGGAAAGCCGGTGTGTTCGGCCACTTCCTTGACCGTAATGCCGTGGCTCACCAGGAGCTTGGCGGTTCCACCCGTCGAGAGGAGCTCGATGCCGCGTTCCTTCAACTCGCGTGCGAACTCGACGATGCCGGTCTTATCGGAGACGCTGAGTAACGCGCGGCGGACGGGCGTGAGCAAGGGCTGACCTACTCGCTGATGCCGAACTCTTTGAGTTTCTTGCGCAATGTGCCGCGGTTGATGCCGAGAATCGTCGCCGCACGGCTCTGATTGCCCTGCACGTGGCCCATGACTACCTTGAACAAAGGCTCTTCCACCTCGCGCATCACGAGGTCGTACAAATGCGCGGGCTTGTGGCCGTTCAGTGTCTCAAAATAACACTGCAACGCCTCTTCGGCCTGCGAACGCAAGGGCACGCCCTTGCCATTCACCTTGATATCGCGGCCGTTGAAGGCCGGCGAAATATCTTTGCGTGATCTAGATTTCTTTCTAGCGACCATGGTCCGTCCGAATCCCTGTCGATCGTTTTATTATGTCAGTGTGCGCTCATGCAGCGCGACACACACCCGTGCCGTAATGTTCCAGCAGCGTCGACAGTTGCTCTTCCGGCCTGTCGATTCGCACGAGACGATTCCGCAAAGCGTCTTGTCCGGGGTGCTGCCGAAAATACCAACTCAAATGCTTACGCGCCACACGAACACCCGTCTCATCGCCGTAAAAGGCATACAGGTCTTCGAGGTGGGCGCGCATAATATCACGTACTTTTTCCAGCGCCAGCGCCGCGCGCGATTCGCCCGTCGAGAGAAAAAAATTGACTTCGTCGAAGATCCATGGCCGGCCTTGCGCCGCCCTGCCGATCATGATGCCGTCGCATCCGGTGGCTTCGAGAACAGCCTTGGCGTGTTGCGGAGAATCGACGTCGCCGTTTGCAAACACGGGAATCTTGATCGTCGCTTTAATGGCGGCCACGGTTTCGTGCTCGGCGTTACCCTGATATAGATCGGAACGCGTGCGCCCATGGACCGCAAGTGCTTGAATACCGTTGTCTTCCGCGATCACCGCAATGCGGACGCCGTTCTTGTGGCCGGGATCCCACCCGGTGCGCGTTTTCAGCGTGACCGGGACTTCGACGGCGCGCACGACGCTGTGTAAAATTCGCGCAACCAGCTCCTCATCCCGAAGCAGGGCGGAGCCCGCCGCTCGATTGCAGACTTTCTTCGCGGGACAACCCATGTTGATATCGATGATCTGCGCGCCGGCATCGACGTTGCGGCGGGCCGCCTCGGCCATCATCGCCGGATCGAAGCCGGCGATCTGCACCACGCGGGGGCTGGGTTCGCCCGCATGGTCCATGCGCCGCCGCGATTTCGGCGTGTCCCACAACCGCACGTCGGCGCTGAGCATTTCCGATGCAGCAAGTCCCGCGCCAAACCGCCGGCATAGAATGCGAAAGGGACGGTCGGTAACGCCCGCCATAGGTGCAAGCAGCACATTGGACGGCAGGCTGTACGGGCCGATCTTGACGCTGCGAGGGGGCACGGTCGTCATCGCTTGGCCTGCGGCGCAACATCGTTGGCGCATGTAATTCGGTGATCGGCGCTGCGCAGGCAGACATCGATTTCGAACCCTTCTGCGTTCTTGCCGGGGTCCAAAATTTGCAAGGTCGCGTCGACGCGCTCGCCGGGCGCGAGCAGCCGCGCGGTCGGCTTGCCCACATATTCGCTGGGCTCGAAATCGCGCGCGCCAATGCCTTTGCCGAAGCGATCCGCGAGCGTCACGCGGAGCAGCGGATAGGGTTGCAGCTGAGCGGCCGTGTTGAGGATGCTGGCGCGCACTTTCAATGTGCCGTTCGCATCCGGATCGCCGGTCACGCCCCACTGGCGAAGTTGATAGGCGGACAGAGTCGCGGGCACGGTCAGCGGCGCTCCCATGGCTCCGTACAGCGCGCGCATGCCGGCGCCGAAGGGTCCGTGTGCCAGCCATTCTCGATTCTGATGCACGACCTGAACCACCAGCAGTAGCGCCGAGACCACGGCGGCGCCGAGCCACAAGATGAATCGGCGCTGCGCGCCGCCGAGTCCGCTGTCTCTTGCCGCGCGCCGCGGCCGCGGGCGTAGATCGAATTCTTCCAGTATGTCGCGGCGCACGTCATCGGGCACTTCCAAGCCGCTGACGCGGCTATGCTCGGCCGCGGCATCGGCTGCTGCACTCTCCGGGTGCGACGGGAGCTCCGCATCCGGTTCGGCGTCCGGCGCAGGCTCAGTGCGGGCCTCCGGATGCTCGGGCTTCTGGGCGCCCGGTTGTGCCGGCTGTTGCGGTTGTCCCGGCGGCGCTATCGGCGGCAGTGTGCGTTTTTTGGATTCGACGAAGATTCGATCCAGTTCTCCGGGGGGAAGCGTGAATTCCATCGAGCGGTCGGCGTCCTCGACCGAGCGGTCGGCGTCCTCGACTGAGCGATCGGTGTCCTCGACGTCTTCGAAGTCCAAAATTTCGAGGTGCGCGATCTCGACCCCGGGCGGAGCGAATTCCTCGTTGTCCTTCGCCGCCGTTTGGGCCGTCTGCACGGTGGTTACCGACTCCAGAATGCTGTCGGCGCGCGTTTCCAGTTCGAGCGGCGATTCTCCGGTCGAGAAGCCGGCTGAATCTTCGGCAAGCCGCGCCAAGGCGTTGAATACCTCGCCGCACCGTCCGCAGCGGACCTGGCCGCCCGCGACGCGCAGCACTTCCGCCGACAATTTGAAGACGGTCTCGCATTTTGAGCATTGCGTGTACACCGCTCAAGCGCCTCTTCGAGCGTAGATGCAGCACCAGTCATCGCGTTCGACGACTTGCACCCGATCAAAAGCGCGGCCGTAGGCGGCTTTCACCTCGTAGGCCTGTGTCTTCAACAGTCCCGACAGAAGCAAGTATCCTCCCGGCTCGCAGGCTTCCGTCAGTGTCGGCGCCAATTCGACCAACGGGCCCGCAAGAATATTGGCCATGACACAATACGCCGGCCTCAAGCCGACTTCGATGCCCTGCACGTCGATGCTCGAGGAAACGCCGTTTCGGATCGCGTTGTCGCGCGTTGCGAGCAGCGCCTGGGGGTCCAGATCGACCGCGCACACGTGGGCGGCGCCCAGCTTCAAGGCGGCAAGACCCAAGATACCGGAGCCGCAGCCGTAATCGATCACGCTGCGGCCCGCGACGGGCAACGAATCCAAAATCTGCAGACAGAGCGCCGTGGTGGGATGCGTGCCGGTGCCGAACGCAAGCCCCGGATCGAGCCGCACGACCACGGCATTCGGGTCGTCAGGGGGCTCGGCGGCCGTGGGGCACACCCAGAGCCTGCGTCCGAAGCGCATCGATTTCCAGTCGGTGAGCCACACGCGCTCCCATTCTTGGTTCTCGACGCGTCTTACGCGCGCGGTCTCCGTGATGTGCGGGCCCAAGACGGCGGCGAGTCGGCCGAGATTGCGTGCCGCGTCCGTGGATGCGGACTCCGCGGATGCGGCGCCGGACCCGCTGCCGCAGGGTGCCTCGAACAGGGCGCGAACCAGCGTGTCGCTCCACAGTCTGACCTCGCCGGGCTTGGGCTCGAGCACGGGCTCATCGCCGCGATCGACGAAGGTGATCGAACTCGCGCCGATCTCGAGAAGTGCAGCCTCGACCGCTTCCGGACTCAAGGCCGCGAGCGGAAATTCGATTTCATAGAAGGTCATCGATGCACCCGTTGGATGCTACTTCAATCCCAGCCGCCGCTCTAGATAGTGGATGTCGGTGCCGCCCTGACGAAAAGCGGAGTGATTGAATATCTCTTGGTGCAGAGGAATATTGGTCTTGATGCCTTCCACGACCATCTCCGCCAATGCGTTGCGCATGCGCGCGATGGCCGTGTCGCGCGTGTCGCCGTAGGAGATGACCTTGCCGATCATGGAGTCATAGAACGGCGGCACGTTGTAGCCGGTGTAGACGTGGCTGTCGACCCGTATGCCGGGACCGCCGGGTGCGTGCCACAGACGGACGGGCCCCGGCGAGGGCGCGAAGGTCTTGGGGTCCTCGGCGTTGATGCGGCATTCGACCGCGTGGCCGCGAATCTGGATGTCGTTCTGGCTGTAGGGCAATGGCTCGCCCGCGGCGATGAGCAGCTGCGCTTTGACGATGTCGATACCGGTCACGAGCTCGGTCACGGGATGTTCGACTTGCACGCGAGTGTTCATTTCGATGAAGTAGAACTCGTTGTCCTGGTACAGGAACTCGAGCGTGCCCGCGTTGCGATAGCCGACTTCCCGGCACGCTCTGGCGCAGCGTTCGCCCATGGTCTTGCGCTGCTTGGCCGTCAAGCCCGGTGCGGGAGCTTCTTCGATGACTTTCTGGTGGCGGCGCTGCATGGAACAGTCGCGCTCTCCCAGGTGAACCACATTGCCGTAGTTGTCGGCGAGCACCTGGAACTCGATGTGCCGCGGCTTCTCGAGGAACTTCTCCATGTAGACCTGAGGGTTGCCGAAGGCGGCGAGGGCCTCTGTCTGGGTGACGCTGATGGCGTTCAGCAGCGATGCGTCGGTGTGCACCACGCGCATGCCGCGGCCGCCGCCGCCGCCGGAGGCCTTGATGATGACCGGATAGCCGATGTCCTTGGCGATGCGGAAGTTTTCGTCGACGTCATTGCCGAGCGGCCCATCCGAGCCGGGCACGCAGGGGACGCCCGAGGCCTTCATGACCTTGATGGCGGACACTTTGTCGCCCATCAAACGGATGGTCTCGGCACGGGGACCCACGAAGATGAAGCCGCTCTTCTCGACGCGTTCGGCGAAGTCCGCGTTCTCCGACAGGAAACCGTAGCCCGGATGAATCGCGACCGAGTCGGTCACCTCGGCGGCGCTGATGATGGCGGGCATATTCAAATAAGACAGGGCCGACTGCGGCGGTCCGATACAGACGGTCTCGTCCGCGAGCAGCACGTGCTTCGTATTGAAGTCGGCGGTCGAGTGCACGGCCACGGTCTTGATGCCGAGCTCGCGGCAGGCACGCAAGATGCGGAGAGCGATCTCGCCGCGATTGGCGATGACGACTTTTTCGATCATCGCGATTATTCGATGATGAACAGCGGCTGGCCGAACTCGACGGGCTCGCCGTTCTTGGCGAGTATGGCGGTGACCCGACCCGCCTTGTCGGACTCGATTTGATTCATCATCTTCATGGCTTCGATGATGCAGAGTATCTGGCCGACTTTGATTTCGGTGCCGATCTCGACGAACGCCTTGGCGCCGGGGGATGAGGCGGAGTAGTACGTGCCCACCATCGGCGACGTGACCGTGTGCTCGTCGTTGCGCGGCTTATGTTCGCCGGCCGAGGTGGCCGGCATGGCCGGCGCGATCGGCGCCGCTTGAAGCATGGGGCTTGCCATCGCCATCGGCGCCTGCATGGCCATCCGCGGATGGCGGCTGATGCGCACCGATTCCTCGCCCTCGGAAATCTCCAATTCCGAGATACCGGATTCTTCCAGCAGCTCGATCAATTTCTTTACCTTGCGAATATCCATCCGCGAACCCCTTGAAGAATCTTTGGTTTTACGTATTGGTCAGGCGGGCGCATGCGGCATCGAGCGCGAGCTCATAGCCGATGGGTCCCAATCCGACGATGCAGCCGACCGCGATGTCGGACAAATATGAGTGGTGGCGAAAAGCTTCGCGTGCGAACACGTTGCTGAGATGCACCTCGATGAACGGTACGGCCACGGAAAGGAAGGCGTCGCGCAGGGCGATACTGGTGTGCGAGTAGCCGCCTGGATTGATGATCACGAACGCAATGCCCTCGTGCTTCGTGGCATGGATCTTCGCAATCAGCTCGTGCTCCGCGTTGCTCTGGAAAGCGGACAGGGTATGGCCGCGGGCGACGGCGAGCTCCCCGAGCCTGAGCTCGATGCTTTGCAAACTGGCGGAACCGTAAATCTCCGGTTCACGGAGCCCGAGAAGATTCAAGTTCGGACCATTGAGCAGCAGGATTCCAGCCATCTCGCATCAAGTCCGGCGCCGTCGCGTTGCAAAGGTCCGCGATAATAACCAGAAATTGAGGTGAAATGGCAAGCTTCGGCGGCGAACGTCGCCGGAAGGGGTTTATCCCGCGTTTTTGGGGGCCAGGGCGCGCAGGCCCTCGGCGATGGCCCTTCGCGCCGCCGGGAGTTCTACGAGGTCCTTATTCAGGTTTTGCACCTCCGACAAGATGAGCTCGGCCTGCGGCCGGTGCAATTCCCCGATGTACAGGGCGACTACCTCCCCGCGCCGGTCCGTGAACACGGTAAAAGGGAATACGGGCGATTCAACCCCAAAAGCGGCGGCGACGTCGAGGGCGTCTTGTTCGCCGATGAGCAGGGGATAGCCGATTTTGAAGCGGTCGGCAAATTCCAGCACCTTGTCGCGGTAGTCGACGGCGATGCCGACCACGCTCACCTCGCGCCCCGCCCATTCGGAGTGCAGGGTCTCGAGCAGGGGTATTTCACTGCGGCAGGGGGCGCACCAGGTGGCCCAGAAGTTGATGATCAAGGATTTGCCGCCGAAGGACGCGATGGACGTGGTCTTGCCGGCGCGGTCCGCGAGGGAGAACTGCGGCAGCCGATCCGGGATCTTGGTGGCCGGCAGGGGGCCGGGCAGATATCCGCCATCCGGGCCCACACCCGCAGGCTTGGGGTCCGCGCGCGCCAAATCACTGGGATTCGGGGCGCTGGCAACGCCGGCAGGCACCGGCATCCCGTGAGACTTCGGCGCGGCACCGCGAGTCGAGTAGACCCATGCTCCAGCCCAAATCCCCAGCACCACGAGAGCGGCAGCGCCGGCGATGCGCGGGATCGACGTATTCATGCGGCGGGAAGGTCTAGCTTGCGTCCCTTGCGAAGTGTCAATCCCGCCAAAAAAAAGGCAAAACCGCCGGCGAGGATGGCCGCGTTCACCCAGGGATTCGACGTGGAGACTGCGGTGGGGGCCGCATGGCCGGGAAACAGTACTTTGCTGATGGGCGGGTAGCAGAGGCCCGCCTCGGCGCAGCCTTGATAGGTCACTTTGATTTGCAGGGGATGGGCGCCGGCATCGAAGCGGGTGAAGGGAACCGTGGCTTCCACTTGCCGCTGATAGATCTCCTGGGTTCCGAGATAGGGATCGGACTTGAGCACGCCCTGGGGCAGCACGGGCGCTGCCACCGCGAGATCGGGGCTTTCGGCCTTGATCTCGATTTTGCGGCGGTAGAGGTAGTAGCCATCGGCAATGACCCAGCGGACCCGGACGACATTGCCGTCGACCGAGGCGCCAACGCGGAACGCGACATCGGGCGGCAGAAAGTCGGACGCGTTGGATTCGACCCCGCGCATCCACCAGGGCTTGGCGGTCGCTACACCGGCAAGACTGACCAACAATAGGGCCACGAACGACCCGGCGAGGAGCGGTGCTCTCATTCGGGGCACCAAGGTTTTGATTGGGGGCGCTGGCGTTCTCATCCGGCGTACTTTAGCGTAGTCGCGCGTCGGCGGGCCTGAAGCTTGAAGCCAATTCGCTGCGGATCCCGGCGAGAAATGCTGCGAGACGGCATAAAAATACGGCCGTAGGGCTTGAATCAGGCGAATTCATCGCTATTATTAGCAGCCACGAGTGGAGAGTGCTAATAATCTCCGCTCCCTAACGAACCCCTCAACTGTCAACATTAGGAGTCTTGTCTTATGAAGATTCGTCCCCTTCATGACCGCGTGATCGTGAAACGAGAAGAAGAAGAGCGTAAGTCCCCCGGTGGCATCGTGATCCCGGATACCGCGACTGAGAAGCCGATCTTCGGGAAAGTCGTCGCTGTCGGCAAGGGCAAGATTCTAGAGAACGGCGACATTCGCCCGCTCGACCTCAAGGTCGGCGACAAGATCCTTTTCGGTAAGTACAGCGGTACCGAAGTGAAGATGGATGGCGACGAGCTGGTGGTCATGCGTGAAGAAGACGTCATGGCCGTCGTCGAAGGCAAGTAAGTCACTTCTCCCGCTAACAAATTCAATATAGAGGTATCAGCAAATGGCAGCTAAAGACGTACGCTTCAGCGACGACGCTCGGCAACGCATGTTCAAGGGTGTGAATATTCTGGCGAATGCCGTGAAAGTCACGCTGGGTCCCAAGGGCCGCAACGCCGTGCTCGACAAGAGCTTCGGCGCTCCCACCGTCACCAAGGACGGTGTCTCCGTCGCCAAGGAAATCGAGCTCAAGGACAAGTTTGAGAACATGGGCGCGCAGATGGTGAAGGAAGTCGCTTCCAACACCTCCGACGAAGCCGGCGACGGCACCACCACCGCGACCGTGCTGGCGCAAGCCATCATCCGCGAAGGCCTCAAGGCCGTCGCCGCGGGCATCAACCCGATGGATCTGAAGCGCGGTATCGACCAGGCCGTCACCGTGGCGACCGAAGAGCTGAAGAAGATCTCCAAGCCGGCCAAGGATCCGAAGTCGATCGCGCAGGTCGCGACGATCTCCGCGAACGCCGATGAGAGCATCGGCAAGACGATCGCCGATGCGATGGCGAAAGTCGGCAAGGAAGGCGTGATCACGGTTGAAGAAGGTTCGGGCCTCGAGAACGAGCTCGAAGTGGTCGAAGGCATGCAGTTCGACCGCGGCTACCTGTCGCCGTACTTCATCAACAATCAGCAGAGTCAGAGCGCCGAGCTCGAGAAGCCGCTGATCCTGTTGGTGGACAAGAAGATCTCCAACATCCGCGAATTGCTGCCGCTGCTCGAGGCGATTGCCAAGGGTGGCCGTCAGCTCCTGATCGTCGCCGAAGATGTGGAAGGCGAAGCGCTGGCCACGTTGGTGGTCAACACCATCCGCGGCATCGTGAAAGTCGCCGCCGTCAAGGCGCCGGGCTTCGGTGACCGCCGCAAGGCCATGCTGCAGGACATCGCGATCCTGACGGGCGGCACGGTCATCTCCGATGAAGTCGGCTTGTCGCTCGAGAAGGCGACGCTGAACGACTTGGGCGAAGCCAAGAAGATCCTGGTGGAGAAAGAGAACACTACCATCATCGACGGAGCCGGCAAGGCTGCGGACATCAAGGGCCGCGTCGAGAGCATTCGCCAGCAGATCGAGGAAGCGACCTCCGATTACGACAAGGAAAAACTGCAGGAGCGCGTTGCCAAGCTCTCCGGCGGTGTTGCCGTGATCAAGGTCGGTGCTTCGACCGAAATCGAAATGAAGGAAAAGAAGGCCCGCGTCGAAGACGCACTGCACGCAACCCGTGCGGCCGTCGAAGAG
>Ga0137409_10007374_pt1 | contig 11313 bp, 8 predicted proteins | sample CZODoug1_16funga_FD_122059 | JGI IMG/M metagenome (GOLD analysis project Ga0137409, IMG submission 122059) | Vadose zone soil fungal communities from Angelo Coast Range Reserve, California, USA - CZODoug1_16fungal (Hybrid Assembly) | ecosystem: Environmental > Terrestrial > Soil > Vadose zone... | reverse complement strand
AGCTCCTGCTGCACCTGCTCACCCAACGCGCGCACCGGATCGCGCATTACTTCCTCCGCCATGCGGCGCGCCGTCCGCGGGTCCACGCCTTTCGTCTCGTACTGCAAGGCCATCTCTTCCTCTTCCACTTCCGGCATCAGGCGAATCTCTTCCTTCTCCATCGCGATCTCGTGTTCCCACACCTCCTGCTCGCTCTTCGCCGCCAGATAACCGGACGATCCCATCGACAGGGCGTCCGCGATCATCCCCGCGACGCCGGAGATCATGATCACGTGCGGCTGGACTGACGCGCCGATCACGCCGGCCACGAGCCCAAAGTTCGCGGTCAGCCCGTCATTGAAGCCGTACACGACGTTGCGCAGAAACCCGCCCGATCCTGTCTTGTGCCACGGCTCGCTGCTCGTGCCCGTGAGGTCGGCGAGCGTCCCGGCGTGCGCCGCCGACTCCTTGGCGAGCTGCAGCGAAACCTGCTGCGCGTCCGGGAGGCTCGATTCCCGGTGGAGGTTGAGGTAGCCCTTCACCTCTTGCCCTTCTTCGCGCAGCAGCATCGGCAACAGGTAGCGAGTCCCAAACCGCCGGCCGAACCAGGCGCGCAGCCGCGCGTTCACCGACGGCTTGGTGTGCGTGACGGTATGGCCGTGTTCGGCGAGCAGCTTGCTCCACATCTGCACGTGCCGCTCCTCGACACCCGCGAGCTTGATGTAGACGTCCTTCTTGTGCGGATCGGGTTCCTGACCGGCGAGGGCGAGATAGAGGTAGGCCGCGTCGGCCTCGTCCTGCCAGTGATGCAGCCATTCCTTCACGTCGGCATTAGGCATGCCCCAAGATATCCAGGAGCACCTCAAGTGACTACCGGGTAATTACTTAGATGGACGTACGGGTTCAGTCGCGACCCTATAGCTCCTTATGGCATCTACCTTTTCGGACATGACCGTGTCTCTCGCCGTCCCGGACGTCCTCGTCGCCCGCGCGCAAGCCGGAGATGAAGCAGCTCTCGAAGCCCTGTTCCGGGCCTTCGAGACGCCGGTCTACAACCTGGTGCGGCGGATGTTACGGCGGCCGGAAGACGCCGAAGACGTGGTGCAGGAGACGTTTCTCGAAGTGGTGCGCAACATCAAGCAGTATCGCGGTGAAGGCCATCTCTGGGGTTGGATTCGCCGCATCGCCTCGACCAAAGCGCTGATGCGCATCCGCCGCGATCAGGTGCGCGCGACGGAGAGCCTGGACGAAGAGCCGGGCAAGCCGGGGATGCACGTCGGCGCGAACATCGATCTCGAGCGTGCCTTCGAGCATCTCTCCGAGACGTCGCGGGCGGTGGTGTGGCTGCACGACGTCGAGGGATACACGCACGAGGAAATCGCGGAGCAGATGGGCAAGACGGTGAGCTTTTCGAAATCGCAGCTGGCGCGGGCGCATACGCGTTTGCGGCGAATGCTGGATCAAGGAGCGCAGTCATGATGCATTGCACAATGGAAGATCTGGGAGCGCTGCGGGCAGGTGAGGCGTCGGTGTGGGCGCGCCGGCACATCACCACCTGCGCGACGTGTCAGGCCGAGCTCGAAGGCCTCTACCAGCGCGTGGCGCAGCTGAAGGCGCTGCCCGCGCTGCGACCGCCGCGGGACGGCTGGCCCGCAATTCAGACGGTGCTGCGGGCCGAACGGTCGCGCAAACGGCGGACCTGGGGCGCCTGGACCGGCAGTCTCGCCGTCGCCGCGACGCTCGCGGGAATCCTGCTGGTACAGCCGAAGGGTGGGGAGCGCGGCCGGCTCTACGCCGAATTGAGTCAGGCGAAGCAGCAATCGGCAACGCTGGAAGATTCCCTGCAACAATACGATGTCGACGGCCGGGTGCTCAGCGGGCACGCCGCGGCCCTGGTGGCGGAGCTGGAAGACCGCATTGCCGCAATCGACGGCAACCTGGCGCAGCAGCGGCAGGTAGGTGGCGGGGGCGGGGGCGGGGGCGGGGGCGTACAGGACGCCCAGCTCGTAAAACTTTGGCAAGAACGGGTCGGCCTGATGCGGGAGTTGGTGAATGCCCGCGCCACGCGCGCCCGCTACGTCGGGCTCTAAAGCCCTTGAGGGGGAGCAATACATGATTCGCAACATGACGATGGCAACGCTTGCCGTCTGTTTGCTGTGGCCCGCGGCGTCGGTGACGCAGGAGTCGCCGCGCACGCGAGTCCGTACGCGACCGCGCGTCCGCGTGGAAACGCGCAACGGGCCGTTCGGCGTGTACACGTTCAACGACAATCGCGGCCGCATCGGCGTGATCGTCGACACCCGAGCCGACGCGACCGGCGATAAAGTCGGCGCGCGGATCGACGGCGTTACGCCGAGCGGGCCGGCGGAGAAGGCGGGCCTCAAGGTGGGTGATGTGATCACGCGCTTCAACGGCACCGCCCTGGGCGGCGTGAAGGCAGAGAGTGAAGACGAGGACGCATCTGGCCCCGGCATGAAGTTGATCGGTCTGGCGCGGGAGCTGGAGCCGGGGGACACGGTGCAGATCGAATACCGGCGCGGCACCGACGCTCGCAAAGCGACGATCGTCGCCGAAGATCTCGAGGTCGGCGGCCGGGTGGAGATGGGTGGTGATATGATGGGTCCGATGGAGCGGCTGAAGGAACTGATGCCGCCGGGCGGAGAACCGGGCGCATTCGGGTGGGCCTTTGGATCGCCGTGGGGTGGCATCGAGATGGTGAAGCTCAACCCCGACCTCGGCGATTACTTCGGCACGCGCGAAGGCGTGCTGGTGGTCAAGGCTCCGGAGGATTCCACACTCGCCCTGAAAGGCGGCGACGTGATCGTCTCGATCGGCGGCCGCAAACCGACCTCACCGGAGCAGGCGATGCGGATCCTGCGCTCGTACGACGCCGGTGAATCGGTGACGCTCGATGTGCTGCGGAAGCAGAAACACGTCAGCGTGACCTGGAAAGTGCCCTCGAATGAGGACCGGCATTTCCGGATGATGCCGCGGATACGTGAGGAGCCGAGCCGGTTCCGGGTCGCGCCACACCTGAAACTGCGTGACGGGATTCGGACGACGCGGGTGATCTGAAGACTAGGGAGGGGCGCAGCATGCTGCGCCCCTACACGTTTTACCGAGTCGGACCGATCAGGATCGCATTCGTCAACATCTTGGCCGGTCCCCGCCAGAAGGCCCTGAATAACGGATCGCTCAGAAACAGCACGACTCGGCCGCTGCCCTGATTCTCGACGGCGGCCCACGCCGATCCCTTCAGCAGGCGGGCCGTGTTGTCCGGCCACACGAACCCCGACAGCACGAGAGAATCGGTGGCATCGGTGAACGTCACCGGATTGGCCCCGGCCTTCGACGGCCGCCAGAAGGTGTCGCCGTCGATGAAGACCGGCAGTTTGTCGCGGTCGTAGCCAAACGTGAGCCAGTGCGTGGTGTCGAGCGTGGCCCGGAAAATCGCGCCTGGGATCCATTCAACGCGACCGCGGGCGGGCGCCGTGGTGGAGATCAGTACCGGGACGGTGCCGGGGGCGGTGGTGTCGGCTTTGGCGCCGCTGTCGGGCGCGACGGTCGCGATCGTCGAAAGACCCACGTCCTTGTTGGCGGCGAGATCGCCGGCGCCGCCGTACCCAATGAGCACGCCCCCGGACCGCACCCACCGCTTCAGCTGCTCGATGCCCTCATCGCCTAACTCACGGCGCATCCGGCCGCCGTTCCCATCGGGAATGATGATGACGTTGAAGGTCGCGAGATCGGTGACGCCGCTCAGCGCCCGCAACGACACGGGCGTGAAGCGGACGTTGAGCTCGCGCGTCAGGTAGTGCCACAGCCAGCCGTAGCTCGTCTCCGAGATCCCATCGCCCACACCCACGAGAATGGTCGGTGCATGGATGGCAGAAACGTCTTCTGAGCCGATCCCGGCGTCGCCGGTGTCGGGAAACGCGGTCTGCAGCGGGAAAACGGGCACGCCGAGAGACGGCCCCAACGCGGCAATTCGCTCGTGCAGGCCGGCCGCGTTGCGTTGCGCGCGCGCGATGAAGGTGCCGCGCGGATAGGTGCGTCCGCCGACCCGCAACGACTGCCGCGCCACCGCGAGCTTGAAGTTTTCCGCTTCGAGCGCGAGGGCGAGCCGCGCCGCCCCCGGCCGGTCGTTCAAGAAGACGTACGCGCTCGCGGCGCGGGTCGGCGCCGGCGGCGCTGGCAACGTCGAATCCGTCACCGCCTCACCGGCCGCGCCGGCGTCCTCCGTCCAATAGGCGTCGAGGTTGAACGACAGCGGTAACGACCACGCCGTGATGTCGTAAAAGCCGTAGTCCTCCTTGTCGGCGTCCTCGCCGCGCCGCCGGTTGCGCTGGAACTTGCCGATCTCGCGCTCGATGAAGGAGCGCTCCATGCCCGCCTGCGGCTCGAGCATCCCCTTGGCAAGCCGCCGCTGCGGCTGGTTCAGATCGATCACGTAGCTGCCGGCCGGGAACGTGCGCGCCGACCCCGGTGTGCCCCCGGCGATGTAGGCGTGCGCGCTGCGCGAGGAGAACGGCTGGCGCAGCCGCGTCACTTCGATCCCGTTGCGCAGCAACAACCCGACGACGTGCGCCGCTGACTGCGGATCGCTGCCCGGCACGATCACGACGCGCTTCATGCGGTCGGTAGCGGCTTCGGCCATCGCCGAGCGGCGGAAATCGTAGTAGTCGGCGAGCCGGCTCTGGCGGTTCTTGGCCGTAGTCTCGAGCGTCGCGAGTGAGGCCACGAAGTGGTGGGCGATGCCGTCACGCAGCGTCGTAATGGAACCGTCGTCGCGGCGCTTGTTGAATTGACGGCCGCCATCGGTCTCGTACGTCATCCCGGTGGCGCCCTGGAACGTGGTCCACTCGTCCCAGTAGCCGACGTAGAAGAAGTCGAACACGCCGCCCACGTAGTACTGCCAGCCGTACTTGTCGAACGCCGCTGCGTTGCCGCGGCCATACGTCTCGAACCAGCGGGTGGTCTGCGCCGGCAGGTTCATGTTCACCGCCTGCGCGACGGGCGGAAAGAAGAACGCCGACGTCGTCGAGTGGTGATCCACGAAGACCTGGGGGTGCCAGCGGAGAATGCCATCCACCATCGCGCGCACTTCGGGCTGGCTCTGCGCCAGCAGATCGCGGTTCATGTCGAAGCGGAAATGGTTATAGCGCCCCGTGATGCTCCACGGCTCGCCCTGCTCGAACGCCTGCGGATGATCCGCGCCCACCGCGACCGAGTTGTACCACGCGGCGAAGCGTTCGTGACCGTCGGGATTGGCTGAGGGATTCAGCACCAGGACGACCGACTTGAGAATCTCGAGCGTCTGCGGCTCGTCCGATGCGGCGAGTTGATACGCCACCTGCATCGCCGCCTCGAACCCGGCGGGCTCATCGCCATGTACCGAATACTGAAAGACCGCGACGGCCGGGCTCTGCGCGGCAATGGCCGCGGCCCGCGCGGCGGACGTCTTGCGCGGGTCGGCCAGCTCGGCCACGCCGGCGCGGATCTGATCGAGCTTGGCCAGGTTCGCCGGATCGGAGATGATCAGGGCGCGGATCGGTCGGTACTCGGCGGTCCGCCCCCACGTCTCGATGCGCACCCGGTCGCTCGCGGTGGCGACCAGTGTGTCGAGATAGTGCTGCATCACTGCGTACATCGTCTGCTGCTCGCCGGCGGCGTAGCCGGTGATCGCATCAGGGCGGGGAACCGCCGGGCGATAGGGGCCGCGGGAGTAGAAATCGAACGGTTCCTGGGCAGCGAGGGGGGACACGAGGCTGCCCCACACGAGCAGGATGAGCAGCGGGCGCATGAAATCCTTCAGGATGATGTTGTGCCGAGCCCACCCTTCAGGGTGGGGATTACGGGCGGCGGCGCGCCGCGGGCAATGCTTGATCGAAAGAAGCGAACTCGAAGGGCTTGGGGACGCAAGGCCGGCCCGTGCCGTCCAGGAAGCGGCGCATCTGCTCGTTCACCAGGTCGCCTGTCGTGAAGATGACGCGCTCGGCGTGCGCGGGGTCGTCGCTGCGCAGCCGCTCGAACAGCTGCTCGCCTGACAGGTCGGGCATGCGCATGTCGACGATCACGGCGTCGTATTTCGAGGCCTTCAGGCGCGTGAGCGCATCCTGGCCGCTGGCCGTCGTTTCGACCTCGTGCCCCCGCCCGGCGAGGTAGCGCTGCAGCGACACCCGGACCGATGCCTCGTCGTCGACGACCAGCACGCGCAGGCGATCGCTGGCCTGCGATTGCACCTGCGCGACGGTCGCGTGTTCGCCGGAGGGACGCGGCTCGGTCACGGGCACTTCCACGACGAAGCGAGCGCCCGTTTGCGGCGCGTTCTCCGCCCAAATCCGGCCTTCGTGCTCGCGCACGATCCCCAGCGAGATCGACAGGCCGAGGCCGGTGCCGGAGCCGGTCGGCTTGGTCGTGAAGAACGGGTTGAAGATGCGCTCGATCAAGTTCGGTGGAATTCCGGCGCCGCTATCTTCGATCTCGATGCGGATCGCGTCGGCGGTACGGCGCGTGCGAACGGTCAGCCGATGGTGATGGTGACCGTCGCGCTGCTCCATCGCCTGCTCGGCGTTGGTGATCAGGTTCAGGAAGACCTGCTGCAGCTGGTGCGCGTCGGCCATCGTGTCCGGCAGCGAGTCGTCGTATTCGCGGCGCACGTCGATGCCGCGGACCCGCAGCTCATAAGCGCGCAGCTCGAGTGTGTCGTCGAGGACCTGGTTGATCGCGGTCAGCACCTTTTCCGCTTTGTGCTGGCGCGCAAAGGTCAACAGGTTCTGCACGATGCGGCTCGCGCGCCGGGCCTCGCTGTAGATCGTCTCCGCGGCGGTGCGCTGGTCGGGTGGGAAACGCTTTTCGGCGAGCAGCAGCTGGGCGAACGCGGAGATGCCCGCCAGCGGGTTGTTGAGCTCGTGCGCGACGCCGGACACGAGCTGGCCGATCGCCGACATCTTCTCCGACTGGATGAGCTGCTCCTGCAGCATCTTCTGGTCAGTGACGTCGCGAATGAGACACAGGACTTCTTCGTCCTTCTGCGGCGTCGAGTACGTGACGGAAATCGTCCGCACCTCGCCGTCTTTGCGATAAAACATGGTCTCGAACAAACCCGTCTCACCGGCGAGTGCCTGCTGGAAATGGCCGAGAGCCTTGGGGAGATCGTCGTCGGGGAGCATCGGCGCGAACCACTGCCCCACGAGCTCCTCGCGCTTGTAGCCGGAGATGTTTTCCGCGGCGTGGTTGACCGTGGTGAAGCGGCCGTTCGCGTCCAGCGTGACGATCGCGTCGGAAGCGGACTCCACCAAATGGCGGTAGCGCGCTTCGGAGCGGGCGAGGGTATCCTGGGCGCGTTTGGGCTCGGTGATGTCACGGAGGGTGGCGACGGTTCCAATCAGGTCGCCTTCCATACGGAACGGTCCGCTCGAAACAGCGACGTCGCGCTCTTCGCCGGTTCGGTGATTGATGACGCGCGTTTCGTAGCGCTGCGGCTCGCCGGCAAGAACCTTGTCTTCACGTGCGGCGACGTGCGTCCGCTCAGCCGGCGCCACATGATCGGCGATGGCCTGTCCGACGATCTCGCTGATCTCCCACCCCAGCAACTCCGCACCAGCCTCGTTCGTCGCCAGCACCCGGCGGTCGATTCCGGTCACCACCACGGCATCGGGCAGGGCCGCAACGACGTCGGCTGCCGCCTGCAACAGGTCCAGCCGCGGGCGCTTGCCCGTAGTAGTCGCCCCGGTGCCCCGGGCCGGCGAGATCCGACGCGCTTTACTCACGCGTGATAAGACGCCTCCATCGAGACCTTCATCAGCTTGAGGCTTTCGAGGGCGACCTGCGTGACCTGCTCCGGGCTATCGCTGCCGCGCTTCACGCAATCCTTGATGATCTCGAGTGCATGAATGGGATGCTCGTCGTCGTACTTGGCGTGCTCTTCGAGCCACCAGCGGCCGCGTGGACCGATCTTCTCGTTCTTGGCGAGCCCCCGCAGTGCTTTTTCCGAGATCTTCTGCGCGACGCCCTCGACGGCGTAATTGGTCGCCGAAACCGCTTGCCCGAATTCCGCATTGCGGCACATGTCGGTCAAGTATGCATGGAATTTCTTGACCTCGGGGTTCATCGGCTCGGGCTCCTGGAACCGCTTCTTGTGCACGTTGAACCCGTCGCCCATGGCACGCCACATCGCGTCGTGCCGCCGCTCGACGCGGATGTTGTCGGTGAAGAACTCCCGCCCCATCGCGGGCGAGCGATCCAGCAGCATCTGCAGCCACTGCGGAAAGTCGCGAATGATGGGATAGAACCCGACCAGGAAGTTCTGGATTTGCCCGTCCACGAGCTGATTCTCCGACGCGTCGATGATAACGGGCGTATCGAGGATCGCCTGACGGCTCGGTTCCAGGGATGTATCGAAATCCGCGACCCAGGACGGGTGCGGGGTCACTTGCACTGCCATTGCAGCTCCTCTCCCGGGCGCGGGCGTGGGAACTAGGGTCCAAGCGTGCGTGCAATGTACGGGTGAGCGTCGAACCTGCAAGCTCAAGTCCGATGGTGACTTGGCGCACATCCTGCAAATCACGCACTTGACACGATATATCGTGACCGAATATCGTCACGTAACATCTGACCAGAGGCGATGATGGGCGGGAAGTTCGGCTGGGAAGGGTTCCCATTCGGGTTCGGGCCGCGGGCGTGGGGTTTCCGAGGCGGTCCGCGAGGCGCTCGACGCCGCCACTGGTTCGGCTCGGGTGACATGAAGTACGTGATCCTGAAGCTGCTGCGGGACAAGCCACGTCATGGGTATGAAGTCATGAAGGACCTGGAAGAGCGGATGCATGGGTGTTACTCGCCGTCGCCCGGCACCGTCTATCCGACATTGCAGTGGCTCGAGGACGAGGGTCTCGTCGTCGCGCGCGATGTAGAAGGCAAGAAGGTCTACGAAATCACCGACACAGGACGGGCATTCTTGGACGAACACAAAGACGTCGTCGAAGACATCTTCGATCGCGTGACTGAAACTGTCGAGCGCACCGTCGGTGGCTCGATGGTGGAGGTCAACCGGACATTGGGACAGCTCGTGAAGGCGGTCTACCGCACCGGCTGGAAGGCCGACAGCGATGCCGCGCGCAAACGCATCGCCGAGATTCTGGCGAAGGCGGCCGCGGACGTCGCAGAATTATCAAAGGCACCGGCAAGCAACGCATAACGCCGGTTTGTCAGTGACGGGCCCTCAGCTCCTCGAGGACCCGTTTCACGTACACGCGTGTCATCTGCTTGCGCCACGACAGATCAAAATCGGTGTTGTCCATCGGTTTGGATGGGCGGTATGCGGCATCGCTTGCAGTCGCGATGGTCTCGTCGGAGAGCGGCGCGCCTTTGAGAGCGGCGCCGGCCTCGGCGATCTCCTGTGGATAGGAAGCCACTCCTCCGAGGACGATGCGCGCATCAGCGATGTTCTTACCGTCCCAGCGAACCCACGCCGCAACGCCGAGCACGGGGAAGTCGAAGGACCCGCGGCGACGGAGTTTGTGATAGACCGCATCCCAGCCATTGGGAGCCGGCAGACGCACATCGACCAGGATCTCGTCAGGCTGCTTCGTGAGATAGTTGATCCCGTCGTTGTTGTAGAACCGACCCGCCGGCACCACACGCTCGCCCTGCGGCCCAACCAGCCGGTATTCCGCACCAATCGCGACCATCACCGGCGCGACGTCGGACGAGCTGACGGCCCAGCAGCGCGGCGACGACGGCGCCACCCAGCAGATGTGGCCGTCCTTTTTCATGCAGAAGTCGATCGACTTCCGCCACTCATAACTCTGGTTGTAGTAGTTGCAGCGCGTATCGAGGCACAGGTTGCCGCCGAGTGTGCCCATGTTGCGGAGCAATGGAGTCGACACAAGGCGAGCCGCGGTGGCGATGGCAGAATGTTGGAAGGTTGGAAGGTTGGAAAGGGAGCTCAAGGTCACACACGTTCCAACATTCCAACCGTCCAACCTTTGCAGTTCAGGTATCCCCATCAACGAAATGACCGTCTTCGGTTCCTGGTGCCGCCGTTTCATGTTCGGATACAGATCCGTGCCACCCGCGACGAACATCCCGTCGGGGCCGGCGTCGCCCTTCATGCGCAGGGCTTCGGCGAGGGTCCTTGGCTGGAGATACCGGAACGACGGGAGCCGCAGCATAAGTGGACCTTACGCTGCGGCTCCGCTCGCGTCCAGACTCAGTGCTCGACTCGACGCGCCAGACCGATGCCGCGGACCGCTTCCGCGAGCCGCACGAACTCGGCGCGGTAGCCGTCCGGATCGCTGCCGCGCGCGTCACGCGCTGCGGCGATCACCCGACTCAAATCGGCCTTGCCGCGGAAGTCCGAGTTCCGCAGCAACAAGCCGAACTCGGCGACGGCCGCCTGAAACTGGAAGTCCGTCGACGGCGATCGTCCGGCTATGGCGAGTACGGGTTGAGTCAGCAGCTTGCTGACGTCACCGTCCGGTTGCTTGTAGCGCACTTTGACGAACAAGAGTTCGGGGCCTCCCCCGGCGCTACTCTGCTGCACGCTGTGCTGCTGGTAGCGCAGTGAATCGGGCATGCGGATCGTCACGTCGGTGTTCACACCGACTAGCACGATTTCGTACAACGCCGTCACCGAATGTCCCGAGCCGACCTCGCCGGCATCCTTGGTGTCGTCGGTGAAGTCCTCGTTGCGCAGCAGCCGGTTCTCGTAGCCGATCAACCGGTAGGCACGCACACGCGCCGGATTCCATTCGACCTGGATCTTTACGTCCTTCGCGACGGTGTAGAGCGTGCCGCCGAGCTCGTGCACCAGCACCTTCTGCGCCTCGCTGATGGTGTCGAGGTAGGCATAGTTGCCGTTGCCCTTGTCGGCGAGCTTTTCCATCTTGGCGGCCTGCAGATTGCCTTCGCCGACGCCCAACACCGTGAGGAAGACGCCGGTGCGGCGCTTTTCCTCGATCAACTGCACCATCTCGGCATCGCTGGATGCGCCGACGTTGAAGTCGCCGTCGGTGGCGAGAATCACGCGGTTATTGCCGCCGCGGATGAAGTTGGCGACCGCTTCGTCATAGGCGCGGCGAATCCCCTCGCCGCCCGCCGTGCTGCCGCCTGCTTCCAGCCGCTCGATGGCGTCGAGGATCTTGTCCTTCTGGTCCCCCGGTGTGGACGGCAGGACCAGGCCTGCCGAGCCCGCGTACACGACCATCGCGACGCGGTCCTTGGCACGGAGCTGATTCACGAGCAGCCGCATCGCCGCTTTCACGAGCGGCAGCTTGTTGGGCGGCATCATCGAGCCGGAGACGTCGAGCAGGAACACGAAGTTCGACGCGGGGA
>Ga0137409_10007373_pt1 | contig 11315 bp, 12 predicted proteins | sample CZODoug1_16funga_FD_122059 | JGI IMG/M metagenome (GOLD analysis project Ga0137409, IMG submission 122059) | Vadose zone soil fungal communities from Angelo Coast Range Reserve, California, USA - CZODoug1_16fungal (Hybrid Assembly) | ecosystem: Environmental > Terrestrial > Soil > Vadose zone... | reverse complement strand
GACGCTCGACGTCGGCGGCGGTCGGCTCACTCTGCGCCTCGAGCTTGGTCAGGTTGGCGACGGCACGGACTCCCGTGAGCCGGCGGACTGCGCTCTCGGCGGCGTCTCGCTGAGCTGCCGACTCGACCTGTCCATGCAGGATGACGCGCCCGTCACGGACTTCCGCCGCGACCGAGTCGGGGATCTGTGCTTCCGAGCTTCGTAGGTGCGCGATCTCCTCGGCGATCTCGTCGTCGGCGCGCTCGTGTAGGGCGGGCGGTCTGACTTCGATGTCATCGGCGACGGCTCTCACCGCGGGGATGCGCTCGGCTGCTCGCACGGCGACGTGCTTCTCGTGGATGCTCATAACGTGGCCGCCGAGCGTGATCGCCCCATCGATAGCGGTCACCGAGACGTGCTTCGCGACGACCTCCGGGTCGCGTTCCAGTTCCGTCACCACGGCGTCCCGAAGGATCTTGTCGCTGATCATCGGTTTCATCGGTTCACTCCTTCGAACGAGATGTGTACGACCGGCTCGGCAAGAGATCGCGCTGCGAGGCTGTTCTCGAAGGCAGCGCCCAGCGCCGCACCCACTGCCTCGGCGCGTCTCGACACCGTGACCGTCAGGCTGATGCCGGCGAGACTTGGCAGATCCTCCTGCGTCCGCCACGTCGCGGAGACGCTCACGTCGTCGGGCAGCCCATAGGCGCGAAGGAACCTCTGCGCAGACCACGCGAGTTCCGAGGCAATCGAGACGATGAAGAGGTCGTCTGGCGTTGGGGCGAGCGCATGACCGGAGCTCGGGTTGGCGAGCTCGAGGATGTGGCCGCGGATACTTGCCTGGAAGCCGCCTCCTCGTCCGCGTGGGATGACGAAGAGAGCTTGGCTCGAAGTGGGCACGGCGTGAGAGTCGCCGTTGTCGGTGTTCGGTACGGATCGACGCGGCTGATCCTTGGTCCGCTCCAGCCTCCTGCTGGTCAGAGCATTCGTTAGGCCTGATAGGAGCTGCTTAGAGTCGAAGTTCGTCTTCATGCCGTAATCCGGAAGTCTTGGCCATGTGCGGGCCACCCGGGATCGATAGGTCGATGCGCTGCGTACGCGTAGGGGTGGTGGAACATGTCCAGCGCGTTGTCGCTCTCGTGGACGTCGAGTAGGAATGCCTCGCCGTTGCGGTGATCGACGACCCAGGTTGTCCAGCTCATCTTCCTGGCAGCGTCGCTTCGGCAGGGATGAGCCGGCATCACACGGTTCGTGCGAGTTTCCGCCGGGCTCGCGCCGCGGGCCGAGCGTCACGCCATGAACGGCATGAGCTCCGGCGCCATCGTCACGAACGGGCGCATCATGTCGCGGTCTTCGTGCTCGAGGATGTGGCAGTGGTACATGTACCGGCCGCTGTAGGTGTTGAAGCGGACGGCGATCTCGACGATCTCATTGGGATTCACGCGGATCGTGTCCTTCAAGCCGCGCTCGTTGTCGTCGATCGCGTGGTCGAGCTCGTCGTCCGGGTCTCGCGCAAGCGTCACGGTCGCGGCGAGGTCGCGCTCGCCGATGCCGCCGTCCGGGATCTCGTAGCGGATCGGCCGGCGCGCGAGGATCTGGAACGGGTCGAGGTGGAGGTGGATCGGGTGCGTATCGCCGGTCAGGTTGATCAGCTGCCAGACCTCGTACTCGCCGAGCATCGGGAAGAACGTGGTCGTGTCCTCGAAGTGGGCGGCGACGACGCGGTAGCGGGTGGTTTCGTCGCCGTCGCTCACCGTCACGAGCGGCCCGTCGTCCGCGTCGGCCGCGGGCCCGAGCTCCCGCATCGTCAGCATGTTCGGTTCGTCCTCCATCTCTCGTTCGACGAGCGCGATCGCGCGCCGACGCGCGCCGGCGAGCGCCTCGGCCGCCGGAGCCTCGTAGTCGGTCGCAAGCTGCCGTGGGATCGAGACGCGGCTCGCCGGCTCGCCTGCGACGCGGAAGCGCAGCACCTGCGGATAGGGGAGCAGCCCCTCGGGGTCGGCGGCGTTCTCGGCGTCCGAAGCCGGAAAGGGGGAGCCGTCGAAGGGTGCCGCGGCGGTGTTCAGCACCGTCAGCTCGCTCCCGGGTGCGAGGTCGGCGAAGTCGACGAGCAGGTCGGCGCGCTCGGCTGAGGCGAGCACGAGCCCATCCGCCGGCACCGGGACCGGGGTGCGGAGGAGCCCGTGGTCGGTCCCGATCTGCGTGATCCGCTCGAGCTCCGGAGCGCCGTCGCGCAGCAGGACGAGCCGGTACGTGCGGGCGTTCGAACCGTTGAGGACGCGGAACCGGTAGGTCGCAGGCTGCACCTCGAGGACCGGCCAGACCTTGCCGTTCACGACCGTGAACGGCGGGAAGGCTTCCATCACCTCCGGATCCGTCTTGTGGACCAGTCGGCCGGTCAGCCGCCCTTGCTCGTCGAGGTCGAAGTTGCGGTCCTGAATCAGCAGCGGCGCCTCGAACGGCGGTCCTTCCGGCAGCCCGAGCTCGCGCTCCCGGTCGTCGCGCACGATCCAGAGCCCCGCGAGCCCCGCGTAGACGTCGAGCTTGGTGATGCCCATGACGTGATCGTGGTACCAAAGGAGCGCCGCGCGCTGGTCCATCGGGTAGTGGAAGACGGCGGGCTGGCCGGGGGCGAACAGGTTCTCGGCCCAGCCGTCGGAGGAGGCTGGCGTGAGACCGCCGTGCAGGTGCACGACCGTGTTGCCGGTCAAGCCGGCTGCGTGGCGGTTCGGCTCGCCGCCGCTCAGGCCGGGAAAGCACTGCACGGGTACGCCGTTCGCGTCGGTCGGCCGCGGCGCCATCGTGTCGACGACGGGGAACGGGCCCTGCAACTCGTTCCGCCACTCGATCGTTACCGGCTGCCCGCGCTCGGTCTCGATCGTCGGGCCCGGAACCGTTCCCTCGAAGCCCCAGATGCTCGAGGAAGGCAGGTCGCGGTGGAACTGGTGCGTAGCGGCGCGCATGCGCACGGTCAGCCGACCGTCACGCTCCGCAGCGGGCAGCCGTGATGGCAACGGAAGCCGGTCGACAAACGGCGCCAGCGGCGTGGTCACCACTCGCGTCATCGCTCTCGTAGAACCGCCCGATAAAGGCTGCTCACCGTCGCGCCGAGCACCACGAGCGGCAGGAGCCACCACGCGGGAACGCCCGACCGGACCAGTCCCCACGTAGCCAGGAGTCCCGCGCCGACCGCTGCTGCAACGGTCCAGTCGTCACCGGTCACGAAGGTGACCACCCACCACGTCACGACCTTGCGTGTCCGATTCCAGAGCATCATCGGGACCTCCCTTCCGTCAGCGGCTCCGCCGCGCGGAGGCGCCGTGGCGTCCCCTGGCGCCAGTACGACACCACGCGCACCAACACGAGCGCGGCCGCGATGTAGAAAGCGCCCAACCACAGGAGCGCGAGGTCGCCCCCGGGCCAATCCGCGCCCAGGCCTTCGTTCGCCCAGAACGTTCCGAACGTGGTGAGCAGCGCGCCGACGAACAGCTGCAGCGCTCGCCGCGGAATCCGCGCCACGAGCCGGTAGCTCGCGGCCCCGAGGGCGCCGATGAGCAGCACCGAAGCTGCCGCTCCGATCGCCGCCGAGGCGATCGCATGGTTAGCAGCACCGAAGGCGACGACAATCACCGCGATCTCGAGCCCCTCGAGCGAGACCCCCCTGAACGCAAGAAGGAAGCCCGTCCAGTCGAAGCCGTCTCCGACGTCCTCCTCGACCTGCTGCTCGCCGATGCCGGTCGTCCAGCCGTCCCGGGAGACGCTCCGGACCCCTTTGCGTACCCACTGCAAGCCGAATGTGAGCAGGAGCGCGCCCACGACGACTCGGATCGGCGACAACGGCACCCGCTGCAGCGCCGTCCCCAGTGCGGCGATCAGGACGGCCAAGACGAGAAGTCCCGCCAGCGTCCCTGCCAGCGCCCCGCGCCACTGTCGGGTCGCACCAACGGCGACGACGATCGCAACCATTTCGATCACCTCGATGGACGCAGCGAGGAACGTCGAGATTAGTACGGCCGTGTTCATGACCGCTCAGGAGTGGGGATCGTCGCCAGCAGGTCGTTGCAGGACTGCTCGCAGCGGCGGCAGGCTGCGGCGCAGATGCGGCAGTGCTCATGGTGATCGGCGTGCCGCTCGCACTCCTCGCCGCAGGCTCGGCACGCTGCCGCGCAGGCTTCGAGCACTGGGCGGATGACGCCGAAATCGGGTTGCGTCTGGCGCGTGACGACGCGGCCGGTGGCGTCGCAAGCATCGGCGCAGTCGAGACAGAGGCGAATGCAGCGGACCAAGTCCCGGACGTCGTCTTCGCCGAGACACGCGTCCGCGCAGCTGATGCAAGTGGCGGCGCAGTCGAAGCAGTCGTCGATGCAGCGTAGAAGCGCCTCGCGATCGACGCTGGTTGGATGTGGATGCGTCGCGATGAGCTCTTGAACGGTCACTTCGTCTCCTTTCTCTCATCGGGTCCAAGGGTCGCGGCCGACGGTGCGAGCCGGCGGCGTCCGACGATCGGGCTGATTTGCAGCTCCATGCTCCGCGGTCCTCTCACGCGGCGGCCCGCTCGATCGGCACGCCCGCAACGGACAGCGTTACGTCGATGTTTCCTCGGGTTGCCCTCGAATAGGGGCAGGTCTCGTGCGCGCGCCTCATGAGCTCGACAGCCTTTGCGCGGTCGATCCCCGGCGCGTGGAGGTCGAGCGCGGCTGCGAGCCCGAAGCCGCCGCCGCGCGCCGGGCCGATGCCGACCAGCGCGGTCACGCGCGTCCCGGTGAGATCGAGGTTCCACCCCGCCGCAAAGCGCGCCATGCTGGACTGGAAGCACGCCGCATAACCCGCCGCGAAGAGCTGCTCCGGGTTCGTCCCCGGGCCGCCCGCGCCTCCCATCTCGGACGGGACGTCGAGGTCAACGTCCAGTCGACCGTCCGACGTCCGTGCGTGGCCTTCGCGCCCGCCCTCGACGGTCGCCTCGGCTGTGTACAAGATCCGGTCGATCACGGAAGACATGGCCTCTCCTTTCAGCTCGTCGTTCATCTATGGAGGAGGCTCGCGTCCGCGCGTATGAGCTGTCGTCGCACGGTTCGTGCGATTCCGCGCACCCCATGTCGAGAACTGCAGCCGGTGTCTGCGGGGACGGCCGACCAGTAGTAGACCTCTTCCGCGCGGTGGAGCGGTCCGTCGAAGAGGGGCAGCCACGGGCTGATCTCGGTGGCGCGGACAGGGTCGTCGAGGATCTCGCGGAGGAGGAGCTCAGCTTCACGCGCCTCAATCAGAAAGACAACCTCCAGCTCCGAGAGGTAGACGCCGAGCCTCTCGAAGCCGCTCGTCCCGAGCTGCGCGGGGATCGAGCCGGCGAGCTCCAGGGCGCGTTCGCGTGTTCCCGGCCGAAGCCTCGCCGTCAACACCAGACGCTGCGCGACAGCGCTCTGTGTCCGAGGCCTACCGTCCATCTCCATCTCCATCTGCGCCTCGCTTGCCGGGCGGTGGAACGATCAGCACGGGCCGTCCTGCGTGTCCGGCGACCTGGTGCGAAACGCTCCCATGGACCGCTTCGTTCAGCCCGAAGAGGCCTCTCGAGCCGATGACGATCACCGGAGCATCCAGCTCGTCGGCGATCTCGACGATCCCCTCCCACGTCGGCACCGCACGTGTCGCTCGCGCGACGGCGTCGAACCCTGAGGATCGGGCGATCTCGGTGCCCTCAGCCGCGATTCGCACGGCCTCGGCCGCGTGTCTCTCCGCGAGGGCGGCTCCGGCCATCGCCGAGTACGTGCCGGCGAGGCTCTCGGCGGGCGTCATCGACGAAGCGACGTCGAGGACGACTGCCCGCCGCGGGCCGACCAGCGCCGCGGCCGTCTCGATCGCTCGGGCGGCACCCGACGATCCGTCGTAACAGATCAGAATCGGCTTGTCGTTCATCTGCATCACTGGGCTCCCGCGTAGGCGAACGGGTGGTTGAAGACGTCCAGCGCATTCCACGGCGCCGCCTCGATCCGCGCCGTCCTGCCGCTCGCGCGGTGGGTGACCCTGACCCAGAGACGGCCACTGCGCTTCCCCCACATCAGGAAGACATCCAGGTCTTGTGAATGTCGTTCGGCGAGATCGACCACTCGCGACGTTCCGCTGTTGGGCTGCATCACGGACCTCCTGTCATTTCCCGGAGCTGTGCACTTCGAGGAGCTCGAGCCCGAGTGCCTCGATCTGGGCGAGCACGCCGTGGAGGGCTGCGCGGTCGGCCAGCTCACCGCTGAGCACCGTTTCGCACCTCTCCGTCCGCGCTTGCAGGCCGGGAAAGGCCTGGAGCAGCGTCTCGCCCAAGACACCCCGGACGCGGATCTCGTACCTTCGGGAGCTCGCAGGTTTCGTCATCGAGCTCGATCGTCCGCGCTCCTCGGACGAGCTCGCATCGGCCGATTCGTGTGAGCGAAGGCGCTGCTCTAGACTCGTCTCGGCGGGCCGCTCGATGGAGGAGGGCCGGTGGCGACGAGCACCGCATCGCATGAAGGCGATCAGGGGGTTTTGGTCGCGCCCGGGGTGGTGGCGCGGGAGAGCCTGTTCGAGCGGCTCTCGGCCGCCGAGCGGGACGGCGGGGTGACGCTCCTCTCGGCGCCGGCCGGAAGCGGCAAGACGATCCTCCTTCGTTCCTGGCTCGAGCATGCCGGCCTGCGCGAGCGGGCGGCCTGGGTGTCGGTCGAGCGCAACGAGCACGACGCACAACGCTTCTGGCTTTCGCTTATCGACGAGTTGCGGGCCACCGTCGGCGCCGAGGCGTTCGTGGAGAGGCTTGCGCCCGCGCCGGACTTCGAAGGAACGGCAGTGGTCGAGCGCCTGCTGTCCGAGCTCCAATCGTTGGAGGAGCCGGCCGTGCTGGTGATCGACGACTTGGAGGAGCTCGCCTCGCCGGACGCGCTCGCCCAGCTCGAGGTGCTGCTGGCGCGAAGGCCGAGCTTGCTCCGGGTCGTGCTCGCGACGCGCCACGACCCGCAGCTCGGGCTCCACCGGCTGCGGCTCGACGGCCTGCTCACCGAGATCCGGGCATCCGACCTGCGCTTCACGCTCGAGGAAACGCGCGAGCTGCTCGCCGATTCGGGCGTCGCTCTGCCCGAGGAGAGCATCATTGTCCTGCATGCGCGCACCGAAGGCTGGGCAGCAGGGCTGCGCCTAGCCGCTCTCTCGCTCGCCGGCCACCCGGAGCCGGAGCGGTTCGTCACCGAGTTCTCGGGCAGCGAGCGTACGGTCGCCGACTACCTGCTCGCCGAGGTGCTCGAGCGCCATCCCGACGACGTACGGCGGCTGCTGCTGCGCACCTCGATCCTCGAGCGGGTGAACGGAGCACTGGCGGACATCCTCACCGGCGCCTCCGGCTCGGAGGGAATCCTGCACGGACTTGAGCGGGCGAACGCATTCGTCGTCGCGCTCGACGCCGAGCGATCGTGGTTCCGTTACCACTCCCTCTTCGCCGACCTCTTGCGCCTCGAGCTGCGCCGAACCGAGTCGAACGTCGTCCGCGAGCTACACCAGGCGGCCGCCGGCTGGTACGCCCAGCACGAGTATCCGGTCGAGGCGATCCGCCACGCCCAGGCTGCCGAGGACTGGCGGAACGCAGCGCGCATGCTCGCCGACCACACCCGCGGCCTCTATCTCCGTGGCCAGGGCGCGACCGCGCACGCGCTGCTCGCAGCCTTCCCGGCGGGTGAGTTGGCCGATCCCGAGCTCACGCTGCTCTGCTCGAACGAGCCGATACGGCTCGGCATGGTGGAGGAGGCAGCGGCGTACGTCGCGTCCGCCGAGGCGAACGCGTCGGCGGTGCCGGCCGACCGGCGCCACCCCTTCCAGGTCAACCTCGCAGCCGCGCGCTTGGCGCTTGCGCGAACGCGCGGCGACGTCGCGTCGGTCCTCGGCGACCTCGAGTCGTTGCGCGGGTTGCTGGAGACGCAAGTACCGAGCGACGCCGCGCTCCTCAATGACGCCAAGGCAGCCATGTTGATGAACCTCGGCATTGCCGAGCTGTGGTCGTCTCGAAGCGAGGAAGCCGAGGCGCATCTGGAGCAGGGGCTCGAGCTGGCGCGGCGGATCGGAGCTCCGTACGTCGAGGTGGCCTGTCTGGCCCACCTCTCGATGGTGAGCGCCATTCTCCACTCCTTCGCGCTGGGGCGGCAGCGTGCCGTCGAGGCTATCGCGATCGCTGAGGCCCACGGCTGGGCGTCCGAGGCTACTTTCGGCGTCGCGCCCGCGACGCTTGCCGGTATCGAGGTCGGGCAAGGACGGTTCGAGGAGGCGGAGCACTGGCTCGAGCGCGCCGAGCAGGTCCTGCGCCCGGACGTGGAGCCTGCTGCCGAGCTGCTGCTGCACCTCTTGCGCGGGGCGCTCCTCTCCGCCAAGGGTCGGGACGAGGAGGCGATCGACGCATTCCGCGCCTCCGAGCGGCGACAGACGCTGCTCGTCGCGCCGCACGCGCTGCGCGTGGCGACGCGAGGGTTCCTCGCCCAGGCGCTCGTGCGCGTCGGTGACACGGCGTCCGCGCGGGCGACGCTCGCCGAGATCGCGGAGGAAGATCGTGACTGGGGCGAATCGCGCGTCGCGTTCGCCTCGCTGGACCTCGCGGAGGGAGATGCCGAAGCAGCTGTCAAGGTGCTCGCTCCGGTGCTCGACGGGTCCGCCCCCGCGCTGACGACGTCGCCGGTCCAGGCGTTCCTGGTCGACGCGCTCGCCCGCGAAGCGCTCGGCGACCTGGACGCGGCCGAGGCGAGCATCGAGCGCGCGCTCGAGCGCGCCGAGCCCGACGGAATCATCCTCCCGTTCGTGACGACGCCCGTGCACGAGTTGCTCGAGCGCCACCCGCGACACCGCACCGCCCACGCCGCGCTGCTCTCGGACATCCTCGACGTGCTCGCCGGCTCCTCCCTGCCCGCGCCCGCCGGACAGCGCCCCGAGTTGCGCGAGGAGCTGAGCGAGAGCGAGCTGCGCGTGCTCCGCTTCCTGCCGAGCAACCTCTCCGCCCCGGAGATCGGCCGCGAGCTCTACCTGTCGCTCAGCACGATCAAGACGCACATGCGCCACATCTACGCCAAGCTCGGCGTGCACCGCCGCACCGAGGCGGTCGACCGCGCTCGCGAGCTGGGATTGCTCGCACCTTCCGCCCGACGCCGCTGACGGCGGCGGTCGGGCGCCCCCACGAGGCGAATCGTCCGAACCGTGCGACGACGGATCAGCCGGTCTCACGCGACGTTGGCGAGGCACATACGCCAACCTCAAAGGAGAGACGATGCATCGCTTACTCGCACCCGATCGCCGCCGCCGGCGCGTGCTCGAGCTCGTCGGCGCGGCCTTTGTGATCGCGGCAGTCGTAATAGTCAGCCTCGCCGCCACGCGCGGCGGCAGCTCCACGGCGCCCGCGTTCTCGGCGAAGCAGCTCGCGAGCACACCCAGCGACGACTGGATCACCAACGGCGGCTCGATCTCGAATGACCGCTACTCGGGGCTCGACCAGATCAACCCGTCCAATGTGGCGAAGGTGAAAGGGATCTGGCACGTCCACCTGAAGTCGGGCACCGCTGCCAAGAACTCGGGTGAGGCGCAGCCGCTCGAGTACAAGGGCGTCATCTACACGATCACGGGCGCCGACGACGTCTTCGCGATCGACGCGAAGAGCGGCGCCAGGAAGTGGGTCTACCACGCCCGCCTCAACCCGAAGATCACGACCGTCTGCTGCGGCTGGACGAGCCGCGGCGTGGCCCTCGGCGACGGCAGCGTCTACCTCGGCCAGCTCGACGGCAAGCTCGTCGCGCTCGACCAGCGGAGCGGCAAGGTCGAGTGGAAGACGCAGGTCATGCCGTGGCAGCAGGGCTACACGATCACGAGCGCGCCGCTCTACTACGACGGCCGCGTCTACACCGGCATCTCGGGCGCCGACAATGGCATTCGCGGCCGCGTAACCGCCTACGACGCCAAGACCGGCAAGATGCTCTGGCGCTTCTACACCATCCCCGGTCCCCGCCAGGTCGGCCACGACACCTGGCCGCAGACGGGCGACGCGTGGAAACACGGCGGCGCATCCGTCTGGCAGACGCCCGCGGTCGACCCCGACCTCGGCCTGCTCTACTTCTCGACCGGCAACGCCTCACCGGACTTCAGCGGCGCCAATCGAGCCGGTGACAACCTCTTCGCCAGCTCGATCGTGGCGATCGACGCGAAGACCGGCACGTACCGCTGGCACTTCCAGGAAGTTCACCACGACATCTGGGACTACGACGCGCCCAGCCCGGTCGTGCTCTTCGACGCCACGGTGAACGGGAAGCTCGTGCACGGGCTCGGCGAGCCAGGCAAGACTGGCTGGGATTACCTGCTCGACCGCGAGACCGGCAAGCCGCTCTACGGCATCACCGAGAAGCCGGTCCCGCAGAGCAGCTGGGCGCAGGAGCACACGTCGCCGACGCAGCCGTTCCCCAATAGCGGCGCGTTCGTGCCCCACACAGTCTCCGCCGCCGGGCTGAACGCGGTCCGGCAGGCGGCCGCGGCGACGCTCAGCAAGAACGGCGCGGCGCCGAAGATCGTCCCCGGGCCGTTCTTCTCGCCCCCATCGCACGGAGGGACGATCTATGCCTTCTCCCCCGGAGCGCTCGGTGGGAGCGAGTGGCCGCCTTCGAGCTACAACCCGAACACACAGATGCTCTACGTCTGCGGCCAGACGAGCGCCGAGACCCTCGTCGCCGGGACGCAGCCCGAGCAGACGAAGCCGGGCGAGCAGCAGCTCGGCAGCACGATCACGGAAACCGGGGGCGACAACCCCGGCGTCCTCGCCGCGATCGACGCCCGCAGTGGCCGGCTCGTCTGGGAGCGTCACTGGCCGACCTCGTGCTACTCCGGAACAGTGACGACCGCCGGCAAGCTCGTCTTCGTCGGCCGCAACGGCGGCCAATTGCAGGCCTACGATGCCGCGAACGGCAATCTGCTCTGGAGCTTCCAGACTGGTGCCGGCGCGAACAGCACCGCGACCGTCTTCAAGCGGGGCGACAAGCAGGTCATCGCGTACTACGCTGCGGGGAACGCACTCGCCGGCACCGCGCACGGCGATAATCTCTGGCTGTTCGGCCTCGATGGCACGCTCGGACCTGTCTCGTCCGGCAAGACACCGGCCGCCGCAAAGCCGCACGCGGGCAAAGCCAAGGCCGCCTCGACCGTAGAAGTGAACGGCGGCGAGTTCTTCTTCAAGCTCTCGTCGCAAACCGCGAAGCTCGGCAAGGTCACGTTCGTCTTCAAGAATGTCGGCCACGTCGGGCACGACTTCGCGATTGCCGGCAACAGTACGCAGGTCATCAACCCTGGGCAGACGGCGAAGCTGACTG
>Ga0137409_10007372_pt1 | contig 11316 bp, 9 predicted proteins | sample CZODoug1_16funga_FD_122059 | JGI IMG/M metagenome (GOLD analysis project Ga0137409, IMG submission 122059) | Vadose zone soil fungal communities from Angelo Coast Range Reserve, California, USA - CZODoug1_16fungal (Hybrid Assembly) | ecosystem: Environmental > Terrestrial > Soil > Vadose zone... | reverse complement strand
AGGCTGGTGGCGAGACGCCGGGCGGGGTCGATCGTGCAGGCGAGCACCCGACGGCCCTCGAGCGCGGCCTGTAGGGCGAGCGCCGCGGCCGTCGTCGTCTTGCCGACCCCACCGGAGCCGCACACGACGAGCACGCGGCGCTCCGCGAGCGCGGCGGCCAGCGACCGGGAGCCGCGGTCGGCGGCGCTGGACCTCACGCCGCCTCGAGGCGCCGCGCCAGCCGCTCGATGGAAGAGGGCCCGATGTCCTCGTCGAACAGGTAGGGCAGGCTCACGGTGGGCAGGGGGAGCGCGCGGCGCAGGCGCGCCTGGTAGAACCGCGTGAGCTTGCGGCGGCGGATGTGCCGCCGGGCGGCCGCGAGCGCGGAGCGCAACCCCACTCCCCGGGCGAGACGGCCGGAGGCGTCCTCGGCGGCGAGGCCCAGGATTTCGGCCTCCTGCCCGCGGGTGAAGCGACGCTCGTGGCACTGGTTCAGGACGAGGCCCATCGGCCGCATGCCCAGCTCGTCGACGGCCGCGCGGTGCAGCTCCTGCGCTTCGACGACCGCCATCTCCTCCGGGATGGCCAGGATCACGAGGGCGGTGCGATCGGCATCTTGCAACAGGGCGAGGATCCGCCGGGCGCTGCTTCCGATCGGCCCCGCGGGCACCGCGCGCGAGGCGGCCAGCGGCACCTGGAGGAACGCGAGGCCGTGGCCGGTGGCCGGGGCGTCGACGACGATCAGGTCGTAGCGGGGCCGCGAGGAGAACCGCGAGGCGCGCGCTTCCTCCAGCACCATGATCTTGCCCAGCACCATCAGCTCCGAGAGGCCGGGCGCGGCGGCGAAGAAGCGGCGGTAGACCGGGCTGGCGAGCACCCGGCGCGCGAGCATGTCCACGCGGACCACGCGCCGGACGTACTCGTCCATCACCGCGGCCGGGTCGAGGTTGATCGCGAAGAGGCCGGGGCGGACCTCCACCTCCTTCGTGCCCACCCGCGCGACGCCCAGATAGCGAGACGCTTCCCGCGGAGCATCGATCTCCACCATGAGGACGCGCTTGCCGCGCGCGCACGCGGCCAGGGCCAGGGCCGTCCCCACGACGCTCTTGCCCGTGCCCCCCTTGCCGGAAAGGATCACGAGCCGCCGGGAGAGGAGTTCGTTCAGCACCAGCCCGAGACTAACACGGGCTAGAATGCGCGGATGGCCGCCTCCTCACCGCCGGCGCCGTCTCCGAAGCCGCGCAAGGAAAAGGTGGTCATCGTGATGCCGGCCTACAACGCGGCGAAGACGCTCGAGGACACCTTTCGCGCGATTCCGCCGGGCTACTACGTGCCCGCGGAAACCGCGGATTCCTTGCATGGCGCCTGGGTGCGTGTCGTTGACTCGCGAGACACGTACTTCGCGTCGCCGGAGGGTCCGACATTTCCCGTTCCCGATCGGGTCCCGCTGCAGGGTGCTTCGGGTCCTGTCAGCCTGCGCGCGTATCGCGGTGCGCTCACTATTCCTATACCGGTCTGGACGCCTCCCGGTGTGACCGGACACCAGGTGCTCTCAATTGAATTCGGTTTTCAGTTGTGCGATGTGCGCGAGTGCCGATCGTTCAGCACGACACAGGCCCAGACCGATGTGATGGTTGCGGAGCCAGAGATCCCGAAGGACTATCTCACACGCATGAAGATGGCGTACCTCGACGAGGGCCCCTCTCCGAGCCATCGCTGGTACGGCTGGGTGACCGCATGAAATTCGGACTGCGCTACGCGAGCCTCGGGAAGTACGCGAACGGCCGCGCCGCCGTGGAGCTGGCCCAGGCGGCCGAGGAAGCCGGCTTCGATTCCATCTGGACGGTCGAGCACGTGGTGGTCCCGCGCGACTACCAGTCGAAGTATCCCTACTCGCCGACGGGGCGGATGGGCTCGGGGCTCGAGGATTTTCCGATTCCCGACCCGCTGATCTGGCTGGCCTACATCGCGTCCGCCACGCGCACGCTCAAGCTGGGCACCGCGATCGTGATCCTGCCCCAGCGCAATCCCGTCGTCACGGCCAAGGCGATCGCCACGCTCGATCACCTGGCCGGCGGCGGGCGCGTGCTGCTCGGGATCGGCGTGGGCTGGCTGGCCGAGGAGTTCTCCACGCTCGGCGTGCCGTTCGAGGATCGCGGCGCCCGCACCGACGAGTATGTCGCCGCCATGCGCACGCTCTGGAGGGGAAGGGGGGAACCCTCCGAGGGTGCCCCCTCCCAAGAGGCGGACGAGTGCGCCAGCTTCCACGGGCGCTTCGTGAACTTCGACAACGTGTTCTGCCGGCCGCTGCCGCCCGAGCGGCGCATCCCGATCATCGTGGGCGGCGACACGGCGGCGGCGGCGCGACGCGCCGGGCGACTCGGCGACGGCTACTTCCCCGCGCGCCCGGCTCCGCCCGAGCTCCTCGACGAGATGCGCCGCGCCGCCGAGGCGGCGGGCCGCGATCCGAGCTCCATCGAGATCACGGTCGCCGCGCCCACGGAAGCCCCGGAGATCGAGGCCCTGGCCAGGCAAGGGATCACGCGTGTCGCGGTGCCGGTCAGCGCCGCCGCGGGGCTGCCCGCCCAGGTCAAGACGCCCGACGACGTGCTTCGCTACGGCAAGGAGATGATCGCGCGGTTTCGTTAACTCGGAGGGGCGCTCCGCCCCCCTTCCGAAGCCTCCCCCCGATGCAGTGCGAGCCGCAGGACGTCGTGGAACTGGGGCCCCGCCGTCCGAGGCGAGCAATCTGAGGACTGCGCCGGCAAAGCCGGCGCTCGGAGCGGAACGTTCTTGCTCGCGAGGGCATGGGACCAGGCCGAAGCCGGCTAGGAGGTGGGGCGGAGGCCGGCCTGGCCGAGGCGGGGGAACACGGTCTCTCGGAACGCCGCGATCTCCCGCTCGGGCGGGGCGAAGGTCAGGAGCGGCATGAGGTAGAGATTGCGCACGCCGAGCTTGGTCATCTCGACGATTCGTTCCGAGCAATCCGCCGCCGTCCCGATGAGTCCCAGGGCCTCGCAGAGCTCGGCGACCACGTCGTCGGGCACGAACGAGGTCGCCGCGATGGCGGCCTCCCAGTCGTGGGCATGGGAGAGGTCGGGATAGACCTTGTTCACCGCGTCCGGGATCTCCATCTTCGGAAGCTTGAGACCGGCAGGCCCCAGCCAGTACCCACCCCAGCGAAGAATGCCCCAGTGGACCGCTGTGGGGCGCGCGAGGCGGCGGGCTTCCGCCGTCGTCGGCAGCGTTGCCGTCCGGACCGCCCAGATGATCTCGAGATCCTCGAGCCGGCGCCCGCCTCGACGCGCGCCGCGCTCGAGCAGCTCGAGAGCATGCGTCACGATGCCCCGGTTGAACCCGACGAGCAGGAGGACGCCGTCGGCGACCTCGCCCGCGACCTCGATGGCCTTGGCTCCGGAGGCGGCCATCAGCACGGGGATATGACGGCCGGAGACGTAGCCCAGGCGCCCGGGCGTGCCGCCGAAGTCGACGGTCTTGCCGGCGAGGAGGGACTTGACGGTGCCGATGCACGCCCGCATCTCGGCCAGCGTCGCGGGCGACCGTCCGATCGTGCTCGCGGAGGTGTAGCCGGTGCCGATCACGAATCGCACCCGCCCCGGCGCCAGCTCTTCCACGGTCTGGATCGCGCTCGCCAGCACGGAGGCGTGGCGGGTGAAGGGGTTGGTGACAGCAGGGAAGAGCGCGAGCCGCGTGGTCTGCGCCGCCGCCTGGCCGAGGACGACGAAGGTGTCGCGGCTGAGCATCTGGCTGTCGAGGATCCCCGCCCCGTCGAAGCCCGCCGCCTCGATACTCTGGATCAGCTTCATCAGGCGCGGCATCGGCTCCGTGCCGGGAACGCGGATATGAACGCGAACAGGCGCGGTCATGGGTGGAGATGCCGGCGAGCCGGACGCCGCGTCGCTCGAGAGATCACGGCACGCAGTATATCCGAACTATGGCCGCAGCTCTGGCCCGCCCGCGAGGCCGCGTGCGGTCGAGGCTGCGTGCTATAGTAGCCGCCGTTCGAGTAGGTGCGTCTGGTGCATGCACTCCAACGCCGGAGGATCCAGTCGATGAGTCTGCCCGCCCGCCACCTCGCTCTCGCGCTTGCCGTGCTCCTGGCGTTGCCCGTGGCGGGATCCGCGCCCGCCGTCGCCGCCGACGACTTCAAGATCGCCCTCGTCGTTCCCCTCTCCGGCCGCTGGGCTCGGCAAGGGCAGCTCAAGAAGATGGGTGCGGAGATGGCGATCGAGGAGATCAACAGCCAGGGCGGCATCAAGGCCCTGGGCGGCGCCAAGATCGTTCTGCGCGAGGCGGATGCCGGCGACAGCGTGGAGAAGGCGGTCAGCGCGACCCAGCGCGTCCTCTCGCGCGAGAAGATCAGCGCGGGCATCGGCTCGTGGCTCAGCTCCTTCACCCTCGGCGTCACCGAGGTGGCGGAGAGGGTGCAGGTGCCGTGGCTGACGCTGTCGTACGCCGACAGCATCACGGAGCGCGGCTTCAAGTACACGTTCCAGACCTCGCCCGTCTCCTCCGCGCAGGCCGAGCAGGCGCTCGATCTCGTGGTCGAGCTCGCCAAGCGGAACAACCAGCCGATCCGGAAAGCGGCGGTGGTGGGTGACAATACGGCTGCCACCGTCTTCTTCTTCAAGCCGCTGCGCGAGAAGCTCCTCCAGGCCAAGGGCATCGAGCTGGTGGTCGACGAGGTGTGGACGCCGCCCCTGCCCGATGCGACCTCCATCGTCCAGAAGCTCCGGGCCAGCCAGCCCGATCTCGTCTTCTACGGCGCCACGAACTTCCCCGACTCCATCCAGGTGCTCCAGAAGGTGAAGGAGTTCGGCGTGAAGACGCACATCCAGGGCGTGGGCGCGTGGCTGGTGACGCCCGAGTACGTGAAGACGGTCGGCAAGGAGCTCCTCGACAACATCCAGACGGTGGTGGCCGCCCATCCCTTGAAGGGCCAGGAGGAGCTCGTGAAGAAGTTCGTGCAGAGGACGGGCGAGCCCTTCATGACCCAGGACCCGCTCTGCACCTACGCCCACGTCTGGCTGATCAAGGAGGCCGCGGAGCAGGCGAAGTCGGCGGACCCCAAGGCCATCCGCGACGCGCTGGCCAAGATCGATCTGAGCACGGGGCCGGCCGCCTCCACGCTCTATCCGGGACGCATCAGGTTCGACGAGCGCGGCCGCCGCATCGGCGCGGTGCCCTTGATCGTCCAGTGGCAGAACGGCGAGCCCTTCACGGTGGTGCCGGCCAATCTGGCCACGCGCCCCGTGGTCTGGCACAAGTAGCGCGCCCTTCCGGCGCGCCGTGGTAGCGAGCGAGCTCACCCAGTACGTCGTGACCGGCCTCCTCGTGGGGGGCGTCTACGCCCTCATGAGCATCGGCCTCGCCCTCATCTTCGGCGTCATGCGCGTGGTCAACTTCGCGCAGGGCGACTTCATGATGCTGGGGATGTACCTGACGTACTACTACGCGGTCGTCCTCGGCATCGACCCCCTGCTGGGCGCGCTCGTCACCATCCCACCGTTCTTCCTGATCGGCCTGCTCCTCCACCGCGTCTTTCTCGCGCGCGTCACCGGCGGAGGCGACCCGAACCGCGAGATGGATGCCCAGCTCATCCTGACGCTCGGCATGTCCCTCATCATCACCAACGCCACGACGATGATCCTGTCGCCAATGCCCCGCGCCATCAGGACGACGTACGCCACCCGGGCCTTCGCGGTGGGCCCCCTTCTCCTCAACCAGGCACGAACCTACGCTTTCTTCATGGCCCTGCTCCTCGCCGCCGCCGTCTACGTGTTCCTCACCCGCACCGATCTCGGGAAAGCGCTGCGGGCGGCCGCGGACGATCCCGAGGCGGCGAGCTACCAGGCCATCAACGTGCGCGCCATGCACGGGGTGGCCTTCGGCGTGGGCATCGCGCTCGTGGCCGCCGCGGGCGGGCTCCTCGCCACCTACTACCCGATCGAGCCCAATGTCGCCGTGAACTTCATCGTGCTGATGTTCGTGGCCGTCGTCCTGGGCGGCCTCGGGAGCATCCCCGGCGCCTTCGTGGGCGGGCTCGCCATCGGGCTCGTGCAGTCGCTGACGCTGCTCATCCTTCCCCTCCAGCTCCAGAACGTCGGCGTCTTCGTCGCCTTCCTCCTCGTGCTCTACGTGCGGCCGCAGGGCCTGTTCGGCCGCCGCGCGCGAACCGTGTAGCCATGGCGTCCCGGACGGGCGGGTGGCTGGCCATCGCCGGCGTGGTCGCGGTCGGCCTCGTCCTCTCTCTCGCCTTGACCGAGCGCTATCACCACCGCGTGCTCACCCTCGTCTTTCTCTGGGCGACCATGGGTCTCGCCTGGAACATCATCAGCGGCTACGCGGGGCAGATCTCGTTCGGTCATCAGGCCTTCTTCGGGATCGGAGCGTACGTCACCGTGCTGCTCGCCGCCAAGCTCACCCTCACGCCGTGGCTCGGCATGCTGGGCGGGGTCGGCGTGGCCGTGCTCGCCGCCGTGCTCATCGGCACCCCGACCTTCCGTCTGGCCGGGATCTACTTCGGCCTGGCCACGCTCGCCTACCCGCTGATCTTCCGGATCGTGATGGAGTACCTGGGCTATCAGGAAGTCGCGATCCCCATGATGCGCGAGCGGCCGGGACTCTTCATGCAGTTCGCCGAGCCGCTCCATTTCGACCTGCTCGCCCTGGGCATCCTGGCCGCCACCCTCGTCCTCTCCCGCCTCGTCGAGGCATCCCGTCTGGGGTATTCGCTCCGCGCGATCAAGGAGAACGAGCAGGCGGCCGAGGCCATGGGTGTCGACAGCTTCCGCTGCAAGATGATCGCCTACATGCTGAGCGCGGCACCCGCCGCCATCGCGGGCGCCGTCTACGCGCACGCCATCCTCTTCATCGTGACGCCGGAGGCGGTCTTCGGCGTGCTCGTGATCGTGCAGACGCTGACCGTCTGTCTCGTGGGCGGGGCGGGCACGCTCTGGGGGCCGATCATCGGGGCCGCCATCATGATTCCCGTGAGCGAGATTCTCGACACGACCATGGGCGATCGGCTCCCCGGCATCCAAGGCGTGGTCTACGGCGCCGCCCTCATGGCCGTCATGATGTATGCGCCGGAGGGACTCTATTGGCGCGCGCGGACCTCCTGGCTCGCCCGAAGACGCGGCGCGGTCGGCGGCACACGTTCCGCGCCGGCCGTCGCGGTCGCCGACGCTGCGACCCCCGCGCCGCCGGCGTCCTCGGGACGAGTGCTCATGGACGTGCGCGGCGTCTCCAAGGCGTTCCTGGGCCTGCAGGCCCTGTCCGACGTGAGCTTCGACGTGCGCGAGGGCGAGATCCTGGGCATCATCGGCCCGAACGGCGCGGGCAAGACCACGCTCTTCAATGTCCTCAACGGCTTCCTGCTTCCCGAGCACGGCGAGGTCCACTGGCTCGACAGATCCATCACGGGACTTCGCCCGCACGTCATCTGCCGGCTCGGCATCGGCCGCACCTTCCAGGTGATGCGCCTCTTTCCCCGCCTGACCGTGCTGGAGAACGTCATGGTCGGCGCTTTCGCCCACGGCGGATCGCCCGACCACGCCCGCGCGAGCGCCCGGGCCGCCCTCGAGCTGGTGAGCTTGGCAGGGCGGGCGGACGTGGCGCCCACCGGCCTCACCACGCTCGAGCTACGCCTGATGGAGCTGGCCCGGTGCCTCGCTACTTCCCCACGGCTCATACTCCTCGATGAGCCGCTCGCGGGACTGTCCGCCGACGGCGTCGAGCTCATGTCGGTCATGATCCGGCGCGCGCGATCGGCCGCCGTCACGGTCGTCATCATCGAGCACACCATTCACGCGCTGGTGAGGCTCGCCGACCGGCTGGTGGTTCTGGACCAAGGGCGGCGCCTGGCCGAGGGCCTGCCGGGAGAGGTGACGCGGACCCCCGCCGTGATCGAGGCATACCTGGGCAAGCGCTGGCTCGCGCGGCACGCGGCCACCAACTCGCCATGCTGAAGATCGCCGGGCTCAGCGTCTCCTACGGGGGCCTGCGCGCCCTCGAGGACGTCTCTCTCGAGGTGGCCGAAGGCGAGTTCGTCACCCTCGTCGGCCCCAACGGGGCCGGAAAGACGACGCTTCTCAGAGCCATCTCGGGGGCGGTCCGAGGCACCGCGGGACGTGTGGAGTTCCGCGGTCGGGACATTACCGCGCTCGCCGCGCATCAGCGCGCCGCGCTCGGCATCGCGCATGTCCCCGAAGGACGGCGGGTCTTCCCCTCGCTCACCGTGCTGGAGAATCTCGAGCTCGGCTCCTACCGCCGCGCCGCGCGCGCCCAGCGGGGCGAGGGGCTGGCGGCCGTGCTCGCGTTGTTCCCCGTGCTCCACGAGCGGCGTCAGCAGCTCGCCGGGTCGCTGTCCGGCGGCGAGCAGCAGATGCTGGCCCTCGGCCGCGGACTCATGGCGCAGCCGGATCTGCTCCTTCTCGACGAGCCCTCGCAAGGCCTCGGCCCGCGCGTGGTCGAGCAGATCTTCGAGACCATTGACCGCATCCGCAAGAGCCGCCGCCTGACCATCCTCCTCGTCGAGCAGCGCGTGGTCGAGGCGCTCGAGCTCTGTGACCGCGGCTATGTCCTCGAGACCGGCCGCGTGGCCCTCGAGGGCGCGCACGACACCTTGCTCGCCGATCCGCGCGTGCAGCGCGCCTACCTGGGCGTGTGAGCGGTGAGCCTCAGTGCGTCTCGTACTTCTTGCCCAGCTCCTCTTCCCAGCGCAGGTACTGGATGGCTTCCGCCCACGTGCGATCCGTCCCCATGGTCAGCACGTCGTTCGGGGGATTCATCACCCCGCTGAGGCCGTGCTCCACGGGAAGCCCGGCCCGGATCCACGCCGCCATCCCGTCGCCGAGCACCGAGACGCGTCGATATCCCAAGGCCTTGAGCGTGGCTCCCGCAAGGACGGAGTGGAGGCCGTTGGCGCACGTCACGATCAGTGGCGTGTCCTTGGTTGGCGCGACGTCCGCGATCGTGAGCTCCAGCCAGCCCCGCGGCACCCAGCGCGCCCCCGGCACGTGCCCGTTGCTGAAGTCGCGGCTCGTGTCCACGAATACGATCACGGGCGGCGATGCGCCTTTCCGTCGCTCGTCGAGGGCGGCGGGAGTGATCAGCTCGACCTGGGCCTTGGCTGCTTCATATCCCGCGGGCAGCCCACCCCCGATGCCCTCGTCGTAGCCGCGCGGCCCGCCGGGAGACTCGCCGCCGACGAGCGGCTGCCCGCTCGCGGCCCACGCCGTGGTGCCGCCGTCCACGACGTACACGTTGGGGAAGCCCATCTGCCGATACCAGGACGCGGCCACCGTCGCCCGCACGCGGCCGTCGCACGCGAAGACCACGTGGCCGTTCTTGACGGCCACGAGGTCGTCCGCGCGCTGCACGGCTTGCCCGCCGGGAAACCACTGGAAGCCGGGCATGTGGCCGCGGGCGTATTCCTCCGTGGGCCGGACGTCGATCAGGTAGACGTTCTCGCGGTCGGCCCTGGCCATCTGTTCCTGAAGCGCGGGAATCGAGAGCGCCCGGACGCCATCCTCCGCCGCGATGCGCGCGGCGAAGGCTTCGGCCTTCTCGAGGCCCGCCGCCGAGACGGTGGGCAGGGCGAGCCGCGTCGAGCCCGCCTCGAGCTCGAGCCCCGCCATCGTCCAGCCCATGGTGCCGTTGCGCAGATCGAAGACCTTGGCGAAGCCCATACGCTGCAGGAGGCGCGCGCCCACGATGCTGCGGGTGCGCCCCGCGCAGTGCACGACCACCGTGGCCTCGGGATCGGGGACGAGGTCGGCGATGTGCATGGCCACCTCGCCATTCGGGGCGCTGCGGCTGCCCGGGATGGTGACGCGCCGATGCTCCTCGGGCGTGCGCGAGTCGAGAAGGATGATCTTGTCGCCGCGCTGTTGGCGGGCGTGGAGCTCCTCCGGGTGCATCTCCGCGATCCGGTGCACGACCTGCATCTTCTCGCCGAAGTCCTTGCTGGGGACGTTGACGCCCCACTCCGTCGGGTAGCCGGCCGTCGTCCACCGGTTGATGCCACCGTCGAGCACGGCGACCCGCTGAAACCCCATGCTCTCGAGCGTCGCGGCGGCCAGGGGCGCCCGGCGGCCGTCGTCGTCGCATACGATCACGTGCGTGCCGCGGTAGGGGACGAGCCGCCCCATGCGGAACTCGAGCTGCCGGCGCGGCACGAGGCTGGCCCCGGGAATGTGCGAGTCGTTGTACTCTCCCGCCTCGCGGATGTCGATGAGCGCGCACGTCGCCTGCGCGTCGAGGAGCGATTTCAGGGCCGCCGCGGTGATCGTCTGTGCCATGTCAGGTCACTCCTCGGGCACGCGGCCCTCGTCCACCCACGCCACGAGCAACGTGTAGCTCACCGCGAGCACGACGGGGCCCACGAACAGCCCGATGATGCCGAAGGCGAGCAAGCCGCCAAGAACACCCGCGAAGACCAGGAGGAGGGGAAGGTCGGCGCCCTGCTTGATGAGGAAGGGGCGCACGACGTTGTCCAGGGTTCCCGTGATGACGGACCACACGAGCATGACGGTGCCCCACAGGTTCTCGTTCTGCCAGTACAGCCAGATCACGGCGCCGATGAGGACGGGCACCGCCCCGATCTGGGCCACGCCGAGCAGGAACATGATCGCGGTGAGCAGCGCCGGATGCGGCACGCCGGTGATGGCGAGCCCGATGCCGCCGAACACGGACTGGATCAGCGCGGTGACCACGATGCCGAGGGCGATGGCGCGAATGGCCTGGGCGGAGAGGCGGGTCGCCCGCTCGCCCTCCCCGCCGGCCAGCCGACGCGCGAAGGCCAGCATCCAGGCCGCGGCCGCTTCTCCCTTGGCGTAGAGGACGGCGGAGAGCGCGAGGGTGAGCAGGAGATGCACGAACAGCGCGAGGAGACTTCCCGCCTGGCTGATGAGCCAGCGCACGATGATGACAAGGTACGGAGTGACGCGACTCGCGAGATCCTCCGAGCGCATCGAAGCCAGAGTCTGCCATCCTGCCGCGATCCTCTTGCCGACCACCGGTACGTCTGTCACCCATTCGGGCAGCGCGGGTAATGACAGGCTCGCCAGCGACCGCGTCCAGGCGGCGATATCCTCGGCGCGGTCGACGAGGGTGAACACGGCGATCCCCACGGGCACCAGAATGACCGCGAGCATGATCAGGGTCATGACTGCCACGGCGAGACCGCGCCGGCCTCCGAGTCGCCTCTCGATGATCCGCATCTCGGGCCAGGTGGCGATGACGATCATGGCGGCCCAGATCATGGCGGGCAGAAACGGTCTCAGGACCCAGAAGCTCGCGGCGATCAGGCCG
>Ga0137409_10007370_pt1 | contig 11318 bp, 8 predicted proteins | sample CZODoug1_16funga_FD_122059 | JGI IMG/M metagenome (GOLD analysis project Ga0137409, IMG submission 122059) | Vadose zone soil fungal communities from Angelo Coast Range Reserve, California, USA - CZODoug1_16fungal (Hybrid Assembly) | ecosystem: Environmental > Terrestrial > Soil > Vadose zone... | reverse complement strand
TCGCGTTGCAGGCAATTCTCAAATTCTTTGAGGACCGCCACGTGATGGGCCGCGAAGAGTTCCTCAAGATTTTACGGGAAAGTCAGTAGCAGTTCGCAGTTGCTCCGGTTCCCGCCTTCTACTCCAGGATTCCTCGGGTTGCTATCATTAAGCCTATGGCTCTTTACCTCATCACCGGCATTGGCGGCTTCATCGGATCGTCTCTGGCGCACGAGCTGTTGCGGCGCGGCGAGCAGGTTCGCGGAGTGGACAATTTCTCCACCGGCACGCGGGAAAACCTCGCACAAATCCTGGGGCAGATCGATTTTCGTGAAGCCGACATTCTCGATCTCGATGCCATGAAGGCGGCATGCGCAGATGCAGATTACGTCTTGCATCAAGCCGCAATCCCGTCCGTGCCAAAGTCGGTGCTCGATCCCATCGCAAGCAACCGGGCGAACGTGGATGGCACAGTAAACGTGCTGGTGGCGGCGCGCGATGCCAAGGTGAAGCGTGTGGTTTATGCGGCATCGTCGTCCGCCTATGGCGACACGCCAACGCTGCCCAAACACGAGCGCATGAGTCCAGATCCGATTTCGCCCTACGCGGTGGCCAAGCTGGCCAGCGAGCGTTACATGATCTCGTTTTACCGCTGCTACGGACTGGAGACGGTTGCTCTGCGCTATTTCAATATTTTCGGTCCGCGGCAGGATCCCTCCTCGCCCTACTCCGGCGTGCTCGCAAAGTTCATCACGCAGATGCTGGCGGGGCAGCAGCCCACGATCTTCGGCGATGGCGAACAGAGCCGAGATTTCACCTACATCGACAACGCCGTGGATGCGAATCTGCTGGCTTGCACCGCTCCGGCGACGCAGGTGGCTGGGGAGACATTCAATGTGGCGACCGGTCGACGGGTCACGCTGAACGAAACCTTCAAGCTGCTCCAGGGACTGACATCGTATTCCGGTTCGCCCATCTATGCTGCCGAACGCGGGGGCGACATCAAGCATTCATTGGCCGATATTTCCGCGGCGGAACAGCATCTACGATACAAACCCAAAGTAGATTTCGAAGACGGCCTGCGACGGACGGTAGAGTGGTACCGCAGCCAGACGACGGCCACTGACACATAAACCGCATCAGGTCTTTCTGGTTTCCAGTCTCTCACTTCTGCCTTTTGAATTCTGACCTCTGACTTGCGAAGGCTCCCGCCATTTCTATCCCAACAATCAAGCGCTTTCAGCGTCTGGCGGCGTTACGTTGGTGATCTACGTCCAGATTACGTCGGTGGGTAGAGTGAAGGCATGACACTCTCATCGATGGTGGTTTCGCGCGATTGGCAGGAAGTCAGCGTTCTGGAATGCATTCTTGGCGGCTTGCACATGGATGTGGCTGTCGAGAGCGAACCGCAGCGGGCTTTGTCCCGGCTCGCAAATTCAAAGATTGACGCCCTGATCGTTGACTGCGACCTGAACGGCACCGGGCAATTCTTCCGCGAACTGCAAAACGAGGTTCCGCGCGCGAATACGGTACCGCTCGTGATCATGGGCGGTCCGCACGGCAGGCAGGATATGGAAGGAACCGGCGCGATGTTCGCCTTCGACAAGCCGATCTCCGTTGAACAGGCGGTGCGCACTCTCTCCGCCGCGCGCAACATGATTCTTGATGGACGCCTGCGCTATCACCGGGCCGGACTGGAAGTGCCCGTGACTCTGAGCGGCCGGAACCAGAAGCGCGCCGGAGGACAACTCATCAATCTAAGTCAGGGCGGCCTCCAGGTTCGAGTGGAGAACGGCTTCGATGCGAGCGAGGCGTCAAGCGTATCTTTCGCGCTGCCCGGCACCAAGTCCGGAGTGAAAGCTCAGGTGGAAATCGCGTGGTCCGACAATAAGGGGAACGTTGGCGTCCGCTTTGTGAAGATGGCGTCGCAGGTTCAGCACACCCTGCGGCTCTGGCTCGCACAGCAGTATTTTGCGAACTAGGCGGAAGCAGCTCTCAGTTCTCAGAACCTGTTCCCGAGTCTGGCTTTAGCGGAAGCGGCCTCCGCTATCACTTTCATCTTTCTCTTCAAGAGGCGACGCTGCTCGTGCCAGGCGAGCACCCAGGCTTGGTCCTCCAAACACGGCAAACATAGTCCGATAGGTTGCGGCTACGAAGACCGCAGCCACTGACGCTGCTCCAAGGGTGAGAGGCCAGGGCGGAAGCTCGTGCGCAATCGCAAGAAAAATGAAAGCGAACAGCAGCAGGGCTGCGGTGACAACCAGACCGTCCACCAACCAGGCAAGGTTGCGGCCTGAGAGCGGACGGGAAAGCCAGTTCACTTGTTCGTTCTGGTTGTCGACCAGGTCCGAAGAAACATCTTCGCGATGACTGGGCATCGCCGTATCCTGCCTACCAACGATTGGCTCCAGCCGGATCGCCGGGTGCGGTGCCGCCGACAAGGTCAGCCCATCCTCTTCCTGCGAAACATTTTCCTCCCGCACAATCGACACGACAGAACCGCCAAAGATGGGCCGCGGATGCGACGCGTCGCGAGCGATTGCGTCCAGCAAGTTGGAAAATATCCACTCGTCGATCTGACGGCGCGTGCTTGCGGGCAAGTCCACAAAGTGGATGCCGCATTGCCCGGAGGGACTAGCCCAACTGACCTGCCCGCTCGTGTCGATGCGCAAGCGAGGGAATCTCAACTCAAAACGTAAACGCACGCGCTGTTGCTGGCGTAGCGGGGCAACAGCCTGCACCGCCACTCCCCCGTGGTTAAGGTTGCGGACGATTCCGCCGTTCGCCTCATCGAGTGTGACGTACGTCAAAGTGCGCAGCTCATGCCGATAGTGGGTGCGTGCTTGCCGCGCGGGAACCGTTGCTGACTGCATATTCTCCGGCAAAAACAGCTCGGACAGGATGACGAGATACGTTCCCTCAGATTCTAGTTTTTTCCGGACACGGCCTGGCAGTAACCGGGTTGGTTCAGGACCGCGTGCCGCGCAAGTCGAGCACTAAGAGCCTTGCTTCGCTCCCAGCAACGTCTCCCCCACCGGCCGCTCCGATGCAATCACAACCTTGATGACTTCAAAGACAATCACGGTCGCGTAGGTGACAGCAATCCACACACAGATTTCCTCGATGGGAAGCCGTGCCCACGCGCCGATGAAAAGACCCATCATCTGACGGTGCTGAAAGTTCCACCAATTGTAAGGAACGGCCAAAGTAGCTTCCCACAGCAGGCTGACCAGCAGCATGAAGAACAGCGTGAGGCTGAGCGCGCGCCAGTTAATAAAGCGCCGCGCCACCGGGAAAAAACTTACCGCCGGAACTAGCGCGCCGAGAACCAGAAAACTGAAATATCCCGGAAAACCGGCTTGGTCTTCCGGAACAGCAAAATGCTTCTTATAGAACCACGCGGCACCAATCAGGACCACAGCCAGAATCAGGGACGTGGGATGAAATTGCAGTAGCTTCCGCATATTCAGCGCTTCTCCGGGATAGTCAGGCACGTTGTAGGCCGCCAGCCAGAACTCCCCGAGCCAGACGTACAGAAGAAGATCGGCCAGAAATCCGGTGAAATAGAAAATGTACTCCTCGACTGGAACAGGCTTGCCGAACGCGAACGCATGGATCCCAAGCGTCGCTCCAGCGTTGGGATAGCTGAAGAACCACTGGGCAAAGACCAGGTCGAGCACGCATCCCAGCGGGACAAGAATCGCAATCGTCCACCAGAATGCCCGCCGCGGAACGTGCATCCCCTCGGTGGGCAGAAACCACACCGCAATCACGACAATTGGGACGATGAAGAGTAACAGGCTAATCGTGTAGCCGAACGGTGTGGAGTCTTGGCTGACTGGGATGAGTTGACCGGGAACCTGGATAGTCCGCAGCGTGATGGCCGCAGGAATAGCGATCATCGCCACCATGGCGACGACGATGACAGCGCAGATAGTGGGGTTCGGCAGTCCGTGAGAGCGGGGAGCGGGCATGAGCGCCTCCGGCGTCGTGAAGGTTGTTGATCTCTTGAAACTGAATCGCTAAAACGCCAGCATTCTACGCCGGTTTTGGAAAGCTGCTGCCGCAAATTCGATGTTGTTCGGATGTTGGAAACCTAGGGAGCCAGCTCTTACTAAAGACCATGCCCAATCGGGTGGGTCCACATCATTGCAACTGCGGCAAAACCCCGCTAACTTACAGTTAAACCCCGGCAAAAACCGAAATAGGACGGAGCTGCATCTGGACCTGCGGACGAGCGCGATCCCGCTATGCCAAGTAGTTAATTGACAGGGCTTGGCTGCGTGGCCACACTCGGAATGAGGCAATCTGCTGGCTGTTAATTAAATGGCGACCACTCCCACCAAACCGGGCCTCGAGCTTGGCGTTGGCCTGGCCAGCGCGCGCCTCCCGTCGTGGCCGATCGAGCGGACCACGTGGCCGCCGGCACAGACTTCTTATGAGGCCGACCGCGGGAGCCGTTCGCGCCCTTCGGGACGTGACGCCTTGCAGGCGCTTTTGGCCTTCTCGGCAATGCATCAGCAAGTGCGGCAGCGGCGGGCGCTGGCCTCGCGGCACACCGGATTTGAAACTCTTCCTCATCCCAACGAGTTCGAGGCGCAAGAGCAATTCGTTCTGGACGATGTGCTGCAACTGGTCGCCGAGCGAGCCATTGCCATCACCGGAGCCGATGGACTTGGAATCGCACTCGCGGAAAATAATGAAATTGTCTTGCGAGCTTCCGCGGGCGTCATCAAGCCGGACGTGGGCGCGCGTATCCAGCGCGACTCGGCTTTCTCCGGAGCGTGTTTCCGCACGGCGCAAGTTATCCGCTGCGACGATACTGAAACCGATGACCGCGTAAACCTGTACGCGTGCCGGCAACTGGGCGCTCGGTCCATGGTTGCAGTGCCGCTCTGCGGACGCCGGCGCGTGATCGGATTGCTGGAAGCCTTCTCGGCTGATCCCTTCGGCTTCAACGACAGCGACATCGGCAGCCTGGAACTGCTCGCCGAACTGATTCTCGGCGCTCTCAAACCTGAGGATGAAGATCGCTTCGCGGAATCGGCGCAAGTGGCGGAAGCGAACCTGGCTGCGCCAGTGATAGCGACGACTCCAGCGATTGCGGAAGGTAGTTCTATAAACGTGCTTCCGGTGGCCGGACCGGCGGCACAAGTTGAGGAGAAAGGCGAAGCAGCGGCAGTAAGCAGTGCAGCGGCAATCGTTGCGTCTGCAACCGCGCCGGTTCTCGCTCCGCCGCTCCGCGCTGAGCCGAAATCCGTAGAAAAGAAATCCGCAGCGCCGGAAACCGTAATCAAAGAAACGTTCATCACCGAAACAGCCGAAGCGGAACCTTTGGCGAAACATCATCCGGGAATGGTGTTGGTCTTGGTGCTGATCATGTTTGCAGCGGTGCTGGCTGGCGGGCTTTGGTGGAAGCTCAAGAATGACCAGCTCGGCGAAGTGATGGTGCGTCCTGAACCGAGAATCACAAGACCGGCAACCGTGACCAAGCAGCCGGTGGCCACGCCATCTGCGATCAATCCTTCGAACGCGGACGCGCAAGCGAGTTCGGCCGTTAACTCGGGAACAGATCAAGATACCACCGCTCAACCCGGCGAGAGCGTCACGCCACAGGAACCGGTGAAGTTGCCGCGCATCACCGGCATTCGCCATTGGTCCTCTGCCGATTCCAGCACAGTCGTCCTCGACCTCGAAGACCAAGTTCAGTATGAGGCGCATCGCCTTTCCGGTCCGGACCGTATTTATTTTGATTTGCACGACACGTCGCTGTCTCCTGGATTTGACGGAAAGACCATTGACGTTGGCGATTCCCTGCTGGCGAAGGTTCGGGTTGCGCAACCCGCATCTGGGCTGACGCGTGTGGTGCTCGAGACCAGAGGCAACTCGAATTACTCCGTAAGTCTCGAGCCGAATCCCTATCGCCTGGTAGTGCAGGTGCGGAAACTGGGCGCCAACAAGTCGCAAGTCAACCTTTTCCCCGGAGCGCCGGAGCAGGAGAAGATGGCTATCGTCGTTCCTCCGCCCACGCGCGAAGACTTGCAATGGCGCGCGCGCGTGCCGAAGATGCGCATTGTGGTGGATGCCGGCCACGGCGGCTGGGATTTGGGAACGGTGGGCCGCAAGGGCTTGCTGGAAAAAGATCTGGTGCTCGAAATCGCTCAGCGCCTGGGCAAGCTGCTGGAGAGCCGCTTGGGGGCGGAAGTGATTCTCACCCGCAACGACGACAACTACATTCCGCTCGATGAGCGGGCGAGCAAGGCGAACCAATCGCAAGCCGACTTGTTTATCTCGGTGCATGCAAACTATAGCGATCTGCTCTCCGCGCGCGGGGTGGAAACCTACTACACAAATTTATTTTCAGCGCCGAATGCGAAAGATCTCGAAACTCGCGAAAAAGGCCTAAGCAAGAGCACGAACACTGCAACGCTTTCCGCCGCTGACCTTCACGAGAAGATTGAACAGTCGCGGCGGCTCGCGGCCAGCGTGCAGCGCTCGCTCTACGGAACTCTCTCCGCGCAAAATCCCGGGCTGCGCGACCGCGGCGTGAAAGCCGCGTCCTACGTAGTTCTTACCGAGACTGCAATGCCAGGAATCCTGGCGGAAGTTTCCTTCGTCAGCAGTCCCGCCGACGAGCAGAAGCTGCGCAGCGACGGATACCGCGAGCAGATCGCCGAAGCGCTGTACAAGGGCATTGCGCGGTATGCTGCTGGCTCGCGGGGCGTAAAGGTGGCTAGCGCAGCTAAGTAGTCCCGAGTACCTAGTACCTAGTCCTCAGATCTTCATCTTTCCGGGCTTCGTAGTTTTTCGAACATACTACTTCGCGAGCGGAATCGCGTACGTGCTGATTAACGTCTGTCCAGCCTGAACTTGTTCAACTGTCATCTTTCCCGTTAGTTTTCGAAGCGCTTTTTCACTGTGCTTTTCACCATTCCGTTGTGCGAGTGTGTACCACATATACGCTTGAGGATAGTCCGACGCGTGTTGTTCCGAAGTATATTTTCCCATCAGGAACTGAGCATGCGGGGAACCATGTTTTGCGGCCTTCTCTAGGTACGTCAACCCGATTGTTTCGTCCCTCGGGACGCCATCCCCTTGCAAATAAATTGACGAAAGCTCTAATTCTGCCTTGGCATCGTCGTCAGCAGCCTTTTTCGTTAACTCGGCGATCCAGTCATCTACTTTTCCATACAAATGAAAATCAACCTCGACCGCAATCTCGACCGCGACCGGCTTGCCGTCTTTGCGCGCCGGATCAAACTTCCACGACCGCACCGCCTCAATCGCTTTTTCGTCCAAGCCGTGGCCGAGCGGTTTGATTATCCTGATGTTCCGCGGCATCCCGTCTTCGCCAACTATCAGACCGAGAATGCAGGTGCCCTGAAAATGCTTCTTGCGCGCCTGCTCTGAAAACTCAGGGTCCGTCTGTCGAATCGGTCGCGGCGGCGTAACGCCGGCGCCGATCTTGTACACTTCCGGGCTTGGCGCGGTCTGCGAGTTGGCCGCAGGCTGATCCTGCCCGCTAACGCAGGATACCGCCGCGAGGACAGCCGCTGCACACAAGGCAACTGTAGACTTCAAAGGCATCCGGAGCGAGTTTACCAGTGGCCTAAAGGCGATTCAACGCCTATCACTGACCCGGAAACTACCCGCCCTCCACTGCTCCTTTCTCGCCCACCGTCTCCATCAACCAATTTCGGACAACGCCTTCTACCTTCATCCGAGCCTCCTGCGTGGTGATGTGTTTGACCGGAGCGGGCACTTTCCTTGCCGGCGCAGCCTCTTTCTCTACGGCCGCAGCCTGCACTGGTGCGGCGGCAACGGCGGGTTCGCCCTCCGCCTTGTCCTCTGCTTCGTTCTCTGCTTCGTCCCCTGCATCTTCCTCCTCGGCTTCGGGTTCAAAGTCTTCTTCAAACCACTGCGGGCCGTCGATGCAGGTCCGATGGATGTCATCGCGGTCGATTACGACATCGGTTGCGTTACTCGCCTCGAAATCCGCATTCCGCAAGTTGATGCTCGCGGTTTGCAGGGCGTAGAGCATGAGGCCGGCCGTCCTGTGGTCCATGCGCCCGGAGCCGAGCATCTGGATCACTTTCATCAGCGCCACCTGCACCGAGTTCGCGTCCTCAAGCAGCGGCAAGTCGAACATGCGCTTCACCGACGTGTCCTTCGCAATTTTGGCCCGCTCGCGCCGGATGCGCTCATGAAAGAAGCACTGCCGCCGCCAACGCAGCGCGGGAGATCCGCACTGCGTCCCATTCATCTTCAAGTGTTGACATCGTGGAACATTGTCCATACCCATAATTTTTTCTCTCACATCCTCCACTTCGGTTTGCCGGACGAGATTTCGCGGGGTATCCCCCACCCCCTCAATCTCTGGAATCATGAGGTTAGAGTGGAAATGCCCCGCAAAATCTAGATGGCAAAGAAGTTAGATACTAAAATCTTTACGACAAAGGACTTAGGGTGCCCGACTGGTCGGGTTCAAAGTCGTTTTGGCGCTATCAACCAGCATTTCAAAAAAAGTGGTATGACCGCAAGGTCAGATGTCACAGGAGTTGGCTGTGGAAGGCTGTGGAAAAGTGTAGGGAACAAATCTTTGGACAGAGTGGATGCTCCCTGATTTTAGGTTCCGAGAAATTGGGTTGCAGTTCACCCGGTTGTCCCGGATTATCCCCCATGGAGGCTCGTCGCTGCGATCATGCTAGAGGAGCAGGAAGAAAAATCTTCTAGCTATCAGCTGACGAGTGCGCACCTTTCGAAACCGCGAAAGGTGCGGCAGCCTCAGTTGTGGTCGTGCCAGCAGAAAAAACCAAAGGTGAGCCAGCCCCCATCCTCAGTTATTTATGGTGCCGGCAACGGTAGGCCAGACCCCACACTCCGTAGCTGTGGTAAACTTTGCGGAATCTGCGGTTCCCCGCCGGCAGGAAATATGGAGTCCGACATGAAGCTCTCAGGCTCGTTTTGCTTTCGCCGCATCTGTGTTGTAACCGCCCTGCTTTGTTTTCGCGTTATTTCCACGCCGGCGTGGGCGCAGTTTGAAACTCGGGCGACCAATCCATTTCCAGAGGGGGCGTACTCCATTGCCACGGGCGATTTTAACCATGATGGCAAACTCGACGTGGCTATGACGGTGATCAATGGATTCGCGGTGGCGCTTGGCAATGGCGATGGCACATTTCAGAAAGCCGTGTTTTACCCCACGCCGCTTTCTTACTTTCTGGCCGTGGCAGACTTCAACCAGGATGGCAATCTGGACATCGTCGTCGCCAACCAAGTTACTCCAGCCACTGTAAGCGTGTATCTGGGCAACGGGGATGGGACGTTCCAGACGCAGCCGGTGGTTTCAGGTACCACGAGCCCCAACTATTTCGTGGCGGTGGGCGATTTCAACGCGGATGGCAAGCCAGACATCGTTGTACTTGATCCCCCGCACATTAGTGTGCTTCTAGGCAACGGCGACGGAACCTTCGGACCGCCCAGCGATAACGATTCGTTCCTTGGCGCCGTTTGGCTGGCGGTTGCTGATTTCAATAACGACCACAAGCCAGACGTACTAGTCACCGGAAAGTTCGCGACGAGTTATACGATCGGAGTGTTGCTAGGCAAGGGCGACGGGACGCTGCAAAATTCTATTTCCGCACCCCTCGAGTTCGTACCTTCGACTGTGGCCGCAGGCGATCTCAATGGCGACGGCAAGATGGATGCAATCTTAAGTTACGACCTTGGGGGCATCGCGGTGTTGCTGGGTAATGGCGACGGCAGCCTTCAATCGGCGCTGAACTACAACACGACAGGAATTAGCGGCCAAGAGGTACAGGTCGCTGATCTGAACCGTGACGGCAAACTCGATGTGGCACTCGGTGCCGGAACGGGCATGGACGTCTTCTGGGGTAACGGCGACGGCAGCCTGCAGGCGGCACAGTTTTTTGAGTCCGTGCAGTCGGGGCTTGCCGTGATCGGGGATTTGGACGGAGATGGCCTCGCCGACTTCGTGATGGGATCGTTCCACTACGGAGCAGTTACGATGCTCAACACCGGGGTGGTGAGCTTTTCCCCGACTACGCCGCCTACCTTCCTGGCGCAGCTTATCAACACAAAGAGTGCCCCGCAGACGGTGACTCTTAGGAACAAAGGGAAGTCTACGCTGTCGATCACATCAATCAAAGTGTCAGGCTCTTTTAAGCAAAATAATACGTGCGGGAAGTCCGTCGCTGCCGGCGCCAAGTGCACAATTAGTGCATTGTTTCAGCCGACGACGACCGGCTCGCTGACGGGGCTGATTACATTGAATGACAGCGCATCGTCAAAGCCGCAGTATATCGAGTTGCTTGGCGCGGGAACGGCCATAAAGCTTTCGCCCAACAGCCTGAACTTCGGTAGCCAGAAAGTCGGCACCAAGAGCCCACCTCAGACTGTGACCGCGACCAACGAAGGCAGCACGGCGGTGCAATTCAACAGCGTCTCGCTCATCGGGACAAACTGGAAAGACTTTTCCCAGACCAACACGTGTACCGCCCAAGCGCTCCAGCCCGGGGCCAGTTGCACGGTATCGGTGACCTTTGACCCAACACAGATCGGAGCACGGAGCGCCTCGCTTAACTTCACTCAGAAAAACCAGCCAGCGGCCAGCCCGCAACCTGCGGCACTGACGGGTACGGGGACTTAGGGACAAGTTGGGAGGGGAGGGCGTCCGGCGCGCTCCGCCTTCCCAGATGGGCTTTGAGCCTCGCTAGTGCCGGAACACGCACTGCGCCGGAATGGTGTTATTGCCGCTGGAATACCCAACCATGTCGTAGACGATGGCGTTGGAGCCAGCTATGCTGCCATTGAAGATCCCAGGCTGGTAGCCCGGGACGTTCCCGCTTCCAACATTCTCGTTGCCCTGGCAGTTATCGACAGCATAGAGGTCATAGATTGGGGGATGGTTGCTTGATGTGAAATTGGCGTAGAAGATTTGACCTTGCGGGCTCGAATTATTTGCCGAACCATATCCGGTTGCTACGGAGCGGCAGAGCCAAGCCGACATTGCCGTGCTCGAGTAAGTAAAGGTCGGAGTTGCTCCTGTCGACTGGTCCACGATACTCTGCGCCAGCCATGTCGCGTTTGACGCTGACGAGGTTACCAGCCCGGGGCCGTGGCAGGTGCTGTCGTTTGTCCACAGCCCGACTTGGCTCGCGACGCCCGAATAGGAAGGGCCCAACGTCCAGGTTGAGCCGTTGAGGCCGAGTTGGCAACCGTATTGCCCTGTTTGTCCGCATACGGTTACCGGGCTGGCCGGCGGCTGCTCACAGCCCTGTTTAATATCGCTGAACACTGGGCCGGAGAGCAGTTCGACG
>Ga0137409_10007369_pt1 | contig 11318 bp, 5 predicted proteins | sample CZODoug1_16funga_FD_122059 | JGI IMG/M metagenome (GOLD analysis project Ga0137409, IMG submission 122059) | Vadose zone soil fungal communities from Angelo Coast Range Reserve, California, USA - CZODoug1_16fungal (Hybrid Assembly) | ecosystem: Environmental > Terrestrial > Soil > Vadose zone... | reverse complement strand
TTCGAAATGTGCGTAATCTGCACGGGGAGCGTAACCGCCAGTGCTACCCCCGAGCAGGGAATCATCGGTCCTGGTCCCTACACTACTGCGAACCCCTCGATTTTGGGCAATGGACCACACAACCCGTTCGTGAACCACAGTGCGGTTTTCACGTTCAATGTGCCGTCGAACGAGACCGTCAGCAACGTCGCGTTTTCTTTTGGCACACAGCCGGGCGCCAACATTCCGGCGCCGGAGCCGTCAACACTGCTGCTTCTTGGCACGGGCCTTTGCGCGCTTGCGTGGCTCGCATCACGCCGTTCGCACGCTTAATCAAGCTTAGAACTAAAAGAGCGCCGGCGAGCAAATCGCTGGCGCTCTTGTTTTTGGGGTTGCCCTCGCCAGAACAGGTCACGCGTCCCCGAACCGATCAGTTATCTCCCAACGCAGCTCAGCCTACACGGCCCACCAATTCAGGAAAAAATCCAAGCAATCATCGTGAAGAAAAGCATAATGGAAGCCCAAACTCCCAAAACGATGCCAAAGGATTTTCCGAGTGGGACCTTCTTCGGGTCGGCAGCAGAAAATCCGATAGCAAGCAGCGCAAGACTCCACAAGCTGAATATGTCTAGTGCGGTGAGGGGAACGGCTGACCAACCTGACACATCTCCGATCAAGGCCGCGGGGTTTGACGCAAGAAAATTTTCAGGATCAATAAGAGAAGGATCTTTAACGAGATTCACGGGAATCGCGAGAAGCTCGCGTATCGCAACGGGTAAATGCGCGAATATGCAGATTGCAAACGCCGTGGCGAAGTTTGTACGAATTCCGCCGAGCAGCTTAAACGCGCCAAAGTATATCCCCGTGACAAATAAAAGGAGTATCGGCCAACCGATAAATCCCCGGACTTCACGCACGATTTTCGATCGACGGGCCGCTTGTTCGAAAGCCTGAGCCTTCTGCTGTTCGGGAAGCTGGTCAATTTGGCGAGACGCAAACTTGCTTTTCGATATTTGATCTTTTGCAACTTCCACCCAATCGGCTCGTTGCGCGAGTGTGAAGGATAATCCAATGGAGATAACGATCATGATCGATACGGCGACCATCCACTGCGGGCGTTTGACGATATCCGCGAATGTTTTTGACGGCGCGAAGATCACACCGACGATGCTGGAGATTTGCCCTCTGGGTGGCTGTTCTGGAGCAGGGTCCGGCGCACCGACTGCTGTTGTAGCCATGAAGATGCCTCCACCACGAGTTTAGGAATGAGCGAGCTTGCCCAGTATTACGCTTCGATCGGGCAAAAATATCAAGGGAAAGTAAGGCAGGCCGATTCGATCGGCTCAAGAACTGACGGGTTCGGGCACAGCGGCAAGAAGTTCACGTGTGCAACTATATTGCGGCGTCTTCAGGACTTGGTTGGCGTCCGGACATCACCTCAATTAATCGGTTTGCAGAGAAAAAATCGAGATACCTGAAAATAAATCCTAGAACCTGAATAAAGAGCATCTTCTTTACACAACAAACCCTTTTGAATCTGTGAGTCAAAATCGGCAACACGCTTGCATTAATGGAGCCTATTCAGCCTAGGCTTCGTTCGGGTCCTGTTGGAAAAGCGACTACTTTCCTGTCCCTTACCTCACTCCGATTGGCCTACCTGGGGCTGAATGCCAGGCGCAAGACCATGGCAGATATCAGCGGAGGTGAATGGTGAGATTGGGTTTCTTCAAAAAGAGTTTTTTCGCGATGATCGCGATATTCGTCGTTGCAGCAGCCGGCTATGCGCAAGATTCAGGCTCCCTGCATGGAACAGTTACGGATCCGAACGGCGCTGTCATCAACAAGGCGCAGGTTCAGATTAACGAGATCAACACCGGAGCCCAGCGCAGCACAGAGACGGACGCCAGTGGCGCATTCAGTTTCACGCAAGTCCGTCCGGGAACCTACAGCGTCGTAATCACTCACGATGGGTTTCGTCGGTATCAGCGGGACAATGTCACCATTCTTGTCGCATCGCCAACCACGCTCGATGTCCAGCTCGCTCTAGGGGACATAAAGGAGACCATCACCGTCGAAGCGGGTGTACTACCCATGCTGAACACAGTCGACGCCACGGTTGGCAATCCGTTCGATGAAAAGGAAGTGAAAGGGCTACCGTTTGCTGCGCGTAATCCCGTGAACCTGCTGACGCTGCAGCCAGGCGTCACTGTTACCGGTCAGTCGGATACGGACAAAACATTTCTCGGTTCGCCGCTTCGCCTCGATGAAAAGGATGGCGTGGTGAACGGTGTACGCAGCAACCAAAGCAACATCACGCTCGATGGCGTGGATGCGAACAACTGGGAAACGCAAGCGGCCTTTACGAGCGCACTTCCGCTGACGCTCGATTCACTGCAGGAATTCCGCGTCACAACCACGAACGCCAACGCAACCGATGGCGACGCGGGCGGCGCCCAAGTGGCGCTAGTTACAAAGAGCGGAACCAACGATTTTCACGGCAATGCTCGGTGGCTCTACCGCACCAGCGGCACTTCCGCGAACGATTTCTTCAACGCACAAACAAATCTGCCGCCAACCAAGCTCGTCCGGAACATCGGCGGCGCCTCATTTGGCGGTCCGGTAAAAAAGAACCGCTTGTTCTTCTTCCTCGACTATGAACTGCGTCGCGAGGCCAGCGGCGAGCAGGTTTCCCAACCTGTTCCGAGCGACGACTTGAAGCAGGGCATCCTGAAATACGTTTCCACGAAGGGACAAACTATTACGCTGAATCCTTCAGACATTCAAAACCTGGATCCGGCACACATCGGCGTTAACCCGGCCATGCTTGCATATCTCAGCCTTTTTCCGACCGGCAATGATGCTTCGCAATCGTCGGACGGCGGACTGACCAACTCGGCGTTTCGATTCAATGCGCCCGTTGCACAGGACAACAATATCTACACGGCTCGAGTCGACTACAACCTGACAGCTAGCGGTTCACAGTCTCTGTTCTTCCGTGGTTCGCTCGGTGACATCAAGGCGGATTTGATCCCGGCGCAGTTTCCGGGGCTGCCTCCGAACTCTACTCTGTTGAACAATAGCCGCGGCTTCGTTCTTGCCTACAACGCACAGTTGAAACCAACCATTATTAATACGTTCCGCTATGGATTGACGCGACTCGGCATTGACCAGTCCGGCGCCAAGGGACCGGGCTTTGCACTTCGCAACCTAACTTCGACAGCCAATTTTCAATTTGACAATTTTAGTCGCGCGGTGGGACGCCAAATTCCAACTCACGAATTTAAGGACGATTTGAGCTGGATTCACGGTAAGCACACATTCCAGATGGGTGGTTCGTTCCGCGTCACGCGCTCGCACCGCCTGGATGACGCGCTTACGTTTCCGTTCTTCCAGGTCAACACGGGAACTTGTGTGGGTCTTTGTCGAGATGCATTTAATACGCTCACGAATGACAACAATGCCGATAACGACCCCAGCAGTCCAGACTCATTCAATCAGGCCTTTCTCTACCTACTCGGGTCTGTTACTCAGGCGAACGCGACGTTCTTTGTTGATCCGAAGAACAGCACGTTTCTACCGGCGGGCACTGCGCCAAAACGCACTTTCGCTGAAAACGGCTACGAAGGTTACTTCCAGGACAGCTGGAAATTTCGCAGCAACGTAACGCTTACGTTGGGCCTCCGCTACAACTATGACACTCCGGTCTGGGAGACCAATGGCAACATGGTGTCGCCGACCGTGGACGTCCAGACCTTTTGGAACCAACGGTTGGAGGACATGGCCGCTGGAATACCCTCGGACGCGACACCCGACCTCCAGTTTGCGCTATCCGGCAGGGCCAACGGCAAAGATGCCTGGTGGAAACCGGATCGCAACAACTTTGCACCTCGTGTGGCGGTTGCGTGGAGCCCGGCATTCAGCAACGGTTTGCTGCACGCGTTGTTTGGCGGCGTTGGCAAGAGCTCGATCCGCGCGGGTGCAGGAATCTACTATTCGCGTATGGGCGGAGCCATCGCAGCCGACACCGACGTGAACGGCTCGTTCGGCCTGGCGGACAGCCTCGTCAATGGCGCGGGACAGTTTACGATGGCGACCGCGCCGCGCTTCTCCGGTTCGTGCGATGCGACGTCCTGCTCCGGATTTCCGGATTTGAGTCTCTTCTTTGACGCGCCGACTTCGGCTACTTTCCCGGCCGTGCCCGCGCCGAACTTCAAAAATCTAGGCTTTCTGGTGGACAACCGCCTGAAGACTCCTTACTCGACGAATGTCACGTTGAACGTGCAGCGCGATCTCGGGAAGGGCTTCGTGCTTGACGTCGGCTACGTTGGAACCTTCGGCCGCAAGCTCACCGTCAAAACCGATCTATCTCAGATGTACGGCAACTTCAAAGATCCGGCCTCGGGCCAGACTCTGTGGGGTGCGTACAATCAGATCGTGGATTTGGTCGGAAAAGACCCATTCCATCCGCAAACTCCAGTTTCTGCGGTTCCGAATATCGCCTTCTTCGACAACCTATTGCCAAACCTGCCCTCGTTCCTTGGCGTCCCGGGTGACACACCGACACAGGCATTCTATGAATTGGCTTCCGGCTTCGCGCCGGATTGGGGCGACGCCCTCGCTTTCGGTATCGACACAGTTGCCGGCGGCGGCGCAGGCAGTCCTTGGAACAGCACGGTCGATCCGCAACAGGACGGCTTCGTGCTCTACCAGCGTCAATATTCCTCTTTGCCGGCCTGGGTTAACTGGGGCTCATCCACGTATCACAGCCTGCAGGCGGGCCTCCGCAAGAACAGCCGCAACGTCACTTTCGGCGTAAACTACGTCTTCTCCAAATCGATCGACAACGGCTCCGCCCCAGAAAACGCGGACCTGTTTTCGCAGTCTGGTCTGGTCGCTCTCAATGGCCAGATCGCCAATCCGCTCGATCCTCGCGCCGACCGCGCACGCTCCGACTTCGACCTCCGCCACAACTTCAACGCCTACTGGCTCACGGCGCTGCCTTTCGGTCGCGGCCAGCATTTCCTCTCCAGTGCGAGCAAGGGGCTCCAGGCCGTCATCGGCGACTGGCAATTTGCCGGTTCGATGCGGGCGCGGTCGGGATTCCCGATCAGTCCGAGCAATGGCTTCAACTTCCCGACGAACTTTGAGTTGACGCCGCCAGGCACCCTTCTGGGCGCGATTCATACCCACGTCACGCAACGTGACAAGAACGGTTTCCCGAATCTCTTCGGCAATGATCCCGAGGCCGTCGCTGCCCTCCTCGACTTCACCCGTCCCGGTGGTTCCGGAACCAGAAATGGCTTAAACGGTCCGGGATATTTCACGGCCGACATGACCGTTACGAAGGGTTTCCGCCTGCCGTGGAGCGAAAAGCAGCAGCTCATCTTCAGCGCTGCGGCTTATAACGTCTTCAACAACGTCAACTTCAGCGAGCTGTTTGTGCAGGGATTGCAGCCGCAAGTCGGTACGAGTTTCAATCCGACTTTCGGGCGATTCAATGGAACCACCAACAGCCTCCGTGGAGGCAATAACCGCGACATGGAATTCGGCCTTCGCTTCGAATTCTAGTCATCCACTAACTTCAAAGCAGGGCCCCCGCTTTCGGGTGGGGGCCTTTCTTTTTGTGCGTTCGGAATTAGATCAGGATGCACCGGGCCGTCATCGTTTCTCCACAGGCAGAACAAATTTCAGCGCCGTATGCGTGGGCGAAAAACCGACGACTTTCACGTCTTTCAAGCCCGCCTTCCTGCCTATGCTCAGCACGCCATTTTCTGTAATGTCCTTGCGCCCCTTAGGATAAACAATCCATAGTGCGGTCGCCCCGCGCATCGCCTTCGCGATATTCGTCGCGCGAGCGAGTTCCTTCTCTGTTTCCGCCGTCAGAAAAATAAACTCCGTATCTTTCGCAATTGCGCCTCGCACAATGCCCGGCGCAACTTTCTTTAACTCCGCCTCAAACTCCGCTTCCAATTTCCCGATTACAGTGACTTTCGCGCCCTCCTTCACGCCCAGCTTTTCCATCCGCGACTTCGGATTCAAAATCTTGTGCGCCCACTTCTCCGCCTGGGGCCCAACCTCAAATACAACCGGACCTTCCGGCGACTGAACACGCAATTCGCCCTCTATGGCCTTGACTGACTTCATTCTGGCGAAAGGAATCTTCAATCGCAGGGCGTCGCTTCGAAAAATAATCTCCGTCGTCTCGAGCAGTGCCTTACCCTCCGCTCGCTGTCCATTCGCGCGAACCGCACATTTCACTTCGCTTCCCAAGGCTTCACCTCGAGGCTGCTAACTCATTCTCTCGCTGCCGCGAGACTTGGCCCCACGGCAGGCAAATCCCCAGTAAAATAAACCGCTCCCCCTATGTCCTCCGCCGCCACATCTACCGCTCCGATGCGTACCGACTGGTCGCAAATCTGGGCCCAACGCGGCTTCCGCTATTTCTTTTTCGCGATGTTCATTTCGCTTTTCGGGAGCGGCATGAACTTCGCAGGTGTCAGTTGGTACATCCTCGCCGCCACACATTCTACCGTGAAGGTCAGTTTGCAGGTCATCGTCGCCATGGCACCGGGCCTCCTGGTGCCGTTTGTTGGCGGCGTGCTCATTGATCGCTTCGACCGGCGCTACCTCGGCGTCATTCTCGATTTCGTTCGCGGCATCGCCGTCCTTGGCACCGCGTATATCGCCTGGCGCGGCCACCTCCAACTCTGGCACCTCTATGCGATTACGCTCGTCACCGGCATCGGCTCCGCCATGTACTGGGCAAACGTAAATTCACTGGTGCAGGAAGTAATTCCCGCCAGCCAATACACCGGTGCAAACGCCGCCGTCCTCATAGGCGTGCAAACCGGCATGCTCTTCGCCGGTGCCTTCGTCGGCTTCATCTACAATCGCGCCGGAATCGCCGGCATTCTCGGCATCGACGGCCTCACCTATTTCGTCTCCGCCTGGTGCCTCTTCCACATGCGCAGCGGCTATATCTCGCCGCGCGATCATCTCGCAAAGTATCCACACGAATTTTCCGAAGCCACTGAAGTCACCTCCTCCGCGCTCGAATCCGGCGAAATCCCCGAAGTTGCTGAAGCCGGTCTTTCGCTCGCCGTCTATTCGGACATTAAAGAAGGATTCGCCTACCTCAAAGAGCAACCAATCGTCCGCGCTCTCGGCATCACTCATTCCATCCTGATGGGCGGCATCGTCAGCGCAAACGTCTTAATCGTCGGGCTCGCAAGCTACATCCTCCACTCAGGCCCGCGCGCCTTCGGTTTCCTCGAAGCCGGATGGGGACTCGGCGCGATTCTCGGCGGCTTGCTCGCAAGCCAATTGCCACAGCGCCTCCGCCTCACTCTCTATGGCCTCTCCCTCGCAGGCCTCGCGATCGGCCACGTCGCTATGCCTTTCTTTACCTTGGTGGCCGCCGCCGTTTTCTTCCAAATACTATTTGGATTCTTCCGCGCCCTCTCTGGTGTCGTCGCGCAGGCAACGCTGATGTCCATCGTTCCGCGCCACTTTATGGGCCGCACCCAATCCGCCATCGCCATCCTCACCACTATCTTTCAAATCCTTATGAGCTTCGCGCTCGGCTGGGTCTCTCAGAAATTTTCTTTGATCGCTGGCTTCTGCCTGATCGCACTCTTCTATGTCGGCGGCGCCATTTCCGCTTTCCGGGCCCGACATCTCATCCGGACCAGTCCGCCACCCGGGGCCTGATCATGCGACTGATTTAGTATTTTTTTCAGGCAGGTTTTGTTTCGGTCTCGGCCAAAGAAGAGATTTGCACGCCATGTCCGCCAAGCAGCTCCACGGCTGACTGGTAAAGCCTGCTGCGCAATTGATAGCGCTCGTTGGCCCGCGTTACGTAGCGCACTTGCACGTCTATTCCGCCTGCACCCGGCCGCACGCTAATCGCTGGTGTCGCGCTGATCGACGCCATGTCCCGGGCACCCGCCGCGCGCTGCCATTCGAGTTCCGCCTGTTTGGCGCTTTCCTCCGTAGCTTCAAGCACGATCTTTCGGATCGCGGCGACCAGAGGAAACGGATCACGCCCGGACGGAATTGTGATTTGCAATTCGTCCCACAACCATTGGCCTGAAGTCGAGAAATTAAAGTAGTGCCCTTCAATCGCAAAACTATTCGTGAACGTCACGCGGCGGCCCGTCGGATGACCGGAGTCGGTCCAGTTCCCCGTTTCAAGCAGCACCGTATGGAACATTCCAGTCTCCACGACTTGACCAGTCACTCCGTTGATCTCCACCCAATCACCCAGTCGGATTCCGTTCTTTCCCATTAGAACGAACCAGCCGAGGAAGCCGATGATGAAATCTTTCAGCGCCACTGTAAGTCCCGCGGTTGCAAGGCCTATGAATGTTCCCAACTGCGTGGGCGGGCCAAAAATCACGAGCAAAATAAAGAGCACCGCCAGAATCTGCAGGGTTACGCGCGTGACGGCTTGCAGCGTCTGCAATTGGCGGCGATCCATCGTCAAACGACCAACCAGTTTTGCCATCCACGAGTTAAAAAACAACGCGACCAGCGCAATCGCCAGAATCAGAAAGATTCCGATGAGCGCACGATACAAGACGGCCCGCTGCCGCCCGCTGACTTCCTCAATCCAGCTCGCGTAAGTCGCAGCAAGCTGTTTACTTGTATCGGCGCTCTTGTCATACGCGGCCAGCAATTGCTGATCGTAGGCAAGTTTCCAGGTTTTATCGGCAACCGCGACAATACTGTCCAAATTCCTTTGCGTTGTGTCCGGCTTACCTTCGTTGCTAGTCGTACTGCGCGCGTGGTGTGCCAGTTCCGGAGATTTTTCTTTTTCCGTCTCGAGTTTCGCTTCGAGCGCGTCATGTTTTGTCACCATGGCCGCGACGGCGTTTTCCGCATTCTGTTTGGCTTGCCACAGTTTGATCTGTTTCGAATGTAGGGTGCTCCATTGCAAGAAACGATGAATCAAACCACGTTCGTCGGAAAGCGCGACGACATTTGTGGGCAGCGCAGTTCCCAAACGCTGCGCAGTTTTGAGATCTTTTTGTGCTTGCTGGATGCGCGCTTCAATGTCACCTCCAGACCGTTCGAAGTCTTGTTGCGCATCATCCGCTTCGTCTTCGGCAAGATTGCGGTCTGCTTCCACACCATCGAGCTGCTCGGCGAGCCTATCTTTCGTGTCCGAAGGAGGAGTCTTTGTGATCTCGGCATTTAGCCGGGCAATCAGGGCATCGTCCTGCGCGAGAACTTTTTGCGCGCCGGCAAGACGATCCTTGGCATCTCTGGCATCCGCACTGAGCAGCGGAGGGTTTTTCTTGGCTTCATGCAGAGCAGCGGAATACGCCAGATCTACATCGAAGTCCGCCAATCGAAGGGCTTCCTTGGCCAGAACTTGTTCATCTTCCGTATCGGCAATCTGCGCGAAGTCCTGCGCGGTCTTAAGAGGCGTCGTATCCACGATGACGGGCTGCACCGCCGGCTGTGGCGCACCTTTGCCCTTCTTTGGCGCTGCAACACGGTCAACGGGCCGCGAGGTTTGATACAGCCCGTACCCAGTCAGGCCCAGAAGTATGATCAACGCAAACGCAACAGTTCTCTGGAATGTCTTCATATTGTTTTTGCTGGTGCCTTCATTCTAATACGCCTGGTGGCGGCCCCCGCACAACGAAAATAGAAGACTCGGGATGCGCCAGGTCCAAAAAAAACGCCCCGAAAATCTCAGGGCGTCTTTGTTCCAACTTGGATTTTTCTAGAGGTAATCGCGCGACGGGCCTTCCAAAAACGCCCGTAACTTCCGCGACCGTGAGGGATGCCGCAGCTTGCGCAGCGCCTTCGCTTCAATTTGTCGAATGCGCTCGCGCGTAACGGCGAACGATTGGCCAACTTCTTCCAACGTGTGTTCGCTGCCGTCGTCAAGACCAAAGCGCATCTTGATAACTTTTTCTTCGCGTGGCGTCAGCGTCTTCAGCACCGAAGAAGTCTGTTCCTTCAGGTTGAGGTTGATCACCGCATCGGACGGCGAAACCACAGCCTTGTCTTCGATGAAGTCGCCGAGATGTGAATCTTCCTCTTCGCCGATCGGAGTCTCCAGCGAAATCGGCTCCTGCGCAATTTTCAAAATCTTGCGTACCTTGGACACCGGAATGTCCATGCGCTTGGCGATCTCTTCGCTGGTAGGTTCGCGCCCGAGTTCCTGCACGAGCTGCCGGCTGGTGCGCACGAGTTTGTTGATCGTTTCGATCATGTGCACCGGAATACGGATTGTGCGGGCCTGGTCTGCAATCGCGCGGGTGATAGCCTGGCGAATCCACCACGTCGCATACGTGGAGAATTTGTAGCCGCGGCGCCACTCGAACTTGTCCACGGCCTTCATCAAGCCGATATTGCCTTCCTGAATCAGGTCGAGAAATTGCAATCCGCGGTTCGTATATTTTTTCGCAATGGAAACGACCAAACGAAGGTTTGCTTCGATTAATTCCTTCTTCGCTTGTTCCGCTTCCGCTTCGCCGCGGTGAATGAACGTCAGCGTACGCTTCAGCTCCGTCAGTCCGACTTCGCTGGCATCCTCAATATCCTTAAGCTCCGAACGGCGCGTGCGCAATTCCTTGCGCGCATCCGCCGCCACGTCGCCTTTGGCCATGTCCACCCGGCGTTCGAGCCGACCCGCTTCGCGTTCGAGCGACTGCAAACGTTCGACCGTGCCGCGCATCTTGTCGATCAGCCGCTTCTTCTCGAACGGGTTGAAATCGAGATCGCGGATTTCCAGAGAAATTCCCACACGCGTCCGCGCCACCGCCCACTTCGCGCGAACGTACGGCTTCTTTTTCGATTTCGGCGTCTTGTCCAGCTTTACGGCTTGTTTTAACGCCGTGTCGTACAGCTTCGCGATCTTCTCGATGTGCTTCAGTGTCTGTTTCGTCTTGTTGGCGATTTTTTCTTCGGTCAGTTCTTCGTCGTCAAACTGGACGATTTCCTTGATCGATCGTGCGCCTTTGCGCAAATCGTCGCCAACCGCGATCAATTCCTTGATCACGATGGGCGAGCGCGTGATGGACTTCATCACGACGAGTTGCCCGCGCTCGATGCGCTTTGCGATGGTCACTTCGCCTTCGCGCGTCAACAGAGGCACCGTGCCCATTTCGCGCAAATACATGCGAACGGGGTCGTTGGTTTTTTCCAGCGAACCCGGCGTCAAATCCAGGTCGCTGCTTCCCTCATCGGAATGAGCGTCGTCTTTTACGTTCGCGTCGCGCTCGGCGCCTTCCACCGAGAGCTCCACCGCACGCGCCGCTTTCGCGGACGCCTGGTCTTCATAAATTTCGATTCCGTTGCGTTCAAACGTGGTGAGTAAATCG
>Ga0137409_10007368_pt1 | contig 11319 bp, 9 predicted proteins | sample CZODoug1_16funga_FD_122059 | JGI IMG/M metagenome (GOLD analysis project Ga0137409, IMG submission 122059) | Vadose zone soil fungal communities from Angelo Coast Range Reserve, California, USA - CZODoug1_16fungal (Hybrid Assembly) | ecosystem: Environmental > Terrestrial > Soil > Vadose zone... | reverse complement strand
CGCTCGAGCTGGGCGCCGACCTGTCCATCCAGTCCTGCACCAAGTACCTGGCCGGCCACAACGACGTGCTGGCGGGCGCCATCTCCGGGCGCGCCCCGCTCATCGCCGCCATCCGCGACCTGCGCGGCGTGCTGGGCGGGAACCTCGACCCGCACGCGGCCTACCTCCTGCTGCGCGGACTCAAGACGCTGGCGCTCCGCGTCGAGCGGCAGAACCGCACCGCCCTGCAGATCGCCCAGTGGCTGGAATCGCAGCGGGGCGTGCGCCGCGTCTTCTACCCCGGGCTCCCGAGCCATCCCGACCACACGGTGGCGCGCGAGCAGATGAAGGGATTCGGCGGAGTGGTCAGCTTCCAGGTCGAAGGCGGGCTGCGCGAGGCGTCACGCCTGGTGGACGCCTGCAAGCTGGCCACCATCGCGCCCTCGCTCGGAGCGGTCGAGACGCTGATCGAGCAGCCCGCGCTGATGTCCTATTTCGAGCTGACCACCCAGGAGCGCGAGGCGATCGGCATCTACGACAACCTGATCCGGCTCTCGGTCGGGATCGAGGACGCGGACGACGTCATCGCCGATCTCGCGCAGGCGCTCGACGCCGCCTCCGCAGCGCCGCCGCAAGCAGGATGAGGAGCGCCGCCGCGTCGCCGGACGGTTGCCCGCAGCTGCAGCTCCCGACGGGGACCACGGCCAGCGTGCGCTGGAGCTGCGCGAAATCCGCGGCGCACGCCGACTGCACGGCGGGGCAGGTAGCGGGTCCCAGGATCTGCGTGAAGGTGAGCAGCTTCTGGAAGGACTGCCCGTGATCGTCGCTGGTCGCCAGATCGTATCCGTCGGCGGTGGAGTCGCCACACACGTACACGCGTCCGGCCCGCTCACCGAGACAGCGCAGGTGCGGACCGCGGAACCGTTCGAAAGACGGGCCCGCGCCCGGCCTGCGCACGTAGAAGTCGCCGGAGCCGGTGCCGGCGTACAGCGTCCCGTCGGATGCGCGCACGAAGCCGCCGATCGGAACGCCCGGCGCAAGGAGCGGCAGGACCGTCGCGCCGCCATCCACGGCCATCCGGATCTCGTCGGCGCCGCCCACGCTGACCAGGAGGTACACCCTGTTCGCGTCGGCCGGATCGACCTGGGCGATCTTCACCTGCACCGAGGGGCCCACGCCCATCTCGACGCGCGTCCAGCTCGTTCCACCGTCGGCGCTGCGCAGCAGAGCGGCGCTGCCGGCCGGCGAGGAGGCGCTGGGAAAGGCGAAGGTGGTCACGTAGATCACGGGCGCGGACGAGCCGATCTCGACGCTCACCAGCCGCTCGTCGGCGTGGACGGGCGGCGTGCCGCTCGTCAGCAGCGCCGGGCCGAAGCTCCGGCCCCCGTCCGCCGAGGCGAACAGCGAGGCGCCCCCGGCCGCAGGCCACGCGAGGGCCAGTACCGACGAGGGATTCGACGGGTCGATGAACGCGTCGACGACCACCAGCGGCGCCAGACCGGAAGCGCGCGTCCAGCTGCAGCCGAGGTCCGTGCTGAGCGACAGCGCGTCCTGGTGCGCGGCGAGCACCTCGCCGTTGGATGCCGCCTGGTAGATGAGCACGCTGGCGCCGGAGCCCGTCAAGTACGGCTCGCAGACGTAGCGAAAAGTCGCGCCCGCGTCCTCCGACAGGACCAAGCCGAAGGTGGTCCCCACCAGGATCCGTTGCGGCGTACCGGTGGGGAGCAGCACGCTCATCCCGGTGGGAAAGGCGCCGTCCGCGCGGGCGCCGGACGCGACCAGGACGGCGAGCGCGAGCGCCCTGCGCATCGCCCGGATGTAGCACGCAGCGTTGCGGCCCGGTACAAGAGCCGGATGCTTCAGCGCCTAGCCGCCGCCGCGCTTCTGTGCGCGGCAGCCCCCGTGCTGGCCGAATCCCGTCCTACGTACACCTGTCCCATGCATCCGGAAGTCCATTCCGATCATCCGGGCCAGTGTCCGAAGTGCGGGATGGAGCTGATGCCCTCGGAGCAGCCTCCCGACCTTGCGATCCCGATGACGCGGAACGCGTCCGGCACCAGCTGGCAGCCCGACGCGACGCCCATGCGCGGCGTGCATTTCGGCGCCGGCGGCTGGAGCTTCATGCTCCACGGGGCGGTCTCGGCAGGGTTCGACGATCAGCTCGGCGATCGCGGCGGTCACCGTTTCCTCTCCACCAACTGGCTGATGGGCATGGCCGGGCACGGCCTGTGGGGAGGGGAGGTGCAGCTCCGCGGCATGTTCTCGCTCGAGCCGCTCACCATCCCCGGCTCGGGCTTCCCGGAGCTCCTGCAGAGCGGCGAGACCTTCCGGGGCGTGCATCTCCACGACCGGCAGCACCCGCACGACCTCTTCATGGAGGCATCGGTCACCTACCGCCATCCGCTCTCGGACTGGCTGGGCGCGGAGCTGTACCTGGCGCCGGTGGGCGAGCCCGCGCTGGGACCGCCGGCCTTCATGCACCGTGCCTCGGCGGAGGGCGATCCGTTCCCGCCGCTGTCGCACCACTGGCAGGACTCGACCCATGTGAGCTTCGGCGTCGCCACCGCGGCCCTGTACACCCGGCAGGTGAAGCTCGAAGCGTCGTGGTTCAACGGGCGCGAGCCGGACGAGGACCGTTGGGACGTCGACTTCCGCTCTCTCGATTCGTTCTCGGTGCGACTGTCGGCGAATCCAGTGCGGCCGGTCAGCCTCCAGGTCTCGTACGGCCACCTGGCCAGTCCCGAGCCGCCGGCCACGGTTGGATTCCCGCTCAGCGTCAGCCGGGTCACCGGGTCCCTCTCCGTCAGCCTGCCGCTCCCCCAGGTGCAGGTCGATACGACGCTCGCCTGGGGGCGGAACCTCGGCCCCGTTCCGACGGACAGCTTCCTCTTCGAGGCGAACTTCGACCTCGACGGGCGCAACGCTCCCTTCCTGCGGCTGGAGGTGGTGCAGAAGACCGCGCACGACCTCGTCGTGCCCGGCTTCTCGGGGCTGCCGGCGTTCGCGCAGACCTACCTGTTGTCCAGCGCGGTGTTCGGATTCGTGCATTCGTTCCCGGCGCTAGGACCCATCGAGCCCGCCCTCGGCGCGCGCGCGTCGGTCGGGCGCGTGCCGAGCGATCTGGAGCGTCTGTACGGGTCGCAAGTAGTGTTCGGCGGGTACGTGTACCTGCTCGCGCGTGTACCGCGGGACTAGTCGCCGCCGTATTCGGCGGCGCTACGCCTTTGATTGCGCGGGCGGTGCGCGGTTGACGTGCCCTTCGTCCACGAGGTACGTGGCCAGCAATGGTTCGGGGTCCACGCCGCTGCCGAGCGATGGGCGCGCTGCTCGCGTGCGCCGTGTCGTTGCAAGCGACGGGAGCGCTCCCGATGGTCTCCAGCGCCGAGGCGGCAAGCTGCTGCTGCCACCATGACAAGTCGGCCGCGTGCCGCTGCCCGACCTGCACGCACGCGCGCGAGATGGCGTCGAATCAGCGCTTCATCCGCACCTGCGCGGGGTCGAGCGAGCCGGCCCTGATCCTCGTCCAGGTGACTCCCGCTTTGCCGCAGTCCGGCCTGCTGGCGCCCGCGGCGATTTCCACCGCGTCTCCGATCTTCGCCGCACCGTCAGGGCCGCCGTCTCCCGATCGAGAGGTCCCCACTCCGCCGCCGCTCAGCCGCCGCCGATAGGGCGGCGCTGCGCTCTCGGAGCGCGGACGTTGTGGGAATCCGGTCACCCTCGCGGTCGTGGAGCCCTTCATGCGCGTACGCGCACCCGTTGCACTGCCGTTGCTGTTCGTGTCTCTCGTTTCCGGCGCCCTATGGGCTCAGGAGCGCGAGATACCGCTCGAGCCCGGCGATCCTGGCCTGTCGCACGGGCCGGCGTTCGAGGTGGCCGGGGTCCGGCTGTCCGGCTTCTTCGTCGGCTCGGCGAACTACAACTCGCGCATCCAGATGGTCCCCGAGTTCGCCGGCAGCGCGCCGGTGTCGTCCGAGCCGACCCGGATCGACTTCCGCTTCGACCAGTTCAGCATCGGGGCGTTCAAGACGTTCTCGTCCTGGCTCTTCGCGGGCGCGAGCATCGAGGTGGAGCGCCACGGCCACCGGCACAGCCACGGGTTCGATCCCGCCTTCGGCTGTCCGGGCACCACTACCGGCCCGAGCGCCGTCCCCTGCATCGAGCAATTCGGCACCGAGGACATCCAGACCGAGATCAGCCTGCATCGGTTCAACGTCACCGCCGTCGCCCCGATCGGGAACGGGCTGGCGCTCTCCTTCGGGCGTTTCGACACGCCGTTCGGGTACGAGCGCCACGACGCCGCGCTGAACCTGACCGCCACGACCTCCGAGCTGCAGCGCTTCGGACGGCCGCAGAGCATGACCGGGCTGCAGGCCGCCTACCAGTTCGCGCCCTGGCTCGACGCGGTGGCGTGGGTCGTCAACCGCTGGGAGAACGAGACCACCGAAGACCCGATCGAGGACAACAACCGCGCCAAGAGTGTCGGCGGCCGGATCGGCGTGACGCCGATCCAGGCCAGCCAGCTGCTCAACCTGGGCATCGGCGGCTTCTGGGGGCCGGAGCAGGACGACGACAATTCGCACGCGCGCTGGATCGTCGACGCCGACGTGACCTGGTCGCCGGCCTCGCAGCTGCTCTTCACCGGCGAGTTCGCCTACGGCGGCGAGTCGAACGTGTCCTTCCGCCGGCGCGGGATCCCCTTCCCCGCGGACGCGGTCGACGGCGCCGAAGTCCACTGGTACGGGCTCTACGGCCTGGTCCACTACGAGCTCTTGCGCTGGCTGGGCGTCTCGTTCCGGTACTCGCTCTTCAACGACCTCGACGGCGCGCGGACGGGCGTCTCGCAGGTCCTGCAGTCGTTCACCATCGTTCCGATCGTGCACCTCTCGCGGCTCATTCCGGAGCTCCGCCCGCTCGGCGTGACCTATGCGCGCACGCGGCATCCGATCGACTGGGTCGATCTGCGGCTTGAATACCGGCTGGGCCGATCCGATCAACCGGTCTTTTCCGACGTGGCACCGGGCATCCCCATCACCGAGGCGGCGAAGACCGCCCACGTCGTGACCGCCCAGCTCGTGGTCAATTACTGATGCGCGTTCTGAAAACTCACCGCCGCCCTGTCGGCGGCGACCGAGGAGGCGCCCCATGAACGGAATCCATCTCTCGCGCTTGCCCCTCAGCGCCAAGGTGTTCTGCTCCCTCTTCCTGCTCGGGATTGGCTGCGGAGCGCTGGCCGCGTTCGCGCAGGCGGCCACGGCGGTGGGCGTCTCGCCGTCCGCCGTCCGGGAGAGCCTGGCGCCCGAGCTGCCGATGACCGGGATGCGCCACGGCGAGATGAGCGCCGAGCAGGAGATCGACCTCGGCGAGCTGTCGAGGACGGCCAAGGTCTGGATGCGCACGCCGCTGCTGATCCAGACCAGCCACACGCACTTGTTCGGGCAGACGCTGATCGCGGGGCTCCTCGGGCTCATCTTCCTCTTCGTGCCACTGCGCGAGGGAGCCAAGGCGGCGATCGTCGCCCTCCCGTTCGTCGGGACGCTGGTAGACATCGGCGGGATGTGGGCCACGCGCTTCATCTCGCCCTCGCTGGGCGTACTGGTGATCGCGGGAGGCACCTTGTTCGCGCTCGGCTACGTTCTCATCGCGGCGCTCTCGATGCACGACCTCTGGCTGCGGAAGGAGACAGCATGACTCGTCGACTCACGTTCCTGCTCTGCGCCCTGGCCGCCGCGCCGGCGCTCGCGCACGTCACCCCGCCCGTGCTGCTCGTCTCCGACCGCGATGCGGTGGCCAGCCTTCTCGCAGGCGCCAAGCGATACTTCGTGCGCGAGGTGCGCCTGACGCCCGCCGAGCGCCAGGCGATCCAGAAAGACACCGGCTGGGCGCCGGACGAGGATTTCTACCGCTTCTACATCGGCCGGGACGAGGGGCAGCACGACGTCGGCGCCGTCACCTTCCTCACCGAGTACACCATCCACGGCCCGGTGCGCGTGGCCGTCGCGCTGGCGCCGGACGGCAAGGTCAAGGGCGCGGCGGTCGCCGAGGTCAGCGAGGAGACCTATCCCTGGGTGAAGAAGCTCATCGACCGCGGGTTCCTCGCATCCTTCGCCGGGCGCGATGCTCACGCCTCGTTCACGGCGGGCGCGGGCGGAGGGAGCTCGATGCCCCGCTTCTACAGCGAGATCATCGGGAGCCTCGTCCAGCGGGCGGCGCTGCTGTACGAGGCGGGCGTGCTGAAGCGGGAGCATCATCTTCCGCATTGAACGGACCCGCCCTACCGCTTATCCTCCCCACCCCGCGCGCGGGGTCGAGTGGCCCTCTCGCGGCGGTGGTCTGGAGGAAACGATGGCGCGTCCTGTCCGGGTGCTGGTGGCGAAGGCGGGCCTCGACGGGCACGACCGCGGGGCGAAGGTGGTGGCGCGCATCCTGCGCGACGCGGGCATGGAGGTCGTCTACACCGGCCTGCACCGCACTCCGGACCAGATCGTCAGCGCAGCCGTCCAGGAGGACGTCGACGTGATCGGGCTCAGCCTGCTCTCCGGCGCGCACATGTCGCTGGTGCCGCGCATCGTCGAGAAGCTGCGCGCCTCGGGCGCCGGCGACGTGGCGGTGGTCATCGGCGGCGTGATCCCGGACGACGACATCGAGCCGCTCCGCAGCCAGGGCGTCGCCGACATCTTCCCGCAGGACACCCCGCCCGAGGTGATCGTCACCCGCATCCGCGCGCTCGCGGCCGCGCGTCCGCTGGAGTGACCGCATGCCGCTGGACCTGAACCGCATCGCGGGCGAGCGGGGCGCCGACCTTCGCTCCTGGCCGCCCCGCTACGATCCCGCATACCGGCCCGGGCCCGAGGAGCGGTGCTGGCTGCCCGAGGTCGAGCGCGCCGCGCCGGAGCAGCGCGACGAGCTGATCCTGGCCAAGCTGCGCGCCCAGGTCCGCTGGGCCTGGGAGAGGAGCCCGTTCTACCGGCGCAAGTGGGACGAGGCGGGCGTCTCGCCCGACTCGCTGCGCACCCTGCGCGATCTCGCGCGCTTTCCCGTGGTGCAGAAGAACGAGCTGCGCGCGGCGCAGGCGGCGCACCCGCCCTTCGGGGACTACCTGTGCATCGATCCCGCCGAGGTGGCGCGCATCCACGGCACCAGCGGGACCACCGGGCGCCCGACGGTGTTCGGCATCGGCCGCGACGACTGGGCGCGGATCGCGGAGGCGCACGCGCGCATCCTCTGGGGCGCGGGCATCCGGCCGCGCGACCGGGTGATGATCTGCTCCTTCTTCAGCCTCTACATGGGGTCCTGGGGCGCGCTGATCGGAGTCGAGCGGCTGGGCGCGACCGCCTTCCCCTTCGGCGCCGGCGTCGCCGGCCAGACCCTGATGGGCGTGCAGTGGGCGCGCGAGATGAAGCCGACGGCTTTCTACGGAACGCCGTCGTACGCGCTCCACTTCGCCGACACGGCGAGGCGGGAGGGCATCGACCCGCGCTCGTTCGGCTTCCGCGTGCTCTTCTTCTCCGGAGAGCCGGGCGCGGGCATCCCCTCCACCAAGAAGCAGATCGAGGAGACCTTCGGCGCGGCCTGCATCGACATGGGCTCGACCGCCGAGATGTCGCCGTGGATGACCGACGGCGAGTGCGGCGCGCGCGGCGGCATGCACCTGTGGCAGGACATCGTGTACACCGAGGTCTGCGACTCGAAGACGTTCCAGCCGCTGCCCTACGGAGCGGAAGGCACGCCCGTCTACACCCACCTCGAGCGCACCTCCCAGCCGATGATCCGGTTCGTGGCCGGCGACCTGACCCGCTGGACCGACGCGCCCTGCGCCTGCGGGCGCACCTACCCGCGCCTGCCGCAGGGCATCTACGGGCGCATCGACGACATGTTCATCGTGCGCGGCGAGAACATCTACCCCTCGGCGATCGAGGACGTCCTGCGCGCCATCGACGGATTCGGCGGCGAGTTCCGCGTGATCGTCTCGCGGCGCGAGGCGATGGACGACCTCCTGGTCCGGGTGGAGGTCGCCCCCGGACGGGACGCCCCGGCGCTGGAGAGCGAGATGCGCGAGCGCCTGCAGGCGCGCGTGGGCGTGCGGCCCCGTCTGGAGCTGGTCGCCCAGGGCACCTTGCCGCGCACCGAGTTCAAGGCGAAACGCGTGATCGACGATCGCGACCTCTACCGCAAGGGCGTCTCCGGGAGCTGACATGAGCGACGAAAAGGAGAAGGCGCGCGCGCAGCGCCTCGAGTGGGAGCAGAACGAGCTGCGCGAGTTTCGCCGGCGCCAGCCCGAATCGAAGGACCGCTACGAGACGGCCTCCGGCATCCCCGTGCACCGCGTCTACACGCCCGAGGATGCGGTGCCGTTCGAGGAGATCGGCCTGCCCGGGCAGTTTCCTTTCACCCGCGGCCCGTATCCGACGATGTATCGCGGGCGCAACTGGACGATGCGCCAGATCGCCGGGTTCGGCACCGGCGAGGACACCAACCGGCGTTTCCGGTACCTGATCGACCAGGGGCAGACGGGCCTCTCGGTCGATTTCGACATGCCCACGCTGATGGGCTACGACTCGGACGATCCGCTCTCCGAAGGCGAGGTGGGCCGCGAGGGCGTGGCCATCGACACGCTCGAGGACATGCGGGCGCTCTTCGCCGGCATCGACCTGGAGAACATCTCCGTGTCGATGACCATCAACCCGACCGCCTGGATCCTGCTCGCCATGTACGTCGCGCTGGCGCAGGAGCGGGGGTACGACCTGAACAAGCTCTCGGGGACGGTGCAGGCCGACATCTTGAAGGAGTACCAGGCGCAGAAGGAGTGGATCTTCCCCATCCGTCCCTCGATGCGCGTGGTGCGCGACCTGATCGTCTACTCCGCGCGCAACCTGGCCCGCTACAACCCGATCAACATCAGCGGCTACCACATCAGCGAGGCGGGCGCGAACGCGGTGCAGGAGCTGGCCTTCACCATGTGCAACGCCGTGGCCTACCTGCAGGAGGTCACCCAGGCCGGCGTGCAGGTCGACGAGTTCGCCCCGCGGCTCGCCTTCTACTTCGTCGCCCAGCAGGATTTCTTCGAGGAGATCGCCAAGTTCCGCGCCGCACGCCGCTGCTGGGCGAAGATCGCCAAGGGTTTCGGCGCGAAGAAGCCCGAGTCGATGCGGCTGCGCTTCCATTGCCAGACCGCCGCCGCCACGCTGACCAAGCCGCAGCCGATGAACAACGTGGTGCGCACCGCGCTGCAAGCGCTCTCGGCGATCCTGGGAGGCGCGCAGTCGCTGCACACCAACGGGCTCGACGAGGCATATGCGATCCCCTCGGAAACCGCGATGAAGGTGGCGTTGCGGACGCAGCAGATCATCGCCGACGAGACCCGCGTGGCGCAGGTGGCCGATCCGCTGGGCGGCTCCTGGTACGTCGAGTCGCTCACCAAGCGCATCGAGGACGAGGTGTTCGCCGTCCTCGACAAGGTGAAGACCATGGGCGGCACCGTCCGCGCGGTCGAGCAGGGCTATTTCCAGAAGGAGATCGCCGAGACCGCCTACCGCACGGCGCGGAAGAAGGGCACGGGCGAGCTGCCGGTCGTCGGCGTGAACAAGTACGTCGATCCCCCCAAGCAGGAGCAGATCGAGATCCACAAGATCGATCCCGAGGTCGAGCAGCGGCAGATCGCGCGCACCAAGGACGTCCGCCGCAAGCGCGACGGCGCCAGCGTCTCGACGCTGCTCGAGCGGCTGGAGCGCGAGGCGCGCGACCCGGCCGTCAATCTGATGCCCGTCACCATCGACCTGGTGAAGGCGGGCGCGACCATGGGCGAGATCGTCGCGCGCCTGAGGGGGCCGTTCGGGACGTACGTCGAGACGCCGGTCTTCTGAGCCGGGGAGGCTTGCGGCGCGTCTCGCCGTGAGCGAACCTGCGAGCCGTGACCGCTCCCGGCCGCCGGTACCGTGCGCTCCTGGCGGCCGCGCTGTCGGCCTTCGGGCTCTGCGTCGGGCCTGCGCTGCACGGGGCGCTGCACGCCCGCGAGCGCGAAAGCGCGCTGGATCGGCTCTTCCAGATCGCCTTCCGTCCGGATCGGGGTCCGGGGTACTCGCAGGAGCTGGCGCGCGCCGCCGAGGAGGCGCTGGGCGGCGGGCACTCCCACCGGCACGGTCCGCCGGCGGCTGCGGACCACGGCGCGGGCTCGCTGGCCCACCTGGCGCTGGCGGTGTACGCGGCTGCGCCGCCGCCGCCCGTTCCGCCTCCCGCGTGCGCCCCGGAGCTGCCCGCGGCCGGATACAGCCCGGCGCACCTCTCGCCCCGGTACCTGGTCCCCGACCGTTCGCAAGGGCCTCCGCGCGGCTGACGCCCGAAGCCGCGCTCGCCAATCCGTTCACAGAGGCCCACCATGTCTTCGCGTTCGCGCGCAGCCGCGTGCTGCGCGGCCGCTTCGCTCTCGTTCTCGGCGCTGGCGCAGCCGCCGGCGGGCTTCGTCGCGCCGCGGCTGGTGGAGCGGGTCGAGGCCGTCTATCCCGAGGAGGCGCGCCTCTCGGGCCTCACCGGCACGGTCGTGGTGCGGATCGTGGTGGGCATCGACGGGCGGGTGATCTCCGCCGAAGTCGTCCGGGCCGCGGGACACGGATTCGACGAGTCGGCGCTGGAGGCGGCGCGCAAGCTGCGTTTCGAGCCCGCCAGCCGGGAGGGAAGGCCGGTCGCGGTCCAGCTCGACTACGAGGTCCGCTTCGAGCTGCCGGAGGCGCCGTCGCCGGCGCTGCGCGACACCGCCCGCGCGGCGCCGCACCCTGTCCCCGAGCTCGTCTTCGAGGCCGACGTGGAGGCGGACCGACCGCTGACGGCCGCGAGCGCTCGCACGGTGCGCGACCGCGACTTCCTGCTACGGCCCCGCTTCACGCCCGAGGACATCCTGCGGGTGGTCCCCGGGCTGGTCCTCGCGCAGCACCAGGGCGGGGGCAAGGCCGACCAGATCTTCCTGCGCGGATTCGATGCCGACCATGGGACCGACGTGAGCGTGAACCTCGACGGCGTGCCGGTGAACATGGCGTCGCACGCGCACGGCCAGGGGTACGCCGACCTGCACTTCCTCATTCCCGAGGCGATCGAGCGCATCGAGATCACCAAAGGCCCGTACTTCGTCGAGTACGGCGACTTCGACACCGCGGGAGCGGTGAACCTGGTCACTCGCGATCGCTTCGAGAGCTCGCAGGTGAGCGCGACGACCGGCCTGTTCCCCACCCTGAGCGGCAGCCGCGACGACGGGACGGCCAGGAAATTTCTCGGGTACCGCTTCCTCGGCATCGCGAGCCCGTTCGCGGGCGACTTCCAGCCGTACTTCGCGGCCGAGGTCTTCGGCACCGG
>Ga0137409_10007367_pt1 | contig 11319 bp, 9 predicted proteins | sample CZODoug1_16funga_FD_122059 | JGI IMG/M metagenome (GOLD analysis project Ga0137409, IMG submission 122059) | Vadose zone soil fungal communities from Angelo Coast Range Reserve, California, USA - CZODoug1_16fungal (Hybrid Assembly) | ecosystem: Environmental > Terrestrial > Soil > Vadose zone... | reverse complement strand
CACTGTAAAGATGCAATTTGCGTACCGTCGGGATGCCGCTGAGTTTCCCTTGTGCGCAGCTCTCCGCGTGCTAGAATGCTGCCATGTCTGCAGAGCATACGTCAGAAAAAACCGCCACTTCCCATCCTGCAGAGGCCAACAAGCCGCTCCAGCCCGGCGCAGTCGTCAGCTCTGTCATCCACCGTGTCTGCATCCAGTGCAACAATATGTTCCGCGTCACGCCTGATCGGTTTGATGCCAAGCAGTGCCCCAACTGCCACAAGGGCTGATTCCGTAACTAGGCACGATCCTCTAAAGCAATGAGGGTGATGGCATCTCCCCCTGTTTTTGGACTATTCCCTATGCCCTACCCCTATCTCTTCGCGTAACATTTTCCTATCCCTCGCGTAGTAAACTGTGAACGCTTTTTAACCTGTCTAAGCAACACCCAGCGAGGGGTCTTCCGATGATCGAAGCTCGTGGCCTGTCCAAGCGCTTCCAGGACAAGAAGCGCGGTGAAATCCGCGCCGTCGATAACGTCAGCTTTACCTGTCAAGCTAGCAAGATTTACGGCCTCCTCGGCGCTAACGGCGCCGGCAAAACCACCACGCTTCGCATGCTCGCCACCATCCTCGAGCCCACCGACGGCACCGCCATCGTCTGCGGCTACGACGTCGTCGAGCACCCCGAAAAAGTGCGCGCCAACGTCGGCTTCCTCTCCACCGCCACCGCCCTTTATCGCAGGCTCACCGCCCAGGAATTTGTCGAATACTTTGGCCGCCTCAATGGCTTAGACGAACCCACCCTGAAAAAGCGCGTCGACGACATTTTCAACCGCCTGGACATGAACGAATTCCGCGACCGCCGCTGCGACAAGCTCTCCACCGGCATGATGCAGAAGACCTCGATCGCCCGTACCCTCGTCCACGATCCGCCCGTCATGATTTTCGACGAGCCCACCAACGGCCTCGACATCATGACCGCCCGCACCATCACCGCTTTCATCCGCGAATGCCGCGACAACGGCAAGACCGTCATCTTCTCCACCCACATCATGAGCGAAGTCGAAAAACTCTGCGACACCATCGGCATTATCCAGTCTGGCAAACTCCTTGTGGAAGGCTCCCTCGGGCAGCTCCGTGACAAATACGCCGAGCACGACCTCGAGGAAATCTTCGTCAAAGTCGTCACGCCCCACTACGTTGCCGAGGCGTCCAACTGATATGTCTCTGCGTAACGTTGGCATCGTCTACAAAAAGGAACTCACCGAAGCTCTCCGCGACCGCCGAACGGTCATCTCCACAATACTCGTGCCGCTCTTGCTCTTCCCCGTTCTAAGCGTCGGCTTTGGCGCCCTGGCTGTCACTCTCGTCGGCAAAGCCAAGGAAGAGGTTCCCAAGGTCATGCTTCGCGGTGGCGAAGATTCTCCTGCCGTTGTCGAAGGACTCGAGAAGCTCGACAAGATCGAGATTGTTCCCGAGACCCCTGACTGGAAAGACCAGATCATCAACAAGGAAATTCGCGCCGCGGTGGAGATTCCCACCGGTTTCCAGGCCAACGTCGCTCGGCAGAAATCAGACACCGTCAAAATTTTCAACTACGAAGGAGAAATGAAATCCGAATTTGCTACCGACAAGATCGAAAAGTACATGAAGGAATACCGCGATCGGGTCGTGAAGGACCGCCTGGCTGCCAAGAATCTGCCGGAAACGGTGTTGAATCCTTTCGACGTAAAGCGCGAAAACGTCGCTCCTCCGGAAAAAGTCAGCGGCGCTGCTTTCGGCGGCATCATCGGCTACATGGTCATCCTTCTCTGCATGACCGGCGCGATGTATCCCGCCATGGACCTGACTGCCGGCGAAAAAGAGCGCGGCACTATGGAAACCATCCTTTCCAGTCCCATCTCCCGCATGCACCTCGTCCTGGGCAAGTTTTTTCTGGTCCTTACGGCAGCCCTGGGCACCGCCGCTCTCTCCGTCTTGTCGATGGGCGTTTCATTCTCCGTCTTAGGTCACTACACTGGACAAACTGCCGGCGGACGCGCCGCGGCTTCAGGACTTCTCCTTAAGCTCGGACCCAAGACGGTCATATCCGTTTTCCTCATGGCCCTTCCCGTTGCCGTCCTGTTTTCCGCCACATTGATGACCATCGCTCTCTTCGCCAAGACCTACAAAGAGGCCCAAAGCTATCTCACGCCCATGACCTTTGTCGTCATCATTCCTGCCATCGCCGCCATGCTTCCCGGCGTGGAGCTCACTCCCAAACTTTCGCTCATCCCCATCCTCAATGTCAGCCTTCTCTGCAAAGAGCTCGTCGCCGGCACCTATCATTGGAATTTCATCGCCATCATTTTCATTTCCACCTGCGTCTACGCCGCCGCCGCCCTCTTCCTCGCCATCAAAATGTTCCAGCGCGAATCCGTCCTCTTCCGCTCCTGATCTTCTTCCCCTTCCTCGCAGGGGCGCAGCACCGCTGCGCCTTCTTTGTAGCCTGCCCGCCTTTCACTCTGTGGCGCAGCCATTCTTGGCTGTGCGCTTCTCTGTCCAATCTCGTATCACCGCACCCAGAAATTGCCAGTGTACGAATCTATGCACACCGCTTTATGCCTCTATCCGCAAACGATAAAAGAGCGCACACTGTACGCGAGGTCAAACGCATGGTGGCAGTTGCCAGTCTCTGGAAGAAAAAACGCGACGATTTGAAAGCGAGGAGAAACTCGCTCTTCGAGACCTACTCGAGAGATCCCGAAAATTTTCATCTCGCCCGCGAAATCAAAGACATCGATGACGAAATTGCCGATTGCACCCAGCACGTCGAACAAGAAAGGCGAACCGAGCAACGCGCCGCTTCCCCAGCCGGTAAACTCGTCACAACTCCCAAGTAAGAGCGAACTTGACCCGAACCGCCCCGGCGCGCTGCGCCCTCAAGATGTTCCAGCACCAATCCGTCCTCGTCCGCTCCCAGCACCATAGGCGACTCGCTCAGAAAACTGGCCCAGAAAATGGGAGTGGGACATCTCTAACGAGGCCGGCCTCGCGACGGTCGGAGTAAACTATTTCGGTGTTCGCCCTAACAGCGCTCGAACCGAAGGATGAGTGGACTAATGGGGTCGAGAGTAGCGCATCTGTATGAAAAGGAACGGGTCTACTCGTGTGCGTTTTAGAACAGACCGGCGAACCCCAACCCTAGTAAACTCATTTCATTCGCAGCAATTGAGTTCCTCTCAAAACGAAGTCCGGCCTCTTATTCTCCGGCGATGGCGAGAGGGATCTGGAGGCGGGCGGGATCGGTTCCTTCGCTTCCGTTGTGAAGTGCAGGAATTTGAGAGAAGAGAAATCTGGTGGTTTACAAACGGTTCATTGTGCTGCTCGGAGTACTTCTGGGTAGCCACGCACCGGCGGCGGCACAAACACCCGCACCTCAGATCGTCCTGGTGCAAGAGCATGTTGCGCCGGCCATAACGATCCTCCGAACGGTATCCACCGCTTTGCCGGTCGCTTCCTTCCTGCTGGACCAGGGGCCCGGAAAACCCCCCGCCCATTTCAATTACGTGTTCGCGGGAGCTTACGAAAGTGACCACAGCCTGGAGCGCCTTCCCCCGATGGAACAGGTCAAGATTTTGTTTTTCACGCAGACGAGCCTGCCGCTCGTCCAACTTTGGGGCGGACGGCTGCAACTGGGCGCCTTTCAGAGCACGATTCACATTCAGAACGTGCAGCTTGGTCCTTTAAGCTATCGCGGCATGCAGGACTTTGGTCGTCCGTCGCAAAGTTATCCGGGCGTGGCGCGTTCGCTCCGTTTCTCCGGCCTCAGCCTGAGCTTTCACTTTGGTCGCGACGCGCGAATGGGACGCCCGGCGCAGGCATGGCAACGTCTGTCGCGGATTGTTGGCGCCGTCATGAATTGAACTGTATTGCTTCGCTTTCGATGTCATCATGGATGTTCGATGAAGAAGAAAACCAAGAAAAAATTCGGCGAAGCGACACGCGCCAGCGTCAAGAAAGAAATGGCGAAGCCGCGCATGGCCAAGTCCGCGCGCGAAGGGGAAATAAATCTGGCTGCTGCGCGAATCGCTCCGGGTAAGCCGTGAAGGAACAAGCCGCTGGCTCTTTTGCGGCGGGCAAGGTAGTTTGCGCATTGCTCCGGTGATGGCCGCGTCATGGAGCGGCCGTTCTTGGAACATGGAGGAGACTCCTGGAAAACATGGATCTCGGCTGAAGAGGTTCGAAAATGCCAGACGAAGAGTGGATCAAAACACTTGCAGACGGCAGAAACGTGAAGTTCATCTACCAGGAGCTGCCTTTGGACGGGGCGTTTCTCACCGCGCAGCTTGCAGGCAATGAGATCGTCTATTCAATCGTATTGGCCAAAGCAGGAAACCCGCTTAGTCGCGAAGATGTTGAAAGCCACTTCAAGGGCGAGCTTTCAAAAAAGTAGTACCACTCATGAATTCCCTCCTGATGGTCATCCTGCACGAGGGAACGCCAACTTTCGCGCTAATCCGAAACTGGCGCTCAGTAATCAGCTTTTCGCTTGACAAAAAGTGGCCCCCAGCGTATATTATCTCTTGGGTAATATAGTGCCTGAACCAGGGAACGCCAGCATTCCTGCTGGCGTTTTTGCTTTCTGGGGCCTGCTCTTACGGCCTAAGCCCTGTGCTTGCCAGTCTTCCGAAACAAGCCGGATTTTGCACAATTTTGGTGCAGCATAAGTCCCTTTAGAATCAACACTTGCGTAAGCGTCCATAAGTGTTGATTCTAATGAGCTTACAGGAAAGCTAAACTATTTAGAATCAACACTTACAAAAAACAGGGGGAGGGGGGTGGTTATGGTTAACCAGCGCACCTTCTAAACGCCTTGATTGAACTCTCGCCGTCATCTTCCCGTATCTTTGGATGGAAACCCGTGTGCCGCCGCCTGACCCGCGTTGCCCTCATCCTCCTGCTCTTGCCCCCGCTCCTCGCCGCCGTGGCCGGGTGGCTGGCCAGCCCTGCTCTCGTCCACCCGATTCGCCGCGAACTTACGCCGGATCTCATCCGCGAAGCTGATGCTTCCTTCGCGCTCATCGGTGCCACACGCGAAGATTTCGATGTCCGCGGCCCCGATGGAGTGCTGCTCCGTGGCTGGAAAGTCCGCCCAAGAAATCCCAACGACAACTGGGTCCTGCTCTTCCACGGCCAAGCGGACAACCGCGTGGGAGTCATCGGCCAGGGGGACTTCCTCCTGCGTGCCGGCTACAGCATCGTCATGATGGACGCTCGCGCCCACGGCGCCAGCGAAGGCGCCATCGCTACCTACGGCTGGCTCGAGCGCAACGACACCCGCGCCATCATCGACGAATTGGTCCGTTCCGAAGTCGACCGTTATGCGGACGAACAACTACGCTCCGGCAAATGGAGACTCATACCAGCCGGAGACTTCGACCCGCAAAAGCCGGTTCATCCTCCGGTACCCCTTCCCGGGGCTCCTCTTCACATTTTCGCTCTCGGCGAATCCATGGGCGCGGGCATTGTGCTGCAATCCGCAGCCGCCGATCCGCGCATCGAAGCCGTCGTCGCTGAATCTCCCTTCGCCAGTCTTCGCGAAGCAACCTATGATTACGCTGGCTTGCACAAGTCTCCTTTGCTGGGAAAAACTCTCTTCGCTCCCGGCGCCTGGGCCCTGCTCTACCGCGGCGAAATCATCGCCCGCTTTCCAGCGGCCGAAGTTTCTCCGCAGAAGGCTGTCGCCGCCCGCACTTTTCCCGTTCTCCTCATCTGCGACGAAAACGATATCGTCCTCCCCTGCCGCCACGCGGAAATGATCTATGCGGCCGCCCGTGGCCCCAAACAACTTTGGATTGTTCCCCGCGCTTTCCACACCGCCGCATACGGATTTGCTCCGGAAGAATTCCGCCGCCGCGTCCTGTCCTTCTTCTCGGCCGCCGCTTCAGGCAAAAATTAACGGCACGGCCAAATTTTCACCGGTTTTTTCATGGTCCTGAAAGAGTAAACGGCCGCACTAGCGGCCCTTGAGGTAAGTGATGCGCTCGAATCCGAATTCTATTTTGTCTAGATCCTCTCTATGCTCTCGTTTTCCGTTTCCTCGTTTTTTCTGCGCTTTCCGTTTTCTCTGTGTTAAATCTTTTCCCTCACTCCGCCGAATTGTGCCGCGCTTCCCATTCCGCGCTTAGCCGCCGCACTGTCTCGCGCAAGCGTACCGCCAGCGCTGCGATCGTTTCCACGCGCTGCTGTCCGCCGATCGGAAGTTTGCCGTCGTCGTTTCTGCGAATCTCCGCGAGCAGCAGTTCCGCGTTTCCCAGGATGCCCGTCAGCGGATTGTTCAATTCGTGGCGCAGCACTTCTCCAAAATTGTCTTTACACGCCGCGGATGGTTCGGAACTCTCGTCCACGGCGGGCGTAGCTTCGCGCAATCGCCGCTGAATGACGTCCAGAGTTTCCGGCAGGCAGCTTCCCTCGTCGCGCGCCACAAAGTCCGCGGCGCCGCTGGCGATCAGCTCGGAAAGCCCCTCGCGCCGCTCCGCCGTCCCGATCACCACCACGGGTGCATGCACGGTGAACGCGGTCACGATCGCGTCGAACCGCGGCAGGCTGCCCCGTGTCCCTCCAGCTTCCGCTGCGGCGGACACCTCTTCGAGTTCGAGCACGATCACGGCCGGAGCTTCTTCTTTCAGGACCCGGCGCGCGGCATCCACGTTGCTGACTGCGGCCACGCGCAGCCCCGCAATCCCGGCTTCAAATTCGCGGCGCGCCGCGGCGCACAACGCCGCATCATCGCTCACCAGCAAGATCGATTGTTCCGCTCTAGAGACACCTTTGTTCAACATGTTTTTATCCATTTCTTGCCGCATTTTTTCTTGTCGCTGTCACTGGAGCTTCCCGCCGGACTTTACTTTCAAGGACCCGGTAAACTTTCTCGGTCAGCTCTTCGACGCGAAACGGCTTGGCGACGTGCGGCAAATCGTTGCGCTTCAGGAATTCCTGTGTCTGTGCCGCGACGATGTCTCCGGTCACAAACAGAAATCGCTCGTGCAACGGATTTCCCGCGCGCTCTAGGGACTTGTAGAAATGCTGCCCGTCCAGTCCCGGCATCTTCATGTCGCAGATCACCAGGTTGTACGTTTCGCGTGCCGCGCGCTCCAGCGCTTCGCGTCCGTCGAGCAGGACGTCCACGTCGAATCCTTCGTCTTCCAGCACGTCGGCGATCAGCCGCGCGACGGTGGGCTCATCTTCGACTACCAGAACGCGGCTGCCTTTTCCGCTGGCCTGCCGCAACGCAGGCCGTTCTTTGCGTGGCGTGCTTGGGGGCTTTTCGGGCAGCAGGCTTTTCCTTCCCTGCTGTGTGAATACGCTGGTCTCCCCGCGAAAATGTGCAGCCGCGCCCGGCAACTCGATCTGGAATGCCGCGCCGCCTTGCGGCGGATGCAAGACGTGCACCTGGCCGCCATGCTCGCGCACCACGCTCAGCACAATGGCAAGTCCCAGTCCCGTTCCCATGCCCGCTGGTTTTGTGGTGAAGAAGGGATCGAAGATGCGCGCCAGGATCGCCGGCGGAACCCCCGGCCCGTCGTCCCGGACTTCCAGCAGCACTTTCTGCTCCCCGATCTTTTCCGTGCGCACATGGATCGTGCCGCTCCGGCCGAGCTGCTCGATGGCTTGCCGCGAGTTGCCGATGAGGTTCATCAGCACCTGCTGCAACTGCCCGGAATCGCCGTGTACCTCGGGCAATGCGGGGTCCAGCTCGATCTCGACGCGAATTTTTTCTCCATGGAGATTCAACCGCTGGAGCTCCATCGTCCGAAGCACGATTTCGTTCAGCGATACGGTGCGTCTTTCCGGCAGAGTGTCCCTGGCATTCAACAGCAGTTGACGCAAGATGGTGCTTGCCCGCTCGGCTTCCTGCAAAATTTGTTGCGCTTCGTCCATCCGCCCCGAGCCTGCCGGGCGCGAGAGCAGCCGCTGCGCATAGCCTAGGATGCTCGTCAGCGGATTGCTCAATTCATGCGCGATGCCGCTCACCATCTGGCCGAGCGCCGCCAGCTTCTCCGTCTGTTGCAGTTTCGATTGAAATACCAGCTGCGCCGTCAGGTCGCGGTAAATCTCGACTCTTCCCAAGTGCCGCCCGAAAACGTCCAGGACCGGCCGCGAGGCCCGCTCCACAATCCGCGGCGAAGGGAACAATAACTGCAGCTCTTCGCGCACACCGCCTTCGATTCCCCGCGCCAGCTCGCGCCATCGTTCCGCGAACCGCTCCGGCGCCGCCGCCTGCTCCGCCATCCTCGCGATCAGTCCCTCCAGCGTTCCGATCTTTCCGGAATCTCCGTGGCTGAGCCCGGCGATCTGTTCAAACCGCGTGTTCATCGCGCGCACGTTTTCGTGCGCATCGAACAGCAACACTCCTTCCTCCAGCCACTCCAGAACGCTTTGCAATTCGGTTTCGGCGCGGTCCGTCACGCGAGCGGTTTCGTGAGCTTCCAGAGGTTCCAGCAAGATGGCCACACCCCGGCCCGGTGCGGGCCCGGCGATCCGCAGGCGTACGCAAATTCCGTTGTACAGCTCGGCTTGCGGCGAATCTTCTCCCGCATCTGGCGATCCCGGCCCGCCCTCCAGGGTTCCCCGCATCCATTCCTCGATGCGTTCCCGCGCTCCCGACCGAAAAATGCTTCCGAACGGATCTCCTGTGCGCACGCTGGCCGGAGGTTTTTCTTCTCCTCCGGAAGCGAAAGCAGCCAGCTGCCGCGCGCCGCGGCTCGACGCGGCAATTCTTCCGGCAACATCCAGAAGAATCACGGCTTCACTGCTGGAGTCCAGCAGCGCTCGCTGCCATGCGGCTTCCCGCGCCTCTTCCTCATTCCGTTTTTGCCGGCCCAGTTCGGCGGCCGCCAGCGCTGCGCGCAGTTCCAGTCGTTCCAGGGTCGCGAGGGAGATGGCGCTGCGCGGCAACCCGGCAACCAGCGTGCCCAGGAGTTGCCCTTCTTCCTCCAGGGGATAGGCTAGAATCCTCGCCACGGAATCGTGCGCCGCAGCCGCGGGTGGTTCGCTTCCGATGACCTGCCGCGCCTCCAGAGCGCGCCGCCAAATGCCCGCCAGCGGTTCATTGGCGACCGCGCGGGACCACTCTTCGTCTCCGCTCCGCCAGCGAAACTCGATCTCCTCTGTTTTGCCGGAATGTTCCGGCTGCTCCACGAGCGCGCCGATCACCGCAAATGTTGCGCCGGGACTTGGTTCCCCCGTCACTTTTCCCGTACAGCTATCGACAAGCTTTGCGAGCATCATCCCTGCCGGATTCCCGCCGCGGCGCGCTTCGAGTATGTTCCGGGCAGCGCGCAAGTCCGCATTTCGGATCCGCGCAATTTCCTGTTCCTCTTCGAGTCCGATGGCCAGCGCCAATTCCGCGGGAACCGATTGCATCCGGCTCAGAGAAGCGAAGGCATGTTTTCCCCGGCTTCCTGCCAAGATCACTCCTTTCAACTGTCCGTTTCTCTCGATCGGAATCCACGCCGCGCGCCGCAGTTCGACGAGTGGCCCGATAATCGGCCGGTGGGGTATAGTCTCCAGGTCCTGCTCGACGCTCTTTCCGGCAAAGAGCAAATCCTCCGGCAGAGGCGGCTCAACCGAGAGATGGGCCCATTCCGCGGGCATCTCGCCGTTCTCCCGGTCCCAAACCAAACCTTGGAATCTGCCGGGGACTTCGTTTTGCAGATTCAAGCTGGGTTCCGCCTCCACCCATACCCCGATGCGGTCCGCGTTTCCTTCTCTCCCAAGAGCGCGCAAAGCCTCCTTCAATAATTCATCGCGCGAAGCCCCGGCCACAGCCGCGCGTGCTACTCCCCGGATGGCTTCTCTGCTCTCCGCCCTCTGTCCCCACACGTTCATCTCTTCGCTCTGAGGTCTACTCGGAGCCTGCCGCCGGGCACAGCCGGAAGACCCCGGGCGAAATGCGGTGCCAGACCTCTCTAAGCGCCATTGCACCAATGTGTCCATTAAGCGAAGTCAAGTGGATCCAATGAATCAGTCACTTAGGGAATGTCAGAGGAGGAGGAGTACGGCGGGAAATTCCATGTCGAGACTGCGGTCGGGGTTCTTCCCAGAGTGGTCCAGACCGGAAAGTCCAAATCAGAGAGGAGAAAGTCCAGAAGCAATGGAGTCTGAGACGCGGAGAAGTCCTATTTTTTGGCACGGCTAGGCGGGAGAAATCTGCGAACGCGCGAGGGCGCGGAGCGCATGGTCAGACAGACAGAACCCGGTGGCTGTTCGAAACTGAAGCCGGTTTTACGGCTCGGCGTGCTCCACGTGGTATTGCTTGAGCTTGCGGTAGAGAGTAGTTTTGCCGATGCCGAGCATGCGCGCAGCCGCGAGTTTGTCGCCGCTTGTTTCGCGCAGGGTGCGGAGAATCGCCCTGCGCTCCAGTTCCTCGAGCGGCAGGATTTCATCTTTGTCGGGCGCGCGTTCGCTCGTCGGATATTGCAGACTCGAAGGCAGATCCCCCACATGGAGGATGGGTCCTGAACCCAGGGCCACAGCGCGTTCAATGGCGTTCTCCAGTTCACGCACATTTCCGGGCCAGTCATAAGAGATCAGCCGGCGCATGGCTTCTTCGGAAATGGTTCGAACGGGGGCCTGAGGATCGGAAAATTTCTCGAGAAAAGCGGTGACCAGAAGGGGTATATCGCTTTTGCGGTCGCGCAGGGGAGGCAGCTTGAGCTGGACAACATTGAGCCGGAAATAGAGGTCCTGACGAAAGGCTCCGTTTCGAATCGCGGACTCCAGGTCGCGATTAGTGGCGGCGATGATGCGAACGTTGATGCGCCGCCGCTCGGTGGAGCCCACGGGTTTGATCTCGCGCTCCTGGAGGGCCCGCAGAAGTTTGGCCTGCAGGTCCACGGGCATGTCGCCGATCTCATCGAGAAAGAGCGTGCCGCCCTGGGCCGCCTCGAGCAAGCCCTGCTTGGCTTGCACGGCACCGGTGAAAGCGCCTTTGACGTAGCCGAAAAGTTCGGACTCGATCAGGGTGGGCACGAGCGCCGAGCAGTCCACGGGCGCAAACGGGCGGTCCTTGCGGGGACCGGAAAAATGGATGCTGCGCGCAACCAGCTCTTTGCCAGTGCCGCTTTCCCCCAAAATCAAGACGGGATATTCGTGCTGGCTGACCTTTTCCATCATCTTGTAAACGCGCTGCATTTTCACGGAGACGCCGATCAGTCCGCCGAAGCCGGGGCGGGTCCGTAACTGTTCCCGCAACAAGGTGTTTTCCTGCTGAAGCTCGACGGCACGCGCCACGCGCTCGAGCCGCGAACGAAGCTCCTCGATACGGAAGGGTTTTGTCACATAGTCCACAGCC
>Ga0137409_10007364_pt1 | contig 11323 bp, 8 predicted proteins | sample CZODoug1_16funga_FD_122059 | JGI IMG/M metagenome (GOLD analysis project Ga0137409, IMG submission 122059) | Vadose zone soil fungal communities from Angelo Coast Range Reserve, California, USA - CZODoug1_16fungal (Hybrid Assembly) | ecosystem: Environmental > Terrestrial > Soil > Vadose zone... | reverse complement strand
ATTGACCATGCCGAACCAATAGTGGCGCCAGAGATCGACGTCGATCTTGGTCCAGTCGCGATAGTTGCGGATTTCCTGCGGATAGAGCATCAAAGCGCCATTGACGCCCGCGCTGGCGACGTAAGCCTGCAGGCCGGATTTCTTCACGATAGCGCGATAGCCTTCGGTGAGTTTCTTGCTCAGAGTGCCGACGTGCGCGTAACTTTCGCGCGTGAGCACTTCGCGGAACGTCGCGAGACCCGCAGCCATCGCGACGCGGTTGGTGTTGTACGTTCCGCCGTGGAAGACTTTGTGCTGCGAGATCAGGTCCATCACCGCGCGGCTCGCGCCGAAGGCGCCCAGCGGCAAACCGCCGCCGATCGATTTGGCGAGACAGATCATGTCCGGCTTCACGCCAAAAAATTCACTGGCGCCGCCCCAGCCAAGCTTTGCACCGGTTTTGACTTCGTCGAAGATCAGCAACGCTCCGTTCTTATTGCAAATGTCGCGCAAGCCTTGCAAGAATCCAGGCTGCGGCATGCACAAGCCGACGTTCATCAAGATGGGCTCGAGAATAATCGCGGCAATCTGGCCGGGATTTTCGCGGAAGCGCCGCTCGACGCTGCCGAGGTTGTTGAAGCTCGCGACGACGACATTGGCGAGGGAAGCTTTTGGAATGCCGCCGCCGCCGGGCACCGAATTGGGGGCCTCGGCATCGCCCCAGTCTTCGGCTTTGGGTTTGACGCTGACGAGCGCCGCGTCATGCAATCCGTGGTAGGAGCCTTCGAACTTGAGAATCTTGTCGCGCCCTGCCGCGGCGCGGGCGATGCGGACGGCATGCATGGTCACTTCGGTCCCGCTCGAACCGAACCGCACCATGTCCACCGGATACCGCGCACAAATTTCCTCGGCAAGCTCCCATTCCTGCTCGTGTGGCATGCCGAAGGTTGTTCCTTCGTGGAGCTTCTGCTCGACGGCTTTCACGACCGCGGGATGGCAATGCCCGGCCATGAGCGCGCCGAAGCAAAGGTTGTGATCGACGTATTCGTTGCCGTCGACGTCGTGAATCCTGCCGGCCTTTCCATCTTTTACAAAAATGGGATAAGGCTCGTAGTGCCGGTAATTGCTCGCAACGCCGAGCGGGATGCGTTGCAGTGCCCGTTTGTGCGCCGCCGCGGATTTCGGCGTCCGCTTTTCGTAGGTCGCGATTTCCTTCTGTAGTGCCTCGTGCATGAGAGTACTCCGTAAGAGCAGGTCTATTCCCTGCAGTCAGTGTGTGCGAGAAAAATTTCCTAGAACCGCTATTCTCGATTTTATCAGAGATACGAAGGCGCGGCCCTCGCGAGCCGCGCCTCCCAACCTCTTCCTGCAGTCGTCGGATTCGCGTTAGAAGAACAGCTTCAGCGCGAACTGCACTTGCCGCGGATCACGGGTGCGCTTGACGCGGCCAAAATCCGCTCCGTCCGTGATATTGCCGTCCGGGTTCAGAAACTGCGTATGATTAAAAATATTGAAAAACTCGGCGCGGAATTCGAGGCGCGCTCTTTCTCCTATGCCTGTGACTTTCTGCACAGAGAAATCGAAGTTAGAAATCCCTGGTCCGCAACAGATGGTCCGCGGCGCGTTGCCCAGCAACTGCAATGGAGTCGAATTGGAATCCTGGACAGGGAGAGCGAAGGAATTGGGGTCGAAGTACAGGCCACCATGGCTTCTGGGATCGAACGTGTGGAACGGGGCAATCAGATCCGGTTTACCGGGCAACTCGAAGTCAAAACTATTTTCCAGTTCTGAGTCGTTGATCGACTCCAGTCGAATGGGGAAACCAGTCTGGAACGTAGTAATGCCCGAAACCTGCCATCCGTTCAGGACCTTGCCCTTCGCACCCTGGTATTCGGGAACCGGAGGCGTCCAAAGGTAGCTGAGCACGAACCGGTGCCGCGCGTCGAACAGAGAGAGCGACCGATTACAACGGTCGCAGATCGGTCTTAGGATGTTCTCAAAGCTGGAGGCGTTGTCGATGGACTTGCTGAAGGTGTAGGCCAACTCGAATTGCAAACCATGGCTCATCCTCTTCTCCAGCGAAGCTTGCAGCGAGTTGTAATTCGAGTTCGCGATTGTGTCTTGGGCGAAGATACTGGAAAATACCGGTACGCCATCGGAGGGGCAGCCGGCACCGGTGGTGGGCTGGCAAATTGGCGAACTGTAGCGACGCAAGCCGACCAGACGGATATCCGGATTACCAGGACCGACGGTCGGAACCGAGCCGTACGGCAAGTGTACTGTGAACCCCGCAGGTATCGAACCCGCAGGCAGGGAGAAGGAACTGTCCGCAAGGAACGGGCCGCACGCATAATCGGAAGCCAAGGCCGGGTTTGGCGCCACATTTGTGTAGTAATCCGAAATGTTCTGCATGTCGATGCAGGTTTGCGCGTTTCCAAAATTAATATCGCGGGTGGCGAGCAGGCGGTGACCCTGTGAGCCTACGTAACCCACCGAGAGCACCATGTCCTTTGTCAGCTGATGCTGGATCCCGAAGTTATACTGCGCGGTGTACTGCGAGCGCAGCTTAGGTTCAAGTTCCCCAAACAGCAAGATGGGGCGGAAGGCGGACCAGTCGGTCGGGGTTCCGTGTGGCGGACTGAGAATCCCGTTAAAGGGATTGGGAGCCACTGTTCCATCTTGAAGAAGAAATGGGGTGCTAAATAAGCCCTCGGAAAGGAGCGAGCTGCCGCCGAAGGGGGGCTCAGCTTGAAACTGCTCAAGCACCAACTGCTCGATCGGGTTGTAGAAGAGTCCCCAGCCGGCGCGTACCGTGGTCTTGCCCTTTCCCCACGGATCCCAGGCAATTCCAATACGAGGAGCAAAAGACTTGTAGTAACTCTCGGTGAGCCCTTTCGGAACACCTTTGTCCCCCGGAACGACGAGCCCCAGTGGGAACACGGCCTCGGCATTTCCTCCCGGATTGCAGTTCAGGGCCGGATTGCTTGGGTTAGTATTCGGATCGGTGATATATCCGAGCGACAGCCCGCTCGCCACCGACAGTTGGCACGGATAGGTCGTGGTAGCTTGCCCCGGCCGGAAAGTCTGGTAGCGCAACCCCGCATCATAGAGTGGCTGGTTGTACTCCCAACGCAGTCCATAGTTGAGGGTTAGATTTCGCCGGATTTTCCAGCTGTCTTGCGCAAACAAGTAGATCGAGTTGCCGCGCACGTCCTCACTTTGGGCGGACCCCTGCAAATACGAGTCGGGAAGACCCAGCAAATAGTTGGGGAACAGGTTCTGGTTTCCACTGGAATCCAGGGCGATAGGGTCGTTGAAACCGCCGCCGGCGTACCCGAAATCGCCATTGGGATCGAAGAACAACGTTTGGAAGAAGCGCTGTTTTCTGAGATCGACGCCGAATTTAGCGGTGTGCTTACCCATTACCTTGGTCAAACTGTCGCTGATTTGATAGGTGTTTCCTTTCTGCGGCAGCTCGCCTTCGAAGTCATTGCCGATAGTAAATCCGCCCGATATGGTGATAAACGGCACGCCTTCGCGATTCGGGCCGAGAACTGGCGTGATCCCGAGCTTGGGGTTGGGTGTGATCACACCGGGCACATCGGTGGTGCCGGTAAAGCAGATCGAAGCCAGCGCGGAACTGCAGGAATCGGTCACCAGGTTGGTGTGCTGCGGGTGAAGGAATGTGCCTTGCGCCTCACGGAAATAGCTAAGCCGCAACTCGTTTACTACAACCGGGCTGATGGTCCAGGTATGCGAAACATTGATTTGTTGCGCCCGAGTAGAGTTGTTATTGCCGAATCCCTGCAGCAGATTGGGCGTAGCAGCCTGGAATCTTGTAAATGGCTGTGCGTCGAACGAATCGTTAAAGTAATAGTAGATGCTCAGATTCTGCTTGTTGCTAATCTTATGGTCCAGTTTCAACGTGAACTGGTTGGCATGGGAATCGTCATTGGGAATGGAACGGAAGATGTTGGCGCCACCGGGCGTGAGATTGGAGCAGGTGGGGTCGGCATTAGGACAGGGCACGTAGCGTTTCATGAGGTCGACCGCAACCGGGTCCAGGCAGTTCGTCGGAACTATGCTGCCGGGAAAGAGCGTAGCGTAGGCGTCGCCGACCGAGGCACCCAGGTTACACCGAGCGTTCAAAACGTCGGCAACAAGCTGGTCTTGGATTGTTGCCGTCGGCAACGTGGGATCAGTAGGGTTGAATGCGAACGGGGTGGCCGAAAAGTCTCCCTTCCGCTCAGCCGCTGTTGGAACCACAACGGGATCGGATGAAATTCCATGGACCACGCGACGTCCTTCATAGGACGCGAAGAAGAAAGTCTGGTCCTTTTTGATCGGTCCGCCAAGCGTACCGCCGAACTGGTTTTGCTTGTCATCCGGCCGCCGCAGGTCGAGGAAGCCTTTGGCGTTAAATAATTGGTTGCGCAGGAATTCATATACGTTGCCATGGAGGGCATTTGTTCCCGACTTGGTGACCACGTTGATGACGGCGCCGGAGTTGCGCCCGTATTCGGCGTCGAACGTATTGGTCAGCACGCGGAATTCCGCAATGCTGTCGGGAGTCGGCTGTATTCCCGGGGAATTAACAAACAGATCGTTGCCGTCGCCACCGTTGACGTTGAAGTTGTTGGAGCGCCCGCGGCCACCATTCACAGAAACGGAGCCCGCCTGATTGCTACCATAGAAAAGGTCTGATCCTCCAACGCCCTGGACTCCAGGCTGCAATTGCAGTAGCTGGTAGGTGTCACGAGAGTTGAGCGGCAACTGGCTCACTGCGCGCTCATTTACCACGGCACCCAGCTGCGTCGAGGTCGTATCCACGACGAGCGCCTCACCCGTTACTTCCACGACTTCTGTCGCACCACCGAGCTGCAGGCCGATGTCAACCGTTAGGACCTGGTTGAGGTCCAGAACGATCCTCTTACGGACATACTTCTTGAACCCTTGGACGGTGAGATCGATTTCGTAACTGCCGACAGGCGCCTCAATAAAGATATATTCGCCATTCGCGTCAGACTGTACCTCGCGCGTGGCGTGCGTGGCCTCATTGATCAATTGCACCGTCGCTCCGGGAACGGCACTCCCGCTGGGATCGCTCACAGTGCCGCGGATGCGGCCGCCGGTGCCCTGCGCGCCTGCAAACGGCGCCGCCAGTAGCACTGCCAGCGTGACCAATGCCAAACATAAAATGTTGTGATAGCAGAATAAACGGAGTTGCTCAAAACGCGCGTCTGCCTTCATGACCTCACCCCTTGCCGTGAATAATTTTTCTCACTCTCAACTTCTTCGAGGTTGCTGTGCCCCTGAAACCTTACTATAATCCAGCAAACTTAGAGAAAGCCGGGACCCGTGTCAAGCAGAAAGAATTTATCCAGCGCATCAGCGAGACAAGGGGCGCAGCGTCACTTGCGCATCAGCGAAGTGGCGCACCGCGTTGGCATTTCTTCTTCTGCGTTGCGTGCCTGGGAAGCACTCGGCCTCGTCACGCCTCAGCGCACGCAAAGCCGTTACCGTCTCTATACCGAAGCGGATGTGCGCTTGCTCCAGCGCGCGATTTTTCTCCGCCGCGCTCGCGGCCTCAATCCTGCCGCCATCGTTCATGTGCTCAAGCGCCAGGGCGTCGTTTCGGCTCCCGCGGAAACGCAGGGACATCCCGGTCAGCGTTTCCGGCGCCTGCGAACGCGGCGCGGACTCTCGCTCGCGCAGGTAGCCCGAGCGACCGGCGTGTCCGTGGGATTTCTCAGCGGCCTCGAACGCGGCCAGATGCGCTCCTCGATCGCCACGCTCCGCCGCATCGCCCGCTTCTATCGCACGAACATCCTCTCGCTTTTCGAAACCGCCGGCGAAAATCCGCGGCTCGTTCGGCCCAACCAGCGAAAAATCCTGGAAACCACCCCTGAGGTTCGCATGGAATTGCTGGCCTGGGGCAATACGGTGATGGAACCGCATCTCTTCCGCGTCAAACCCGGCGGCGGGAGCGGCGAATCCTATTCGCACGAGGGCGAAGAATTTCTGCACGTCCTTCGCGGAGATTTTGAAATCTGGCTGGACCGCAAGGAGCACTACCGTTTGAAACCTGGCGACAGTCTCTACTTCGAAAGCTCGACGCCGCATCGCTGGAGGAATCCGGGGCGGAAGGAAACATGGCTGCTGTGGATCAATACGCCGCCAACATTCTAATTTTCAGGAGCTGGTGCCGATGAAATCTCACGCCCTTCGCTTCGTTCTTCAAACTCTTGCGCTCATGCTCGGCGCTTCGTTGTTATCGCAAGGACAAAGCTCAAAGGTTCTTCCCGCGGACACGATTGTGCTCCACGGCCGCGTCTACACGGAAAACGCAAAACAGCAGTGGGCACAGGCGGTGGCCATTCGCGGCGCGAAAATCGTCGCGGTCGGCAGCGACGCCGAAATCAAAAAAATGCAAGCCGCCGGCACGAAGGTCATCGACGCCGCCGGCAGGCTCGTTCTCCCGGGATTCGTCGATTCCCACATTCATTTCATGGACGGCTCCCTGAGCCTGGGCCGCGTAAATCTCGAGGGTGCGAAGGACGCCCCTGACATTCAACAACGATTGCGCGAGTATGCATCGAATCACTCTGGCGACGGCTGGATTCTCGGCCGCGGCTGGAACTATGCCATGTTCGGCGCCGAGGCACTGCCGCACAAGAAATATCTGGACGAAATTTTTCCCAACCGTCCTGTTTTCCTCGAGGGCTATGACGGGCATACCTACTGGGCTAATTCGAAGGCTCTTGCGCTGGCCGGAATCAGTCGTGAAACTCCCGATCCACCGAACGGCGCGATCGTTCGCGACCCAAAGTCGGGCGAAGCCACCGGTGCGTTAAAGGAATCAGCTCAGGAACTAATCGCCAAGATCGTTCCAAAACCGTCTCGCGCCGAAAAACTTTTAGCGCTGCGTGCGGGCATGAAATGGGCCAACGAGCACGGTATCACTCGCGTCCACAGCGCTGGTGGGGATTTTGAAGTGCTTGATCTCTTCGACGAGCTACGCCGCCACGGCGACCTGACCGTGCGTTTTTATATCGCCTACTTCCTCGATCCTCCAAGACTCCGGCCTCAGGACCTTGACGCCATCGAGGATGCCCGCAAAAAATTTCAGGGCGATTGGATTGATGCCGGCGCTGTCAAATTCATGGTGGATGGCGTCATCGAATCACACACTGCGGCGATGCTCGAACCTTACGCCGATGATCCCTCCATAAAAGGCAAGCTCTTCTGGGAGCCCTCCAACTACAAGGCGGCAGTCGCGGAATTGGACAAGCGGGACCTGCAACTTTTCACGCATGCGATCGGCGAGTATGGGGTCCGGACGGCGCTGGACGCCTACGAATATGCCGAACAGCGAAATCACAAGCGCGATCGCCGGCCGCGCATCGAGCACATTGAAACCATCGCCGCCGCAGACATCCCGCGATTTGGGAAACTCGGGGTCATCGCCAGCATGCAACCGCTCCACGCTTATCCTGATTCGAACACCCTGAATGTCTGGGCGCGCAATGTAGGGCCCGATCGCGCTTCCCGAGCCTGGGCTTGGAAAAGCATCTCGGATGCGGGAGGACGCCTGGCGTTCGGCAGCGATTGGCCCGTCGTTACGCTTAACCCGTGGGAAGGCGTGCAGACCGCTGTAACTCGCCAAACGAGCGACGGCAAACCCGAGTACGGTTTCGTTCCCGAACAGCGATTGATCGTGGCACAAGTGATTGAGGGCTATACGCTAGGCGCGGCTTTTGCGGGCCGCCGCGAAAAATCGGAAGGTTCTCTCGAGCCGGAGAAGCTTGCCGACTTGATCATCGTTTCGCAGAATATTTTTGAAATCGATCCGCACAAGATTGGCGATACAAAAGTGGTTCTGACCATGGTGGGTGGCCGCGTGGTCTACAACGCCGACACCAACTAATGGGAGGAGCGATGAAGGTTCGCGCAATTTTTCTTGGGATCCTGGCGCTCGCGCCGGCTTCCGGTGCCTGCAAAAAAAAAGGAAGAATCGCTAAGCTTGCTCGTTTGGGAAGGCTATGGGACGCCGGCAGGCCCACCGGCGCGCGCCACGGCCGCGTTCTGCCGAAGTAGCCCGAGTTAGTTCATAATAGCTGGCTGGCTGCCAAGCCAGCGCAAGGCTCATCCCGCCGGAGGAACGATGGCAGATCGCCTGGAAGATTTTCAGAAACTTCGCGCTGACCTGAATGAGGAGATCCTCGGCTGCGGCCATCTCGGCATCAAGCGCTTCTTCGCTCTCGACCATCAGGCTTACGAACCCGGCCCGCTCGGCACTAAGAACAAGGAATTGCTCGGCCTGGTCGCCTCCGCGGTGCTGCGTTGCGATGACTGCATCACCTATCACCTGGTCCGCTGCGGCGAAGAGGGTTGGAAGCGCGAGGAAGTCATTGACGCGCTTAACGTCGCCCTGATCGTCGGCGGCTCCATCACCATTCCGCACGTGCGCCGCGCCTTCGCCCGCATGCGCGAAATCAACGGCCTGAAACCCTGAAACAGTATTCGATCATGAGCGCGACTTCCAACCCGGTCCTCACCCAGGCAGAAAGCTTCGGCAAGAAGCTTCGCAACGCGGCCGTCGGAATTCTCTTCGCGCTGGTCCTGCTCACTCCCCGGCTTCTGCGCTTGCGCCGCAACGCCCGCTCCTGGCGCCTCTTTTGCATCCTTCTGGGAATCACCGGAGCGGCGCTCGTCATCCTGCCGCTCGGACTAGGAAACAACTATGCATATGCCCTCGTCGGCATGGTCATGTTCATCGCCGCCATTCTTCTCCCGCCCGCCAGGCCCGTTTTGAGTGCCGATGACAAAGCCCGCGAACTCGGAGCCTTGGTCGTCGTCAACGGCGGGCAGTACGAATCTCGCAATTCCGCCGCTCCATCCGTCCAGCTTTTCGTCGGCGCGGAGAGCATCTCGGTGCTCGACTCTCTGTTCCGACCGCTCCTGGTCATTCCTGTCGCTGAGATCACCTCGGCCCGTGCGGAAGAGTCCGGCAAACATTGGCTCGTTCGCGTAGTTTGGCCCGATCACACGGCGGAGTTCTCCTACCGTGGCGTTTTCGCTGAACACCTCGCCCGCGTCGCTGAAAGCACCCTTCGCAGCGTGATGCGCCCTTCTCTCCCCGTCATTCCACAAGCCCGCGCCGCCGGCGCTTGATTATCTACCGGCAACAATTTCGGCTTCAGCACCGCAAGCCCGCACAAATTGTGTCAAACTATAGCTATGGCGCGCGGATGGGAAAGCAAGGACGTCGAATCGCAAGTGGAAGAAACGCAAGCTCCGAAGCAAAAATCGGGTTCGGGGCCCAAAACTCCGGAAGAGCTCAAACGCGAAGAGGAGCGCAAGGATTTGCAGCTATCGCGGACGCGCATCGCCAACGACCTCGCTTCCGCCACTCACCCAAACCATCGCAAATCCCTCGAAGCCGCCCTCGCCCACCTCGACAAGAAAATCGCCGACCTCACCTAACAAGCACGCCGCAAGCCCTCTGCAAAAGGTCTCCGCGTCTCCTCTGTGCTCTCTGCGTTATAGCTTTTCTCTTCGAGTTTTCAGCACGCGCTCGATGCAATGTATGCACGCGCCAGTCATTGAATAAAGTCCCCCGCCAGCGCCCAAAAATCATTCACGTAATAATGCGACAGCACGTTTCCAAATAAGTAGCAGATCCCCTGGCACGGCGGAATATCTCCATAGATCTTCTTCCCGCGCGCAAAAATCTTCTTCAGCGAACCATCCCGCAGCAAATTCCCCGCCACTTTGTGCAGTGGCTCGCAGGGGTAAAAAACATCTCCGTTCGGATACACCCGCGGAAACATCGTCGGATAACACTCAAATTCGCGGAAACGCAGCAGGGTCTCAATCGTCCGCGGCGTGCCGTTAATCGGCTGAACCCCGCTGCGCCGCCGTTCGATGATCTTGTCCACCAGCGCCTGGTACCGCGCGTTCCGCAGCAGCGCCAGATTCGGCATCTTCTCCATCTGCGCCGACTGCGCCGCAAACACAAACCCCTGCTCTCCGCACCAGTCCAGCAACCGTTCCACTTCGCCGATGTTCCATTCTTCAATCACCGTGCTGATCGTGATGCGCCTCGGGCTGCCCAAGTGCTCCTTCGCAAGCGCGAGATTTTCCAGAACTTTTGGCAAAGCCGCCGGTTTCGAAAGCGGATTCGTCGGATCAGCCGCCAGCGCATCCAGGCTCACCACCAATCCCGTAACCGCGCGCAGAATGCGAGGTTTCCGATCCAGCAGCGTGCCATTGGTGATCAACAACAGCGAGCGGTATTTGCATTCGAATCGCGCGGCCTCCACCAACTCTTCAATATCCGCCCGCAGCGTCGGCTCCCCTCCCGTAATGACGATGGAATCCGTCTCTTTTCGAATCCGCCTCAGCAGCCCGATCGTCGTGGCCGTCGGCAGCTCTTCGCTGAAGACGTCCGGCTCTTTCTGCGTGCAGTAACTGCAGGCCAGGTTGCACTTGTGCGTGACGTAAAACGTGACCGCATAAGGCGCCACCACCTTTGTCCGCAGAATCTTCCGCCGCCACGCGTTTCGAAAATAAAGCTGAAAATTCTTCGCCACAAACGGCGCATGCCGTACCAGACCCCGCAATAGCTCGCCCTTCGTCGGCGTCCGCTTGTCCAGTTCGCTGACGGGAACAAAGTTTGTTCTCTTCTCAGTCATGGCAGTCACTTGAGCCTACAGGAGCGGCGCGCGCAAGCCAAGAAAGCAGTAGGGGCGCCCCGATCAGATCGGGACGCCCCTCTTGGAAAATCTAGTGACCTTGCAGTTCCAGACTAATCCGTGAATACCACCCCTACCGCCACATGCCCCTTTTCCGCTCCCTCATCGATTCTCACCACGTAACCTCGCAACTTCATCGCTTGCACGCCATTCTCTCCCGGCGCCTCCATCGTCACTTGCAGTTCCGATTGCAATTGCGGCAAGTGCTTCAGCGAAATCAGCGCGCCCTGCAGTGAAAGATCGCGCACCATCGTCTCTTCTTCAAACGCCTTGCCGCCTTCTGTCAACCCGCAAACTTTGGCGTGGAATTGTGCCTCCCGCCGCAGCGCCGTGCGCGTTCCGGGCATGTGCGCCTGCACGCCTTCGCCCGGCGCTCCCAGTGTGATCACCATGCCTTCGCTCGCCGCGAAAACGGAATCGAATTCTTCCCGCGCCCGCTTCAGCAGCAAATCAACCATGCGATCCGTGGAATCCGGGTCATGATGAAAGAGCACCAGCGTCTTTGCTCCTGCTTCGCGCGCCACGCGCACTCCTTCCAGCCACGACGAGTGCCCCCATCCTTTCCTCGTCGTCGCCAGCTGTTCCGG
>Ga0137409_10007363_pt1 | contig 11327 bp, 15 predicted proteins | sample CZODoug1_16funga_FD_122059 | JGI IMG/M metagenome (GOLD analysis project Ga0137409, IMG submission 122059) | Vadose zone soil fungal communities from Angelo Coast Range Reserve, California, USA - CZODoug1_16fungal (Hybrid Assembly) | ecosystem: Environmental > Terrestrial > Soil > Vadose zone... | reverse complement strand
GTCATACGCGCCAGGTTCCCGCAGCTAACAGCAGTTCGTTGTTTGCTTCTGCCCATCGAAAACGTTGAAGAATTAGCCGCCTGGCCTTGATAACCTGGTGCACCACATCGACAAACTGAAAAGTTTATCGGACAGCAAACGAGATGAGCGTGAGCGGTTGCCGTTTGTGAGTGAGATGCCTATAATAAACGACTTTTCGATGGCGACTTGGCTCGTCTGAGAGGATTAAGAGATGGCATACGCAGTTATAAAGTCAGGTGGCAAACAATTTGTCGTGGAAAAGGGCAGCACGATTCGCGTCCCCTCAATTGAGGCGGAGGCCGGCAAATCAATCGAGCTGGATGCAATGTTGACCGCCGGCGATGGCGAAGGAGCCGGCGGGCCAGTGGTCGGCGCGGCGAAGGTTTCCGCTACGGTAGTTGACCATGGTCGCGGCGCCAAGATCGTGGTCTTCAAAAAGAAGCGTCGTAAACATTACAAACGCAAGCAGGGCCATCGCCAGGGATACACGACGATAACAATTGATTCCATAAACAGTGAAAGGTGAAAAGTGAAAAGTGAACTGAGGAAGTGAAAAGTGAACTTAGGACGACGAATGGTTGTCTTTTCACCTTTCACTCTTCACTTTTCACTGGAGTTGAGCAATGGCACACAAAAAGGGAGTTGGTTCATCGCGCAACGGCCGCGACTCTAATTCGCAGCGGTTGGGTTTGAAGAAGTTTGGCGGCGAGAACGTCAAGGGCGGCAACATTCTTGCCCGGCAGCGGGGAACGAAATGGAAGCCCGGGAAAAATGTTGGGCGCGGCAAGGACGACACATTGTTTGCCCTGATCGCCGGCGTGGTGAAGTTTGAAGACAAAGGTCGCACTGGAAAATTTATCAGCGTCTATCCGCAGGAGCAGGCGTCTTCCGTCTAGGTTGTGAAAACGAAACACCGCTATCACGCGACGCCTGAGCCAAGTCATAGACTTAGCGCCGGGCGTCGCTTTCGATTTAGATGTTTATTGATCGTGTCAAGATTCATGTACAAGGCGGCCATGGCGGCAATGGCGTAACTGCCTTTCGGCGAGAGAAGTTTGTGCCTCGCGGCGGGCCTTCGGGCGGCGATGGCGGACGCGGCGGGGATGTTTGGATCGTTGCTGATTCTTCCCTCAACACTTTGCTTCACCTTCGCTATAACCCGGAACACATTGGCGAACGCGGCCGGCACGGAGAAGGCTCAAACTGTTCGGGCCGCGAAGGCGAAGACCGGATCGTAAGAGTGCCGGTGGGCACTCAGATCTTTGACAGCACAACAGGCGAACTCTTGCAGGACCTCGCCGCTGATGGCGCGCGCTGGCTCGCGGCAAAAGGTGGACGCGGAGGTTTCGGTAACTCCCACTTCGCTACGTCAACCAATCGCGCTCCTCGCTATCACCAAAGCGGAAGCGAGGGCGAAGAGTTAGAGTTGCAACTGGAGTTGAAGCTGCTCGCCGATGTCGGGCTGGTCGGTTTTCCCAATGCCGGCAAATCCACGCTCATCTCGACGATCTCCGCGGCCAAGCCGAAGATTGCCGACTATCCGTTCACCACGCTCGAGCCGCATTTGGGCGTAGTTGACCTCGGCGATTTTCGCGCGTTTGTAGTGGCAGATATTCCCGGCCTGATTGAGGGCGCGCACGAAGGCGCAGGTCTGGGCGATCGTTTTCTGCGTCACATCGAACGAACAAGACTGCTGCTTCATCTCGTGGATGTTTCTTCTGCGTCGGAACGCGATCCGGTCGCGGATTATCTGACGGTGAATCGCGAGTTGCGCGCATACAACCCGGAGCTGGCGAACCGGCCGCAGATCGTTGTGGCCACAAAAATTGACGCGCTCGACGAACCAGCGCGGCTTGAATCGCTGAGAAGCCAGGCCGCGGCGGAGGGACTACCCTTCTACGAGATTTCTTCAGTGACGAATACCGGCACGAAGGAGTTGGTCGCCGCAGTCGCCGCGAAACTTGATGAGTTGACAGAGGCGGAGGCAAGCCGGCAGGCGGGCGTAATTGAATTGGCGCTGTAGGAGGTTGGCGTGACAGGCGGTTCTGCCAGTCGAGACAATCCTGTTTAGAGTTGGCACTTGTGCCGACCCGACGGGGTGGGGGACAAGTCCCCTTTCTAAACGATCACAGCGACGACGTGATCGCAGGAGCGACAGACAAGAATTTCTGTCCTACAAGATGGAACAGCGGAAGCGTATTGCTATTTACGGCGGCACGTTTGATCCGGTTCACACGGGCCATCTCGAAGTCGCCCGCAGGGTTTCCGAGTTATTTGCCATCGACGAGTTTCTCTTTATGCCGGCGCGCGTCGCGCCGCATAAGCTGGACGCCCGGATTTCGTCATCGCTGCATCGTTACGCGATGCTGGCGCTGGCAACGAAAGCGGACCCGCGATTGTTTGTTTCGACCTTTGAATTGGAGGGGCCTGAACGCCAGTACACCGTCGATACACTCTTTCACTTTCGCTCGTGCTTCGGAGAGTCCGTCGATCTTTTTTTTGTCATGGGCGCCGACTCGTGGGCGGAGATAACTACCTGGCGGGAATGGCGGCGCCTGCTGACGTTAGCCAATCTGATCGTGGTGACCCGGCCGGGTTATGAAGTCTCCGCCGAACACGTGGGCCCAGCGACGGCGGCAAACATTATTGACGTGCGGGGCTCAGGCGCAGAACGTGCCGCGCAAATGGTTGAACCCGGCGCGGCAAAAATATTCGTAAGCGACGCGGTCATCCATGACGTTTCAGCCACCGAGGTCAGGATGGCCGCGCGCGAGAATCGCTTCGAAGACTTAAACAAACTCGTACCGCTCGAAGTGGCGGATTACATAAGAAAGTACAAGCTATATAGAAATACGCATGAAGCATAATTCAACTGCCAAGGAACAATCGCTACGCCCGACTACCAGCGGGAGTTTGCAACTCAAGCCCACAGCGAAGGAGCCAACCTCAGGAGCGCTCGACGAAAGAATCCTGGTTGCCCTTAACGCCGCCGGCGAGAAGAAGGCGATTAACAGCATCGTGCTGGATTTGCGCGAGATCGCGAGCTTCACTGACTACTTCGTGATAACCAGCGGCACCAACGAACGGCAGGTGCAGGCAATTGCCGACGAGATAGTGGAGACGCTGAAGAAGGCCGGCACGCCCGCCGCCCGCGTCGAAGGTTACAAGACGGCGGAATGGATACTGCTCGACTATGGCGATTTTGTGGTCCACATCTTTGATGAAAAGGCGCGAAAGTTTTACGACCTCGAAAGGCTTTGGCGGGAGTCGAAACCGGTTGAGCTGCCGCCCGAGAGTGTCAATAGTTCTTTGAGAAGTGAATCGTGATCGACATCGTCGCGCGTTCAGAGGCAATGAGCGAGGCGGTTCGTCTCGCTGATCGGGTTGCGGCAACCGACGCGAACGTGCTGGTAACAGGAGAGTCGGGCGCCGGCAAAGATGCGCTCGCTTTCTACATCCACTCGAAGTCGGCGCGCGCCGCCCAATTGTTTGTGAAGATTGATTGCGCGACGCTTCCCAGCGGTTTGTTGGAAGCCGAGCTCTTTGGTTATGAGCGCGGCGCTTTTACCGGCGCCGGCGAAGAGAAACCTGGCCGGCTCGAAGCATCGCATCGCGGCACGCTGGTGCTCGATGAAATTGCGTATCTGTCCACCGACTCGCAGGCGAAACTCCTGCGCGTGATTGAAACGAGGGAATTCGAGCGACTTGGCGGCCGCAAGGTAATCAAGGTAGACGCGCGCTTGATTGCTTTGACCAACGTCGATCTGACTGACGCGGTCAAACGCCAACAGTTTCGCGAAGACCTGTATTACCGGTTGCACGTTGTTCACATCAAAGTGCCGCCGCTGCGCGAGCGCGCGGAAGATTTAGCAGAGCTGGCGCAAGCCTTTGCCAGCTCTTACGCGGCGAAACATGGGCGGCCGGTAAGCGCTGTTTCGGCCGAGGCGTTATCGCTGCTGAGCGATTATGAGTTTCCGGGTAACGTGCGGGAACTCGCAAACACGCTGGAGCGAGCAGTGATTGTTTCGACCGGTAAACGCATAGAGGCGGACGATCTGCCTGACTCAGTTCGCGCTGCCGTTAAGCTGCAACGGCGCCGAGAGAGGCCGCAGTCGCTCGCCGAAGTTGAAGCTGAATACGTGGCGGAAATCCTAGCGTCTACTAAAGGGAACAAAACGGAAGCAGCGCGAATTTTGGGAATCAGTCGGAAGAACCTTTACGAGAAGCTGGCGCGGCAGAAGAAAGGGATGAAGGATGAGGGATGAGGGATGAAGGGACGGAGAAACGACTCAAGCGTTTAATCATCCCGCCGCCCTCAGCCCTCATCCCTTGCGAATGCGGTTGCGAGTTATTTGGACAGGGAAAACCAGAGACGCTCATTTGCGAGCGCTCATTGACGATTACTTGAAACGGCTTTCTCATTTCGCGCGGTGTGAAATCTCCGAGTTACGCGAAAGCCCCGGTCCCGGGAAGGGTGGGAAGGTGATGGGCATCGATCGAGATTCGCAGCGCATCTCAGACGGGCTGCATGAGGGCGCGGTAAATGTTTTGCTCGATCCCGAGGGCGCCGAATGGAGCTCGGCGGAGTTGGCGAAAGAGATTCAGCGCTGGCAGGACAGTGGAACGAAAGAAGTGACTTTTATCGTGGGCGGACCAAATGGTGTTTCAGCGGAACTGGCGGCGCGCGCCGGCAAGCGCTGGAGTCTTTCGCGTTTGACGCTGACTCACGAAATGTCGCGAGTGGTATTGCTCGAACAGTTGTATCGAGCCTACACGATCATTCACGGGCTGCCATATCAGAAGTGATGAATATATTGGCCGAGTTCGTTTAGAGGCGGGCGTTGCCCGCCGTCTCAAGCGGCGATGTTGAACCGGCGGCAACGCCCGCCTCTAAACGTAGCGCCGTTGGATTAGCGGGCAGGGCCCGACTCCAAACGGTTTTAGAAAGCAAGTAGGGTGGAGGATGAAACGTATAATGGACAAAAGAAGAGTAAGAGTCTTTCGCGATAAACTATTGAATCGTCGCGAGAGTTTAGTGGGCCAGGTGCAACAGGCCGAGCTGTACAGTCGCGAGCGCGACGCCGAGGCGACTCAGGACCCGGCAGACATGGCGGCAAATGCTTACACCAAGGAATTGTTAGTTTCCATGTCGGACAACGACCGGCAGTTGCTCAATTTGATCGACGAAGCGCTGGTGCGCATGGACGACAGCGGCTACGGCAAATGCATTCGCTGTGGTCAGGCGCTCCCGGAGAAGCGTCTGGAAGCGGTGCCCTGGGCGCGCCACTGCGTGCGTTGCCAGGATCTTGCCGAGCGAGGGTTGCTGACCGAAGACGAAGAATAGAAGTCAGTCATACTTGATGGCATAATTACGGCCTCCTTGAGCTTGTTGCTCGGGAGGCCGTTGGTTTTTTCTAATCGCTACAATTGAATTCAATGCTACTTCAGCGCCCTGCCAGTGTCGCATACGATTCTTTACTCGCCCTCGTGTATCCGCAGCCGTGTGCGGTTTGTGGCGGCAGCGTCGAGTCGCGAGGGCTGGGCGCAGCGTGCGCCGCTTGCTGGCAGCGAACGCAGATTTTTTCGGGAGCGGAAACTGTCTGCTGGAAGTGCGGCCTGCTTTCTATCGGAACGGTGGCCGAGGAAAAACGCAAACAGGTCCGCTGTCGCCGCTGTGACCAGGACGCGTTTACCGCGGCCCGCGCCTGCGGAATTTACGAAGGAGCTTTGCGCGCGTCAGTCCTTCTGCTCAAACACCAACCGCATCTTTGTCGCAAGCTAATCGACCAACTAATCAAAACTCAAACGCTGCCTCCTCTGAATCAGGCCACCCGAATCGTGCCCGTGCCGCTGCATGCAGAGCGAGAGAAGGCCCGCGGCTTTAACCAGGCGACGCTGATTGGCCGCGCTCTTTCGCGGGCGACCTCGCTTCCTCTGGACGAGGTCAGCCTGGTGCGCGCGCAACACTCCAATCGTCATCGCGCCGGCATGGACGCGAAAGGCCGCCGCGAAACTGTGGCGGACGCCTTTCGCGTAACTTACCCGGCGCTCGTCGCGGGCGAGAGAGTATTGTTGGTTGACGATGTCTTCACCACCGGCGCGACCGTCTCTTCCTGCGCGAAGGCTTTGCTCGCTGCCGGAGCGGCCGAAGTCTATGTGCTTACACTCGCGCGGCCGCTGCGCTATTGATCTGGGCTATGAAGCGGAGGCGAAGTACTAGCCGCAGATTTACCAACATGAATTGGCAATTGGCAAAGCGCGGCCGAGTCTTCGTATGATGTTCCCATGAAAAGTTTATATCCTGAGATCGAACCCTACGACACCGGCCGGCTGAGGGTGTTGCCGGTTCACGAACTTTATTACGAACAGGTTGGCAATCCGGCGGGTAAGCCGGTGGTGTTTCTTCATGGCGGACCGGGTGGCGGCATCACGCCTGACTACCGTCGCTATTTCGATCCCGAGATCTATCGCGTCGTGCTTTTCGATCAACGCGGTTCCGGGAAGAGCACTCCGCACGCAAGCCTCGAAGAGAATACAACCTGGCATCTCGTTGAGGACATCGAACGTCTGCGCACGCATTTGGAAATCACGACGTGGCAGGTCTTCGGTGGTTCGTGGGGTAGCACGCTCGCGCTCGCTTATGCCGAGCGACATCCTGATCGCGTGGCTGAGCTCGTGTTACGCGGTATTTTTCTTTGTCGCCCAAAGGAGATTCAGTGGTTCTATCAGGAAGGCGCGAGCGCGATCTTTCCGGACGTTTGGGAAGAATATCTGAAAGTAATTCCCGAAGCGGAACGTGGCAACATGGTGAGCGCCTACTATCGCCGGTTGACAAGCGATGACGACGCCATACGGTTGGAAGCGGCACGCGCATGGAGCATCTGGGAGGGAAGTACTTCAAAGCTCTTTTTCGACACGAGCATGATTGAGAAGTTTGCCGATCCGGAGTTTGCGCTCGCGTTCGCGCGCATCGAATGCCACTACTTCATGAACAATGCGTTTTTCAATTCCGACAATTATCTGATTGAAAATGTCGGCCAGATCCGCCACCTCCCGGGAGTCATCGTCCAGGGTCGCTACGATGTTGTTTGTCCGATTATGAGCGCCTGGGACCTGCACCGCGCCTGGCCGGAAGCCCAGCTGCAAATCATCCCCGACGCCGGCCATTCAATCAGCGAGCCCGGCATCATTGACGCCCTGGTTAACGCGACCGACAACTTCGGAAGGACGCGATCTGCGGCTGGCAAGGACGAGTAAAAAGCCCTTTATTGGGCCTACCGTGCCTTCTTACTTGTCACTACGTTGGCCGCTCGCGTAATATCGCCCTTGTATGACTGGTCGAGTCTTAGTGCTGAATGCTTCGTTTGAGCCTATCAACGTGTGCAACGAGAGGCGCGCGGTAGTAATGATCTTTAAAGGCGTCGCGCGCGTGGAGGAGCACAATGGCCACATCCTGCATTCGGCGAAGCTGGCGATTCATGCGCCTTCAGTGATTAGACTGACGGAATACATCCACATCCCTTTCGAGCGACGTTCGTTATCGCGTAAGAATATTCTGCTGCGCGATCATTCCACCTGTCAGTATTGCGGACGCCAACACACACCATCAGAGCTGACGCTGGACCATGTGTTGCCGCGCTCGCGGGGGGGCGAATCGTCCTGGGATAATTTGGTTGCGTGCTGCAAGAAGTGTAATCATCGCAAAGGAAACCGAACGCCCGAGGAATCCGGCATGCACTTGCTCAGAAGGCCGCGCGGCTTTTCTTTGCACGTGAATCGCCAAATCATGCGCTACCTTGGCCGTGCCGACGAAACGTGGAGGAAATATCTCTTCTACGAATCCAACAATGGCAGCGATGGCTAAACCCCTCGGGGCTCCCCCGTCGTTTACCCGATGAATTAAGAAAGAGGAATTATGAACGAGACCATGCTGGCAATCGGAGGACTGGGAACTCCGTAGATGCTGTTAATTGCGGTAGTGATTTTCCTGTTGTTCGGAGCCACGCGGCTGCCGCAGTTGGCGAAGTCACTGGGACAAAGCAAGCGTGCTTTCAAAGAAGGTTTGGAAGAGGGCGAGAAAGAAGATAAGAAGGAAGACAAAGAAAAATAATCCGCAATCATAACCCTGTTCCTGCCTGGACTCAGAACGCCTCACTGGCTTAGCGCCTTCTTGCCCATCACCAACGTCGCCTTCACAGTAAGTGCAAACGCGCCTTCGTGTCGCTCCTCATTTATCAGCCGCCCGATTTCTTTTGCGACTTGTTCGTAGGAGTCCGGCGGTAATGTTTCCAGCCAGATGTGCATGAGGAAGTCGGCTATCAAAGGCGCAGCAAGAAACTTCTCAGACGACTCGTAATCAAACTCCTCGATAGTGGTCCAACTAGCGACGTCTTCAAGACCAGCTTGCTCGGCCATCTTTTCAACTGAAGAGACGGTGGGCAACGTGGTGATCAGACTTTCCACGTCAGCCTCGTGTTCCAGCAGACCGCAGTTGTGAAGCGCTTCCCAGTAAATTGAAAAAAACTCGCCGAAGCTGGAGAAGGTCGGAAGAACGAGCGCAACCAGCGCCTGCGGTGCGGCGACGCGCGTCAGTTCCTCAATCATGCCGGGAATACGCTCACTATGGACCAGCGAGCCATCGCCAACGACAAAGTTGAACTGTTCGTCCTCCAGAGTAAGCTCGTCAACTGTTTCTCGACGAAACTCCGTGTCCCATTTCAAGGTTGCGGCCTTGGTTCGGGCCAGTTCGAGGCTCTCTTCGTTCTCATCGACACAAAGAAACTTCAAAGCATGGCCGGCGCGTTCCTGGAGCGCAATCGCGTGAGCCCCCGTGCCAGACCCGACATAGAGCGCCCGGCCCGCCTTAGGCAACTCCACGCGCTCGTCGATCGATTCCGCAAATCGTTCGCCCCAATCAGTGGCGACGAATAGATCGTGTAGAAATGCCAACTCCTTGTTCGTTTTCACCGTCATTCTAGTCGTAACCACTTGACCCAAAAATTTCCATATGTCATTTGACATTTCTCATTAGCCATTTCAACAGGCCCAACAAGCTTCGGCTGATAAATAGAAAATGAAAAATGAGAAATGAAAAATGGAAAATCCGTATCGCGAGTGTCGTTACTCGTCCCCCTCAAAGTACTTTCTTCCCCGCAGCGACTCCGGCAAACAATCCATCTCATCTTTCGCGTCCGGATCGTTGTGAACATAGCGATAACCTTCGCCATAGCCAATGTGCTTCATCAAGGGGGTAACTGCGTTGCGCAAGTGTAGCGGCACCGGCTCGCGCGCAGTTTCCGCCGCATCAGCAGCGGCGGCCTGATACGCGTGCAAAACTGCATTTGATTTGGGCGCACGCGCGAGATAGATCGTGGCCTGCGAAAGCGGAAACAATCCCTCGGGCAAACCGATGAGTTGCACAATGTCGGCTGCCGCGGCCGCCTGCACCATCGCCTGCGGATCCGCAAGACCAATATCTTCCGAAGCGAGGATGCAGAGCCGCCGGGCAATGAAAACCGGATCTGCCCCGCCCTCGATCATGCGCGCCAGCCAGTAGAGCGAAGCATCGACATCGGAGTTGCGCAGCGATTTGATCAGCGCCGACGCAAGGTTGTAATGGTCCTCGCCGCCCTTGTCGTAAGCATAGTGCGCACGGCCCAGCGCCTCGATGATCGTGTCGTTTGAGATTTGCCGCGAGCCGCTATCGTCCGGCGCGGTGGATTCGACGGCCGCTTCAAGTGCGGCGAGCGCGACGCGCGCGTCTCCGCCTGAAGAGTTTCCAACTCGTTCCAGTACTTCGTCAGAAATTACCGGCCGTAGTTTTCCCAAACCCTTCTCAGCGTCCGCGAGCGCGCGCTCGAGAATAGTTTTCACTTCATCCGCAGTCAGCGGATTTAGAACTAACACACGACAGCGCGACAACAGCGCGCCGGTAACTTCGAAAGATGGATTCTCAGTTGTTGCTCCAATCAGGGTTACGGTTCCGTTTTCGACGGCCGGTAACAACGCATCCTGCTGTCCTTTGTTGAAGCGATGAATCTCGTCGACGAAAAGAATTGTGCGTGTGCCAAATTGTCGTTCGCGTTTCGCGTCGGCGACGGCGGCGCGTAGCTCTTTGACTCCGGAGAAGACAGCCGAGAGCGCTATGAATCGCGCTTCGGTTTTTTCGGCGAGGAGGCGCGCCAATGTTGTCTTACCCGTCCCCGGCGCGCCCCAAAGTATCAACGATGGCAGGTTTGCCGAGCCGTCCAGCAGCCGTCGTAGTATCCGGCCTTCGCCGACGAGGTGACTCTGGCCCACAAACTCAGCCAACGAACGCGGTCGCATTCGATCAGCGAGCGGGGCGGACGGTTCTACAATCTCGTCGGCGGGCAGTTTGCCAAAAAGACTTCCTGTGGTTGAATACGCCATGGCTAAAAGCTACATGCAATTATCTCCGAAACCGACTGGACATGCGACTGGCCGCCGGCTGGTTTGAACTATTCTCTGTGCAACCTCTGTGTTCTTCACTTTCGTTTAGAGGCGGGCGTTGCCCGCCGGCTCAACATCGAACTTTCGTTTAGAGGCGGGCTTCGTTTAGAGGCGGGCATTGCCCGCCGGCTCAACCTGGAACCGACGGGCGACGCCCGCCTTCTAAACAGTCACCGAGAAGACGCTGAACACACAGAGAAATGCAGATTTGGACATCGGAAGTTGCTGCGAACTTAGTGGGAACGCGGCCCGCATGATCTTCGTATATTCAGCCGAACGCAGATAACCCGCGTAATTCATGAGAACTGAAGCGGGAAGAATTGGGGAACCGAAACGATGAAAGACGCAACCGACGCACTGAGAATAGTGGGAATCATCCTTCTGGGAATTTTTGTTTTTGCCGTGGGCATTCCCATCGTGCTCACCGCCGCCGGCATCACTTTAGGGATCATCAAGATTCTTTTCGGCATCGCCGTGTTGGTGATCAAGCTCGCGGTCGTCTTGGCGATCGGTTACTTGATCCTCGTCGGCATCCGCGCCGTGCTGCGTTAGTCCTCCTCGGGCCCGGCCTCGCGAGAGGCCTTGCCCCTGCTCTCGCATTATTGCCCGCCTAAAATCATTTCAGAAATCTTAAAACAAGCTCGCGAAGAACTCAGACGTTAAAGCGGAAATTGACTATGTCGCCTTCTTGCATGATGTAGTCTTTGCCTTCCAGTCTCAGTAGTCCTCGTTCGCGCGCGGTCGCGTATGAACCGGCGCCGAGCAGATCGTCGTAGCTGACGATCTCGGCGCGAATGAAGCCGCGCGCGATGTCGGAATGAATGGCGCCGGCGGCG
>Ga0137409_10007362_pt1 | contig 11327 bp, 8 predicted proteins | sample CZODoug1_16funga_FD_122059 | JGI IMG/M metagenome (GOLD analysis project Ga0137409, IMG submission 122059) | Vadose zone soil fungal communities from Angelo Coast Range Reserve, California, USA - CZODoug1_16fungal (Hybrid Assembly) | ecosystem: Environmental > Terrestrial > Soil > Vadose zone... | reverse complement strand
CATTCTCAAAATTTGTCGTGTTGGGCCGCTCCTGGGTCTCATCACCCGGTGGCACCTCTATCGCGTATCGCGCCATGCGGATGCCGCCAGCCGCAGCGTTCTACCGCGCGAGCGGTTTCGTTCATTGGCAAAGCGGTCATTCGCAAACTATCGACGTCGGTTAAGTGGCCAATAGCGGAAGAGTCCTCGCCTCCGCGCTGCCTACAGGTCGTTCGACCAAGGTCGCGCGGAGCTAGGCCGACAATGCGCCATTTCCTCGGAATGGCAGGCTGAATCGGCCGACGTTGTATCGGACATGCCGATGGATCTCATCTGAATAAGCTGGCTTATCTGACTACGCCGCACTCCCTAGTTTCTCCTCAAGCGCAATCCATGCCCTGTCGAGGAAAACTATGAAACAATCATTCATGCCCGTCCGTGTCGGACGCTACGTTCTGCCAAACCGTCTGGTCATGGCCCCGATGACCCGCAGCCGTCACCGAAGGCACTCAACCCTCGGATGACGGGCAGGGTTACCTCACTACGCCGGGCATCTACACGCCCGCGCATATCGTCGGGTGGAAGAAGGTGACGGCAGCCGTGCATGACAAGGGCGGTCATATCATCATCCAGATCATGCACGCGGGGCGTATGTCGCACCCCGACAACACGCCGCATCATCGTCAAGCCGTGGCACCCTCCGCGATCGCGCCGGGGACGCAGATGTTCACCGCGACGGGGATGCAGGACATTCCCACGCCGCGCGCGCTGACGACCGAGGAAGTGCGCCAGACCGTCACCGACTTCCGCCTTGCGGCGCGCTGCGCCATTGAGGCTGGCGCTGACGGTGTCGAGATTCACGGCGCGAACGCCTATCTGGTCCAACAGTTCTTCGCCCCAAGCACCAACACGCGCACTGATGAATATGGCGGCTCCACCGCGAACCGCGCCCGTTTTGCCGTCGAAGTCGCCGGGGCGATTGCCGAGGAAATCGGCGCGGACAGGACCGCCATCCGCCTGTCGCCCGGCATAACGATGTGGGGCATCGACGAAGGCGCGGAAGGCCCGGCCCTCTACCGCTATCTGGTCGCCGAACTCGACAAGCTGGGTCTTGCTTACCTGCACATCATGCATAATGGCGACGAGCTTCTGCTGGGCGACATACGCGCACTGTGGAAGAGACGCGAGTTGACCAGTCGCATCACTTTGGAGCGAGAGTTCAAGTTTCCAAATAGGTTAGATGGCGGCGAAGGCAAAGCGGTCTCCAATCGAGTCTGAAGTCTCGAATACGGAAGCTCGCCTGCCGTCAGCGGGCCACCAACGGTACGTAATGTTCGAGTTCGGGGTCGGGGAAATGTACCGTCTGGCCGAGTTCCGCGGAGCGATAGAGTCCCATCAGCATTTCCATCACGCCGACGCCGTCATGAAAGGATTCCGCCGGGCTCAGGCCGCGCCTGAACGCTTCCACCATATGTCGGTTCTCGTCGGTATAGCCGTAGATGCCGGCTTCGTCCTCGACCACCGGCATCAGGCCCTGCTCGGCATTCTGCTTCTCGACGAGATCCTCGCCCTCCGATCCGGTGACCGCGCGTGAGAGGAACACCTTGAGACCGGTCGAGAGCGACGAGAATTCCATCGAATATTCGGGGCCGAGCAGCTCGAGCTGGATGCGCAAGCCGGCGCCGACATAGGCCCATGACGTCGTCGCTTCGATCATCAACTGATGGCCGTCGGCGTCTTCCATCGCAAGGATGCCGCGCGCGAAGTCCTCGACCGGGCGTTTGGCGAAATCGATGCCCATCCGCGTCCTCAGGTCGGCCGCATAGCGCGGACGCGTCCATTTCAGGTTGGCTGTCGTCGCGCTGGCGCTCACCAGCCGCAGGGTGTCGCGGGTTGCGCCCGGCGCGGTCAGCATGAAGCGCGCGACCTCGACTGAATGACACATCATGTCGGAGAGCACACCCCCACCTTGCCTTTCGCCTTGCCAGAACCAGGGCTCGTGCGGGCCGGAATGCTCCTCCGCCGCGCGGGCCAGATAGGGCCGCCCGCCCTGGGGTACGGCGCGCCGCCAGATGATGTCCTTGCCGCGCATCACCGCGGTCGAGAACAACTGGTTCTCCAGATAGCCGTGCAGCAGGCCTGCATCCTCGACAAGCGCCAGCATTTCGCGCGCCTCGGCGAGCGTGCGGGCGAGCGGCTTTTCGCAGGCGACCGCGCGCAGAGGCGCGCCGGCCTTCGTCAGACGATGGATCTCGCGCATAATGTCGAGGCGGGTGTCGTTCGGCGTCAGCAGCCAGAGCGCATCGACCTCGCCCGACATCGCCATCGCTTCGATGCTGTCGAACGCATGGGCCTGCCCAAGGCCGAGACTGCGGGCCTTTTCCGCGATGCGCGTGCGCCGCTCGACCGAGCGGCTGTAGACGCCGCCGATGCTGACGTTGCGCACGCCGACCATGGATTGCAGATGGAAGGCGGCGATGAAGCCGCTGCCGATGAGGCCAACGCGCAGAATCGGGAGTTCCGTGAGCTTCTGCATGTCAGAGACCTCTCCTTCAATGGCGCACGTCGTCGCGCGGCGCGTCAGGTGATATGGGTGGTTCTTTGCGCTGCCGGCCGGGGATGGCGGCCAGCAGCGCCTGAGTATAGGGATGTTCGGGCCGGCTCAGCAGGTCCGCGGTCGGTCTGATCTCGACGATTTCGCCCAGGCGCATCACCGCGATCCGGTCGCAAACCTGGGCCGCGACATTGAGGTCATGGGTGATGAACAGCATTGCCAGCCGCAGCCGCGTTTTCAATGTCTCGAGCAGCGCGAGCACCTGGGCTTGGACCGAGACGTCGAGCGCCGACACCGGTTCGTCGGCCACCAGCACGTCGGGGTCGAGCGCCAGCGCGCGCGCAATGCCGATCCGCTGCCGTTGCCCGCCCGAGAATTCATGCGGGAAACGCTGCGCCGCGCCCGGGTCGAGGCCAACCAGCGTCAGCAGTTCGTCGGCACGCGCAAAGGCCTGTGCCGCCGGGACGCCATGAGCGATCGGCCCGTCGGCGATGATCCGGCCGACGCGGCGACGCGGATTGAGCGAGGTGAATGGATCCTGGAATACCATCTGGATCTGCTTGCGGGCGGCCCGCAGACCGGCCCCGCGGGCCTGGGTGAAATCCAATTCGCCGACGCGGACGACGCCCGCATCGGCATCGGTGAGCCGCATCACGAGCCGGCCGATCGTGCTCTTGCCCGAGCCCGATTCCCCGACAAGGCCGAGCGTTTCGCCGCGCCGGATTTCGAAGTTCACGCTCTTCACGGCCGCGACCTCGCGCTGCGAATTGAACCAGGCGTTACCGCGATAGGTCTTCGCAAGCCCGGTTGCCGCGCAGGCGACCGGCGCGTCCTCGACCGCAGGGCGGACCGGCGGGGTCAGGCCGGGCACCGCGGCGAGCAGCCGGCGCGTATAGGGATGCTGCGGGCGTTCGAGCACATCCGCGACCGAACCCTGCTCGACGACGCGCCCCTTCTCCATCACTGCGACGCGGTCGGCAATGTCGCCGACGACACCGAAATCATGGGTGATGAACAGAACGGCCATGCCGCGCCGCTGCTGGATGTCGCGGATCAAACGGAGAATCTGCGCCTGGGTGGTGACGTCGAGCGCGGTGGTCGGCTCATCCGCCACCAGGATCGATGGTTCGAGCGCCAGCGCCATCGCAATCATGGCGCGCTGACGCTGACCGCCTGACAACTGATGCGGATAGCTGTTGATGATCCGCTCCAGATCGCGCAATCCCACTTCCTCGGCGAGCGCGCGCGTGCGGGCGCGCCGTTCGGCCAGCGCGAGGTGCCCATGCGCCTCGAACGCCTCCATGATCTGGTCGCCGATCCTGATCACCGGATTGAGCGCCGTCATCGGTTCCTGGAAGATCATCGCGATGCGCCGCCCGCGCAATGTCCGCCACTCTGCTGCCGGCAGTTGCAGCAAATCGCGTCCCTCGAAGCGAATGGCCCCTGCGACCGGTCGAATGTCGTTGGGCAACAGGCCCATCACAGCGGAGGCGCAGACCGTCTTGCCGGAGCCGGATTCACCGACAACGCAAAGGATCTGCCGCGGGTGCAGCGTGAGCGAGACCGCCTCGACGGCAAAGGCTCGATCGGCGTCGGCGGGCAGCGCCAGCGTCAACTGCTCGATCGACAGAATCGCGTCCGCCGCCGTCTCGCTCATGGTGTCCGACCCGACATCATTATTTGTCCCATCCTGGTCACGCCGCCAGCGCGATGCCGTCCTTGCGATGATCCGACGCGCCATACATGGTGCCGCTGTTGGAATCGATCTGCACCGCCTGGAAACCTCCAAGCGGCTCGTCCGCCCACGTCACACGATGGCCGCGAGCGATCAGATCGTCGGCAACCGAGCCGGACACCGTCGGTTCGAGCGACAGCGTGCCGTCAAAGGCGAAGCTGCGCGGGGCGTCCGAGGATTGCTGGATGTCGAGGCCGCGGTCGAGCACTCCGCTCAGGATCTGCATGTGTCCCGTGGCCTGATATTGTCCGCCCATGACGCCAAATGCCATGATGGGTTTGCCATCCTTCGCGAGCAAGCCCGGAATGATGGTGTGAAAGGGACGTTTCCCCGGCGCGATGGCGTTAGGATGGCCTTCGATGAGGCGGAAGCCCGAACCGCGGTTTTGCAGCAGCACACCCGAGCGAGGGGCGTAGATGCCGCTGCCGAAGGCGAAGAACAGCGAATTGATGAAGGACACCATGTTGCCGTCGCGGTCGGCGACCGCAACATAGGCGGTGTCACGATGGACGGGCATCTCGAAGTCCGCCGGGGCGCTGGCGCGCTTCGTGCTGATGGTGGCGCGCAATGCCGTGATCGAGGCGTCCGACAGCAGCGTCTCGACATCGAGCGGATGAAAGGCCGGATCGGCGACCAGCGCGTCGCGTTGCCGGTAGGCCACCTTGGTCGCCTCGGCGAGGAGGTGAATGCGGTCTGCTTCGCCGAGCGCCGGGTCGGCCATATCGAAGCCGGCGAGGATGCGGGCGATCAGCAGCGCTGCGACGCCCTGTCCGTTGGGTGGGCATTGCCAGATGAGATGATCGCGATAGTCGGCGCCGATCGGCGCAACATACTCCGCTCTGGCGCTTGCAAGGTCTTCAAGTTGCATCAGCCCGCCCAGCTTCCTCAACGTTGCCACGATTTCTTCGGCGACGGCGCCCTCGTAGAACGCGGCGCGTCCCTCGCGCGCGATTCGGCGCAGCGTCGCGCCGAGCGCCGGATGGATGAGTTTGCTGCCGATGCCGGGCGCAACGCCACCGGGCAGATAGACCGGGACGCCGGTCTGATGTCTTTCTATGCGGTCGGCATAGCGCGCCCAGTCCAGCGCGGAGCGGGGCGGGATCACGAAGCCGTTCTCGGCCGCACGGATCGCCGGCGCCAGAATCTCGTCCAGCCCTTTCGAGCCAAAATCGGCGGCAAGCCGGCACCAGGCGTCGACCGCACCCGGAACGGTGACGGCATGGGGCGAATCGTCAGGGATCGACACCAGCCTCTGTTGCCGAAACCAGCCGAGCTCGGCCTTCGCTGGTGCTCTGCCCGAGCCGTTGATTGCAACAGGCTGGCCTGAGGCGGGAGCATAGATCGCAAAACAGTCGCCGCCGATGCCGGTCATATGCGGGTCGATGACGCCCTGGAGCGCGATGGCGGCGATGGCGGCGTCGACCGCGTTGCCGCCGCTGCGCAGGATGTCGACGGCGGCGAGCGTGACGGCGGGGTGAGAGGTCGCGGCCATGCCACGGTCGCCCACCGCCAGCGAGCGTCCCGGCACCATAAAATCGCGCTGCCGCCAGCTCATGCTGTTCTCCGATTGTTGTTGTGAGGCTGGTTGGCGATCGCTGCGGCGGCCGCTTCGTCGCAAAGGATATGGACGTTATCGTGCAGGCGGAGCGCGGAGGCGGGACAAGCCGGCGCGATTGGGCCGTCAATTGCGGCTGCCACGGCGGCCGCCTTCTCCGGTCCGGTTGCGATCAGCAGGATGCTGCGCGCCTCCAGGATTGTCGCGATGCCCATCGTGATCGCACGCTCGGGAACCGATGCGGGATAGGGAAAATTGCGGGCATTCGCGAGGCGGGTAGTTTCGTCGAGCCTGATCTCGCGGGTGCGTGACTCAAAATCCGAACCCGGTTCGTTGAAGCCGATGTGGCCGTTGGCGCCGATGCCGAGCAGCAGCAGGTCGATGCCACCGGCAGCGGCAATCAGCGCCTCATAGCGCGCCGCCTCGGCGGCGATGTCGCCGGCCATGCCGTCGGGAGTTCTCGCCCGTCCGGCTTCCATGTCAACATGCCCAAACAAATGCTCTTGCATGTAGGCTTGGAAGCTTCCCGGCGATTGCGGCGCGACGCCGACATATTCATCTAGGTTGAAGCTGGACACCGCCCTGAATGAGACATCGCCGGCGCGTGTGGCGGCGACGAGGCGGGCATAGACCGGCCTCATCGTCGCGCCGGTCGCGAAACCAAGCGTGACCGCATGCCGATCGCGCAGCCGGGCGACGACGCGCGCGGCCGCGCGTTCCGCGACGGCGGTGGCATTGCCCGCAATCTCAATTTGCGGCGCGTGCTGTCTCATGCCGCGACGTCCGCAGCCGTGAAGGGCAGCGCCAGCGGGCTCGCATCCTTGCCGATGCCAAACAGCGAGCGATGCACGTGGTCGATCGCACTGCCGATCGCGCCGATCAGCGTGGCGCGATTGCCGAGTGCGCTGAGTTCGATCCGTACCGGCTCGCGCGTGCAGCGTCCGAGATTCGCATCGATTCGGAGCTTCAACTCGGGCCGCGCGCCAATGCTGCCGCCCATGACGATAATTTCAGGATCGAGGATGCTATGCACGGCCAGGATTGCGGTCGTGACGATCCGGCCGACCTCGTCGATCGTGATCCGCGCAGCCTCATCGGTCTCGAGTCGATCGAAGACGTCGCGCACGGTGCTGCCGGATGGGCCGCCGAGCCCGGTGTAGCGCTCGATGATGCCGGCGCTGCCGACGGCGGTCTCCAGGGTGCCGAGCCGCTGGCCACGCGCATCATAAGGGTCTCCTCCGAGCGGCAGGTAGGCGACTTCGCCGGCCGCGCCACGTGCGCCGCGGATGAGATGGCCGTCCGCGAAGATGCCCATGCCGATGCCGGTGCCGAGGGCGATAAAGGCGAACGTGCGGGCCTTGCGGCTGTTGCCGCGCCAATGCTCCCCGATCGCGGCAAGATTGACGTCGTTCTCGATGGCGATGTCGATGCCGAGCCGCGCGCGCAGCGCGGCCCGCACGTCCAGGCTATCCAGTCCGGCGATATTGGGCGCGATCACGATGCCGCCGGACGCCGGTTCAATGATGCCGGGGCTTCCCATCACGCCGCCGCGCAGCCGTTGCGAGGACACGCCGGCGCGCTGAAGCAGGGCGTCGGTCATGCGCCCGATCTGAGCGACGACGGCGCCGCCGCCATCGCCCGCCGTCGCTTCAATGCTCTCGGCGACGATCACGCCCTGCAAATCGGCAAGGGCGACGTGCAGTTTGGTGCCGCCGAGGTCGATGCCCAGCACGAAGGCCGCGTCTGGCCGCAGCGCATAGGTTACGGCGCTACGCCCCACGGTGCCCTGGATCTGCCCGTCCTCGTACACCCAGCCGTCGCGTTCAAGCTCGCGCATCACCTCCGAGATGGTCTGCTTGGACAGGCCGGTGCTGCGGGCGATTTCGGCGCGGGAGACCGATCGATCCCGCAGCAGGCGCTCGACCACGAGGCGGACGGATTGCTGTCGCGCAACGGGCGAGGAGGGAAAATCTTGCATGAGGCCAGTCCAATTGGTCAAGATGCCGAACTAATATCCCGAGATGAATGGCGTCAAGTGGCTTTTAAAGCCGCAGAGGTGCTATTTCTCTCTCGAATATTACGAAATACGGGGTAGTTTGTTCGCAATATTTACAAATAGAATCGGGCGTGCTTGTTTTGTCGTCCGACGGCAAAGCCATGGGAGCCCCATATGAGGCGTGTAGCTACGGTGTTGACGGCAATTTCGATGACCGCGTTGGCTCTGGTCTCGGCCCAGGCCGCGACGCTGCGAGTTGGCCTTCAGGACGATCCCGATGCACTCGACCCGGCGCTCAGCGGCACTTATACCGGCCGCTTTGTGTTCGCGGCGTTATGCGACAAGCTTGTCGATATCTCGCCCGAGCTCAAGATCGTACCGCAGCTCGCCGAGGCTTGGGAGTGGGCCCCGGACGGCAAGTCGCTCACCTTCACCCTGCGCAAGAACGTCACCTTTCATGACGGCACCGCGTTCGATGCGGCCGCGGTGAAGTTCAATATCGAGCGCATGAAAACCATGCCGGATTCCAAGCGCAAGGCCGAGCTGGCGCCGATCGCGAGCGTCGAGGCGCTTGCGGCGGACAAAGTGAGGTTCAACCTGTCCGAACCCTTCGTGCCGCTGCTCGCCAATCTCAGCGACCGTGCCGGCATGATGGTGTCGCCCAAGGCCGCCGGCGAGAAGGTCGGCGAATTCGCGGCGGCGCCGATCTGCGCCGGTCCGTACCAGTTCGTCGAGCGCAAGTCGCGCGACCTCATTCGCGTCAAGAAATATCCCGGCTACTGGAATGCCGGACAGATCGGTTACGACGAGGTCGTCTATTACTATGTGCCTGACTCAACCGTGCGGCTGTCGCGGGTGCGCGCCGGCGATCTCGACATCGCCGAACGCATCGCGCCGACCGACCTTAAAATCGTGCGTGAAGACGCCAACCTCGCCCTGCATTCCGGCCAGGGACTTGCCGTCGCCCATCTGATGTTCAATGTCGGCGCGGGAGCGAAGGCCGATACGCCGCTCGGCAAGAACGCGACGCTCCGCCAGGCCTTTGAGCTGGCGATCGACCGCAACGTCATCAACCGCGTCGCCTTCAACGGCGAATTTCTGGCCGATAATCAGATGATCCCGCCGTCGTCTCCATTCTACGACCACGCCCACAAGATTCCGGCGCGCGACGTGGCGAAGGCCAAGGCGATGATCGCCGCCGCCGGCATGACCCGGGTGCCGATCGAACTCCAGTACGAAAACACGGCTGGCGATAACCGTGTCGCGCAGATCATGCAGTCGATGGCGGGCGAGGCGGGCTTCGATGTCAAGCTGTTGCCGATGGAGCCGGCCACGGCGATCGAGCGTTATATGAATGGTAATTTCGAAGCTTATATCGGCAACTGGAGTGGCCGTGCCGATCCGGACCCGACACTGATCGCCTTTTTCAGTTGTGCCGGCTCGCAGAACGTCAACAAGTACTGCAACAAGGATCTCGACGTGATCTTGACCTGGGCCCGCGGCGAGGCCGACGAAGCCAAGCGCAAGGCGCTCTACGCCAAGGCCACGGACATTTACCTCACGGCGCTATCGTCGATTCCACTCTACCACCCAAACTGGTTTTTTGCGGCTCGCAAATCGGTTGGCGGCATCGTCATGGTACCCGACGGGCTGCTGCGCCTGAACGGCGTCAAGCCTGCGAACTGACGCGCAACGCCTGACGCGCGTCGGCGCGACCGGCCAAGTGAGGAACAGACTGCCAAGATGAAGACCCTGCTTCTGCGCCGGCTCGGCGTCTCACTGCCGACATTGTTGCTGGTGTCGATGATGGTGTTCGGCCTGCAGAAGCTGCTGCCCGGTGATCCGGCGCTGGCGCTGGCCGGTGAAGAGCGCAACCCGGAGGTCGTCGAGTATCTTCGGCAGAAATATCGCTTCAATGATCCGGTTCCGGTGCAATACGCCGTCTGGCTGAAAGCCCTGGTGCACGGTGACTTCGGCACCTCGGTGCGCACCCGGCTGCCGATCGGCACCATGCTGGTCGAAAAGCTGCCGGTGACCATCGAGCTCGCGATCCTGTCGATGCTGGTCGCGCTCCTTCTCGGGCTGCCGATCGGAATCTTCGCGGCGCTGCGGCGCGGGACGCCGTTCGATTACGGCGCCAGTCTGTTCGGATTAGCTGGCCTGTCGATTCCGCATTTCTGGCTGGGCATCATGCTGATCCTGGTGTTCTCGGTGAATCTCGGCTGGCTGCCGGCCGGCGGATTTGTTTCGCCTTTCGAAAGCGTGGGGCGCAACCTGCTTTCAATGCTGATGCCCGCTCTGGTACTCGGCACCGGCACCGCCGCCATCATGATGCGCCATGTCCGCAGCGCGATGATCCTGGCGATGAAGCAGGATTATGTGCGCACCGCCCGCGCGAAAGGCGTCCGCGATCGCACCATCGTGCTGCGCCATGCGCTGCCGAATGCGCTGATCCCGGTGGTGACGCTGGGCACGTTGCAATTCGGCGAATTGCTGGCCGGCGCGGTGCTAACCGAGCAGGTTTTTTCCATACCCGGCTTTGGCAAGATGATCGTCGATGGCGTGTTCAGCCGCGATTATGCCGTGGTCCAGGCCGTGGTGCTGTGCACGGCGGCCGTGTTCCTGTTGATGAGCCTGATTGCCGACGTCGCCTATGTGCTGCTCAATCCGAGGCTCAGGTCATGAGCTCGATTGAGACGGCGCCGGTCGCAACTCGGGCGCGCGCAAGCGGTTCTCCGGAAATTCGCCGTCTGTTGCGCGAGCCATCCGCCGTGATCGGGGCCACGATCATTCTGTTCTTCGTCGTGCTGGCGGTGTTTGCCTCGTGGATTGCGCCCTACGATCCAAATGCGCCGGACTGGATGGCGATTCGAGCGGCCCCCAGTGCAACGCACTGGTTCGGCACCGACGATCTCGGCCGTGACGTGCTGTCCCGCGTCATCTTTGGCACGCAGGCTTCGCTTGCCGCTGGCATGGTCTCCGTGACCGTCGCGGTGCTGATCGGCCTCCCGTTTGGTCTCGTCGCCGGCTATTTTGGTGGCTTCGCGGACATGGTGATCTCGCGCCTCGCCGATGCGCTGCTTGCTTGCCCCTTCCTGGTGCTGGCGATTGCGCTGGCCGCATTTCTCGGCCCCAGTCTCCAGAATGCGATGATCGCCATCGGCATTTCCGCCGTACCGGTTTTCGTTCGCGTCGCGCGTGCCGAAACACTGGTCGTCGGCACCGAGGATTACATCGCGGCGGCCCGTTCCCAGGGCCTCGGCGATCTCGCTATCCTGACCGGACAGGTGCTGCCGAATGTGCTTGCGCCGACGATCGTGCAGGCGACGCTCACCATGGCGATTGCGGTCCTGGCCGAGGCGAGCCTTGCCTTCCTGGGTCTTGGCCAGCTACCTCCGGCCCCGTCATGGGGCGCCATGCTTGATGTCGCCAGGCAGTTTCTCAGCGAGGCGCCATGGATGGCGTTCTGGCCCGGGCTCGCGATCATCGCCCTCGTGATCGGCTTCAA
>Ga0137409_10007361_pt1 | contig 11329 bp, 9 predicted proteins | sample CZODoug1_16funga_FD_122059 | JGI IMG/M metagenome (GOLD analysis project Ga0137409, IMG submission 122059) | Vadose zone soil fungal communities from Angelo Coast Range Reserve, California, USA - CZODoug1_16fungal (Hybrid Assembly) | ecosystem: Environmental > Terrestrial > Soil > Vadose zone... | reverse complement strand
TGACGATTGGACGTTCGAGCGGCAGAGAGAACGGAACCATGTCATAAGGGTCGACCAGGAGGATGAAGACATATATCGCGGCAATCGCGCCGCCGAAGGTCGCCAGGAACAATGTGACAAAAGTTCCCCAGCTTGTCGGCCTGAACAGCCGCGGCATCGACAGGGCCGACAGACGCTTTGACATACGCGCACCCATTAGAACTGGAAATAGATGAAGTTCACTGGCGCGCCCCGACCGACTTCGAGCACGCAGAACACGGCGAGTACCGCCGCGCCCAAAGCGAGCGAAGGCCACGGTCTGAGGATACGGTATTTCAATTCATACGCCGACGGCACCAGCGCGCTCACGAGGGCCGCAGCCACCAGAAGCTTGCCCTCCTGAAGTGCGCCGCCGGTGCCGCCAGCGCCCGCGAGCGACGCAAGGATGGAGCCGGCGGTTGAAAATCCGCTCGAGCGGAACATCACCCATCCGACTAGAACGAACAGCATTGTGATGGCCCAACCCGCCACTGCCGGCAGCGGTCGCCCGAGTTGCTGCCATCCGCGGCACACCACTAGTCCGAAACCGTGCCATAGGCCCCACACGACGAAGGGCCAGCCCGCCCCGTGCCACAGCCCGCACAGGCCCATTGTGGCCAGCGTCGCCACCACGTAGCGGAGTGGGCCGTGCCGGCTGCCGCCGAACGGAATGTAGAGATAGTCGCGCAGGAAATTGGACAACGAGATGTGCCAGCGGCGCCAGAAGTCGCGGATGTCGGTCGACAGATACGGCCGCCGGAAATTTTCTGGCAACAGGAACCCGAACAGCAAGGCGGTCCCGATCGCCATTTCGGTATAGGCCGAAAAATCGAGGAAGAGCTGGAACGAGAAGCCGAGCGCGGCGCTCCAGGCCTCGCCAAAATCGAGCGGTCGGCTTGCCGCCTGGGTGAAAAGCGGATCGACGAACTCGGCGATGCGGTCGGCCAGCAGTACTTTTTTGGCAAAACCCACCGTGAAGATGACGAGCCCGGTGCCGAACCGCTCCCCAAAACCCTCGCGCCGCGGGTCGAGCGCAAACTGCGGAATGAGCTCGTTGTGGCGCACGATCGGCCCGGCGATCAGATGAGGGAAGAGCAAAACAAATAGGGCAAATGGGCGGAACTGATAGATCGGCGCTTGGTTGCGCATCCGATCCACAAGATAGGAGATGAGCTGGAACGAAAAGAAGCTGATGCCGATCGGCAGAATGATGTGTGCGCGCGGAAGCGCGAGACCGGTTGCCGCTTCGACCGAGCTGACAACGAAATCGAGATATTTGAAGGTGCCAAGCGAAGCGAGATTCAGGATGACGCCGACAACCAGAAACGCCTTGCGGTTACTGCGCTCATGCACGAGCGCAAGCAGCCAGGTCACCGCGATTTGCACCACCGGAAGCAAGAGGAAACGAACGTCCCACCATGCATAGAAAACAAGCGAGCCTGCGATCAATACCCACTGCCGGAGCGTCGGAGACTGTGCGGTCGCGTAATAAATGGCCACGAGGATCGGTAGGAAAACAAGCAAATAAAACTGCGACTGAAACAGCATTACCAATTCGCGCCAAGGTTCGAGACAGGATTGCGGTTCACGGCTGTATTCCCCACAATTATTGTTTCAAACCCATGCGAGGTGCGCAACTACCTCCCGGCGACGTTATTGCTGATATTGGCGAATCGCGATCCACAAAACAGAGAATCTTGGATCCCAGTTCCGCTCCCTCCGCCACTGCGGTGGCGACATGTGCGACGCTGCGTGACTCTCGCTAGAACGTCGCCAGCGGATTGACCGGCGATCCGGTGCCGCCCTCCACCGGCAGCGGCGCGAACGTGATCACGAACTCGTACCGGTTCAACCGCCGCGCCGTCGCGGCCAGCTCCTCGAGATCGAGGCACTCCACGATATTGATCCCCATCCAGATCAGTGCCGCCACGTGGATCGGGTTGCGCATCCCTTCCCAACCCGGCCGCGGATTCCAGTCGATGTTGAAGTCGTGGCCGATGAAAGAGGGCAGCCGATCATGCATCCACGGGATCGTGTCGGGATAATAGCCCGCGACCTGGCCGGTCCACGGCCCGAGCGCCGCGCGGCGCTTCCAGCGGCCGGTGTAAAGGAGCGGGATATCGCCCGGGCCGATCTTCACGCCGGATTTCTGCTCCCAGGCTTCGAGGTCTGCGCGCGTGACCGGCACGTTCGGATCGAGCCAGTCGACGCCCTTGAGCTGCGCGATGTCATAGAGGACGGCACGCGTGGTGACGCCGCCTCGCCAGTTCATCACGCTGCCCATCTTGCAGCCGCTCTCGTTCGTCACGTTGTCCTTGACCGCGACGCCGTTATACATTTGCCCGTTCTCGAAGAAGTGGCACCACGTGTCGATGTGCGCGACGGTCTGCCCGTGGTAGCTCACCTGATAGTTGTCGGCCGTCCCGACATCGGTGATGTTGTTGGTGGTGCGCCGGAACAGACCGGCAGGAGCCACGTCAGCGGCAGCAACTTGTGGCTCGGCGTGCGCCAGCGACACCACGATGCCATCTTTTGCAAGCCGCATTGCGCTGGCGACCTTCTCAGGCGTGATCAGGTTGGTCGTGCCCTTGGACTCCTGCCCGATTGGCGCCCACTTGCCCCAGGTCTTGAATTCGGTCCGCCAGCGCTCGTATTGGGCCCGCAGCGCCGCGGTATCCGGCGGAGCGGCTGGCGCTGGCGAGGCTGGCGCGGGCTGCCCCTGCGCCTGCATCTCGACCGCGAGCACCAGGCCGGCGGCGACGAGGCCAGCACACGCCGTGACTGAGGCGAGACGATTTTGGGCAAGACGATTTCGCATTGGACCCTCCCACATTGTTTTAGAGTTCTCGAACCGGAATTTCCTCCCGTCCGGCTAAGATCGCAAGGTCCAATATCCTTCAACGCTTCGGGCTTCGAAAGATCTTTCGGGAACGGATCAGGCCGCCGGGCTGGCGGAGACCCGGTCGCTTCGTCCGGCAATGCTCGCCACACGGTCTAACTCCTTGAGCGCGTCGTCCGGCAGATTGAGCTCGGCAGCTGCGAGGTTCTCTCGAAGGTGCGCGACCGATGAGGTGCCGGGGATCAGAAGGATGTTGGGCGAGCGGTGAAGCAGCCAGGCGAGCGCGACCTGCATCGGCGTTGCGTCGAGACGGGCGGCGACGGCGGACAAAGTGGACGACTGCAGCGGGCTGAAGCCGCCGATCGGAAAGAACGGCACAAAGGCAATGCGGTCGCGGGCCAGCTCGTCGATCAGGGCATCGTCGGTCCGATGCACCAGATTGTAGTGGTTCTGCACACAGACGATGGGAGTCATCCGGCGCGCTTGCGCAATCTGCGCGCGGGTCGCGTTGCTCAGCCCGACGTGACGCACCAGGCCCTGTCGCTGGAGCTCGGCCAGGACGGCAAGCGGCGCCTCGATCGACCCTTCAGCCGGACCGTGCGGGTCGATCATGATGCGGAGGTTGACCACCTCCAGAACGTCGAGCCCCAGATTGCGAAGGTTGTCGTGGACCGCCTGGGTCAGCGCCTCGGGCGAGAAGGCGGGAAGCCATGATGCATCCTCGTCACGCCGGGCGCCGATCTTGGTGACAATGACGAGATCGTCAGGATACGGCGCGAGCGCCTCGCGGATGAGCCGGTTGGTGACGTGCGGGCCGTAGAAGTCACTGGTGTCGATATGATTCACGCCGCGGGCCACGGCCTCGCGCAGCACGGCCAACGCTGCGCCATGATCCTTGGGTGGGCCGAATACGCCGCGGCCTGCGAGCTGCATGGCGCCGTAGCCGAGCCGCTTCACGGTGCGGTCGCCGAGGGTGAAAGTGCCGGATTGGTTGGACATGATCGATCTCCTCTCGCGATGACCGGACGTAGCCCTTGTTCGCCTGCGCGATAACGGGGCATAATCCGAACAGGCTGTTCGGAAGAGCGAACAACAGAGCTGCCGATGGGGGCCGTGCCGAGACGCCCTTTCATGTCAGCGGCAGCGGCATGCCGTCGGCTGGCAAGCGTTCCAGAAACCAACAGGACTTGAACCAACAGAACTTGGATGAGTGCAGCCTCGGGGCTGCCTTCCATTCGTCCTATACATTGGGGAGGACGTCATGCGCTTTTCCCGCCGTCGATTTCTGTATCTGGCTGCAAGCCCGGCAGCGCTGCCTGCGCTCACGCGCATTGCCGGAGCGCAAGCCTATCCGGCTCGGCCGATCACGGTGGTGGTTGGCGCGGCGGCCGGAGGACCGACCGACACCATCGGACGCATCTTGACGGAGCGGATGCGGACTTCGCTCGGCCAAACCATCGTCATCGAGAACAACGGCGCCGCGGCCGGCAGCATCGCGCACGGACGCGCCGCGCGGGCAGCACCCGATGGCTATACGCTCAGCCTCGGGCACTGGGGGACCCATGTCGTCAATGGCGCGGTGTATTCGCTGCAATATCATGTGCTGAACGATTTCGAGCCGGTCGCGCTGATTTCAAGGAGCCCTTACTTCATCGTCGGCAGGCGCGAGCTGCCGGTGGAGGACCTCAAGGGGTTGGTGAGCTTCCTGAAAGTGAACAGCGAGAAGGTGACGCAAGGGACCTCCGGCGCCGGCAGCCCCGGCCACATCGGCGGTGTCTTGCTTCAGTCAATTCTCGGCACGCGTTGGGTCTTCGTGCCCTATCGCGGAGCCAACCCGCTGATGCAGGCGCTGCTGGCGAGCGAATACGACTGGACCTTCACCACGCCCGACCAGGGACTGCCGCAAATTCAAGCTGGCCGCGTGAAGGCCTATGCCATCACCGCCAAGACCCGCATGGCGCAGGCGCCCAATGTGCCAACCACGGACGAAGCGGGGCTGCGCGATTTCTATCTGTCCTATTGGCACGGCCTTTGGGCACCGAAAGGCACGCCCAAGGAGATCGTTGGCAAGCTCAACACTGCCGTGGTCGCGGCCTTGATGGAGCCCGCGGTGCGAACGCGGCTCACCGAGCTTGGTCAGGAGATTTTCCCATCGGACCAGCAGACACCGGAGGCGCTCGGCGCCCTGCAGAAGGCCGAAGTGGAAAAATGGTGGCCCCTCATAAAGTCGGCCGGCATCACGCCAGAATGACACAGCCGAGCAGAAAACGGCGGCGCTAAAGAATGCTCCAGGACCATGAGCCCGATACCGGCGCTCGAAATTGATGTGTGTTTCCATCTGCTTGTGGCCGCGCGGGGCGCTGCCCGCGCGCTCGACCACGGGCTCACCCGGGAGTTTCAGATTGAACACATGTGGAAAACCATTACCAATGGCGTCTACGAAGGCGGTTGCACGATTGCTTTCTATGCAATCTACCGGATGATACCGGCGACAAGTGTACCGACTCACGCGACGAGCCGGCAGACTGTGGCGGATTTCCGAACATGGCTCTTGCGATTGCAGCACGACCCCCAGACTTTTCGATCGTGCTGCCAGCGCGTAATGAGGTTGCCAACATCGCGCCGATGGTAGCGGCACTGCGCGAGGTGATGGCGCCGCTCGGGCGCTTCGAGATCATCTATGTCGACGATGGCTCGGATGACGGCACGCTCACCGTGCTGCGCGAGGCCGCTGCCGCCGACGCCTCGGTGCGCTATCTGTCCTTGACGCGCAACTTTGGCCACGAAGCCGCGCTGCGCGCCGGGCTCTCTCACGCCCGGGGCCGGGCCGTCATCGTGATGGACGCCGACCTTGAACACCCGCCGGCCGTGATCCCCGATCTGGTGAAAGAGTGGCGCCGGGGCTTCAAGATCGTCACGGCGCAGCGCGTCGGCTACCAAGTGAAAGTGCCGTGGCTCAAGCGCGCGACGTCACGGCTTTACTATCGCGTGCTCGATACGCTCGGCGACATCCACATCGAGCCCGGCAGCGCAAATTTCATGCTGCTCGACCGCGTGGTGGTCGACGCAGTCAACCGCATCGAGGACCAGGACCTGTTCCTGCGCGGGGTCGTGCGCTGGCTCGGCTACCCGCTCATCAGCGTGCCATTCCGGCAAAGCCTGCGCCAACATGGCGACAGCAAGTATTCGCTTCGCCGCATGATCGAGCTCGCGGTCACCGGCATCGCGCTGCACAGCGTGCGGCCGCTGCGGTTTGCGATCTGGCTCGCGCTCGGCTTTGCCGCACTGGGTGGTCTGTTCGTGGTCTACTCGATCGTGAGCTTCTTGTTCGTGCGGCACACAGTGGCGGGCTGGACCTCGATCATGGCGGCGATCGCCATCCTGGGCGCGGCGCAGCTCCTGGTGCTCGGCATTGTCGGCGAATATGTCGGGCGCATCCTGCGCGAGACCCGCAAGCGGCCGAGCTACGTGGTGGCGGAGACCGAGGCGGATCGGGAAGCCGAAGCTGACGTCACCCTGCTGAGCCGCCCGGCGAGCTGATAGAAAGCCGGCGCCTTTTGCGGGCGTGCCACGACGCGCGATTCCAAAAGTCACTCCGCCCGATCGCCCATCGCTGACGCGTCAACCTCACGCGGGCTACGGGCCCGTAAGCAATTACGCTAAGGACCTCGCACTATTCGCCAATCCCGCGTCTTTAAAGAAAAAGCATTTTGGCGGGATCGAACGGACGCAAATGGGTGTATAGTCACAGCGGCTGAAAGCCCAAAGAGAATGCCCAAAGAGAGTGAATTCTGGTCTAGGGAGAAGACGATGAAATATGGGAGTCGGATTCTAACTGTATTCGCGGCTGGCACGCTGTTCGCCGGCGTCCACTCGGCCCAAGCCGCTGACTTTGCCGGCAGTGTTCAGGGCGTGGTCAAGAGTGCATCCGGGCAAGCGCTGTCCGGGGCCTATGTCAAATTGATCAATCCAGAGCGACGCCTGACATTCATGGTCGTCAGTCAAGCCGACGGCCGCTACACCGTGAACAACCTGCCTCCGGGTGACTACACGGTTCAGGGCATCGGAAACGGCTTCCAGAGCAAGCTGACGCCGGTGTCTCTTGGTTCCGGCAAGCCGGCGACGGCTGATGTGTCGCTCACCGACCAGCAAGGCGATGTGGTGCCGAATGGCTGGATTCGGAGCCCCGGGCGCGTGGCCGGCAACGAGCTGGATGTCGAGCGGCCGCCGCCTGCTCTGCCGGCCGGCGAAGGCAAGGCGATCGTGGAACAGAAGTGCGGCCAGTGCCATTTCCTGCATCGGCTGACGCAAATGAGATGGAGCCAGAAGAACTGGGAGAAAAAGATTACCTGGATGCGTGAGCGCGTCCACGAGAGACCCGGCGCTGTCGACCTGACGGACCAGGAAGAAAAGACCGTGGTGGAGTATCTGGCGAAGCATTATTCCAACACCACGCCAAAGGCCGATCCGAATGGGCGCCTGTCGAGGACTCTGCTGCAGGGCGCCGCAGCCAAATATATCGCGGTGGATTTCGAGGTGCCGAACACCGACGCGGCGCTGCACGACATCGCGGTGGACCCGCGCGGAATCGCCTGGGTGAACCAGCTCAACGAATACAAGATCGGGCGGTTCGATCCGACGACCTATGAGTTCACCGACATTCCTCTGCCTCCCGGGCCAAGGAAAATTGGCGTTCTCGATCACGCCGGTCCGCCGGTGCGCGGCGCTGGCGACGCGATCTGGATGGGTGAGGTTGGCGCCAATCGCCGCTGGCTGCAGTTCGACACCAAGTACCAGGAGTTCACGCCCTTCCAGGTGCCCGCGAACTTTAGCGGCCCCATCACCGGCAACAGCATGCGGGTCGACCCGAATGGCAAGATGGTCTGGTCGACCACGCGCAACCGGATCGTCGGATTGAACATCCAGACCAAGCAATTCGTCGCCTATGACATTCCGCACTGGGTCGAGCACAAGGACAACCCGGGCGGTTATGGCATCGACGTCGCCGGCGACGGCGGGGTTTGGTTCGCCGAGCGCGAAGCGAACAAGATTGGCCGGCTGGATCCTGCCACCGGAAAGATCGTCGAGTATCCGACCCCCGGCAAGGACATCCCGCGCCGGATGGGAGCGGATTGGGAGGGCAATATCTGGATCGGCTTCCATCAGGCCGGAAAGCTCGTGAAGATCGATCACAAGACCGGCAAGATGACCTTCTACACGCCGCCGACCGAGAACAACGGCGCCTACCACGTGGTCGCCGATCCGAAGAACAAGGTGATCTGGGTGACATTGCAGACTTCGGACAAGATCGCCCGCTTCGATCCCAAGACGGAAACCTGGACCGAGTTCGCGCTGCCGATCGTGGAGTCGGATGCGAGACGAATCGACCTCGATCCATCCAACCCGAACCGCATCTGGTGGTCGGGCGACACCTCGAGCCATCTCGGGTATATCGAGGTGCTGGATCAATAAGGCATTAGACAGACGTGCAGTGGCGGACGGCTGGCTCGCGCTCGCCGTCCGCTTTGTTTTCATGCAGTCATATTTGGTGCCCGCTTAATCTCCAGTGTACTCAAAAACATGAGAGGCGCGTTCGATGTTCGCTTGTTCCCCAGTAGCGGCGCAAAAGCAGACATGCCCATTGGACCGGGCTGGGCAATGAAACGACATTCCCCTCTTTCGCGCGTGAGGGAACTTGAGGTAGCCTGATAATAGAGCTGTCGACAGGGGCGTGCCGAAGCCCTTTTTTGAGAGCGGCAGCGCGCATGCCGTCGGCGGGCGAGCCTTCAGAAAATAATTGGACTTGGGTGGATGTGGCGCGATCAACGCCGCCCTCATTCGTCCACATGATCTGGGAGGGCGACATGAAACTTCCCCGTCGCACATTCTTGCGTCTGGCCGCGGGCACTGCGGCCCTGCCCACAGTATCAGGCACCGCTTGGGCACAAGCGTATCCGATGCGACCGATCACCATGATTGTTCCATTCGCGCCCGGCGGCGTGTCAGATGTGTTGGGGCGAATGATGGCCGAACCCCTGCGAACGTTTCTCGGCCAGCCGGTCATTATTGAGAATGTTGGCGGAGCGGCCGGGAGTATCGGTGTCGGACGAGCGGTGCGTGCACCTGCGGACGGCTACACGCTGAGCATCGGGACCACAAGTTCTCACGTCCTCACGGGCGCTCTTTATTCGCTTCAATGGGACTTGGTGAAGGATTTGGAGCCCATTGCGGCGCTCGTCAGTGAGCCGCTGATGATTGTGGGGCGAAAGGGCATGCCAGCCCAGAACCTGAAAGAATTGATCGCTTGGTTGAAGGCTAACCCCGATAAGGCTTCACAAGGACACGCTGGCATTGGTGGCGTGGGTCACGTGAGCGGCATCTCCTTTCAGCGGGAAACACAAACTCGCTTCCAATCTGTCCCCTATCGTGGCGGCGGGCCTGCATTGCAAGACCTCTTGGCAGGACACACCGATTTGGAGATGGAACCCGGATCAAACTTCCTCGAGCAAGTGCGCGCCGGCAACCTCAAAGCCTATGCGGTCACAGCAAAGACAAGGCTGGCGGTCGCGCCGGAGATACCCACTGTGGATGAGGCGGGACTACCAGGTTTTTACCGGTCGGTATGGATCGGCCTTTGGTTGCCGAAGGGGTCTCCGAAGGAGGTAGTTACGAAGCTCAATGCCGCGATTCAGGCGGCGCTGGCAGAGTCGAACCTGCGCACACGTATTGCAGAGCTTGGGCAGGAGATTTTCCCGCGAGAGCAGCAGACACCAGAAGGACTTGCCGCGCACCAGAAGGCTGAGATCGAGAAGTGGTGGCCGATCATCAAGACGGCGAACATCAAGGGTGAATGAGATAACGGGAGAAAATTATGAAACTTCCCCGGGGCGCACTATGAAACTTCCTCACCGAAGGCAATTTCTGCATCTCGCCGCAGGCGCCGCCGTGCTGCCGGCGGTCGCACAAATTGCAAATGCTCAGGGTTATCCGACGCGAACGATTACGATCATTGTCCCGTTTGCCGCAGGGGATCAACTGACGTAACAGCTCGGATTATTGCAGAGCACATGTCCCGCACACTCGGGCAGCAGATCCTTGTCGAGAACGTTGTCGGAGCCGGAGGTACAACCGGGTCGGTGCGCACGATGCGAGCAAGCCCAGATGGCTACACCATCATGATGGGTCAACTCGGAACGCATGCCCTGTCTGCGGCGCTATATCCTAATCTCGCTTACAAACCGGATGCTGACTTTGCACCCATTGGTCGCGCAGTGGACCAAGCAATGTTGATCGTGGCTAGAAAAGATTTTCCGCCTAGGAACCTGATGGAATTTGTGTCCTACGTCAAAATGCGCTCCACTCAATTGAACGCCGGGCATGCAGGTGTTGGCTCGATCACGCATGGTACGTGCCTAATGCTCAATTCAATTCTTGGCGTATCGCCTGTGTTGGTACCTTTCAATGGATCAGGACCGGCGCTGAATGCTCTGGTCGGAGGACAAACAGACTATATGTGCTCCCCGATTCCCGATGTTGTTCAGCAGGTATTGAGCGGAACGATAAGAGCTTATGCCATTGGAAGCGCCGAACGAAGTGCTGCTCTGCCGAACGTTCCGACGTCCAGTGAGGCAGGATTACCCGATTTTCAGGCAGTCGGCTGGTATGGCCTCTTCTCACCGAAGGAAGTGCCAAGGCCCGTATTGGACAGGCTGACCGGCGCACTTGATATGGCGCTTGATGATCTAAATGTGCGAAGGCGACTCTTAGAGCTTGGTTGTGACATCCCAGACAAACCGAATCGTGGCCAGCAACCGCTCGCTGATTTAGTCAAGAACGAAATCATACGCTGGACGCCCATCATCAAAGCAGGAAACAACGGTTAGCGGTTAGTTCGGAGTTCCTTAACTCCGATACTGGAAAGCTGATCATTCGATGCCGGGCGCGTGCTCAAGGGCGAAGAGCCGGCCGATCTGCCGGTGATGCGCGCGGTCAAATTCGAGTTTATCAACCTCCAGACGGCCAAGACGCTCGGCATCGCCATTCCGCCCGGGGTGCTCGCTATCGCCGACGAAGTAATCGAATAATGAAGCGGCGGGCCATTGGCCGCGCTGAGATGGGCCGACCAGTTTGTGCTGAATATGTGGGGGAGGCTTGCTGCAATGTGGCTTCGTTGCAACGGGGCAGCAGCCATGACTTGTGAGCGAGGTCCAACCTTAGGAGAACCCCAATGTCCGAGCCCCCGACAAACCACACCGTCGTGACGGCGGCGCCAGCTGGGCAGCGGTTGTCAGAACCGTTCCCAGCATGACGCGCGCCTCGATCGTCGGCTTCGGCTCCCGGCCCGAAGGATCTAGGCTCAGGGGCGCTTCCAGGTATCCCATGTCCGAAGGATCTGTCCGGCGATCTTGTCTGGATCCGCCCCAGCGATCGGTTCGAACTTCTGCAGCCGACCTGCAAAGCAATCGGCCAGGT
>Ga0137409_10007360_pt1 | contig 11330 bp, 10 predicted proteins | sample CZODoug1_16funga_FD_122059 | JGI IMG/M metagenome (GOLD analysis project Ga0137409, IMG submission 122059) | Vadose zone soil fungal communities from Angelo Coast Range Reserve, California, USA - CZODoug1_16fungal (Hybrid Assembly) | ecosystem: Environmental > Terrestrial > Soil > Vadose zone... | reverse complement strand
CAGACGCTCGACGGCGGGAGCGAGGAGGAGCGATCCGAGCTGATCGCCCGTCGCCTCCAGGAGTGGAAGTCGGCCGCGAACGCATTCTGAGCACGGCGCGCTCAGCTGGCGGCGAACCTGCTGACGAGCTCCTCCTGCCCAGACGTCTCGAGCGCGCGCGGCCCCCGCGCCGCTCGGACGGACGCGATCGCGTCCGTTGGCGAGACGCCGGCATCGACTAGCGTGCAGGCGGCGATCATCCCGCTCCGGCCGAGACCACCCATGCACGTCACGACGACCGACTCGCCTCGCTTGAGCCCGTCGCGACACCACCCGACGAGGTCGACGGCCTCGCTCAGCGAGCACGTTCCCTGGTCGGGCACGGGAAGCCAGCGGTAGTTGAGCCCGAACGCCTCGGCTCTGCTGCCGAGGTCGGGAACCCCGGCCCAGTCGAGCTCGGCATCGGTGGACAGGCACAGCAGGCGATCCACGCCCTCGGCGCGCAGTCGTGCAAGATCCGCTTCGAGGTTGCGATCGCGGTCCCGTCGCCCGGGACAGATCGTCATCCCGAGGCGTCCAGGCCCGATGTGCGGGTATTCGACCCAGTCGACCCGTAGCACCAGGTTGGCCTCCACGGTGGTAGCGATCTGGTCGGCGAGCGAGCACGCGGCGACGAGCGCCGACTGCTTCTGCAGCCGCGACGGCTCCGGAAAGCCGAGCGTGTGAACGGCGTACCGCAGGCCGGCCACCTGGTACTGCAGCGGGTTGCGATCGTCGTGGCAGACCTGTCTGATCGTGCTCCGCAGCACCCGGAGAATCTCCCACGCTCGGACGAGGTGCGGCGACCGCACGTCATCGGGAAGGTCGCCAAGCGGGGCGCGCAGATCGGCGACCTCCCGGAGGGCGAGGGTGATCGAGATCGCCTCTCGCAGTTGGGCGTCGTCATCGATGGGCGTGAGCAGATAGAGCAGGTCGTTCTCGAACTTCGCCAAATCTTTGAGGACGTGCGCACGGCCGGCGTGGAAGAAGTCGATGACCCACACGTTGTCGTGCGCGTCGACCAGGATGTTGGCCGCGTTGAGATCGCCGTGCACGTACGACACGTAGTGGTAGTCCTGCGTGGGAAGAGGGGTCCGTGTGAGGAACTCGTCGTAGAAGCCGCAGACGTTCGGCAGCTCGAGTCCGTCGGGGAACTCGAGCATCGTCCGGGTCGCGTCCGGCACCAGGGCTGCGACGGCAGCCCGCACGTGCGGGGCCTTGTCGGCGGAGAACTGGTAGTGGGAGAAGAGCGGCAGCCGCTCGTAGCGGGCCGCTGCGTACAGCGGCCCGAGGATCTCGTCGAAGGCGGTCTGCACGACCGAGGCTAGTTGTGTGGTCGGGATATCTGCCGCGAACATCGACTGCAGCGTCCGCACGCCGCCCTGGCCCATCGCCGCGTAGGAGTACTTGAGGCCGGCGCGGTTGGCGAGGTCGACGAAGCCCCGAACACGCGGGGCGTTGTTGCCTAGCACGTCCTCGACCTGCTCAAACGCCACGCGCTCCTGCGCGATCGACCGGTTCGGGCCGAGCTTGACCACCGCCGGTGCGTGCTGCTGGCCGAGGGCGTCCCGGCTGACGGCCCGCCAGACCGTGGCCTCGGAGTAGCCGCCGTGTAAGGGGTCGAGATCCACCTCCGTGCTGTCGCGGAAGAGGTGGGCCACGATGCTCCGGTCGCCATCTTGCAGCGCGGCCGCCTCACTGCCGCCGATCCGAGGTTCGAACCCCAGCGCGTGCCGGGGCAGGTCGAGCTCGGCGCCCGGCCGCAACCAGTCGACGAAGTCCGCGAGGGAGTCGAAGCAGCTGACGCCGAGGATCTTGTCCAGCTGCGAGAGGGCGTTGAAGTGCTGCGTGCGCGACGCGCTGGCCGTGAGCGCCGAGCACGTCGCGAGCTCCTCGATGCCGAGCCGCGTACTCAGCTCGTAGAGCAGGAAGCTCACCTTCGCCTCGGTCCAGACCCCGACGACACCGACGCGCAGCCGTTCGCCGCCGTGCTCGCGCCGGATCCGGTCGAGCTGCGCTTCGAGGTCGGTACCCTCGAAGTCGTTCAGCGTGATCGAGTCGACGATGCACTCGTTGGGCGCGGCCTCGGCCCAGTCGTCCATCTCCAGTACGAGGCGCGCGCCGACCGTGCCCTGTATGCAGTGCGCGCCGAAGCGCGCCAGGTGCTCGCGCTGTGCGGGATCGTCCGCGTCGTGCCAGTCGCGGATGTGGACGAGGTCGATCGCATCCGAGGGCAGGCCGCGCGCCCACTGGATGAACTGGGCCAACGGTCCCGCGGGCGGCTCCGGTCCCAGCAGGCGGGCCGCCTCCGAGTAGCCGACGTGCAGCAGGTTCGGTAGCGGATCGTGAGGGCCGATCGGGTCGACGAAGTCACGTTGCAGGCACTGCGTGATCAGGACGGTCGCCATCTGACTCCGATTCGCCGATTCTGACTACAGACGGGCTTGGCCGCACGCTACGGCGGCGAGCCGTTGTCGATCCAGGTGCGGAAACGCTCGACGTCTTCCGCTGGCCAGGGGCCGCGAACAGGTACGGCACATGATCCCGTGCTCGAGCTCCGCGGCCTCGGAGAGCATGTAGATCAGCGGCTCGCGGTGCTCGATCACGAACGGCGCCTCTGGGACCTGTCGCTCGATCTGATCAACGTGCGGTACTGAGTGGCTCCGACGCTACACGCGCGTCGTCATCAAGGACGCTCGATCGGCGCCCGGCTAATCAGCCGCTGCGCGTACTCAGCGTTTGCGGCCGCCTCGTCCTCGGTGGCAAAGGTCTCCATCGATCGGGCCGCCGTCGTGGCGTGAGGGTTGATCAGCTCCCAGTGAAATCGACCGTCACGCTGACGGACGATCTTGAAGTGTGGGCGTACGGCTAGGTGGTCACCACCCTCGATCAACGAGCTCTTCCTCCTATCCCGCACTAAGTGTGCTCCTCGCGACTGCCCCATCGCCAGGAGCGCCTCGGTCATCACCGCCCGCTGCCGCCGGCTTTCCTCCGCTCAAGAGGAGTACAAATTCTGAGGTCGAACGCCTGCAGCCGGGCCTTTACCAGGCAGCGCCGTGTTGGCGAAAGTTGGAGCTCACTCCTCCGATAGTGTCAGGTGTTCGAAGCACGTCGTCGCCGGAAGGAGGCCGCCATGTCCAACGTCCCCGACACGATCGTCCTCGTCCACGGGCTCTGGATGACGCCCCGCAGCTGGGAGGAGTGGGTCCCGTACTACGAGGCGAAGGGCTACAAGGTGCTCACGCCCGCGTATCCCGGATTCGAAATCGAGGTCGAGGCGCTGCGCGAGAACCCGTCCGTGATCGCCGAGCTGACCGTCCCCGAGGTCGTTGCTCACCTCGGCGAGATCATCGGCGAGCTGGAGCAGCCGCCGATCATCATGGGCCACTCGTTCGGCGGAGTCTTCACGCAGCTGCTGCTCGACCGCGGCTTCGGCGCCGCAGGCGTCACGATCGACAGCGCCCCGACCGAAGGCGTTCGGGTGCAGCCCTTGTCGCAGATCAAATCTCTCTTTCCAGCATTCGCTCACCCGACGAAGCACCACGACGCGTTCGGGTTCACACCTGAGCAGTTCCACTACGTCTTCACGAACACCTTGAGCGAGGAGGACTCGCAGAAGGTGTACGACCGGTACCACGTTCCGACGCCTGCGTCATGGCTGTGGGCCTACGGCGTGTTCGCGAACATCACGCCCGGCCACCAGGAGACGTGGGTCAACTACAGGAACGACAGCCGTGCGCCGCTGCTCTTCATCACCGGCAGCGAGGACCACATTATGCCGCCCTCGGTGCAGCACTCGAACGCGAAGCACTACAAGTCGAACACCATCACGGAGGTCTACGACTTCGAGGGGCGCCCCCACTGGACGTGCGGCGCACCCGGCTGGGAGGCGGTCGCCGACCACGCGCTTGAGTGGGCGACGGAACACGCACGATCAGGATCGCTCGTCGGCGCTGCTGCGGCCACCATCGACGAATAAGCGCCTACGCGACGTGGGGCTGCCCGTTCCGGCGGGTAGCCCCATCGCGCGCGGCCGACCAACGCGACAGCGTCGTTGCGGGTCGTGTCGAGCATCGGAGGCCATCCTCCCATCCGGTCGGTGGCTCGCCTAGCTGCCGAGCGTTGCCGCCGCCGAGGCTGGCGGCCGAAGCCGATACGGTGAGCGGCCGATGGCTGAGCGTGTCGCGTTCCTCGGCACCGGAATCATGGGCGCGCCGATGGCGCGCAACCTGCTGAACGCGGGCTTCGAGGTACGCGTGTGGAACCGCACCCCCGCCAGGGCGCGCGTGCTGGCAGCCGAGGGGGCGGACCTCGCCGGGACGCCCGCCGATGCGGTTTGCGAGGCCAGCTTCGTGATCACGATGCTCATCGACGGCGCCGCGGTCCTGGCGGTGATGGGGCAGGCGGCCGATTCGGTGCCGGACGGCGCCGTCTGGCTCCAGACCAGCATGGTCGGCAAGGACGCGGCGCACGTGGCCGGGTTCGCGCAGGACCACGGGATCACGTTCGTGAACTGTCCTGTACTGGGCACGAGGGAGACGGCCAAGCACGGCCGACTCGTCGTGCTCGCTTCCGGACCCGCCGACATCCTCGACCGGTCCCAGCCCGTCTTCGACGCGATCGCGTCGAAGACCGTCAGGCTCTTGCCGGATTCCGGCGCCGCGACCCGCATGACGCTCGTGGCGAACGCCTGGGCCGTGGCGCTCGTGGAGAGCCTCGTCCGCTCCCCACTGAGGCGCGTAGCGCGCTGGGCGCGCTCGCGCGGGAGCGCCACTCAATAGCACGCCCGAGCGCCTCGACCGAGCGCTTAGGTCGCGCAGGCCGAGGTCGACCCACTCGTGGCCGGCAGGCACTTGGGAGTCCTGCCGGCCAAACGAGCGACGGGGATCAGCCGATTGCTTTGGCGGCCGCGAGGATCACCTTCATCGTCGCGGCGGGCTGCGATCATCGCCGCTCAGCAACCGTCTGCGAGATACAGACAAGGGTGCCAGAACGCATCGAGGGCGACTTCAGGAGCCGCATCGATGGCGGATACCTCGGCGGTCACCCGGTCGACAAGGAGCACCCGGACACGGTTGCACAGTCGGTCCCAGAGGAGTGAGATCTCGAACTCGCTCGTCTCGCGAGCATCGAGTTCCACCAACGTGTCTCGCGATGCGTTGACCGGATCGATCACCTCTCCGTACCGTGAGTCATGGACAGTGAAGGTCATTCCCGTATCTCCTTTACGTGTGGGAGTTGGCTGGCCGATCGCCGCGGAAGAGAAGGTGGTCGGCGGGACGCTCAGGCGTCCTGCCGACCGGTAGTCATCCGACCGTCTTCGCTGCCGCGAGGATCACCTTCGTTGTCGCAGCAGGCTGCGACACCATCGGAACGTGCGAAGCCTTGACCGTGAGGACTTTCGCGTTTGCGCGATGCGCCATGAACATCTGGGTCGCGGGCGGGATCGCGTGATCTTGCGTCGCGACGAGATACCAGGACGGGATCGTGTTCCAGGCGGGCTCACCTGAGAGCGACGCGAACGCCTCCTGCGAGAACGGCCGCTGTTCGGCCCACATCTGGTCCGCCAGCTTCTTCGGCACGTCGCTCGCGAACGCCGTCTCGAACCCCTTCTTGGTGAGGTACAGATCGGTGCCCTCGGTGCCTTCGGCCACCGGGTACTTGCGCTGGATCAGCGTCTTTGGGCCGATCATGGTGCCGGGGTTCTTCGTCACGAGCTGGATCAGCGATTCGCCCTTGTCGGGTGCGAACCCGGCGATGTAGACGAGCGCCTTCACGTTCGGGACTTCGACGGCGGCGTTGCTGATCACGGCTCCGCCGTAGGAGTGCCCGACGAGCACAATCGGGCCTTGGATCGTCAGCAGGATGCTCCGGATGTAGTCGGCATCCGAGGCGAGGCCGCGCAATGGGTTCGCTGGCGCGATGACGGGATAGCCGAGCTGCTCGAGCCTGGTGATCTCCCCGTTCCAGCCGGACGAGTCCGCCCAGCCGCCGTGCACGAGCACGACCGTCGGCTTCTGGACCTTCGTCGCGTGCCCGCTCCGAGTCGATGCCATGGCCGTCGCCGCGATCGCACCAACGGCGACCACGAGTGCCACCAGGAGGTGATGGGAATGGCTCTTGGTTGTCATATCAGCGCTCCTTCGGTCTCGCGGATCGACGCCGCCGCCTGCCTGATCAGGCTGGCGACAGCCGAGGGCTGTGAGACGTAGATCGCGTGGCTGCCGGCCGCCTCGGCGACGGTCGCGCCGGCCCGCTCCGCCATCGCGCGCTGCGCGGGCGGCGGGATCATCCGGTCGTCGGTTGCGACGAGGTACCAGCTGCGCTTGCTCTTCCACGCCGGCTCGGTGACGGTGCCGTTGAGGGCGTCGAGTCCCCACGGCACCTGCGCGTCCGCCATGAACGACGCCAGGTCGGGTGAGACGTCGGCGGCGAACGATGCGGCGAACTTGTCGCGGTCGAGGAACAGGAAGCCGTCCTGCGGGGGCAGGATCGGCGGCACCGGCGCGCCGGCCGGCGGGTCGGCGATCAGCGCGCTGACGGACTCGCCCCGGTCGGGGGCGAAGGCCGCGATGTAGACGAGCCCCGTGACGTTGTCGTGTGTCCCTGACTCGGTGATGACGACGCCGCCGTAGGAGTGGCCGACGAGGAGCGTCGGGCCGTCCAGCTGGTCAAGCACCTGCTCTGTCGCCGCGACATCGCCGTCGAGCGACACCGTCGGGTTCTGCACGACGTGGACGTTGAACCCGTCCTGCTTGAGGAGGTGGTAGACCCCCTCCCAACCTGAGCCGTCCACGAAACCGCCGTGGACGAGCGCTACGTTCCGTACTTCAGCCATCGGTGACCTCCTTATGGGTCGAGTGGTCACCGACGAAGGTAGGAGGCGAGGCGCGCGGCCGCGTCCGTCGCCCGACGACTCTTTCCGCGGCGTTTCTACGTCATGACGTACGTCGTTGTCGCCGCAGCACGCGGCTGTTCAACGACGCTCCATACGTCGCGCCCATCTCTTGCCTAGCCGGCGCTCTGGCCGGAGGCAAGCGCGCCGACGAGCTCACCGCGTGCCGTGATCCCGAGCTTCGGGAAGATGCGGTAGAGGTGGGTACTAATCGTGCGGTGGGACAGGTAGAGCCGTTGGCCGATCTCCCGGTTCGAGAGCCCCTCTCCTGCAAGCTGGGCGATTTGGAGCTCTTGGGCGGTCAGCTGATCGCGGGCCGCCGGATCGCGGCGCCGGCTCGACTCCCCTGACGCACGGAGCTCGCGTCGAGCGCGCTCGCTCCATGACACACAGCCGAGCGTGTCGAAGGCGTGGCCGAGTAACAGCAGCTTGCAGGTGGTGTTGACGTGCGTACGCTGGCGACTCGTCCCGTACCAGGTGTGGCCGATTTCCACGCGGTCGATCGCCGGGACGATATCGTGATAGCGCGTCGACCCGACGATCGCGCCGCTCGGCACGTCGCGCACGACCCAGGGCAGCATGTGCCCGTCGCGCTGGCCTTTCAGCGCGTCGGCGACGTACGACTTCATTCCCTCGGGGGGCGGAACTGCGATGAACCAAAACTCCCACAGGCGGCCGTCACTCGCCGCACCGATCAGCGCATCACCGTGTGCCTCGCTCAACGGCTCGAGCCGAACACCGTGACCCTCGAGCACCACCGGTTTGGGCGTGATCACGCCGGGGAAAGTAGCTACGGACCCTCGAGTCGCGCGAATGGGGCGCCCCTCAGTCTCCCAGGATTTTGATGATGACCCTTTTTTTCCGCTGTCCGTCCCACTCGCCATAGAACACGCGCTGCCACGGCCCGAAATCCAGCTTCGCGGCGGTAATCGGTACGATCACCTCATGACCGATGGTGAGGCTGCGCAGGTGCGCGGCCGCGTTGTCTTCCCCCGTCTCGTTGTGGCGATAGCGGGGCGGATCCCACGGCGCGATCGTCCCCTCGAGCCACTTCAGGATGTCCTCCCACAATCCCGACTCATGATCATTCACGAAGACGGAGGCGGAGATGTGCATCGCACTGACGAGCACGATTCCTTCACGCACCTTGCTGTCCTCGACCTGCTTCGCAACCTCGTCGGTAATGTCGATGATCTCCTGACGTCGCTTCGTGTTGAACCACAAATAGTGGGTGTGGCTCTTCATCCGACCTCCCGGTTACCGTGTCGATTTGTCACAGCCAAGCCAATTCCCTAGATTCGGGCCGAATATGGCGCTTCCCTTCAGACGGCGAATCTTCGTCGTCCTCGTCGTCATGACCGTGGTGCCGACCGTGCTGGCGGTCGCCGGATGGGTGTTGTCGATCCGGCGCCTGCTGCCCGCGGCCGGCGCCCGTGCCTCCACCGAGCGCGTGGCTGCGACCGCCCGCTCGGTGCTCGAAGGCGTGGACACACTGCACCTCACCGTGCGCGAGCGCGCGCTGTTGCGCCAGCATCTCGACGAAGTCTCGGCCTCCGTCAGCCTGGCGCGCCGCGCCGAGACGTTCTTGCGCTATTACACGGCCGGCTTCGCCGTGGTCATCCTGCTGCTCGGTGCCGCCGTGTTGTACGCCGCCGTCAATCTCGCCGGTCACCTGTCGCGCCAGCTCTCACGCCCGATCGATGAGTTGGTCGGCTGGACGCAGCTGATCCGCCGCCACGAGCCGCTGCCCATCGGCACGCCGATGCGCGGCGCACCGGAGTTCGAAGCGCTGCGGCAGGCGCTGCGCGAGCTGGGTGCCGCGCTCGCCGCGGCTCGCGACCGTGAGCTCGAGGCCGAGCGGCTGCGCGCGTTCCGCGAAGTCGCGCGCCGCGTCGCGCACGAGATCAAGAATCCGCTGACATCGATGCGGATCGCGGTGGACCAAATGCGTCGGACGGTCGGACGGCCGGACAGTCGGACGGAAACCGCGATCCAGGTACTCGAGGCCGAAACCGATCGTTTGGAGCGGCTCGCTAAGGAGTTCGCCGAGTTCGGCCGGATGCCGGAAGGGCCGCAGAGCGAAGTCGATCTCGTCGAGCTGCTCGAAGAGCTCGGGCGCACCGGCGTCCCCCCGGAAGTCGCCGTGCGCATCACAACGCACGACGGACGACGCACGGTCTTTGGCCACTACGAACCGCTCCGGCGCGCCTTCGCCAACCTCTATCGCAATGCCGCCGAGGCGATGAAGGGGCGCGGCGCGATCGATGTGACCGTGACGGGCGACGGCTCCGGTCTCGCGGTCACGGTCGCCGACCACGGTCCCGGCATCCCCGCCGACCTCCACCAGCGCGTGTTCGAGCCGTACTTCACGACGAAGGACGACGGCACCGGCCTCGGCCTCGCGCTGGTGCGCGTAACGCTGGAGGCACACCGCGGCACGATCTCCGTCGCCGAAACTCCCGGCGGCGGGGCTACGTTCGCAATTGTCTTTCCGCCGGCCAGATCATGAGTCCACGAGTCCTGCTCGTCGACGATGAGTCCAACATCCGGCGTATGGTCGCTGCCCTGCTGCAATCGGACGGTTTCGACACCGTCGAAGCGCCCGACGGTAACGCGGCCATGGTGCGCCTCGTGGAGGACGCGCCCGATGTCGTGCTGCTCGATTTGATGATGCCGCCCGGGCCGGATGGCCTGGCGACGCTCGAACAGATCCGCAGGCGCGCGCCGCACATTCCCGTCGTCATGATGAGCGGCAAAGCCAATCTCGCCGATGCCGTCCGCGCGACGAAACTCGGCGCGTTTCAATTCCTCGAGAAGCCGCTGACCCCGGAAGGCGTGCTCGTGGCGCTGCGCAGCGCGCTGGAGCTTGGGCGGACCCTCGCCGAGAACAAGCGGCTGCACGCAGAGCTCGGCCACGCCGATCCGCTGGTCGGGACCAGCGCCGCCATGGAAGAGCTGCGCGCGATGATCGCGCGCGTCGCGCCGACGGAGTCGCGCGTCCTGATCACCGGCGAGTCGGGCACGGGCAAGGAGCTCGTCGCGTCGGCGATCCACCGTCAGAGCGTGCGCGGCAGCAAACCCTTCGTCACGGTCAACAGCGCGGCGCTGCCGCGCGATCTCGTCGAATCGGAGATGTTCGGGCACGAGCGCGGCGCGTTCACCGGAGCGACGGAGCGCCGGCAAGGCCGATTCGAGCTGGCCGACGGCGGGACGCTGTTCCTCGACGAGGTCGGCGATCTGGGGCCGGAGGCGCAGGCCAAGCTGCTGCGCGTCCTGGAAGGCGGAGTCGTCGAGCGAGTAGGTGGTGAGCGGCCGTTCGCGGTGAACGTCCGCGTCCTTGCCGCCACCAACAAGGATCTGCAGCACGCGGTGCGGCAGGGACAATTCCGCGAGGACCTCTGGTTCCGACTCAACGTGCTGCCGATTCACATTCCGCCGCTGCGCGAGCGCCCGGAAGACATCGCCCCGCTGGTACGTCACTTCGCCGAGCGCTGCGCCGCCCGCCTCGGCCGCCCCGTCAAGTTCGATGCGGGTGCCGTCCCGCTGCTCGCCGCTTATGGATGGCCGGGGAACGTCCGTGAGCTCGCCAACATCGTCGAGCGTATGGCGATCCTGGCAACCACCGAACTCATCAGCGCGGCGGATATCGCGCGCGTGCTGCCGTCCGACGGGACGGCGCCCCGTCCTGCCACGGACAACGGCGGGGAGGGCGTGTGGCGCGACATCGCGCTCACGGAAACGCTCGACCAATACGAGCGCGAGCTGATTGCGAAAGCCCTGTCCGCGTCGCGCGGCAACGTCGCCGAAGCCGCCCGGAGACTGCAGACCGACCGGGCGAATCTGTACCGCCGGATGCGCCGCCTAGGGATCGAGCCTCCACTGAAAGCCGACCTATGATCTCTCTTCTGTTCGCCTTGGTGACCCTGCAGGACACGACGATCGTCATCCACGCCGACAGCTCGAGCGCGACGCTCGAAGCGCGCGCGCTCCCGCGCGTCGTGTCCGAGGAAGTCATCCGTTTCTACAACGCGCCGGGAACCACGCGGCTCGTCGGCCGCACGCGGCTGCCGCGCGGCAACGAATGGCGCGGCAATGTGGCCGTCCGCAGCGGCCCGGTGCTCGTCGCGGGCCGCGTACAGGGCTCGCTCGTCGTGATCAACGGCGATCTGCTCTTCGACTCGGGCGCCGAGGTGACGGGCGACGTCATCGTCGTCGGCGGGACGGTGAATGACACCACGAAGGCGCGCATCGGCGGCGAGGTTCGGCAGTACCGCGAGACCCTGCTCTATCGGCTGCGCCATGAAGGCGACGAGCTCGTATACGCGCCGAACCTGCGGCGGCGGCTCTTCAATCCCGGCGCGCACGTGTCGTGGGGCGATGCGGACTCGCGCTCCTCGCTCACGATCGCCACGGGCGG
>Ga0137409_10007359_pt1 | contig 11330 bp, 17 predicted proteins | sample CZODoug1_16funga_FD_122059 | JGI IMG/M metagenome (GOLD analysis project Ga0137409, IMG submission 122059) | Vadose zone soil fungal communities from Angelo Coast Range Reserve, California, USA - CZODoug1_16fungal (Hybrid Assembly) | ecosystem: Environmental > Terrestrial > Soil > Vadose zone... | reverse complement strand
CGGGGACTGCCGGTGGGTGGAGACCTAGAGTACGCCGATGCGGTGACGATCGCCCAGGCGCTGGCGGCACGGCGCGACATGTCGGAGACCGACTGATCCTCTAGGAGGCGCATGGCCGGGGCCGCAAGCTGGTCTTTCAACGAGAACGATTTCAAGCAAATCCAGACGCACCTGCAGGCGTTCCTCCGCGACTCGAACGCCCGCTGTGCGCTACTCGTTGATCGCAACGGCCAGCTCGTCGCCACGGTCGGGGAAACACCGCAGTTCGATCCCACCGCGTTCGCCTCACTCACCGCCGCCGACTTCAGCGCCAACGATCAGCTCGCGAAAATGATCGGCGAGGCGGAGTTCGCCTCGCTCGTGCATCAGGGCGAGCGCGAGTCGATGTACCTCGCGGACGTGGCGAAGCGCGTGATCCTCGTCGTGTTGTTCGATCAGCGCGCCACGCTTGGGCTCGTCAAGCTGAAGGCAAAGGGCGTCGTCGGAGAGCTCAACAAGATCTTCGAGGAGATGTTCAATCGGGTCGGCACGGGCCAGCCGGGGGCTCAGCAAAAAGGCCTGCTCGAAGGGGCGGAAGATGAAATTGACAAACTCTTCGGTTAACGGGACCCGCCCATGTCGATGATCAATTACGCGTCCCGCGAAATCAACTGCAAGCTCGTGTATTACGGACCGGGCCTGGGGGGAAAGACGACCAACCTGGAGCACATTTACGGGAAGGTCTCGCCCAACACCCGCGGCAAGATGATCTCGCTCGCGACGGAGACCGAGCGCACGCTGTTTTTCGACTTTCTTCCGGTCGATCTGGGCACGATCCGGGGTTTCAAGACGCGCTTCCACCTCTACACCGTCCCCGGCCAGGTGTACTACAACGCCAGCCGCAAGCTCATCCTCAAAGGCGTGGACGGCATCGTCTTCGTCGCCGACAGCCAGATCGAGCGCATGGAGGCCAACGTCGAATCGATGCAGAACCTGTACGACAACATGGCGGAATACGGATACGATCTGACCAGGATCCCGTTCGCGATTCAGTACAATAAGCGCGACCTTCCCAATGCCGCGCCGATCAAAGACCTCCAGGCGTCCCTCAATCCGGGTTGGCCGATCGACGAGGCGGCGCGGCAGAAACAGACGCCCGATCCGGCCCATCCAGGCGAGAGCCTGGTCGATAGGGTCGACGGCGAGTGGGTCGGCCATGCACCCTACCACGAGGCCGTGGCGGTCCGCGGCGATGGCGTATTCGATACTCTCAAAGCGGTGAGCAAGCTCGTCCTCAAGACGTTGAGCTGAAGCCCAGTTCGATGCGCTGGACGCTGCCGAACATCATCACACTGGCGCGGATCTGTCTCACGCCCGTCATCGCGCTGCTGCCCTTCATTCAAGGGTATTGGCCGAAAGTCATCGCCTTCGTCGTCTTCCTCATCGCCGCGTTTTCCGACTTGCTCGACGGGTATCTCGCGCGGCGCTATGGCACGACCAGTGAGCTCGGCATCCTGCTCGACCCGATCGCGGATAAACTGCTGCTGTTCGCCACGCTCATCCCCATTTTCTGGATCACCCGGCACCCGACAATTCTTGCCCGCGACAAAGTCGACTACGCGATCCCCTGGTGGGGCAGCCTGCCGGTCTGGGTGGCGCTGCTGCTGGTGGGCCGCGAGGTCCTCATCACGGTCTTCCGCTGGTTCGCCAAGCGCCGCGGCATCGTGATCCCCGCGATGGGAGCCGGAAAGCTGAAAGCCGTGGTCCAGAACATCTTCATCGGCGCGACGATCGCGTGGTTCGCCTGGAAGGACGCGATCGCGCAGATGCATCTGGCCGGCGACTTCCGGAACTTCTGGGATCAATTCCACGGCTGGTTCGTCGCCGTCACGTTGGCGGGGGCGATCGTCCTGACCGTGTACTCCCTCCTCGTCTACCTCTACCGCTACCGGGCCCTTCTCAAAGTCGGCAAGTGAAGCTCGAGGTCGTCACCATCGGCACCGAGCTGTTGCTGGGCCAGATCATCGACACGAACGCTGCCGACCTGGGCCGGGCCTTGGCCGCCGCCGGGGCGGAAGTCGTGCGGCGCAGCTCAGTGGCCGATCGCCCCGAGGCCATTCGGGCTGCGGTGGGCGAGGCACTCGAGCGGACGGGCTTCGTGATCACCACCGGCGGCCTCGGGCCGACGCGCGACGACATGACGAAGCACGAGGTCGCGGCGCTGCTCGGAAAAACGCTCGAACTGGACGCGGCGGTCCTGCGGTCGCTCGAGGAGCGATTCCGCCGCCTCGGCCGCCCGATGCCGGCGGCGAATCGCACGCAGGCGGAAGTACCGGCCGGCGCCACGGTGCTCCCGAATCCACGCGGCACCGCGCCGGGCTTGTGGGTCGAGGACGCCCGTGGACGCGTCGTGGTCATGCTCCCGGGCGTACCGTCGGAAATGCGCGGGCTGCTGGCCGAGGAAGTGCTGCCGCGACTCGCGGCCCGGACTTCGGGCGCCGTCGTGCGCTCGCGGACGGTCCGCACGACGGGGATCACGGAATCGGCGCTCGCCGAACGCGTTGGCGCCATCGAAGAAGAAATCGCGCCACTCACGCTCGCCTACCTGCCGTCGACGGATGGCGTGGAACTGCGTGTGACGGCGTGGGGACTGCGGGCAGAGGAAGCGGATCGTTTGCTCGAGGCGGCCGCAGCAAAATTGCGCCAGCGAGCGGGCGAGCATTGGTATGGTGGCGATGGCGCCGACCTGGCCGCTGTCGTGCTGGATGAGCTGCGGGCGCGCCAGGCTCGCCTGGTGGTGGCGGAATCGTGTACCGGCGGCGTGTTGAGCGCGCGGATCACGGCCGTTCCGGGAGCCTCCAAGGTCTTCATCGGCGGAGTCGTCGCGTACGACAACATCGTAAAGAGTGAGACGCTCGATGTGCCTCCGGAGCTGCTCGATCAGTATGGCGCCGTATCGGAACAAGTCGTGCGCGCGATGGCCGAAGGCGTTCAGCGGCAGTTTGCGGTGGATGCCGCGCTCGCGATCACCGGCGTCGCCGGTCCCACCGGCGGCACCGCAGACAAGCCCGTCGGGACCGTATGGTTCGCCGCACGCTACGGCACCGAAGCCCGAGCGCTGAAGCGCATCTTTCCGGGCGATCGCAATGAGATCCGTGCGCGCGCCGCCCAGGCGGCGCTCGATTTGCTCCGGCGCCTGCTCGCCGACAAACCATGAATCACATCAACGCACCCGACGGAACGCCGCTCGTCTATGACGCGTACGAGCCTGCTCGTCCTGCCGTCGCGGTGTTGTTTCTGCACGACTGGCAGCCGGAGCCTCCCCCTCCCGCGGCAGGGCTCACCGACCGATTTGCCGAAACCGCAACGCAGCTCAGGGACGCCGGTCTGGCGGCGTACTTTCTGGACCAGCGAGGGTCTGGACGTTCCGGTGGTCGGCGGGGGCATTTGTCGCGCTTCAGCCAGCTGCTCGGGGATTTACAGGCGCTCCGCCGCGCCGTGCGTCGCCGCCATGATGTGCCGCAGGTCCTCGTCGGTCACGGCTTCGGTGCGCTGGTCGTACTACGCTACCTCGAGACGCAGCCGGGCGAGCCTCCCGCCGCGGCGGTCATCGCAAGCCCCTGGCTCGCGTCGCGCGCGCGGCCGGCCGCGTGGAAACGCCTCGCCGCCAGACTCGCGGATCTTTGGCCAACATTGCCCACGGGACGCGGCGCCGGGTTCATGACGGCTGGGGCGCGCGCCGAGCTGTTATGGGCCCAGCGTGCCATCGTGGCCGACTATCACCGGATCGAGCGACCGCTGCTGTTCGTGCTGGGTGGCGCCGACGCCGTCGTCGATGTCGAGGCCGCACGGCGTTTCGCCGATGGACTCGCGCCCCACGCAACGATCCGGTGGTACCCTGAGCTTTCCCACGACTTGTTGACGGCCGCTGCGGTTCGCGACGACGTGGCTCGCTTTGTCTCGGGATACCGCCTGTAGGGCGCTACCGATACAACGAGCCCCCGGATATCTTGTTGTCGGACCGAAGGTTCCAAATCCATGAACAACAAACGCCACGCCCACTCGCCGCAGGTTCCGCCTACGCCGCCCCGCGCCCCATCGCTCGATCCCGAGACGGGCGAGCCGGTGCCTGGGCCCTCTACAACCACAAGTGGACCTGCGGCGTCTGCTGCGCCTGCTGCGTCTTCTCAAGGAGCTCCGTCAGACGCCGAGGTTTGGAAAGACCGCCATCTGCGTCTCGCTGCCGAATACGACAATTTCCGCAAGCGCACGACGAAGGAGCGCGCCGAGACGTGGGCGCGCGCGCAGGCGGAGATCGTGTCACGTCTCGCGGACGCGCTGGATGACTTGTCGCGCTTCGCCCACATCGACCCCGCGGAGATCGATTCCAAAACGCTGCATGAAGGTGTGGATCTCGTCGAGCGCAAAGTGTGGAAGGAGCTCGAGACCGCCGGCGTGACGCGCATCGATCAGGCGGGCGTGCCGTTCGATCCGAACGTCCACGAGGCCGTGACGACTCAGCCTGCGTCGAAACCGGAGCAGGATCACACCGTAGGCCAGGTGGTGCAACCGGGTTATAAGATGCGCGACACGTTGCTACGGCCGGCCCGCGTTGTGGTGCTGACCTGGCAGGGACAGTAATGGCAGCACAGCGCGACTACTATCAGGTGTTGGGAGTCGCCGAAACCGCCACCACGGACGAAATCAAGAAAGCCTTCCGGCGGTTGGCCAAACAGCATCATCCTGACCGCAATCCCAACAATCCGCAGGCCGCCGATCGCTTCAAGGAGATCAACGAAGCGCACGACGTGCTGAGCGACGCCGAGAAGCGCAAGAAATACGATCAGCTGCGCCGGTACGGTGCGTTCGCCGGCCCGGGCGGCTTTGGAAGTGGCGGCGGGCCGAGCGCACGGCGCGGCCGCGGTGCCCCACCGGAGGGCGGCGACTTCGACATCTCCGACCTCGGCGGCCTGGGTGACATCTTCTCATCGATCTTCGGGCGCCGCGGCGCAGGAGGTCGCGAAGCCGAACAGGAGGAAACCGAGACCGAGGTCACGATTCCGTTCCGGGTTGCCGTGTTGGGCGGAACGGTGCCGATCACGCTCGTGATGCCCGAGGTGTGCCCGACGTGCGGCGGCACGGGCGCGGCCAAGGGTGCGACGGTCAGCACGTGTCCCGAGTGCAAAGGCCGCGGGACGGTCTCGTTCGGTCAGGGCGGGTTCGCCGTGAATCGGCCCTGCCCGGTCTGCCGGGGCAAGGGCACCGTGCCGTCGCAGCGCTGTCCCACATGCCAGGGCGCAGGCGAGGTCCGCGTCGAAAAGCGCATCAACGTCGAGGTCCCGGCGGGCGTCGAGGAAGGCGCGCGGCTCCGTCTCAAGAATCAGGGGCCGAAGGGGCGGGGCGACCTCATCGTCCAGATCCACATCGCGCCCGATCGCTTTTTCCGGCGCGAGGGTCTCGATCTCATCGGTGTCGTGCCGATCAATCTCGCGCAGGCGCTGCTCGGCTCCCGCATCAAGGTCAAGACGCTCGATGACAAGCGAGTCGTACTCCGCATTCCGCCGGGCACGCAGCATGGGCAAAAGTTCCGGATTCCGAGCTACGGCATCGAGAAGAACGGACGGCGCGGGGACATGTATGTGGAAGCCCATGTGACGCTGCCGGAAAAGCTGAGCGCCGAGGAGCAGGAGGCGGTGAAGAGCTTCGCGGAGAAGGCGGGACTTAAGTACTGAGCGAGGCGCGCATCGCGAGGGCGCTGGCCGGGCATGCACCACGTAGCTCCTCGGATTGCTCCAACGCTGGATCCAGCTCGCTGCGCGGAATCGCGGCAAACCCGAACCGCGGAAAGAAGTGACTGGCGGTGGTCGTGAGCAGGTAGATGTTGCGAACCCCGCGCTTGCGTGCCAGCTCGAGCGCCGCCTTGGTCAGCCGTTCGCCCCACCCCTCGCCGCGGTGCTCGACCTCGACCGCCACCGACCGCAGCAATCCGGCCTGGCCGTACACCTCCACTGCCACGCACCCCAAGAGCCGTTCCGAGTCCCTTACGACGAGAGCCGTCTCGATGTGTGCGTCAATTCCGACTACCGGTAACGCGCTCGCCTTGAGCAGAGCCAGGATGTCTGGGATGTCGTCTGACGTCGCGGGATGAATGTTCATTGACACAGCAAATCTATCGTGTTTTGTTTGGCTTTCCTCGGCGTCTCGTCCTCTCAGGCGTCTCGGCGTCTATCCTTTTGGGGTGTAGGTCAACTGGCAGACCGCCCGGCTGTTAACCGGGAAGTTGGAGGTTCGAGTCCTCCCGCCCCAGTACGCATTCCCTCCACGAACTTCCCCCCGGCGCGCGGTCGGCACCGAGCTTCGCTGCCGTCTCCCGATTCGCGTATTGGCTGGATGCCGGGATTCGCATTCCCGGCACCAACCTGCGGTTTGGCCTCGATCCGATTCTCGGGCTCATCCCCGGCGCCGGCGATGCGGCTGGCGCCGTTCTCGCCGGGTGGATTCTCGTAGAAGCGATCCGACTGGGGGCCTCGCGCGCGACGGTGCTGCGCATCGCGGGGAATATTGCGCTCGACGCGGCGGTCGGCGCCGTTCCGCTCGTCGGAGATATCTTCGACTTCGCGTGGAAAGCCAATCTGCGGAACGTGGCCCTGTTGGAGCGGCACCTCAAAGCGCCGGAGCTGGCTGAGCGCGCGGACCGCTCGTTCGTCTTGCTCGTCGTCTGTGGCGTGCTTGCTCTGGCGGTCGGACTAGTCGTGGCGGGAATCCTGCTGACGCGCTGGGTCTTCCGCTAGCCTTTCAGGGCGGGCGCGCCGGCCAAGAACTTCTCGATCGCGTCGTTGCCGACGGTTGGCCTGATGTGCTCGAGCACGATCCGGCCGAGTCGCGGCACGTCTTCCTTGCGAAACCCGGCGGCGGAGAGGCCCGCCGCCAAAGCGGCGGGGCCGGCCACGCCGATCATTTCGCCGGTACGCGCGCCGCTCATCAACGCGCGTCCCATGTAGCTCTCATGGTTGGGAACCGCGACGCGGACCTTCTCAAACGTCGCCTTATCCACCGCCATCCGCATCGCCATCAGAATGGCGCCGATCCCCTTCTCGGCCTGGCCGGGCTCTACTTCCAAATTAGCGACGATTTGTTCGACGAGATCCATGCGGCCTAGAATAAATGCAAAAGCGCGGACATGCAAAGCTAGACGCACCGACGCACAGCGGGATTCGGTAAAACGTCAACGGGACAACCCGTGAGAGGGTTATCCCGCTGACCAATGACTGCAACCCGCGGTGCGTCTGTTGCCTAGTCTTTGCAGGTCCGCGTTTTATTGTCCTACGGTGAAGTCAATTCTTTTGAGTACGGCGCCGGCCTCATCTCGAATCTCTACATGCCATGCTCCCTTGGCGTCGGCCGGGATTGTCTTGCGGCTCCACGTCCTCCACGGCGATCCGCCGATCGTCAGCGGGACGTCGCCCACCTGGTCGCCGCCGTGGAACCAGACGTTATGCAGCGTCTGCCCACTGCCTCCGGTCACGCGCATCCACAGCACGACCGTGCCGACGCTGTCCGCAAAGGCGGAGCCAGTGTCTTGCGGCGTGCGATCGACGACCGACCGTGCCAGAACGGCTTCGACATTCACCGTGCTCGCGGCGGCCGGCGGCGGCGCCGGCGGCTTAGCGGTCGAATCCTGGGCCGCGAGAGAACTCACGAGGCCCAGCACCAGCACCGGCGTGAGTAGCGCTTTCATGTAGACACTCCCTGGTTGAGTTGCACGCGTTCCGCGGCTCGCCGGCTGCGCCGTTCCAGCGACGCGCCCAGCACCGCCGCGATGAGACAGCCTAACAACGTCCCCGCCATCTGAAAGCCCAGTTGATACTCGAGTTGTATCCAGTGACACTTGGGGGCGAAGAGTGGCCCCACCAGCCGGCCGCACTTGTCCTGCGTGAAGGCGAAGCCCCAACTCGCCGCGAGGCCAAAGATCAACGGCAACAGCGCGATGAAAAAGTGACGGAGCTGGAGCTTCATCGGCCACGCTCGATGTGCCAGCGATCCATGATGCGACCCCCTTCGATCACCACGTACTCATCGAAATGCGCTTCGGTGAGGCAGGAGTGATTGGGTATGATCTCGACGTGCTGCCCCACCTTGAACTTCCCTTCGATCGCGGCGGGTGCGGCGGCGCGGATCACACCGTGTTCCTGTGAGACAGACGCAACGGTCAACTCCGGATGATCCTTGACGGCGCCGAACGCCGTCTCGAGCCCCAGGTGGGTCGGTCCCAGGTCCTTCGACAGCGACAACGCGCCGGCGTCGATGACGAAGTGGGAGGCACCCGGCTGGTGCGAGACCACGGTCGCCAATACTGAGACCGCGACATCGCGCCATTCACAACATCCGATCAGCACCATGGTCCGGTCATAGAAGATGTAGTTCCCGGGCCGAGCTTCTGTGACGCCCGTCAAGTCTTTTACGGCCGCCATCGCGGGGGTCGAGCCAACACTGACTGCGCGGATTGGTAACCCGTCCTTCCGCAGCAGTTCCGCAAACCAGGCCATCACCTGGCGCTCCTGTTCGGCGATCTGCGCGGCCTCATCCCTGTTTTGGGTGCGATACGCGTGACCCGAATGACTGAGAACCCCGTCAAACGTGAGGCCCCGCTCCGCCCCCAATTCCCGCGCGACATCGAGCGCGTAGCGGGACGACGGGTCGACCCCCGCCCGGTGATAGCCGCAATCCACCTTGAGCCAGACATGCAGGCCGCTGCCGGCCAACGCCTTCGCCGTGTCGAGATCGTCGAGAATCACGCGGAGCGTTACCCCTTCCCGCGCGATGCGCTGCACGTGCGAAATGTGTGACGGATCGAGCGGGAATGCCCACGTCACGTCCGTGAAGCCGCCGCGCGCAAAGCTCTGCGCCTCGAACAGGGTGGATACAGTGATGCCCTGTGCGCCGTGGTCGAGCTGGCGACGTCCCAGCTCGAGGCACTTGTGTGTCTTGATGTGCGGCCGCAGGGAGACGCCGAGCTTCTTCGCCCGGGCGGCCATACTCTTGAGGTTCTGCTCCATCACATCGCGATCGAGCAGCAGCGCCGGTGTTTCAACGTCGATCATGGCTATCGCGCGAACGCCCTATCCATCGATGCGGCGGCCCGTGACCTCCACCCGTTTCATACGCTCGATCCGTCCCGACCCGCCGACGAACGCCGAAGCCGCCCAGCTCGTCAGGCCGACGACGACGGCGCCGAGCGTCGCCGACCACAATCCGGCGATGTGAAAGCCCGGAACGAGCCAGGCGACGACTCCAAGCGAGATGCCGTTCACGATCAGGATGAAGAGCCCGAGGGTCAGCACCGTCAGCGGCAGCGTGAGGATCAGGAGAATCGGCCGGATGACGGCGTTCACGACGCCGAGCAGCAAGGCGGACACGATCAGGGCACCGGTTCCTGTGATCACGATGCCGGGGAGCAGTTGATCGGCGACCCACAGTCCCAGGGCGGTGATCAGCAGCCTGACAAGGAATCCTCTCATGGAGCGGAAGATAACCGCTGGGCGCGGCCCGCGACGAACCGGGCGGTCATTCCGGGACGCGCCTGCACGCCGAGCTTGGAGTCGAGCAGAATCGATCCGCTCAGCGAGTCGCGCCCCGCCCAGGCGAGGGACAGACCCGCAAAGGGCCCGACGTCGGCGGGCCAGCCGCTGACGATCGCCTGCTCCGGCTGGCCAAACCAGGTGACGGTGAGTGTATCGGCGCGCGGCGCGCGAAACACGATCCGGCCGCGGAACAGGCATTCGCGACCGACGACCACGGTGGCGGTGTCGAGCGTGATGTCGCCCAGCCGGAAGCGATCGCTCATGCCGGGTGCAGCGGGGAACGTCAGCGTGTCGCCGCGCGCGACCACCCAGTGGCCGGCGTAGGGCAGGGAGTAGCGGCGCAGACGGTCGAACTGATGACCGGAGCAGGGGTTGGGAGGTCCACACGCGGCGACCACGAACAGCACGCCGCACATCACGGCGCGCATCAGAACTCCGAGGTATCCCTCGCGACCGTGTCGCTGGTCCGGATGCGCGCGCTCATCGAATCGGCGGCGTTCATCGCTCGTCCCACCGCCCGCGCGTTGGGAATCTTCGAGTTCGCGAGGATGCTGTCCTTCTGGCGCTCGGTGAGCGTGTCGCGGTTCACGGTTTGGCCTGATTTGTCCGAGCCGCATGCCAACACGGCACAGAGGGGAGCCACGAGGAGGATTGATTTCATGACTCGCAACGTTAACAATCTGCCCTACAGTTGCAACTCAACTTGCTCACGCAGGAGAGACCATGCGCCGTTTGGAGATCGTCCCTGTGCTTTTCCTTTGCATCTCTTGCAGTAGTCCATCCCTCACCGATCGGCTGGCCACAGGCACGTGGGTCGATCTCACGTATCCCTTTGATTCGACCACGATTTACTGGCCCACCGCGCAGCCGTTTCGCTTGACGGTCGTCTCCGCGCAGCGCATGCCGGGCGGCTGGTACTATGCAGCCAACACCTTCGCGGCCGCCGAGCACGGCGGCACCCATCTTGACGCGCCGGTGCATTTTGGCCAGGGCAAGCACACGACCGATCAGATCCCCCTGTCCCAGCTGATGGGAGCCGCGGTCGTCATCGACGTGAGCCATCAGGCGGACTCCACGGCGGATTACCGCGTGCTTCCCTCAGATATCAGGAACTGGGAGAGCGCGCACGGGGCGATCCCTGAGGGGTCGATCGTCATGATCCGGACCGGCTGGGGCAGCCGTTGGCCCGATCGCCAGCGGGTGCTGGGCACCACGAAAACAGGCGCGGCCGCCGTTCCCGAGCTGCACTTCCCGGGTCTGAGCCTCGATGCCGCGCGCGAGCTGGCGCGGCGCCGGGTGGGCGCGGTCGGGATCGATACGCCGAGCATCGATTACGGCCAATCAAAGAATTACGGCGTGCATCGCCGCCTGTTCGCGGCGAACATCCCGGCGTTCGAGAACGTGGCCCACGTCGACCAGCTGCCGATCACCGGCGCGTACGTCATCGCGCTGCCGATGAAGATCACAGGGGGCAGCGGCGGGCCGCTGCGGATCGTGGCTCTGCTGCCCTAGGACGTCGGCAGTCCCTTCCGGAGGACGTCCTCCATCACGTCCGCAAACCGGTCGACCTCCGCCAGCGTCGTGTAGACGTTCGGCGTGATCCGCAGGCAGTTGAACTCTGGGTGCGCGATCGGCGTGACGATGATGCGGTGCCGGTCGAACATGAAGCCCGCGAGCTTGCCGACGTCGAGCTGGCCGGGCGTAAACGAGGCGAGACCGCACGACTGCGCCGGGTCGTACGGGGTGAGCAGCTTCACGCCGGGCACCCGT
>Ga0137409_10007358_pt1 | contig 11330 bp, 10 predicted proteins | sample CZODoug1_16funga_FD_122059 | JGI IMG/M metagenome (GOLD analysis project Ga0137409, IMG submission 122059) | Vadose zone soil fungal communities from Angelo Coast Range Reserve, California, USA - CZODoug1_16fungal (Hybrid Assembly) | ecosystem: Environmental > Terrestrial > Soil > Vadose zone... | reverse complement strand
TTGCAAAGCCCCAACCGAAGCACAGCAGCACGGTGAGATAGCGCCCGTATTGGATTAGTTTCGTCCGGCCGCCCTCTTCCCGCGCGAGCTTGCTCAATGTCGGGACGACGGCCGTCAGCAATTGGATGATAATGGTCGCGCTGATGTAGGGCATGATTCCAATCGCGCCGACCGCGCAATGTTCGAGTGCGCCGCCCGTGAACATGCTGTACATGCCCAGCACGGAGTTGCCGGTGCCGGCGTGCGATTCAAAAAATCGGGCCAGTTCACCTCCATTCAAACCCGGAACGCGAACGACCGCCGCTAAACGGCAAACGGCAAGAACCAGCAGAGTGAAAAGGATCCGCGACTTCAGTTCCGGGATCCTGAAGCAGTTCCGGAAAGTTTCGGCAATGGCAGCAAGCATCTAATTGAGCGTTAAAACGTTAAAACGGGATTTACCGATTCGCTGCCTTGAATAGAAAAAGTCGGCATGGGACTAGGGCTTTGCAGCCGGGGCTGCTTTGCGCGGTTCGGCTTTCTTAGGAGCGATGACTTCGCAGGAACCGCCCTTGGCCTCGATCTTCGAACGCGCTGAAGCGCTGACCATGCTCGCGGTCGAGGAACAATGACGCCCGGTGAACCGTAGCCGCACGGCCCCGCGCCTCTGTCCGAGCAACGGATGTGATGGCAAGCTGTCGTGGGAAGCGTAACTTCGCACCTTACTCGTCGATCCAATCGCTACCGAGTGGCAAGCGCGACTTTTCTCGTAAAACGTTTTCAAGTCGCAGGATCCTGTGGTCCACCAAATTGTAAACGTTTACATTTCCTATTCTGGTAATGGTCTATAAGCGATGCCGTGGTGCGAGTGCTACCACTGGCGCTCTGAAGCGTTCCGCGACACGCCGTGTCTGGAATGCGACCGCGAGAGAAAGGAAGCGCGACGAACCGATCGCATGTTCTTCGGGAGCATTGCTCTTCGCGGGCATCACGACGATCGTCGGCTTCTACATCATCGGGACTGCGCGGTTGCGCCGGGTGAGCTGCCAGCGAAAGAGTTGCCGGGCAGCGTGTCAGGGTGGGGGGATACACTTTCGCCTGGAGGGCGAAGCGATGCCGACGCAGGAAGAGCTGCGCAGGGCGATGGCCGCGCGGGCGGAGCGGAAGGAGTTGGAGGAAGCGCGGGTGGCCCACGACACGAAGGTGCGGGGGACGTGGATTGAGTCCTACAGGGAGGAGAAGAAGACGCTGCGGCGGAAGGAATCGCTCCGGCGGGCCGCTGACAAGGCGAAGCGGGAGCGCGAGAACGAAGCAGCGCGCCAACTCGATCGGTCGAGAGCGGCGCAGGCGGAGCGGATGCGAGCCGACCGGGAGAACGCCGAGCGACGGACGATCGCGAACGAGGTGGCGCAGCGGGTGCCGCATGTGACGGCAGAGGAGGTGCTGCGGGAGATGGCAAGGTTGCGAGCCAAGGGGCGTACGGCCAGCAATTGGACGGCCTACATGACCTGGTGGATGAGGAACCGGGCGTAGTAGGTGACACGGAAAGTGACACGGGGCCGGGAACGCACGCCACTGAAAATACGCGAAAGCCCTGAATCCCTCGTTTACGAGCGATTCAGGGCGTTCTATTGGTCGGGGAGACAGGATTTGAACCTGCGACCCCCTGGTCCCGAACCAGGTGCTCTACCAGGCTGAGCCACTCCCCGACACGAATGGACGGGGGGAAGTAACGTAAAGCCGAGGAGGGGTCAAGCGAACTCCCCTGCCGCTTGCCGGGCGGAGGCCCGGGCGGGCATCCTGCGCGGCCATGGCCCTGCTCGCGATGTCCCGGCACCTCTCGTTCCACGCCCGCGGGGACGCGGCGTTCGTCTGGCACGGGCTCACCGGGGACGTCGCGGAGATGAGCCGGGACGTGCTGGCGCTCCTGCTCGCGTTCGACCCGCGGGCGGACGAAGCGGAGGTGAAAGAGGCTCCTCCCGCGGGGCTGACCAGCGAGCAGGTCGAGGAGTTCGTGCCCATCCTGCGCTCGCGGCGCTTCCTCGTGGCGGGCGCGCCCGGCGGGCAGTCGGTGGACGAGTACTCGCCGCTGCTCGCGGGATATCCGCGAATTCCGCGCAACGCGGTCTTCCACTGGCGCGGGACCCAAGTCACGGTCTACGGGCGCGGCACCCCGATGGAGCTGGACGCGCGCACCGCCGCGCTGTTCCTGCGCTGCGACGGCGAGCGCACGCTGGGACAGGTGCTGGGCGATGCGGGGCCGGCCGCGCTGCCGCCGCTTTTGCGACTGGCGCGCGCAGACGTGGCGGCGCTGAAGATCCTCGCCAAGGCGGTCTCCCAGGGAGGCGTCGCACTGAACCTCGCGGCGGAGTCGACGATGCCGTATCCGGAGTTGGCGGATGCTCGCGCCTACGCCGCCGGCGACCCAGCACGGGCTGGCGGCTCGGATCGCGAGGTCGCTGGCCTGGAAGAGCACGAGAACACGCTGGCGCACCTGTTCCGCGCTCCGCATCCCGCGCTCAAGGGCCGCACCTTCGCGGCGGCGCTCGCCGAGGGGCTCGTGCGGCGCGGCGCGCTCCAGCACGTGAAAGACAGGCCGGCGCGCGTGCTCGTCGACGGCGGCGATCCCAGCGAGCTCGCCGCCGCGCTGTGCGATGCGCTCTCGCGCTCGGTGCCGGTCGCGCGCGGGGATGCGCCGCTGCCCGCACCGGAGGAGTCGCTCGATCTGGTCGTTTCGAACGAGACCGCCGGCGGCCTGGACACCGCTGCCGAGGGAGACCGCATCGTCAACCGCGGCGCGTTGCAGCTGGTGCGGGACGCGGCCGCGGCGCTCGCCCCGGGTGGGACGCTGATGGTGTCCGAGCTCGGCGACCCCAAGGCCGATCCCGTCCGCTCCGATCGCGGCGACTGGTCGATCCGCTTCGGGGATCTGCAGTCCGAGGCCACGCGGCTGGGCCTGCGCGCGCAGGTGCTGTCCCTGAGCGAGCTGCTGTGGCTCGACGGCGCACCGCAGGCCCTGACCACCACCCGGGCCTCGTTCGGCGCGCTTCGCGCCCTCTTCGCTGCGAACGGCCTGCAGCTGACCCGGCGCGCCTGGCTGCGCAGCGAGATCGAGGAACTGTGCGCCGGCAAGCTCGACCTTTCCGAGGTGCACGGCCTGCAATGGGCGCCTCTCGGCGAGCGCACCCTGGGCCTCTCCCCGCGGCAATTCTGGGTCCTGCTCGCGCACAAGCCAGAGCGCGTCCTGCACTGACGCAACTCGGGCACCTCTACCGCCGGCGCCCGTTCTCCGCCGCCGTGCGCAGCGCCGCGATCGCCTCGCCGTAGCTTGGGTTCCCGAAAACGGCGGTGCCCGCGACGAGCACCGTGGCGCCCGCCGAGGCGACGCGCGGCGCGGTGTCCGGAGTGATGCCGCCGTCCACCTCGATGCGGGTGGGAAGCCCGCGGCTCTGGACCGACTCGGCGATGCGCTCGATCTTCGGCAGGCAGGCCTCGATGAAGCTCTGCCCGCCGAAGCCGGGATTGACGGTCATGACCAGCACCAGGTCGGCCAGCTCGAGCACGTAGTCGAGCACGTCCGGCGGAGTGTGCGGGTTCAGGCTGACCCCGGCGGTAGCCCCGGTCGAGCGGATGTGCTGCAGGGTCCGGTTTAGGTGCGGCGACGCCTCTTCGTGCACGGTGATGTTCGCCGCCCCGGCGCGGGCGAAGGCGTCCACGTACTTCTCCGGCTCGACGATCATCAGGTGACAGTCGAGTGGCCGGGTGGCGGCGCGCTTCATCGCGGCGACCACCGGCGGTCCCCAGGTGAGGTTGGGCACGAACCGCCCGTCCATCACGTCGACGTGGATGAGGTCGGCCCCGGCCGCCTCGACGGCGCGGATCTCGTCGCCGATGCGCGACAGGTCGCAGGAGAGGAGCGAAGGGGCAATCTGGATGGGGCTCATGCGGGCTCCTTCCGCAATCTTACCGCGAAGAAGCCGTCGGTCCCGGTGCGGTGGGGGAAGATGCGGAGGCGTCCCTGCGGGTCGAGGCAATCTGCGTCCGCCGCAGGCAGCGCCCAGCCGGGCGGCGGGCGCTCCGGATGGAACTCGGGATGCGCCGAGAGGAAGCGGTCCACCTGCTCGTCGCATTCCTCGGGCGTGAGCGTGCACACGGCGTAGACCAGGAGCCCGCCGGGCTTCACCGCCTGTGAAACCTGGGCGAGGAGCCTCGCCTGCAGCGCCGCGAGCCGGTCCACGTCGTCGGGCGTGCGGCGCAGCTTCACCTCGGGATGGCGGCGCAAGGTGCCGAGGCCCGAGCAGGGCGCATCGACGAGCGCCACGTCGAAGGGCCCTTCGTCCGGTAGCGGGAACGTCGCGTCGGCGGCGAGCGCGCGGACCTCGCCGAGGCCCAGGCGGCGGGCGGTCTCCTCGATGGTGCGCGCTTTCCGGGCCTGGAGATCCACGGCGAGTACGCTCCCCGCTCCGAGCTCCGCCAGGTGGCACGCCTTCCCGCCTGGTGCGGCGCAGGCGTCGAGCACGCTCGCGCCCTGCGGCGGCGCCGTATACAGCGAGACGAGTTGCGCCGCCTCGTCCTGCGCCTGGAACAAGCCCTGCTCGTGCCCTTCGATGTCGAGCGTCGGCGGAGCGCCCGGCGACAGCACCAGCGCGTCCGGCGAGTACCGGCCCGGCGTGGATTCGATCCCGCTCTTGCGCAGCGCCTCCTGCACCTGTTCGCGCGTGGCGCGGCGGCGGGCGACGCGGACGACGGCAGCGGCCTGCTGCTGGTTGGCGCCGGCCAGCCTCTCCGTCTCGTCCAGTCCGAGCCATTTCGCCCAGCGCTCGACCAGCCAGCGCGGATGCGCGGTCGTCGCGGCAACATGCCCGACGGGGTCCGCGTCGCGCGAGGGAGGCGGCGGCGCGGCGCGCGTCTCCGACAGGCGCCGCAGCACCGCGTTCGCGTAGCCGGCGGCGCGCGGCAGCCCCAGCGCGCGGACCAGCTCCACCCCCTGATCGACCGCGGCGCGCGACGGCACGCGTGGATGGTGCAGCAGCTCGAAGGCCGAGACGCGCAGCGCCGCCCGGAGGGGCGCATCCAGCTCGGCGGGAGGCCGCGCGCTGTGCGCGCCCAGGGCGCGGTCCAGCTCGAGCTGCCAGCGCAGCGCGCCGTAGGTCAGCTCGGTGCAGAGCGCCGCCTCGCGCGGCTCCAGCGCGCCCGCCGAGCGCAGCGCCCCGTCCAGGGCCAGGTTGGCGAACGCGCCGCCCTGCTCGACGCGCAGGAGCACCTCCGCCGCCAGCCTTCGCGCAGGGGAAACCGCCACGCGCGCTTCTACAGCCTCGCGTCCGTTTGCGTCCACCGGCGTCCACGGCTAGAGTCCCGGCCATGAAGACCCTGCGCCGGAGCCGGCTTTGGGTGCCGCACGGCCGCCGTCGAGCTGCCCGGTGATCTGCTGACGCCATTCGGCGTCTTCTGTCTCCTCGACCAGCAGCAACCTCCCGGCGGAGACGCCTTCCTCTTCGAAGGCGCGCTCGGCCGGTACAGCTACGTGGGCGTGGGCGGCGGCCGAGACGGCCGGCGCGGGGCCGAGCCGGCGCCGCGGCTCACCATCCGGGGCGGACGGCCCGAAACGATCTCCGGGTTCCCGCAACTCCCCGGTCAGCCCTTGGAAGCGCTGCGCGAGGCTCTCGCGTCGATTGCGTGCGACCGCACCGACGCGCTCCCGCCGTTCTGCGGCGGGTTCGCGGGCTACCTGGGCTGGGCGGCGGCGACGTGGAGCGAGCGCATCCCCCAGCGCCTCGGCCCGGACCCGCTTTTTCCCGAGGCGGACCTCTTGTACGTCTCCGAGTTGGTGGCGTTCGACCACCGCCAGGGACGCGCCTGGGCCATCGCCAGCGGGGCTGGGACGGGAGTCGCTTCGCCGGAAGCACGCGCCCAGGCGCTGGCCGACCGTGTCCTGGCGGTGTTCGGAGATCGCCGCGCCGGGGTCCGGTGGCCGGAGGCGCTGCGACGGCCGGCGGCGCAGTCTCTGGGGACACGCCTCGTCGGAGGCGCTCCACGTGGAGCATCGGTTCACGGAAATGGGGTGCGCAACCCGCGGCGCCCACCCCTGAAGCGCCTGCCGGAGCCGCGACCCGTCGGCGGCGGCGAGGGGCCGTACAAGGCGGCCGTGCGCCGCGCGCTGGAGTACATCCGCGCAGGCGACGTGTTCCAGGCCGTGCTCTCGCAGCGGTTCGAGCTGCCGGACTGCGACGGCTTCTCGCTCTACCGCACCCTGCGCGCCGCCTCCCCGGCCCCCTATCACTTCTACCTCCGGCTCGGTGGGCGCGAGCTGTTCGGCGCCTCTCCGGAATTGCTCGTCCAGGTGGACCGCGGCGAGATGACGCTCCGGCCCATCGCCGGCACCCGTCCGCGCGGCGCCACGGTCGCGGAGGACGAGCGGCTCGAGCGCGAGCTGCGCGCCGACCCCAAGGAGCGCGCCGAGCACACCATGCTGGTCGACCTCGGCCGCAACGACGTCGGCCGGGTCTCGCGCATCGGCTCTGTGCGGGTGGCGCGCCTGATGGAGACGGAGCGGTTCAGCCATGTCATGCACCTGACCAGCGAGGTGACGGGACAGCTCCGCCCTGGGCTCGGCGCGGTCGACGCCTTCGCCGCATCGTTCCCGGCCGGGACGCTCTCGGGCGCGCCGAAGATTCGCGCCCTGGAAATCATCGACGAGCTGGAAACGGTGCAGCGCGGCCCCTACGGCGGGGCGGTCGGCTGGTTCTCGGCTGCGGGAGACGTGCAGCTGGCGATCGCCATCCGGACCCTGTTCCGCGCCGGCGGCCGGCTCTTCGCGCAGGCCGGCGCCGGCATCGTGGCGGACTCGAGCCCCGAGAACGAGTGGCGCGAGGTGCTGGCCAAGGTCCGCGCTTCGGTCGGAGCGGCCTACGGCGCGGTGGCGGGTCGCACGGTCGAGCCGCACGCGCTGGCGGCGGGAGCGGCGCGATGAGCCCCCTCCGCAGGAAGTCGCACCGCGGCGGCGGGCGTGTCGTCCGCAGAAACGGCGCTCCGCGCGTGCTGGTCATCGATAACTACGACTCGTTCACCTACAACCTGGTACAGCGGATCGGCGAGCTGGGCGCGGAGGTCGAGGTGCTGCGCAACGACGCCGTCGGCGCGGCCGAGCTGATCGATCGGCACCCCGAACGCCTCGTGCTCTCGCCGGGCCCCTGCACGCCCGACGAGGCCGGCATCTCGCTCGAGCTGATCCGGAAGCTCTGCGGGCTGGACGGAGGGCCGCCGCGCCGCGTGCCGATCCTCGGCGTGTGCCTCGGCCACCAGTCCATCGGGCAGGCCTTCGGCGGCCGCGTGGTGCGCGCGCGCGAGCCGGTGCACGGCAAGGCCGAGGAGATCGTGCACGACCGCAGCACGCTCTTCCGCGGCATGCCACGCCCGCTGCTCGCCGGGCGCTATCACTCGCTGGTGGTCGCCGAGCGCGGGCTGCCGCGAGATCTGGAGGTCAGCGCCCGCACCCGCGACGGCATCGTGATGGCCCTGCGGCACCGGACCTTGCCGGTCTTCGGAGTGCAGTTCCACCCCGAGTCCATCCTCACTCCGGACGGGCAGACGCTCCTGCGCAACTTTCTCGAGGTGAGGGCCTGATGCTGCGCGAAGCCATCCAGATCGCCATCGAGGGGCGGCATCTCTCGCGCCTCCAGGCCGCCGCCGCAGTCGACGCGATGCTCGACGGCAGCGCGCCGGCTTCGCTGATCGCGGCGCTGCTCGTCGCGCTCCGGGTGAAGGGGGAGACCCCGGACGAGATCGCGGGCGCGGCGCAGGCGCTCCGGGCGCGTGCCGCGCGCGTGGAGGTGCCGCTGGACCGGCTGGTCGACACCTGCGGCACGGGAGGCGACGGGGCGCACACCTTCAACATCTCCACGGCATCTGCGTTCGTTGCGGCCGCGGCCGGCGCCCGCGTCGCCAAGCACGGGAACCGCGCCGCCTCGTCCAAGTGCGGCAGCGCCGACGTGCTCGTGGCCCTCGGGGCGGAGGTCGAGCTTCTGCCCGAAGGAGTTGCCGCGTGCATCCAGGAGTGCGGCATCGGCTTCCTCTTCGCGCCGCGCCACCACGCGGCGATGCGCCACGTCGCGCCCGTCCGGAAGGAGCTGGGCATCCGCACCCTGTTCAACCTGCTCGGGCCGCTGGCGAACCCGGCCGGCGCGCGGCGGCAGCTGCTGGGAGTGCCCGCCCCTCACCTGGTGCCCGTGCTGGCCCAGACCCTGCTCGAGCTTGGCGTGGAGCGCGCCTTCGTGGTGCACGGCCACGGCGGGCTCGACGAGATATCGCCCGCCGGCCCCACGCGCGTGGCCGAGGTCCGGGGCGGGCGCGTGCGCGAGTTCGAGGTGACCCCCGAAGAGCTGGGCGTTGCGCGCGGAGCGGTCGAGGACCTTCGCGGCGGCGACGCGGATCGCAATGCCGTGCTGTTGCGCGAGGTCCTGCGCGGCGAGAAGGGCGTGCGCCGCAGCGCGGTCGTGCTCAACGCGGGTGCGGCGATCGCGGCAGCGGAAGTGTGCGAGCTGATGCGCGACGGCGTGCGCCTCGCCGAGCAGGTCATCGATTCCGGCGCCGCGCTCGAGCGCCTCGAGCTGTTCGTGCGCGCTTCGCGCGCCCACAAGCCGCCGCCGGTGAGCGGGCCATGAGCGCGACGCACCTCGACCGGCTGATCGCCTCCGCGCTGGAGCAGATGGCCGGCCGCGCCGCGCGCGTCGGGTTGAAGGAGCTTCGCGCGCGCGCTTCGGCGGCGCCGGCGCCGCGCGGATTCGCCGCCGCGCTAAAGGCCGCCAAAGAGCGCGGCCGGGCGCTCATCGCCGAGGTGAAACGGGCCTCGCCGAGCCGCGGCGCGATTGCGCCGGACTTGGAGCCGGGCAAGCTCGCGGCGGCGTACGAGCGGGGCGGCGCCGCCTGCGTTTCGGTGCTCACGGATCGGGCGAATTTCGGCGGATCGCTCGACGACCTGGCCGCTGCCCGCCGCGCCTGCGCGCTGCCATTGCTTCGCAAGGACTTCCTCGTCACCCCCTACCAGATCTACGAAGCGCGCGCGCACGGGGCCGACGCGGTGCTGCTCATCGCCGCCGCCCTGACGCCGCCCCTGCTCTCGGAGCTGCGCGCCCTCGCGCGGGAGCTCGGCCTCGCGGTGCTCCTCGAGGTCCACGCGGAGGAGGAGCTCTCGGCGGCGCGGGCGGCGGAGCCGGATCTGCTCGGGATCAACGCGCGAAACCTGAAGACGTTGGTGGTCAGGCCGGAGACGTTCCGCGAGCTGGCTCCGCACGCGCTCGGCATCGCCCCGCTGGTCGCCGAGAGCGGCGTGCGCACCGCGGCCGATGCCCGCCGGTACGCCGAGCTGGGGGCCGACGCTCTCTTGGTCGGCGAGGCGCTGTCCGCTGCCACGGACCCCGAGGCCACGACGCGCGCTCTGGTGCAAGGGTGAGTGGAGTGCGCATCAAGCTCTGCGGCGTGCGCACCGCGCGCGATGCCGGGCTGTGCGCGCAGGCCGGGGCGGACGAGGTCGGCGTCGTCTTCGCGCCCCGTAGCCGCCGCTGCGTGACGGTTACGGCCGCGCGCGAAATCCGGGCCGCGCTGGCGCCCGAAATGCGGCTGGTCGGCGTCTTCCAGGACGTGAATCTGGCGGAGGCGCTGCGCGTCGCTAGCGAAGTGGGGCTCTCGGCAATCCAGCTCCACGGGAGGCTTCCCGCGCCGGCGGGGACGCTGCCCCTCTACGCCGCGCTCCAGGTTGACGGTGAGCCGGCGCTCGAGCGACTCGCTGCGCTGCGAGGTTTCCGGCGCGTCCTCTTGGACGGTCCCGCCGGTGGAGGCGGCGGCGTGTCGTTCGCCTGGTCCCTGGCACGCAAGGCGCGGGAGCGCTTCGCCGCGGAAGTATTCATCAGCGGTGGGCTCGTGCCGGAGAACGTGGCCCAGGCCATCCTTGCCGCGCGGCCCGATGGGGTGGACGTTGCTTCCGGGATCGAGGGACCCGACGGGTTCAAGGACCCCGACCGCGTGCGCGACTTCGTCGCCGCGGCGCGCGCGGCCGCAAGGGAGATCGAATGAAGCGCGTGCTGCCGCTCTTCACCTCCGAGCCTGGCGAGCTCCCCGATGCCCGCGGCCGCTTCGGCGCCTACGGCGGGCGGTTCGTGCCGGAGACGCTCATCCCGGCGCTGGACGAGCTCGAGTCCGCCTGGCGGGCGGCGCGCGCCGACCCGGCCTACCGCGAGGAGCTCTCGGCGTTGCTCCAAGACTACGCGGGGAGGCCCACTCCGCTGTCCGATGCGCCCCGTCTCGCGCGGGCGCTGGGCGTCCGCGCGCGCCTCTTGCTCAAGCGGGAGGACCTGCTCCACACCGGCGCGCACAAGCTGAACAACACGCTGGGCCAGGCACTGCTCGCGCGCCGGATGGGCAAGAAGCGCGTGATCGCGGAGACCGGCGCGGGCCAGCACGGGGTGGCGACCGCGACCGTCTGCGCGCTGCTCGGCCTCGAATGCGTCGTCTACATGGGCTCCGAGGACGTCGAGCGGCAGGCGCCCAACGTCTCGCGCATGGGGCTGCTCGGCGCCGAGGTGCGGCCGGTCGAGGCCGGATCCCGCACGCTGAAGGACGCGATGAACGAGGCGATTCGCGACTGGGTCACCAACGTGCGCACCACCTATTACTGCATCGGCAGCGCCGCGGGCCCGCACCCGTATCCGCTGCTCGTCCGCGAGCTGCAGTCGATCATCGGCGAGGAGATCGCCGTCCAGTGCAAGGACAGGCTCGGCCGCGCGCCCGACGCGCTGGTCGCCTGCGTCGGGGGCGGGTCGAACGCGATCGGCGCCTTCCACCGGTTCGTCCCCGATCGCGGAGTGCGGCTCTTCGGGGTGGAGGCCGCCGGCCTCGGGCTCGACTCGGGCAAGCACGGAGCATCGCTGTTGCGGGGACGGCCCGGTGTGCTGCACGGCTCGCGCTCGTACCTCTTGCAGACCGAGGACGGCCAGGTGGCCGAGGCGCACTCGATCAGCGCCGGCCTGGACTACCCGGGTGTCGGCCCCGAGCTGTCGCACCTGCGGGACGCCGGCCGGTTGGAGGTGCTCGCCGCCACCGACGCAGAGGCGCTGGAGGGGTTCCGGGCGCTTGCCCGCAGCGAGGGCATCCTCTGCGCGCTGGAATCGGCGCACGCCATCGCCGCGCTCTCCAAGCTGCCTGGCGCCGTCCGCGATGCCGAAGGCGGGGCGGTAGTCGTCAACCTGAGCGGCCGTGGGGACAAGGACCTGGGCACCATCCTCAAAGCGCTGGGAGGCGCGCGATGAGCCGGCTCTCCGACGCGTTCCCCCGAGGCCGGACCGGCCTGGTCTGCTACG
>Ga0137409_10007357_pt1 | contig 11332 bp, 11 predicted proteins | sample CZODoug1_16funga_FD_122059 | JGI IMG/M metagenome (GOLD analysis project Ga0137409, IMG submission 122059) | Vadose zone soil fungal communities from Angelo Coast Range Reserve, California, USA - CZODoug1_16fungal (Hybrid Assembly) | ecosystem: Environmental > Terrestrial > Soil > Vadose zone... | reverse complement strand
GATCTCGTGCAGCGTGCCCTCGACGTACGGCATCGGCATCACCGCAAACATGCCGAAGCGCCCCTTGGAATCGGCGACCAGCTTGGCGGTGTAGTCGTTGCACTCCCGCGCCAGCTTCCGGGCGCCCGGGTCGTCCAGAAAGCGCATGGCGGGCGTCGTGATGGACGTCAGGGCCGTCGCCACGCCGGCCTTGTCCATGTCGGCCAGCGACTTCTCCGGCGTCCAGTCCCGCACCGGGCCCGGGACGTTCTTCGCCGTGATCGCGGCGACGTACGGCGGCGGCGTGTGGTGATGGTGCACGTCGATCCGATGGGGTTGGGCTGTCGCCATCTGGGCCTCCGCCTCGTGGCGCGAAATGAGCGCGCCCGTTCCGAGCGCCGCCATGCCGGCCAGAAAGTCGCGTCGTGCGATCCCGTTGGCTCCGCCGTTCATGTCAGATCCACCTCATGCGGTGAGCGAGTGTCGCGACCGCGGGCTGGATTCTAGCCGAGCCGCCCGGCTCACGGACCGTGTTTCTCCACGACCCGCTCGAGCCGGCGATCGGGAACGAGCCACATCGCCGCGACCAGCACGTACAAGGCCGCGGCCAGCCCCGGACTCACGAACGAGAGTCCGATCGCGACGACGTAAAGGACCAGCGAGAGCTTTCCTTTACGGTCGCTGCCGAGCGCGGCGGCCAGGACCGAGTCGCGTCCCTGCCGCGCGACGATAGCCGTTTGCAGGATCACATAGGCAACCGCCGCCAACAGCAGCACGAGCCCGTAGAGCGCCGCGGGTAACGCGGCGAAATGGTTCTCACCCATCCAGCCGGTCACGAAGGGAACGAGCGACAGCGAGAACAGCAGGTGCAGGTTGGCCCACAAGATCCCGCCGCTCACCCGATGCGTCGCGTGGAGCAGGTGATGGTGATTGCTCCAGTAGATCCCGATGTAGATGAAGCTCGTGATGATGATCGCGATGACGCCGTCGCTGAAGGCTTCGAGCCGATTCTTTTGCATGCGCTCAGCCCACGGCCCGGGGCTACAGCTTCTTCAGGAAGCTCAGCATCGCCTCGGTCACTTCGCTCGGCCGCTCTTGCTGCGTCCAGTGCCCGCAGCCCGGAAGGATCAGGGTGCGCCGGAGGTCGGGCACGAACCTCGACAGATTGGCGATGAGCTGATCCATCCCCGGAAACGCCACGACGAGGTCGCGATCGCCCGCGACGTACAGGGCCGGCACCGTCACTCGGGCGCCGGCGTACGGCGCGAGCAGCTCCCAGTTGCGATCGATGTTCCGATACCAGTTGAGCCCGCCACGAAAGCCCGCATGCGCGAACTCTCCCGCGAACACGTCGAGGTCGGCCTCCGCGATCCAGCCGGGCAGAACCTCGGGCGCAACGGTGTGATCGAGCACACCGCCTCGTTTCGACACCATCGCCACGCCCAGGGGGCTCGCGGCCGCGGCGCTCTGGCTCCCTTCTCCCGAGAGGGAATAGAGGAGCCGTCGAATGGTCCCCCGCACGTCGCGCTCCAGCTCCGCTTCGGCGACGCCCGGGGGCTGGAAGTAGAGCTGGTAGAACATCGCCTCGTCGGTCTGCGGCATGACGCTGGTCGGCGGCACCGAGCCGCGCGGCCGGTACGGCACACTCAGACCGACGACACCTCGGAACCGATCCGGACGGAGCAGCGCGGCGTGCCAGGCGACGGGCGCGCCCCAGTCGTGCCCGACGATGACCGCCGTCTCCGCGCCCAGCGCATCGAGGACGCCGACCATGTCGCCCACGAGGTGGAGCAGCGTATAGCGGTCGACCCCGTCCGGAGCCTCCGTCGCGCCGTATCCCCGCATGTCCGGGGCCACGGCGTGAAAGCCGGCTTCGGCGAGCGCCGGAAGCTGGTGCCGCCACGAGTACCAGGATTCGGGAAAGCCGTGACAGAGGACGACCAGCGGGCCTGAGCCCGCCTCGGCGAGATGCATGCGAATGCCGTTCGTCTCGACCGTCCGGTGCTGGATCACCTAGCGCTCGATCCACGCGGCCATCAGTCGCCCGCCGTAGTCGTAGCCGTTGTTGGGGCTCCAGTTCTTCACGTAGGGCTCCCACGCGGACACGACCTTCTGGGACGCGTCGTAGAGGGCGTAGGCGTGCTGGGCGATGTGGCGCTGGATGTCGTAGATGATCTCGCGTCGCTTCGCGACGTCGAACGTTCTCCGCTGCAGCAGGATCATCTCGTTCAGCCTGGGGTCGTTCACGCCGGCAGAGTTGAGCGGCTGACCGGGCAGGAACGGACGGAGGTAGCTGTCGGCGTCGAGCCAGGCTCCGCGAAGCCCGAACGTCATCTTGTCGTACTTGCCGAAGATCGTGCTCGCGATGTAGGCGCCGAACTCCTTGAGCTTGAGATCGGTCTCGATCCCGGCCGCCTTCCAGTTCTTCAGCGCGATCTGCACGCGGTCCATGAAGTCGGGGCCATACCCGGCCGTCGTCTCGACCGGCACCCTGAAGCCACCGGGATAGCCCGCCTCGGCGAGCAGTCGCTTGGCAGCCGGCACGTCCTGCTCGTACAGCTCGCGCCCCTCGGGAGTCAGCTGGTCGATGGGAATCGACCACTCGCCCGCCGCCGCCGGCACCGTCGGGTTCGGGGCGCCGTGTCCCAGCGAGAACGGGCTGGCTTCGAGAAATTCTCGCCAGTTGCTGGCCCGGCCCAGGGCGCGGCGTACCCGGACGTCCTTGAAAGGCTCCTGGTCGAGCTTGCACGCGGTGTAGCCGCCGGTGAACCAGATGTACTCCGCGGTCTGGAGTCCCGGCTTCCGCGGCCTGGCCACGTCGAGGTCGAGGCGGCGCACGACCTGCTGATATTCCGGGCCGAAGTCGTACCTTCCGGCGACCCAGGAGGCGAAGCGAGACGATGGGTCGGCATCCACCGCCACGTCAACGCCATCGGCGTACGGCAATCCGGCGACGAAATAGCTGGGGTTCCTGACGAACGTGAGCTTCACGTTGGGCTCGTAGCGCTCGAGCATCCACGGCCCGGTGCCGATGACGGCCTCGGCCCGCTTCAGGTCTCCGAACTTCTCGACCGCTTCCCGCGCGACCAGCCACGCCGAGGTCGAGGCGAGCGCGTCGAGGAACCAGGCGAACGGCTCCTTGAGCGTGAACTTGACCGTGTAGCGATCGAGCGCCTCGATCTTGTCCACGTCCTCGAGCGTCGGCCGATTGCCGTTGCCCTTGATGCTGAGGAATCGCTCGTAGGTGTACTTCACGTCGTCGGCCGTCAGCTCGCGTCCATTGACCGGCGGCTTCGGATGCCAGCGCACGCCGCGCCGCAGCTTGAAGACGTACGTCGTGTCGCCGGTGCGCGTCCACGACTCGGCGACGTCGGTCTCGATCGGATAGGTGCCCGGCCGCACCGCGGGCCCCGCTTTGACCTTCAGGAGCCGGCTGTGCGTGAACGACAGCATCGTCATCGTGGAGAAGGCAAGCGTCTGGTGTGGATCGAACCCGACCGGATCGAGCCCAGCGCAGATCCGAAAAATCCCGCCGCGCTTCGGGGTCTGGGCGGCCGCGGGGCCGGGTCGGCCGACGTCGACGGACGCACCACTGACCCCCGCGGCGAGAGCGGCGCCCGCGAGCTTCAGCGCATCGCGGCGACTGACACCTTCTCGATCCGTCATGGCTGGACCTCCGTCCCTCTCTGGGTACCCGCTCGATCCGCGGCTCTCAGACCGAGCTTCTCGAGCCGCGGCAGCACTTCGGCCGCGAAATACGGCAGCTCCTTGAGATAGTCCACGAAGTTGATCGCCAGGCCGTCGAGACCGGCCGCCGCGAGCCGGGCGAGCTCTCGCACGATCGCGTCGGGATCGCCGATGACACAGTAGGACCCGCGCGCGAGCGCCCGGCGCGCGAGCGGATTGTGCCCGCTGTGCACCAGGCGCTGGGGATCGGTCCCCCGGCGGCCTTCCTTCGCGTGCAGGTCGGCGAGATAGCCGATCGCGCCCCAGTCGGCGTGCTCGACGACGTACTGAAGGTAGTCATCGGCCTCCTTCTGCGTGGGGCGGCAGACGATTCCCACCGGCGTCCACACCTGGATGTCGCGGCCGTGCTCACGGGCAAGGCGTTTGGTCTCGGCGATACGTGGCGTGCTGGCTTCGGGTGTCTCGACCGCATCGAAATGCATGTCCGAGTGGCGGATCGCGAACCGGCGTCCCGTCTCGGAGCTGCCGGCGTTCATCATCAGCGGGTCCCCATCTCCGAAGGGGCGCGGCGCTCCCTCGACGGCGTGGAGGCGGTAGTAGATCCCGTCGTAGTCGAAGCGGGCCTCTCCGGCCCAGATCCGCTTGACGATGGTCCACCATTCTTCGCCCTGGGCGTAGCGGGCGTCGTGCTCCTTCTTGGTCACGCCGAACATGTTGAACTCGTCCTCGTTCCAGCCGCAGACGATGTTCACGCCGAGGCGCCCTTGGCCGATGTGATCCCCGGTGGCCATTTGCTTGGCCGCGACGAGCGGGTGATGCAGGGGAACATGAACCGTGCAGAACACGTGCAGACGCCGGGTGGCCGCCAGGAGGCCGCAGGCCCAGGCGATCGACTCGAAGCTGGATCCGTTGGGGTTGGACGCGCCCCCGTAGCCCTTCCAGCGCGCGATGGGCACCATGCACTCGATCCCGATCGCGTCCGCCATCTGTGCCAGCCGGAGATTGTTCTCCCAGCTGGCGTCCCAGCGCTCGGGAAGCGTGGCGTAGGTTCTCCCGCTCGAGCAATTGGCGCCGAAGAGCCCGAGGCGAAGACTATTGCGGTTCACCAGAGCGGCCCTGCGTTCTCGCATCGGCCCGGCGGACGAGGGCCTTACCCGGCTCGGGCCGGGTCGACCACTCTCGGGTTCCGCTCGTCCTTCATCAGGAACAGAACGAGGATCCCGACGATGTACGTCCCGCTCAGCACCGTCAACGCGGTCGCGAATCCCGCATTGTCCATGAGGTAGCCCGTGACCAGCACCCAGAACGGCTGCGAGAGGAAGCCCAGCAGGAAGTACAGGCTGAACGCCGCGTCCCGGTCCTCGTTGGAGGCGGTGTCGGCCACGATGGCCTGCGTCTGGGTTCCGCGCGAGGAAGTGAACGCGCTGTAGAGCAAGAGGCTGACGAACAGCATCGCGACGCCGGGCCCGAGATGGGCGACCCACAGGGTCCCCATGCAGGAGAGGGCCAGGGAGACCTGCAGCATGCGAACGCGGCTGAACCGGTCGGAGAGCCAGCCGAAGACGACCGGACCCAGGATGCTTCCGGCGCTGATCGCGGTTATGAGAATCCCGATGGTCAGCTTCGAATAGCCGAAGTCGTTCGCGAGATGCGGCGCGAAATAGATCTGGTTCACGCCGCCGTCGCGTCCGGCGCCGCCGACCATGAACACGCAGGCGATGAGCATCATGTTGCGGTCCTTCAGCATCCGCCGGTAGCTTCCGAAGCCCTGGACAAGTCGAGCCCGGCCGGAGCCGGATCGATTCGGAACCCCGTAGTCACGGAAGAAGAAGTAGACCAGGCCCATGACGACGCTGGCGATCGTGACGACGAAGAAGATGTGCCGCCAGCCCATGATCAGCAGGAGCACGGTCGCCAGCGGGGTCGCCACCAGGGTGCCCACGTTGGAGACGCTCGTGTTCAGCGCCATCACGGCGCCGCGGCTCTTCGGGAAGTAGCTGGCGAGGATGCTATAGCCGACCGGGTGCTGGGCGCTGGATCCGATCGACGCGACCCCGCGCGCCACGATCATCGTGGGGTACGACGGGGCCAGTCCGCTCAGCAGCGTTCCGAGCGCGATGCCGAGATTGCCGAAGCCCAGCAGCTTGCAGCGAGAGAAGAAGGGCGTTAAGAAGCCGTAGGCGCCCTGGCAGATGCTGTTGAGCACCGAGCAGATGGCCGACAGAATGCCCACGTCGGTGTAGCTCATGCCGAGGTCGGCCATGATGTAGGGATACAGCATCGTCATCATCTGGTTCTGGAAGTGGTTGACGGCATGCGAGACATTGCTCAGGTGGAGCATCGCCCGCTTCTCCTGGGCGCTGGGCTCCGGCTCCGCTTCCATCACCCGGAGACCGTCATCCGAGACGGCCGCCGACCGCGGTCGAAGGACGTCGGCGACAGTGCTGAAAAAGGACATCGCAAGGAGACTACGGTGGCGCCGCGCGGGGTGTCAACCAACCCTCGTCATGAGGAGATCCAGTGATGGAGCTGTACGAAACGCTGCGCACGACCTTCGCCGCTCGGGAGTTCACCGCCGACCCCTTGCCCGACGACGTCCTGGCGAAAATCCTGGATCAGGCGCGCTTCGCGCCGAGCGGCGGCAACCGTCAGGGCTGGCGCGTCATCGTGGTCCGCGAGCCCGCCACGAAGCGCTCGCTGGGCGACCTGAGCGCCTTCGCCGGGCGTCGCTATGCCGCGCAGGCGGCGAACGGGGAGAGTCCCTGGAACACGATCGACCCGCCGCGCGTCGACGCGGCCACCATCGAGCGAACGCCCGTTCCCCCGCGCCTCACCGAGGCGATCGCGACCGCGCCGGTGGTGCTGGTCGTGTGTGTGGATTTGAAACTCGTGGCGTCGATCGACCAGGACCTCAAGCGGGTCGGGATCATCAGCGGGGCGTCGATCTACCCCTTCGCGTGGAACATTCTTCTCGCGGCGCGACACGAGGGCTTCGGCGGCACCATCACCACCCTCGCCACCGCACGAGAGCCGGAGATCAAGAAGCTGCTCGGCATTCCCACGCACATCGCCGTCTGCGCGGTCATGCCGCTCGGCCGGCCGGTGCGCATGCTTTCCCGGCTCAAGCGCAAGCCCGTGGCCGAATTCGCCACGCGGGAGCGCTGGGATGGCGCGCCGTTCGGAAGCCCAACGCGGTGATTCGGAGGGACCCCGGCTACCCGGCTCAGGAGCCGACTATCAGATCGCCTTGTCGGTCTTGAGACGCTCCAGGTCAGCGGGCGCGAGCGAGAGCCACTCCTTGTAGACCTCGGCGTTGTGCTGGCCCAGCAGCGGCGCCGGCCGCACCTGCGTCGGCGACTTCGAGAGCTGCACCGGGTTCGCCGGCATGGTGAACGAGCCCCAGCCCGGATGCTCGATGGTGGTGACCATGCCGCGCTCGATCAGGTGCGGGTCGCTCAGGATCTCCTGCGGCACCAGCACGGCGCCCGTCGGCACTCCGGCCTTGCCGAGATCGGCCATGACCTCGTGCTTCGTGCGAGTCATCGTCCAGGCCTCGACGAGGGCGTTGACCTGGTCCTTGTGGGCGCTGCGCCACTTCGGATCCGACCACTCCGGGTGGCCGATCAGGTCCGCGCGTCCGACCGTCTTGAGCAAGGCGTCCCACATGTGCGGTCGCACGGGCTGGCAGTAGATGTAGGCGTAGTCGTCGCGGCCGCCCGGCTTGCAGCGATAGATGCCCGAGGGCGACGTGTTCGCGATCTCGTTGCCGCGCCGAGGCTCGAAGTCGCCGCCCGCGTAGGCGAGCCGCATGGCGACGCGGGAGAGATTGACGACGGCGTCCTGCATGGAGCACTCGACCTTCTGGCCCTGACCCGTCGTCTGCCGCTGCCACAGCGCGGCCATCACGCCGAGCGCCGCGTGCATGCCCGTGCCCGAGTCGCCGATGGTCGGGCCGGGCTTGAGCGGGGGCGAGCCCGGGAAGCCGGTCAGCGCCATCGCGCCGCCCGTGGCCTGCGCGATCATGTCGAAGCTCTTGTACTCGCTGTAGGGACCGTAGCTGCCGAAGCCCTTCACGGAGAGATAGACCAGGCGCGGGTTCAGGACGGAGAGCGTGTCGTAGCTGAGGCCCATCTTCTCCATCCCGCCGGGCGCCTGGTTCTCGGCCACCACGTCGGCCTTCTTGACCATGTCGAGGAACATGGCCTTGCCCTGCGGGTGCTTGAGGTTGAGCGTGACGCTCTTTTTGTTGGCGTTGAGCAGGAGGAAGTAGCTCGAGTCGACGCCGGGCTTCTCGGCGCGACCGTAGCGCCCGGGTTCCCCTCTTCCGGGCTCTTCGACCTTGATGACCTCGGCGCCGAGCCATGCCAGCATCTGGGTGCACGACGTGCCGGCCTCGAACTGGGTGAGGTCAAGGATGCGGATACCGTTGAGGGCTGTGCTCATGGCTCTTCCTCCCGTATCGGGATGATACCGCGGGCGGTTACTTCGGCAGCATCGCCACCAGTGGATCGAGGTTCCTCGGGTCGGGCTTCAGCGTGCCGGGTGGCACGCGCGTGATCAGCTCCACGAGCTTGTCGTTGAACGGAGTGGGGACGCCGGCCTGACGCCCCTGCTCGGAGACGTACCCGTTCAGGTACTGCACCTCGGTGCGACGGCCGCGCATGACGTCCTGAAGCAACGACGGCCGGCCTCCCGCCAGCTCCTTGGCCCGCTCGGCCATGTCGCGCTCGACCTCGCCCAGGGCCCGCCCCTCGGCGGCGTCCACGAAGCGCTGGGCGGTGATGCCCCAGATCGGCTCCACCTCGTGGCCACGAGCGCGGCCCACCTTGATGGTCTCCGCCGCCAGGTGGATCGCCACGCGCTGAACCCCGTCCTTGGTGCGGACCTCGGCCGAGCCGAGGCCCGAGAGCCCGGCCAGGCCGTTGGCCATGCAGTTCACGGAGAGCTTCGACCAGCGCTCGCCCCAGAGGTTCGTGGTCACCTTGGTCGGGGCCACGTCGCACATGATCTTGGCGAGCCGTTCGGCGCGCTCGGTCACCTTGCCGTCATGCTCACCGATCTTGAAGCCAATCTGGCTCCGGTCGGTGCGGATGGCGTGGCCCGGCTCGTACATGCCGGCGCCGATCGTAATGACGCATCCAAGACAGCGCTCGCGGCCGGCCACCGCGGCCACTCGCTCGTCGTTGATTCCGTTCTGGAAGTCGACGACGACGCCGTCGGGCTTCTTCAAGTACTGAAGCCCGAGGGCGACCGCCCATTCGGTGTCGTAGGACTTCACGGACACGAAGATCGCGTCGAACGGCTCGGCCACCGACTGCAGCTCATGGATCAGGAGCGCGCGCACCGGGATCAGGTGCTCGCCGCAGGTGCCCGAGAGCCGCAGCCCGACCTTCTTCATCGCCTCGACGTGATCCGGCCACTGGTCGATCAGCGTCACGTCGTGACCGGCCCTGGTCAGCATCCCTCCCACCACACCGCCAATCGCGCCCACCCCGATAATGCCGATTCGATAGCTCATCGCTTCCTGCTTCCTCCCTCGTTTGACCTGCGAACGTGAGCTGGATTGGAGCTCCTGCCGGAGTATACGCGGTCGGAGCAGGATTGGTGGGCGCCGTAACCCCCAGACAACAGGTGCCGCAGAGACTCCGCGGCCGTGCCTAGTCACCCCCGCCAATCGGCTAAAGCCTTCGCCGAAATCGCTGCGTCTGTTCGTCGTAGGGGTCGTCGGACTCGTGTGCCCGGCGGTGTTGCGGCGGTCGAATCGCCAGGATCAGAATGCCGTAGGCCAGGAGGCCGACCGCGACCATGAGCCACATCCGGGCCGCCTCCGCGCCGCCCAGGGCGCACGCCCAGATGCGCCCCTGACCGCAGAGCTCTCCATACACGCGATTGTTCACTCGTGCGAGCAGCACGCTGAGCGTCATCGCCAGCGGGGCGGCAATCACACAGAGCCAGCCGATCAGCCTCATCGTCGGCCTCCTTCACGACAGGTCCTCTAGCCTCCGCTCGCGCAGCTCGATCGCCTGGCGGGCGACCAGGGCGGGGACACGAGAGCTCGTCGGTCTTCCGCTGACCGGCTCAGCTTCGCCAGGCAGCCAGGGTCAGTGTTTCTGACGCTCCGTCGACACCGCGTCGCGCAGGGCCCGCGTCTTCTGGGCCAACCGCGAGACTTCCGGTGATCTTCTCGCAGGCTTGCCATCTTCACCACGGACGTCGCGGACGGATTCGAGGTAGGAGAGCAGTTCGTCGAGGAAGGCGAGCAACTCCGTGAGCATGGCTGATTGTACTTTTTCCAGGCTTGACAACACGGGTAATTTCCGGAAATATCCAGCCGCTCGCCCGAATGGTTTCGTGAGGAGTGTCCTCATGGTCGCCATCCGCCGTTACATCCAGTCGCGCGCACCACCTTCCCGTTACTCTCGCGACGTGACTCGCTTGAGGCGCCGAGTGAAAAGAAAGCGGCGTGCGAAGAACGCCGCCCAACGAGAAGGAGTTGACATGCGCAAGGTCGACCGATTTAGTTGGTTGCTCGTGACCGTCACACTCACGCTGCTACTTGCCCAGCCCACCTTCGTAGTGGCCGCCGGCAATCCTCTCTGCCCCGGTGAGGACGTCTTCTTCAATCCGGGCAACGGCGAGGACATCGTCGTACCTCCAGGCTTCAAGGTCTCCGTGTTCAAAAGCGGTCTGAACTTCCCGACGGCCGTCGCGTTCCGCGGCAACTCGCGGCGGTTCGAGGTGTTCGTTCTCGAGTCCGGACACGGCCTGCCCAGCCGCTGCAACGATGAGACGAGTTCGACAGTCGGGGGCCAGTTCTCGCCGACCAACCCCTTCACACCTGACATCCTGGTATTCAACAGAAACGGCAAATTGATCCGAGGCCCCTTGGGCAAGCCTACGCCCAGCGGGGGCGGGTTCCAGCCCGCAGGCCCGGCAATCGATATCGCGTTTGTCAACGGCTTCTCGGGCGGGCGGCTCTTCGCAACCGACTCCAATCAGTCGACTCACGGCGGTGGACAAGACAACAGTTCGCGCATCGTCACCGTGAACCCGATGACGGGGCAGGTCACGCCGTTCATCACCGACCTGCCGACGGGTGACCACCCCACCGAGCAGCTCGCGTTCAAAGGCGGGTGGGTCTACTGGTCGCAGGGATCGACGACCAACAGCGGGGTCGTTGGTCTCGACAATAATAGTGGCGCGAACCAGTCCGATATCCCATGCCAGAACATCACGCTGAGTCAGAACGTTTTCATCTCGAGCCTTGGACCTCCTGAGGTGGCCACTAGCGGGTATTCCCCCTTCGGCAAGCAACAGCCCGGGGCCATGATACCGGCCTTCTTCAACTCGTTCACGGGCCAGGTCCGACAGGGGGTCGCTGAAAGAAGCAGGAATAAACCGGCTCGCCGTTGCGGCTCATCGGGATTGAGCCGTCGGCGCGGCGGCCGCTCGATTTGAGCGGGCGTGCACGCTCACAATAGGACATGCGCGCCGCGCGACACGGCCCGCATTCGCCGCACCATGGAAACGAGATCACGACCGGGTCGCCGGGCGCAAGGTCGGCGACGGCGGTTCCAACCTGCTCGATAATACCGGCGCCTTCATGGCCGCAAACGACCGGGTAGGGCAGGTTCGGGAAATACCCATCGCGGGCATGCAGGTCGGT
>Ga0137409_10007356_pt1 | contig 11334 bp, 6 predicted proteins | sample CZODoug1_16funga_FD_122059 | JGI IMG/M metagenome (GOLD analysis project Ga0137409, IMG submission 122059) | Vadose zone soil fungal communities from Angelo Coast Range Reserve, California, USA - CZODoug1_16fungal (Hybrid Assembly) | ecosystem: Environmental > Terrestrial > Soil > Vadose zone... | reverse complement strand
TGGACGATGCGCGCTATACCTGGCATCGTGGGTGGAACTACGTGCGATTCGATCCCGAGGTCCGCCAAGGACACATCCTGTGCCTCCCGACACCGCACAACTGACGCAGACAACTGCGCGCGACCTCGCAGCGTCGTCTCCGCGCGGCGCGGAAGACGATCCGCTTTGGTACAAGGACGCGATCATCTACCAGTTGCACGTCAAGTCGTTCATGGATTCCAACAATGACGGGATCGGCGACTTCCGCGGTCTCCTGGTGCGCCTCGATCATATCGTCGAACTCGGCGCCAATACGATCTGGCTTCTGCCCTTCTATCCCTCGCCGCGGCGCGACGACGGCTACGACATCGCCGACTATCGCGACGTCCATCCCGAATACGGGAAGATGGCCGACGTGAGGCACTTCATCGCCGCCGCGCACAAGCGCGGCCTGCGGGTCATCACCGAGCTGATCATCAACCATACGTCCGACCAGCATCCGTGGTTCCAGGCCGCGCGGCGCGCCCCCAAGGGCTCGCACAAACGCGATTTCTACGTGTGGAGCGACGATCCGCAACGCTACGCCGGGACCCGCATCATCTTCACCGATACGGAGAAGTCGAACTGGACCTGGGATGAGGTCGCGCAGCAGTACTACTGGCACCGCTTCTTCAGCCACCAGCCGGATCTGAACTTCGACAACGCGCATGTGCGCAAGGCGGTGTTCCGGGTAATGCGTTTCTGGCTCGACATGGGTGTCGACGGATTTCGCCTGGACGCCATCCCGTACCTGATCGAACGCGAGGGCACCAGCAACGAGAACCTGCAGGAGACCCACGCGGTCATCAAGGAACTGCGGCGCAAGCTCGATGAGACCTACACCGACCGCATGTTCCTCGCCGAGGCAAACATGTGGCCGGAGGACGTGCGCGAGTACTTCGGCGACAGCGACGAGTGTCATGTGGCATACCACTTCCCGCTGATGCCGCGCATGTTCATGGCGATCGCGATGGAGGATCGTTATCCGATCGTCGAGATCCTGCAGCAGACGCCCGACATTCCGGAGACGTGCCAGTGGGCGATCTTCCTGCGCAACCACGACGAGCTGACGCTCGAGATGGTGACCGACCGCGAGCGCGACTACATGTGGAACATGTACGCGGCGGACCGCCGCGCGCGCATCAACCTCGGCATCCGGCGCCGGCTGGCGCCGTTGATGGAGAACGACCCCGAACGCGTCAAGCTGATGAACAGCATGCTGCTGTCGATGCCGGGCTCGCCGATCATCTACTACGGCGACGAGATCGGCATGGGCGACAACATCTTCCTCGGCGACCGCGACGGTGTACGCACGCCGATGCAATGGACATCGGACCGCAATGGCGGCTTTTCGCGTGCCGATCCGCAGCGGCTGTACCTGGCCGCGATTCAGGACCCGGTGTACGGGTTCGAAGCGATCAACGTCGAGTCGCAATTACGCGCCCCGTCGTCGCTGCTCAACTGGACCCGCCGCATGCTTACGGTGCGCAAGTCGTGCCAGGCGTTCGGCCGCGGCAAGTTCGTCCTGCTCGAGCCTGGCAACCGCAAGGTGCTCGCTTACCTGCGCGAATACGGCGACGAGGTGGTGCTGTGCGTGGCCAACGTCAGCCGCTCGGCGCAGCCGGTCGAACTCGATCTCGCCCGCCTCAAGGGCAGGGTGCCGGTCGAGATGACCGGGCGCACGCCGTTTCCGCCGGTCGGCGAGCTACCGTATCTGCTCACGCTGCCGGCTTACGGTTTCTACTGGTTCCTGCTCACGAGCGACGCGCCGCCACCCAAGTGGCACGAAGAGCGGCCCGATGTCGAAACGCTGCCGGTCGCGGTGCTGTTCGACGGCTTGAACAGTTTCTTCCGCGATCGTGTGGTGCCCTGGCGGATCGGGTTGGCGGAACGAACCCGCGCGCAATTGGAAGCCGATCTGCTGCCGCGTTTCCTGGCGCGCCAGCGCTGGTACGCAGGCAAGGGTGCGGCGCCACGCGCGGCGAGCCTCGCCGAGAATGCGGTGCTGGAGGCGCGCAACAAGAAGCAGGGACCGTGGTTGCTGGTGCAGGTTGACATCGCGGGCGCCGCTGAGCCGACGCGGTACTTCCTGCCGCTGACGCTTGCCTGGGGGGATCGGGAGGCCGAGCGGACCAAGCAGCTTGCCCCGGCCGCTATCGCCAGGATCCGCCAGCAGGCTTCGGTCGGGCTGTTGGCCGACGCGTGCGGTGATCCACTGTTCAATGGGGCGGCGCTCGACGCGTTCACCGAACGGCGTGAACTCCAGGCGAATCAGGGCAAGGTGCGTTTCGTGCCGACCGCCGCCTTCGAGCGCATTGTCGGCGCGGACCGCGACGCGCTGGTTCAAGGGCGTGTTCTCACCTCGAGCAGGAACACCGCCGTGATCCTCGGTGAGCGGGTGTTCCTCAAGTGGTATCGCCGCGTACGCACCGGCTTGAACCCCGAGCTCGAAATCGGGCGCTACCTGACCGACGTAGCCGGCTTCAGCCATTGCGCGGCGCTTGCCGGCAGCGTCGAGTTTGTTGCCGCCGACGGCTCGGTGGCCAGTCTCGGCCTGCTGCAGGCATTCGTCGCCAACCAGGGCGACGTGTGGAACGTCACCGTCGATCATCTTGCGCGTGAACTGGAGGGGCGACGCGGCGACGCGGCGCAGCGCATTGAGGAAACCGGGGCCGGTTTCCTGGCGTTGCTGCAGATCCTCGGCCAGCGAACCGCCGAACTGCATGCCGGGCTGGCGCGCGCCACCGACGATCCGGCCTTCGCACCGGAGCCCGTAACCGATGACGACCTGGCGCGCTGGGTGCACAACGTGCGCACCGATGCTGCCGCGGCGCTGGAACTGCTGCGCACGCATCACGACGCGTTGCCGGAAGCCGACGATCGCGCCCGCGCCGATGCGCTGCTCGCAACCGGTGCGCAACTGGCGGCGGAACTGGGGCACGACGTCACGGTGCCGCGCGGCGCTCGCAAGACGCGCATCCACGGCGACTACCACCTCGGCCAGGTGCTGCTGGTCAGCAACGACTTCGTGATCATCGACTTCGAGGGCGAGGCGGCGCGCGACATCGCGCAGCGACGCAGCAAGTTCTCGGCGCTACGCGATGTCGCCGGCATGCTGCGGTCGTTCGATTACGCGCGTCACGCAGCGCTGCATCAGGTTCCACATGGTGCCGTCGAGGCGCAGCGGTTGCGCCCGGTCGCGCGGGACTGGGAACAGCTCGCGCGCGCGGCGTTCCTGAAGGGATATCGCGAGACGGCGATCGGGCTGCAGTTGTTCGACGGCGTCGCGCAGTTCGAGGAGAACACGCGCCTGCTGCGCCTGCTCGAGATCGAAAAAGCCTTCAGTGAACTGCGCGATGAGTTGAACAGCCGCCCGGACTGGGCCGGTGTGGCGCTGGCGGGTCTTGCACAGCTGCTCGATCTGCGGGAGTCGACGCCGAAATGAAGGAGGGCGCCATGCAAGAGATCAACATCGTTCTCGAACCGCTGCGCACGCTGCTGGTGCAGGTGGCGAGTTTCCTGCCGCGGCTGGCGATCGCGGTGGCGATCCTGCTCGCCGGATGGCTGTTCGCCAAGGCCGTGCGCTTCGCGGTCGTCAAGGCACTGCGCGCGTTCAACTTCCATGTCCTGACCGAGCGTGCGGGGGTCGACGACTTCCTCCAGCAGAGTGGAACCAGCAAGGACACCACCGACATATTTGGCAGCCTGATCTACTGGCTGGTGATCATCGGCACTCTGATCGTGTCGTTCAACGGGCTTGGCCTCAGCCAGGTCACCGACGTGCTGAGCCGCGTCCTGCTGTTCCTGCCGAAGGTGCTGGTGGCGCTGCTCGTCATCGTGTTCGGCGCGTACTTCGCCCGCTTCATCGGCACCGCGGTGATGACCTATTGCCGCAACATCGGCATCAGCGACGCCGAATTGCTCGGCAAGATCGCCCAGGTCGCGATCGTCATTTTTATCGTGCTGATCGCGATCGACCAACTCAACATCGGCGGTGACCTGGTTCAGCGTACTTTCCTGATCCTGCTGGGTGGCATCGTGCTCGCACTCGCGCTCGCGTTCGGCATCGGTGGCCGGGACTGGGCCGCGGCAGTGCTCGAGCGCTGGTTTCCGCGCCGTCCGCCGGGCAAGGGCTGAAACTGCCTGCGCGAGGTCTCGGCCAGACCAAAGATTTTTTTGGACGCGGATAGACGCGGATAAGGACAAGAACGATTTTGTCCGCTTAGATCCGCGTGGATCTGCGTGATCCGCGTCCGGGTTTCGACAGGTTCAGGCGCTCGCCACCTCGGTGAGGCCCAACTCGCGTTTCATCTGCTCGCGCATCACGAACTTCTGGGCCTTGCCGGTCGCGGTGAGCGGAAAGTCGGCGACAAACCGCACGTAGCGCGGCACCTTGTAGTGCGCGATCCGCTCCTGGCAGTAGCTGCGTATCTCTTCGGGCGTTGCTGTCTGGCCGGGCTTGAGCACGATCCAGGCGCATACCTCCTCGCCGAAACGCGGGTCCGGCACGCCGAACACCTGGACCGCCTGGACTTTCGGATGCCCCTGCAGGAATTCCTCGATCTCGCGCGGGAAGACGTTTTCGCCACCGCGGATCAGCATGTCCTTGGCGCGCCCGACGATGTTGCACCAGCCGTCGGCATCGATCGTCGCCAGGTCGCCGCTGTGCATCCAGCCGGATCCGTCGATCGACTCGCGGGTGCGTTGCTCGTCCTCCCAATAACCGCGCATGACAAGGTAACCGCGGGTGCACAACTCGCCTTTTACGCCGACCGGCACGATACGTCCGTCCGCATCGACGATCTTCACTTCGACGTGCGGCTGGATGCGGCCCACCGTCGACACGCGTTTTTCGACCGGGTCGTCGACCGCCGATTGCATCGAGATCGGACTGGTCTCGGTCATGCCGTAGGCGATCGTCACCTCGTGCATGTTCATCGCGCTCACCACCCGGCGCATGGTTTCGATGGGGCAGGGCGCACCGGCCATGATGCCGGTGCGCAGCGCGCCGAGATCGAAGTCATGGAACCGCGCGTGGTCCAGCATCGCCTGGAACATCGTCGGCACGCCATGCAGCACGGTGCAGCGCTGCGCTTGCAGCGCCTCGAGCGTACTTTCCGCTTCGAAGGTTGGCGCAGGAAACACCATCGTCGCGCCCACCGCCGCGCAGCTCAGCACGCCAAGCACCATGCCGAAGCAGTGGTAAAGCGGCACCGGAATGCACAGCCGATCGCGGTCGGTCATGCGCATCGCCATGGCGCAATAACGCGCGTTATTGACGATGTTGAAATGCGACAGCGTTGCGCCCTTTGGCGCGCCGGTGGTGCCGCTGGTGAACTGGATGTTGATCGCATCGTCCGGATCGAGCGCGGCTGCCAGGCCTTGCAGGCGGTTGCGATGCGCGGGTCCCGCGGTACGCGTGAACTCGCCGAAGGGCATCATTCCGGAGAACTGTGGCCCGTCACCGATCAGCACCACGTGCCGCAGCCTGGGCAGGTTTTTCAGGCGCAAGCGTTCGCCCGCAGTGGCGTAGATCAGTTCAGGAGCGAGTGAGCGCAGGATCGCGACGTAGTCACTGTTCTTCAGCGCGCGCGCCATGACCAGCACGCGACACTGCACCTTGTTCAGGGCGTACTCCAGCTCCGCGCTGCGATACGCCGGATTGATGTTGACCAGAATGGCGCCGATGCGCGCGGTGCCGAACTGCACTGCCAGCCACTCGGCGCAATTGGGCGCCCAGATGCCGACCCGGTCGCCGCGGCCGATGCCGAGCGCGAGCAGGCCGGCGGCGACATCGTCGGCACGTTTGCGCAGATCGTGCCAGCTGAGGCTTGCACCGGATGCGGCGAACACGGCAGCCTCGCCGGCGCCGTATTTCTGCACGGCGTCGTCGAGCAGACGGTCGACGGTGATGAACAGCAGCGCATCGTCGCTGGTGCCGGAAACATACGACATGCCACCGCGCGGGCGCTGGTGTTCGCTCGCACCGCCGCGCAGCCAGTCCGAAGCGAACGGGTTGTGCGGCATGGTCGCAGCCCTAGAACTTGCGCCAGTCGCCGAGCTGTTCAAACGCGTGCGCAGCGCGGTAGATGGTGGATTCGTTGAAGTGACGCGCAACCAGCATCATGCCGATCGGCAGGCCCTGGCTCATGCCGCACGGAACGTTCATCGCCGGATGGCCCGTCACGCTGATCGGGCATGTATTCGGCAACATCTCGAAGCCGCGCTGGCAGTACAGCGCGAGCGGCGCGTTCGCCGGCGGCAGCGGTGTTGCCTTCATCGGCAGGGTGGGCAGCAGCAACAGGTCGCAGCGCGACAGCGCTTCGTCGTACGCCAGGCGCAATGCGCGCCCGAGGTTCTGCGCCTTGGCATAAAAATGCCCGCGATAGTGGCGGATGAAATACTCGCCGATCAGCATCGAGACCTTCAACGTGCGCGAGAGTTCGTTTGCGCGGGCGCGCCAGTTGGCGTGGGCGTCGAGCAGGCTGGTCGTGTACATGCCCTTCCAGTTAAAGCCCATGCCGTTGCCGTGCATCATCTGCGCTTGCAGGCCCTCGAGCGCGATCGGCGTCCAGATCGCAGGGCCATCGAGGTGCATCGGGATCGAAATCTCGCTCACGCTCGCGCCGAGTGACGCGAACCGCTGGGCGGCTTCACGCACCTTCTGATCGACGTCGGCCTCACTGCTGGGATGGCCGAAACCCTCGGTCACTACGCCGATGCGCATGCCGGCGACGCCGCGCGCCAGGGCGCTGGTGTACTTGTCGACGCGTACGTCGTGCTGGCGCGGATCCATGCCGTCGGCGCCGGCAATCACCTCCAGCAGCAGTGCGTTGTCGGCGACGGTCGCCGTCATCGGGCCAAGGTGGTCGATAGTTGCTTCGATCGGCATGGCCCCGGTGTAGGGCACCAGCCCGTGCGTCGCCTTCATGCCATAGATGCCGCACCAGCAGCTGGGCATGCGCACCGAACCGCCCTGGTCGCCACCGATCGCCATTTCGACTTCGCCGGCTCCGACCAGCGCGCCGCATCCGGAGGACGAGCCGCCGGATGAATATCCATGCCGGTAGGGGTTGTGTACCGGTCCGCTTGCGCTGGTGTGACTGCCGCCCGAAAGGCAGAAGTACTCGCAATGCGCCTTGCCGACGATGGTGCCGCCGGCGTCGAGGATGCGGGTGACGATCGTGGCGTCGACGTCCGGGACGTAGCCTTCAAGCGTCGAGGCTCCATTCATCATCGGCACGCCGGCAACGCAGACGTTGTCCTTGATGACAACCCGCTTGCCGGCGAGTGCTCCATAAGCGGCGCCACGGATCTCCGTCTTCACCGCCCAGGCATTGAGCTGGTTCTCGGCGCCACCGGGCCGATAACCGGGTGTGCGCGCGTAGCGCACGGGAGGCAGGTAATCGGGAATCTGCGTCAGGCGGTCGTAGGCCTGCAGCGTGCCGTCCATCACCTGCATATATTCGGCGATCTCGGAGTCCGACATGCTCATGTGCAGCCTGCCGACGATGTGTCGCATCTGATCCAACGTCGGGCGCTTGACAGCAGCCATGGTGACCTCGCGGGAGATGTTGTTGCCTGCAGGGCGCATCGGTGGCGGCGCTGCGGGAGTGGTGGTCGGACTTTGGAACGAGCCTTGTGTCGCCATCGGTGCAGGCGCGGGCGGCCAGGGCGGCGCAGGCGGTGCCACGTACACGGGCGCGGCGGCTGGCGCGGTTGTCGACACCGCGGGCCGCGACAGTGGCGGACCGCCGCGCACGATGCCAAGTCCCAGCGCGGCGCCCAGCGCCTCACGCGAACCAGCCTCGCCGGCGCTGAACTCGTGCGCCACGCGACCTTTCTCGATCACCGCGAAACGCGTCGCGACGTCGAGCACCAGGTCGAGGTTCTGCTCGACGATAAGCACCGCAAGGCCGTGTTCGTTGCGCAGCCGGTTCAGCATCTGCCCAAGCTGATGCACGATCGACGGCTGAATGCCTTCGGAAGGTTCGTCCAGCAGCACGATCCACGGGTTCGGGATCAACGCCCGCGAAAGCGCCAACACCTGTTGTTCGCCGCCGGAAAGCGTGCCGCCGCGGCGGTCCAGGAGGGGTTGCAGCAACGGGAACATGCCGACCACACGTTCGACCGCTTCCTGTTCCGTCTCGTCGGTATCGCCGTTCCAGGCGAGCCGCAGGTTCTCGTGCGTCGTCAGGCCCGGCAGGATGGCGCGACCTTGTGCAACGTAACCAACGCCGTGACGGCTGCGCGTGTATGCGGGCTGATGCGTCATGTCGACGCCGGCGATCTCGATCCTGCCCGCGTTGACCGGAAGCTGCCCCATGATCGCCTTCAGCAGCGTCGTCTTGCCCATGCCGTTGTGGCCGACGACGCCGAGGGCCTCACCTTCATGCAGCCGCAACGAGATACCGTGCAGCACCGGCACGTCGCCGTAACCGGTGCGCAAGCCCTGCACGTCGAGCACCACGCGCTTGGGCGCGTCCGGTGAACCTTGCGCGGGCAGCGCGTCGCGTTTCATTTGGCGCGATTCCCGAGATAAACCTCGCGCACGCGCGGGTCGTCGAACACCCGCTCGGCCGAACCCTCGATGAGGATGGCGCCGCGGTGAAAGACGGTGACGTTGGAAGCCAGCATGCGCACGAACGCCATGTCGTGATCGACGACGATCACCGCGGCGGTCTGGTTGATACGACGGATCACGCGAACCAGCCGGTCGATCTCCTCGCCTGTCATCCCGGCCGCGGGTTCGTCGAGCAACACCAGCCACGGCCGCTGCACGATCACCACCGCGATCTCCACCAGCTGGCGCTCGCCGTGCGCCAGCTCGCCGACCACACGGCGCGCGATGTCGGTGATCTGCAGTTCGGTCATCGCTTCCTGCGCGGCGTTGGTTGCGTTGGCGTAACCATGCACCCGCCGCGCTGCCAGCCAGACATTTTCCTCGGTCGTGAGACCGTTCATCAGCGACGGCACCTGCGTCTTGATGCCGACGCCCAGCTGCACGATCTCGTGTGCACGCCAGCGCGCGACGTCCTGCCCGCGGATCAGCACCTGGCCACTGCTACGGCCCTGGTCGCGCCGGCCGGTCAGGCAACGGAAGAAGCTGCTCTGGCCGGCGCCGTTCGGCCCGATCAGGCAACGCAGTTCGCGCTCGCCGAGAGAAAACGTCACGTTGTCGACTGCCACGACGCCGCCGAAGCGCATCGTCAGGTCGCGCGTTTCGACCACGGCGGTCATCGCCGGGCACCTTCTGTTTGCGGCCCGCTCCCTGACCCTCCCCCGCTTCGCAGGGGAGGGGACCATTCCCGCGTCATCCGCGCACCCCCTGCGTCCCGCCAAGGCGCCGTCGCGCTCCGCCCGATCCGTTGTTACGCCCGCGCGTCCGCCGCCAGCGTTCCCACAGGCGAGCGATCGCCGGGACCACGCCGCGCGGAATCGCCAGCACGACAACAATCAGGATCAGGCCGAGGATCAGCGCATTGTCGACGGTCGTCTGTGCGCCGAGCAGCAGCTTCACCATGCCCAGCACCGCGGCGCCGATCATCGGGCCGACCAGTGTGCCGAGGCCGCCGACGATGACCCAGATGATCACTTCGGCCGCCTGGCGCAGGCTGAACACGCTCGGCGTGACGATCTCGGCCCAGTTGGCGAAGAAGCAGCCGGACAATCCAGCCATCGCGGCGCTCAGCGTGAAAATGGCGGTCTTGTTGGCGGCGACGTTGTAGCCCATCAACTCGCAACGTGCTTCGTTCTCGCGGATGCCCACCAGGGTGCGGCCAAAGGAGCGCGCGAGGATCCAGCGGCACAGCAAATAACAAAGCAGCAATGCGACCGCGCAGACATAGTAGGTAGGCGTGCCGAACAACGAGAGTTCCGGAAAACCCGGCACGTTCAAAGTCGGAAATCCCGGCATGCCGTTGAACCCGCCCAGCCGCGCATCGCCGATGCGATAGGCATCGCCGGCGGTGGCATTCATGAACTTGAAAAGGATCAGCGTCACCACCAGCGTGATCACGCTCATGTACACGTCGCTGATGCGGCCGTAGAACATCATCGCGCCGAGCACCGCAGCGACCAGCGCCGGAATCACGATCGCCAGCAGCAGCGGGATGGTGCTTTCACCGAGGTTGACCGCGCCGATCGCGTAGACATACGCGCCGAGGCCGAAGTACGCCGAGTGGCCGAAGCTGAGCAGGCCGCTGTAGCCCCACATCATTCCGAGCGACAGCGCAAACAGTGCCCAGATCAGCAATACGGTCGGCGTGTGCGTGTCGATGACCAGGGGCAGGAGCAGCAGGATCACCGCAAATGCGATGAACCAGCCCCAGTGCATACGCCCGGTGGACCGCCAACCGATCACGTGCTACCCCGGAAGAACCGGCCGGTGATCCCTTGCGGCATCAGGCGCAGCAGGATGATCGCGAGCACCAGCATGGCAAGTTCGCCGATGACCGGACCTGCCTCGAACGAAAAGATCTGGTTGATGAAACCGAACAACGCTGCCGAGGACAGCGTGCCGGAGATCACCGCGACACCGCCCGTTATCACGGTGATGAACGCCTTGGCGATGTAAGCGCCGCCGGAAGAAGGCAGCAGGCCGGTCAGGGGCGCCAGCACGCCCCCGGCAAGACCGGACAGCGCTGCGCCGACTGTGAACGTGGCCATGTAGACCTTGCGCGGGTCGTAGCCGAGCGCGGCGACCACGTCCGGTCCTTGCATCGCGCCGCGCGCGACCAGGCCGGCGCGCGTGAAACGCAACACCACCCACATCGCGAAGACCAGCAGCAAGGTCACCGCGATGATGAACAGGTTGTAGCCGCCCATCTGGTAGGAGCCAAGCTGGTAGCCGGGGATCGGCGCCGGAATGCTGACCGCGGTGGTGCCGAAAGTCATCGACACGGCGCCCACCATCAGCAGGCTCAGGCCCCAGGTGGCAAGCATCACGTCGATCATCCGGCCGTACAGAAAGCGGATGATCACGCGCTCGACGATCAGCCCCCAGATTCCAACCGCGAGTGGCGCCAGCACCAGCATCGCGAAGTAGGTGTTGATGCCGGCCTTGGCGCAGGCGATCGTGATGTAGCCGCCCAGCATCACGAACTCGCCGTGCGCGAGGTTGATGACCCGCATCATCCCGAACACGATCGCAAGCCCGGCGCTGGTGAGCGCCAGGAAGGCGATCATGTAGAGGATTTCGAGAACGACAACTGCCGCGTAGTCCAGGGAACTCTCCCACCTTTCAATATGGCTAGGGGAGCACGAGGGGGCCAGCCCAGCCCCCTCGTTCTCTTGAACGGCAACGCTGTGAGCGTT
>Ga0137409_10001473_pt2 | contig 11335 bp, 10 predicted proteins | sample CZODoug1_16funga_FD_122059 | JGI IMG/M metagenome (GOLD analysis project Ga0137409, IMG submission 122059) | Vadose zone soil fungal communities from Angelo Coast Range Reserve, California, USA - CZODoug1_16fungal (Hybrid Assembly) | ecosystem: Environmental > Terrestrial > Soil > Vadose zone... | reverse complement strand
GGCGGGTTCAACTGATCGCCGCAACACATTCTGCGAACTTCTCAGCTGGGGTCTGATAGAGCAAGGTCTTTCGCGGCCTTTCGTTTAGTTGCCTTGCTATCGCGCTGAGCTTGGTCTGGCTATGTAGGGACAGATCGGTGCCACGCGGGAGATATTGGCGCAGCAATCTGTTGGTATTTTCGTTTGACCCACGCTGCCAGGGAGAGCGAGGGTCACAAAAGTAGACCTTGACCTCGGTGGCCAACGTTAGGCGCTGATGATCGGCAAGCTCTTTGCCTCTGTCCCAGGTCAGCGACCGGTAAAGCTCGCTGGGCAATCGCAGCGATTGCTTGATCAGCGCCGAGACAACGCTTTCGGTGTCCTTGTTCGCAACCTTGACCAGCATCACGTAGCGCGAATGGCGCTCAACAAGCGTTGCAACATAGCTATTCCCTGACCCGCCGATCAGGTCGCCCTCCCAATGGCCTGGGACCGCACGATCTTCAACAGATGCTGGTCGTTCGCTGATAGATACGGCGTTCTTGATCTGACCGAGGCCGTTCCGTTTCAGGCTGGCATGCCTAGAGCGGCGGATCGTGCGTTTCGCTCTCAGGTGCTCAAGCAGCTCCTTTTTCAGCACACCCCGCGCTTGAATGAACAGGCTCCGATAGATCGTCTCGTGTGACACCTGCGCAAAGCGGACATTCGGCCGAACGTCAATGTCCGCTAAGTCCAAAAAGCTGACTTGGGTCGAATGACCGCTTCTGGCGCAAAACGGCCGTTCGGCGAGCCGACGATCACGCTAGAAGCGAAAGCCTGGTTGACATCGCTGTCGTGCCGGAAGGCGAAGGAGTTGGGTTATCCGCATGAATTGTGGACCACGCGGCTGCTCGCCCGCCACGCTCGCGAGCACGCTCCCGCCGAAGGGCACCCGTGCCTGGCGAACACGAAAATGGCCGTCGCGCGAGTAGCCGCGCCAGATTGGTCTTGCGCAGGCTCAAGGGGAGGGGGCGCAAATCCTCGCCATCGAGCGTCAGGATGTCGAAGGCATACGGCTGGACTTCGTCATCGTGCTTGCGCGAGTGCAGGACATTGAAATCGGGAACACCGTCAACCCCAAGGATGACAGCTTCGCCATCGACCAACTGATCTGCTCAACACCGAGGACAACGAGAAGAGTTTTGCAAACGTCTCAGAAGTGACCGGATATAGCCGGATCAAAATGGAGGGGGTTTGCAAAACCAGGTGAGAGATTTCAACGGCTTAGCCCGAAAGCCGTTGTGCTACCGTTACACCATTCCCCAATGGATTATCCGGCATAATCAATAGCTTATGTGGCTATCCGGATAAATCGCTTGCGGCGGGCCGCTCGATGCCGCCAACTGGTGCGCCGTTCTACTCGCTCGCTCCCGCCCTTGGCAAGCGCGCGATGCCAGGCTTCCTTGGATCGGCCCGTGGCTGTTCCGCACCTGTTGGAGCGGGATGAAACGTGACGACGGACCATTTTAAGCGCAACACGCGTGCTGTGAGCCGGGGCCGATCCTTTCTTTGCATGGGGTTGTTTTCGCGATTTTGTGTTCAGGCCGCCCATAGCGTGTCGAAGACGCGCGTGAACGCGCTAATGAGGCGGCTTGCGCCGCGCCCGGGACTGGTCAGGTAGCGGATGAGCCTCAATTTCGAAGAGCTGGATTTTCGCCCCACGCCGATGGGCGTGCTCAGCCTGCGCCGCCGGAGGCATCTCACCACCGGTGTCGACATCTACGAAATCAAACTCGACGACGAATTTTTGATGTCGAGCCAGTTCACGACAGCCGAGATTGAGCTGGCGCGGCTCGGATTGGCGGCGCTGGCGCGAACAGATCTCGAGATCGTGGTCGACGCGCTGGCTGAAGTCATCGAATGGCACGAGCAGGGTTTGCTTCCGCTCGGCAAACAACTGACGGCTGATCCGCGCTGCCGTCTCGTCAACGGCGACTTCTTCGCGATGGCACAGTCCGCGGATGGATTCGATTCCCGCGTGCCGCGCCGCCGCTTCGATGCGGTGCTGGTCGATATCGACCACTCTCCGACAAACCTGCTGCATCCGCGCCACGCCGCGCTGTACCAGCGGCAAGGGCTTGCCCGGCTTGCCGAACATCTGCATCCCGGCGGTGTGTTCGCGCTGTGGTCGAACGACCCTCCGGACGATGCGTTCAACGCGGCGATGGCCGGCGCCTTCGCTATCTCTGCCGCGCATGTCGTGACCTTCGACAATTGGCGGGCGATCGCGAGGCCAGCAATACCGTTTATGTCGGGGTCAAAGCCGATTTGCCTATCCAGCAGGCAAGCAACGCGGCGGCACCATCAGCCAACTGATCGTTCGTCCGTGCGTCGGGGCCGCAACTTGCCCCTCTGAACCGGGCATGCCATGCTGACAGGCCAATAAATAACGGAAGTTGCGGGGGGCGCCGTCGCGCATTCTCATCTTAACGTTTGGCACTGCGCGGGAAACGTTTCGGAGATTATCACCATGAGATTTAAGCATGTCCTCGGGCTCATTTGCGCCGCCTCGATTGCTGTCGCGCTGACGGGCACTGCATCCGCCCAGGACAAGACCGTCAAGATCGGCGCGATCTATCCGCTGAGCGGCAACGCCGCCAGCGCCGGCGTGCACGGCAAGGCCGCGATCGAGACCGCGATCGACATCATCAACAACGCCCATCCCGAACTCGGCAATTTGCCGCTGGCGAAGAACGCCGGCCTCGCCGGCCTCGGCGGCGCCAAGGTCGAAGCGATCTTCGCCGATAACCAGGGCAGCCCCGCGGTTGGACAGAACCAGGCGCTGCGGCTGATCACCGAAGAGAAGGTTGTCGCGCTGAGCGGCGCCTATCAGTCCGGCATCACGCTGACGACCAGCGCCATCTCCGAAAAATACGGCATTCCCTATGTGAACGGTGAATCGGTCGCGGCCAGCCTGACCGAGCGCGGCTTCAAATGGTTTTTCCGGGTGACGCCGGTGGCTTCGGATTTTGCCAAGATCTACCTCGACTTTCTCAAGGACATGAAAGCCGCCGGCGCGAAGACCGACAACATCGCCATCGTCCACGAAAACACCGAATACGGCACGTCGGTCGCGAGCGTCATCACCAGCGTGTTCAAGGAAAACGGCCTCAGCATCGCCCAGGATATTGCCTACTCCGCCAACACCACCGACGTGCAGAGCCAGGTGCTCCAGCTCAAGGACAAGAAGCCGGACGTGGTGATCATGGTCAGCTACACGTCGGACGCCATACTGTATGTCAAGACCATGCAGGCGCTGGATTACAAGCCGCCGCTGATGATGGCTGACAACGCAGGCTTCTCCGATCCCTCGCTGATCAAGACGGTCGGCAAGCTGGCGCAAGGTATCTTCAACCGCTCGTCCTTCAGCATCGGACCTCCGGGATCTCCGACCTTCCTGATCAACGAGATCTACAAGAAGAAGAGCGGCGATGACCTCGACGATACCGCCGCGCGCATCATGCAGGGATTCTTCGTTCTCTGCGACGCGATCGACCGCGCCGGCTCAACCGAACCGGACAAGATTCAGACGGCGCTGAAGGCGACCGACCTCAAGCCCGATCAATTGATCATGGGCTACAGGGGCGTCAAGTTCGACGACAAGGGCCAGAATGTCCTCGCATCGGGTCTGGTGATCCAGCTGCAGGATGGCGAGAACTACATTCCGGTCTGGCCGAAAGACAGGGCCAAGACCGCGCCGGTGCTGCCCTACAAGGGTTGGTGATACATCGAGGGCGGGGCATCAGTCCCGCCCTCGATCTTGTTGCGTTCGCAATCGCTGAGATTTAACCCGCAAGACTTGTCACAGGCATGTCCTCCATCCTCGTTCAGGTGATCGTCGGCGGATTGTTGCTCGGCGCCGTCTATGCGCTGTTCTCGTCCGGCCTCACCTTGATCTGGGGCATGATGAACATCGTCAATTTCGCCCATGGCGACTTCGTCATGCTCGGCATGTACGTGGCGTTCGTGGTCTGGACGCTGCTCGGCGTCGGGCCGTTTCTCGGCGCGCCGATTGCGGCACTGGTGCTCGCGACGCTTGGCATCATCGTTTATTTCGGGCTGATCCGCAGCGTCATGAAAGGGCCGATGCTGGCGCAAATTCTCGGCACCTTCGGGCTGGCGCTGCTGCTGCGTTATTCCGTGTTCTGGGGTTTTGGCGCCAACTTCATGACGCTGCCGGAAAACCTTGTCGGCGGCACCTACGACGTGCTCGGCATCCGGATCCAGGCCTCGCGCCTGCTCGCCGGCGTGGTTGCTTTGCTGGTGACGCTCGGCCTGCACCTGCTGCTGACGCGCACCTCGCTCGGCTCCAAGATGCTCGCGGTCGCGGAGGATTCCACCGCGGCGCAGTTGATGGGCATCCGCCCCGACACCATGCAGGCGATTGCCTGGGCGATTGCCGCGGGCGCTACCGGAATTGCCGGCGCGCTGATCGCAACCTTCTTTTATATCGCGCCGACGGTCGGCGAGACGCTCGGCATCGTCGCCTTCGTCACGGTGTCGCTCGGCGGTTTCGGCAGCGTGCCGGGCGCCCTGGTCGCGGGACTTCTGATCGGCGTCATCGAATCGGTGTCGGCGTACTGGATCGGCGCGGTTTACAAGGACATCGTGGTGTATTCGCTGTTCCTGTGTTTTCTCTGGTTCCGGCCGCAAGGCTTGATGGGCAAATCTTGATAGGCAAAGACCTGATGGGCAAGATGTGATGCGGCGCTTCGTGTGGCCCTCGGTGGCGCTCGCACTGGTGATTGCCTATCCGCTGTTGTTTTCGACACCGTTTCAGCAGCGGCTGGGCGCGCTTGTTCTGCTCTACGCGATTGCGGCGTCGGCCTGGAATATCGTCGGCGGCTACGCCGGTCAGGTATCGGTGGGACACGTCGTGTTCTTCGGCTGCGGCGCCTATGCCTCGATGGCCGCGTATTCGCATTTCGCGCTGCCGCCGCTGGTCGGAATTCCCGCCGGTGTCGTCGTCAGTGTGCTGATCGCAGCCATCATCGGCGTGCCGACGCTGCGCTTGTCGGGCCATTACTTCAGCATGGCGACCATCGCGGTGGCCGAACTCGTCAGGCTGATCGTCACCAACACCGATTATCTCGGCGCTGCCGTGGGCCTCAGCGGTCCGACCGTGCCGCGAACCGTGCTCGACCTCTCCTTTACCTCGGCGCTGCCGTACTACTATCTGTTTCTGTCGGTTCTCCTGATCACGCTCGGCATCACCTGGTGGATGGCGAACAGCCGGATGGGATTTTATCTCCGCGCCATCAGGGATTCCGAACGCGCGGCGCGTTCGCTGGGCGCTCCGGCCAGCCGCACCAAGCTCTACGCCTTCATGCTGAGCGCCGGGCTGACCAGCGTCGCCGGCGCGCTCTATGCCATGATGTTCGGGTTCGTCGATCCGGAATCGGGACTTGGTATTCTGATTTCCGTGAAGATGCTGATCATGGCGGCGCTCGGCGGCGCCGGCCTGCTGTTCGGACCGCTGGTCGGTGCGGCGATCCTGGTGCCGCTGGAGGAAATCTCCAACAACCTGCTCGGCGGCAAGGGCGCGGGTCTCACCTTCGTCGTGTATGGCGCCATCATCGTGCTGATCGCGCGCTTTCAGCCCGGCGGCATTTTGACATTGATCAACCGGCTATGGGCCCGGCGACGCAAGGCGCCGGAGACAACGGTCACAGTGGAAGCAACCCATGCTCCTTGAAGCCCGCAATGTGACAAAGGCCTTTGGCAGCTTCAAGGCTGTCGACGCGGCCTCGGTGACGCTGGAGCAGGGCGATATTCTCGGCCTGATCGGACCGAACGGCGCCGGCAAATCCACTTTGTTCAATTGCCTGACCGGCGACCTGTTGTCGACCTCCGGCAAGGTTCTGTTCGAGGGCCACGACATCACCAATTTGACGCCGGAAGCCCGTGCGCATCTCGGCCTCGCGCGCACCTTCCAGGTGCCGCAGACATTCGAGGGCATGTCGGTGCTGGAGAACGTGATGATCGGCGCATTTCTGCGGACATCGCATCGTCCGGAAGCCGAAGCCCGCGCCCGCGTGGTGCTGGAGCGCGTCGGCATGAGCAAGCTGGCGGATGCGCCGGCACGGTCGCTCGGCACGCCCGGCCGCAAGCGGCTGGAGATCGCCCGCGCGCTCGCCACCGAGCCCAAGGTTCTGCTGCTCGATGAAGCGATGGCGGGCCTCACCCAGCGCGAGGTGCAACTCGCGATCGATCTCGTGCGCGACATCCATCGCTCGGGCATCACCCTTGTCATTGTCGAGCACATCATGGAAGTCATCATGTCGCTGGCGACGCGGGTGGTGGTGTTTCACCAGGGCAAGGAGATCGCGCGCGGCAGTCCGCGCGAGGTCACGGGCAACCCGGCCGTGATCGCGGCTTATCTCGGCACGCGCGCCGCCAAGGCCGCCGCGGGCCACACGCCGATCGAGTTGATGGGCGGACCCGCGACATGACCGCGCCTTTGCTCAAGATCGAGCATCTGGAAGTTCGCTATGGCGACCTGATCGGCGTATCCGATGTTTCACTAGATGTGCCGGAGGGCAGCGTCGTCGCGCTGCTCGGTTCCAATGGCGGCGGCAAGACCACCACGCTCAACGCCGTCGCCGGTCTGATCCCGGTGCATTCCGGATCGATCGGGTTTCGCGGGCAGGAGATCGGCGGTCAAACCGCGTTTTCGATCGTGCGCAAAGGCCTCGCTCTGTCGCCGGAAGGCTGGCGGCTGTTCGTGCAGCAAAGCGTCGAGAACAATCTGCTTTTGGGCGCCACGCCGCTGCGCGACAGGGCGCGCGCCGCGGTATTGCTCGATCGGGTCTACGAAATCTTTCCAAAATTGGCGGAGCGGCGCAGCCAGCGCGCGGGCACCATGTCCGGCGGCGAGCGGCAGATGCTGGCGGTCGGCCGCGCCCTGATGAGCGATCCCAAACTGCTGATGCTGGATGAGCCGTCGCTCGGCCTGGCGCCTGCGGTGGTCGAATCGATGTACGAGACCTTCGGCCGGCTGCACCGGGAAGGGTTGACCATCCTGCTCGCGGAGCAATCCATTGAGCTCGCGCTCGAGGTTTCGGATTTCGCCACCGTGCTGCAGGTCGGCAAGAGCGTTCTGTCCGGCACCGCGGCAGAACTCGCCAACGATCCGCAGGTGCAGCGCGCCTATCTCGGCACCGGCTGATATTGGCGCGGCCTGTTTGGCGGTATCATGCGTGACAAACCCGTACGTCGCCTTGGAAGGAGCCAGGGAAAATTGCGAAGGATAGACCTGAGGCAAAGTAAACAAACGGAGCGAGAACATGAGACTATGGATCAGTGCCGCTTTACTTCTGACATCTGCCGCGGCAGCGAACGCCCAGACGCCTTACGCCGGAATGCAGGCGCGACCGATCAAGGCATTGTCCGAACAGCAGGTGGCGGACCTTGGCGCCGGTCGTGGCATGGGGCTGGCGCTCGCCGCCGAATTGAACGGTTACCCCGGCCCGTCCCACCTCCTGGAACTGGCTGACAAACTCAACCTGTCGACGGATCAGCGCGCCGCCATTCAGCGGCTGTTCGATTCCATGAAGGCCGAAGCCGTACCGCTGGGCTCCAAATTGATCGAACAGGAAGCCGATCTGGACACGCAATTCGCCAGCCACACCGTGACGCCGGAAAGTCTGAAGGCGTCAACCGCGGCGGTCGCCGCGACGCAAGGTGCTCTTCGCGAAACCCATCTCAAATATCATCTGTCGACGGCTGCGCTTCTGAGCTCCGGCCAGATGCAGCGCTATGCCGAGTTGCGCGGCTATGGCGGTCAGGCCGCACCGATGCAGCTTCACCATCACTGATGCCGGCTATTTCCTGCGTCTGACGGAATTGCGAACGGAGGCCTTGGACGACGTTGCCTTCATCTCGGCCTCGAGCAGCTGCAACAGGCAGCTGCTTAATCGGACTTCCATCTCACGGTCGTGAAGGGATAGCGGCCCGGGATCGTTCAGGATGGCGTTGACCAGCGTTCCCAGCACCACCTGAAAAGTGAAGGCGATGCCTCGTGTCTTGGCGGCCTCTGCCCATGACGCGGAGCAGGGGAGGCGTGGCATGGGCGACAGAGGTTCGCGCCAAGCCCTTGAACGTGCTCCACCGGTCCGGTCGCGTATTGTCGTGCTGGAGTGCGGCGCGCAGAACGCCTTCATGCTTTCGGATCCAGTCGATGATTCCATCGGCGAGAAGGCGGCAGAGTTCGGCGAGGCTTGCGTCCTTTAGCTGCTCATTCTGCGCCATCCGCGACAACATGCCGTTGCCGTCACGCGCCGCGAGCTGGATCAGGGTGTTGAAGTAGGCCTCCTTGCTCTCGAACCGGCGGTAAAAGGCGCCGACGGTTGCGCCAACCTTGGTGCACAGCGCTTCGATCGACAGCTCGGCAAGGCTGCGCGTTCGCAGCATGTCCGCGCCCGCCTGCAGCAGCGCGGCCGTTGTCTAGCGGCTCCGCTTCTGCCCCGACGGCGTCACGCCGGGAAAGTCGAAATCTTCCGATTGAGGCTGCACCGGATATTGCATCTCCAGCCCGGATTATACTCTAGGGCAAGGCTGGGTCGCGTGTTCACGGCCCGGGCCCGGGCTCCGCGAGCCGCCGGATCAACCGCGGTCGCCATTGCAGGGAGTGGACCATGAACGCAGCCAGCGACACGCCATTTCGCGGCACGAAAGCTATTTTATCTTGTCGTAAGCGGCGGCGAAATCGGTCAGCGGCATTGGAATGGTGATCGTTTCCTTGCCGAGATTTTGGAACGATACCTTCAACTGCTTTCCCGATTTCAAAACGGCCAGTAGCTCGGGCGCGATCGGTGTCCCGGCGTAGCAGCCCCGAGCCTCGCAGGTCTGGATCTGCAGGTCGGTTGGCTTGCCGTCATCGATCTGGAATTTGGCGCCACCTGGCAGATTAAGTCCGAGCGGCAATTGCACCAGAGCGACCGGCGTACGGGTGTCGTTGGGCACGCGAATGTTGACGAGCACGATCAGTTGTCCGGTCTTGGTGAGGACGGCGGTCTGCTCCATCGCGCATTCGGGCGGCGCATTGCGGCTCGCGCTGGTGCATCGTGCGGCCCAGCCGGGCGGCGGCGGGGCGTTAGCGGACGGGGTTTCGGCCGGAGGCGGCGCGCTTTTGGATTTGGTTGCCTGCTGGGCGTGGCCGAGCCCGGTCGATCCGAAGGCGACGATAGCCACGACTGCAAGCTTTATGGAAATTTTCACTGATCACGCTCCGAGATGAATACGCCTTCGGATGTGCCGGAGCGGGCTGAAAGTCAAGTCACTCGGCGGCTTGCTTGATCGAGCCTCGCTCACTCGCGGGCCGTTCGTGATCGGCATCCTCCGATCGACCTAGACCGGAAAATGCGTTCGAGAGCCGGTCGAGATAGAGATACACCACCGGCGTCGTGAACAGCGTCAGTGCCTGGCTGACGATCAGGCCGCCGACCATCGCGTAACCGAGCGGCTGGCGGATTTCCGATCCGGTGCCGGTGCCCAGCATCAGCGGCACGCCGCCGAGCATCGCCGCCATCGTCGTCATCATGATCGGACGAAACCGCAGCAGCGCGGCCTTTCGGATCGATTGCTCCGGGGACAGATGCTCGTCGCGCTCGGCCGAAATCGCGAAATCGACCATCATGATGCCGTTCTTCTTGACGATGCCGATCAGAAGGATGATGCCGATCAAGGCGATCAGGCTGAAGTCGTATCCGAACAACATCAGAATCGCGAGCGCGCCGACACCGGCCGAGGGCAGCGTCGAGAGAATCGTAAGCGGGTGGATGTAGCTCTCGTAGAGAATGCCGAGGATCAGGTACACGACGACAAGTGCTGCCATGATCAGCAGCGGTATGGTGCCGAGCGATTGCTGGAACGCCTGCGCCGTGCCCTGGAAGCTCGAATTGAGCGTGGCCGGGGCGCCGAGCTCGACCATCGCTTTTTGCACGGCGTTGGTTGCCTGCCCGAGGGCTACGCCCTGCGCGAGATTGAAGCTGATCGTGATGGCCGGGAATTGACCCTGGTGGCTGATCGAGAGCGAACGGACCGGCACGCTGGTCCAACTCGCGAATGTCGACAGTGGCACCTGATCGCCTGTCGTCGGCGATTTGATATAGATCTTGTTGAGCGTGTCGAGGTTGCCCTGCAGCTCCGGCAGGATTTCCAGGATCACGTGATAGCTGTTGAGCTGGGTGAAATACTGGGTGACCTGGCGCTGGCCGAACGCGTCGTAAAGCGTGTCGTCAATGACCTGCGGCTGGATACCATAGCGCGCCGCGGTATCGCGATTGATCTTCAATTCGAGCGTCGTGCCCTGGGTTTGCTGGTCGGTCGCGACGTCGCGCAATTCCGGCAGAGTCTGCATCTTGCCCAGAATTTTCGGCGCCCATTCGTTCAATTCGGCAAGATTGGCATCCTGCAGCGTGAACTCGAACTGGGTCCGCGTCGGCCGGCCACCGAGCCGGACGTCTTGCGCCGCCTGCATGAACAGGCGGGCGCCCTCGACCTTGTCGAGCTTGGGACGCAGGCGTGAGATGATCTGCTGGGCGGACGCTTTACGTTCATTGCGCGGTTTCAGCGTGATGAACAGGTTGCCGTTGTTGCCGGCCCTGCCGCTGCCGCCGATCGCCATTGCCACGCTGGCGACGTCAGGGTCGGCCATGACGATCTTGCCGAGTTCTTCCTGCCGCTGCTTCATGGCGGCGAAGGAAATGTCCTGCCCGGCCTCCGACGTGGCGGTGATCAGGCCTACGTCCTGCTGGGGAAAGAAGCCTTTGGGAATGATGACGAACAGATAAACCGACAAGCCCAGCGTCGCAAAGAAAATGGCGAGCGTCGCCAGTCGCCAGCGCAAGGCGAGGTCAAGGCCCCGCTCGTAGCCATGCAGCATGGCGTCGAAAGCACGCTCGCTCCATTGATAGAACCGGCCGTGTTGGGTTTCGCCGTGCGCGCGCAGGAAGCGGGATGCCATCATCGGCGTCAGCGTCAGCGACACCACCATCGATACGAAGATCGTCATCGCCAGCGTCACCGCGAATTCGCGGAACAGGCGTCCGATGATGCCGCCCATCAGCAGCAGCGGAATCAGCACGGCCACCAGCGAAATACTGATCGACACGATGGTGAATCCGATTTCGCTGGCGCCCTTGAATGCAGCGGCAAGCGGCTTCTCGCCTTCCTCGATGTAACGCGTGATGTTTTCCAGCATCACGATGGCGTCGTCGACGACGAAACCGACGGCGATGGTCAGAGCCATCAACGACAGGTTATCGAGGGTATAACCGAACACCCACATCAAGGCGCAGGCGCCGAGCAGCGCCAG
>Ga0137409_10007354_pt1 | contig 11339 bp, 10 predicted proteins | sample CZODoug1_16funga_FD_122059 | JGI IMG/M metagenome (GOLD analysis project Ga0137409, IMG submission 122059) | Vadose zone soil fungal communities from Angelo Coast Range Reserve, California, USA - CZODoug1_16fungal (Hybrid Assembly) | ecosystem: Environmental > Terrestrial > Soil > Vadose zone... | reverse complement strand
CCGCTGTTCCATTCGCCCTTCGGCGACCACATGTGGGATTTTTTCCGTCTGCAGATACCCTGGCGCGGAGTGTTGTTCTCCGAAAAGGCCTTGCTCCGCGTGCGCCGGGAGTGCTTCCGTCCCACCGATCCCGCGGACAGCTACCGCAAAGTCGCGGGCGGCCTCAACCTGATTCGATACTCGGAGTTCCTGCGGCACGTCCGCGATACCGGATGGAAATTCGACCATCTCGCGGTCAACACTTTCCTGCGGGGTCTGCCGCCGCTTCGATTCATTTCCGACTTTGTCTCCCGCGTTCCGGGCCTGCGCGACTATTTCGTGCACAACGTCTACGCCGTGTTGCGCCGCGCCGTCTGAAGCGAGCGCCGCCCGCGGCCCGAAAACGGACCCTGCTCCGAGCGGCCTAGTGCGAGGGGGCCGACATGTCGGGTGCAAGCAACACACCCGGCGGATGATCGAATTGCCCGCGAACCGCGGGCGAAGAAGATGGGGGAGCCATGCAGCTCGGATTCGAGACGATCGGCAACGCCACGCTCATCGCGTTCGAGGGGCGCCCCGTGCTCGCCACCGATCCGTGGATAGCGGGCGCTCCCTATTTCGGCAGCTGGGGCCTGTCGCACTCGATTCCGCCCGAGCAGATGGCGGCGATCAAGGCCTCGGAATACATCTGGTTCTCGCACGGCCACCCGGACCATCTGAACGGCGAATCACTGGACCTGCTGCGCGGCCGGCGGATTCTGATTCCGGCCCACGTCGGGGGCCGGATCCGCCGCGACCTCGAATCCGCAGGGCATCAGGTGCGGGAGCTGCCGATCGCGCAGTGGGTGCGTCTGTCGGACCGTATCCGCGTCATGTGTCTGCCGGATTACAACCAGGACGCGGTGCTGCTGGTCGAGATCGGCGATGCGCTGGTCGTCAACGCCAACGATGCCGGAGGACTGGGTTGGATGACGCGCATCACCCGCCTGGCCGGGAGCTACAAGCGCTCGTTCCTGTTGAAGCTCACGGGGTTTCACGACGCGGACATGATCAATTTCTTCGACGAAGGCGGAGAACGGATTGCGCCGATCGCGCTGCGAAGGAAGCAAGGCGGAGTGCGCCTGGGCCCCACGGTCGCACGTCTCGCCGAGTCCTTCGGCGTGACGCATTTCATCCCATTCAGCTCCATGCATCGTTACCAGCGCGAAGACAGCGCTTGGGCGAATGCGTGCACCACTCCAGCGGATGCGCACGCGGTGGGATTCCACTCGAAACGATGCGCCATCCTGCCGGCGTTCGTGCGCTATGACCTCCTCGCCGATCGGCCAGCGCCGATCAATCCGAGCCCAGCGCCCGAGGTGGTCCTTCCCGCGCGGAGCTTCGGCGATGACTGGAGCGAGCCCCTCGAGCGGGAAGACCTGGAGCTGGCGGCCCGTTATTTCCGGTCGATCGAGCACCTGGCGACGTTTCTGGACTACGTGAATCTGCGAGCCGGCGGGCGGGATCACGCCATACCGATCGCCAAGCGAAAATTCCGGCGCGGCGTCACTTTCGAGGCGCCGCGACGATCGCTGGTCGCGGCGCTCGAGCACGAAATCTTCGACGACCTTCTGATCGGGAATTTCATGAAGACGACCCTGCACGGCAAGTGGTCGAGCGCTCGTCTGTACCCGCATTTCTCCCCGTACGTGGCCAAGTACGCGGACAATGGAGGCGCGCGGACCTCGGAGGAGCTGCGCGCCTACTTCGCTGAGTACCGCCGGCGCACGGGCGCGTTTGCTTTTCTCCGTCAACGCCTCGCCGCCAAGGTCTCGGAGATGGTGCGCTCGGCTCTCCCAGCCGATTCACCCGGCTACCAGCTGGCCCGGCGCGCGTATTGGGCGCTGAAGTCCTAGTACTCGGGGCGGTCGGTTCCTTCGATGTGCTCCGATCGGACTACATTTGGTTCCGGGTCTGCGGCACGCGTCTGAATATGGGCGCCGCATGCTTGACCAGTCGAGCAGACCGAAGGATGTCCATGAAGATCAGCGTGCTGGGGCTCGGCTATGTCGGCGCCGTTTCCGCGGGCTGCCTCGCCGAGGAAGGTTACGAAGTCATCGGCGTCGATCCGGAGGCGAGGAAGGTTGACCTCATCAATGCCGGCCGGACCCCGATTATCGAGAAGGACATCGGGCAGATCATCGAGCGGCAGGTCGCGGCGGGGCGGCTGTCCGCGACCACCGACGTCGCCGCCGCGGTGCGTCACACCGACCTGCTCATGATCTGCGTCGGAACGCCCAGCCGCGGCAACGGCGACATCGAGCTCACCTACGTGAAGCGCGTGTGCGAGCAGATCGGAGCCGCGCTGCGCGACCACCAGGGGGCGCCCGTCGTGGTGATACGCAGCACCATGCTGCCGGGGACCATGCACGCAACGGTGATCCCGACGCTCGAAGCTCATTCGGGCAAGCGCGCCGGCGTCGAGTTCGGAGTGTGCATCAACCCCGAATTCCTGCGCGAAGGAACCGCGGTGCAGGACTATTTCAACCCGCCCAAGACGGTCATCGGCGAGCTCAACCGGGCCAGCGGCGACCTGCTCGCGAGCCTCTACGCGCGCATCGACGCGCCGCTGATCCGCACCGACATCGAGACGGCCGAGATGGTGAAGTACGCGGACAACGCGTGGCACGCCCTCAAGGTCGGGTTCGCCAACGAGATCGGCACACTGTGCAAGGGCCTGGAGCTCGACAGCCATCGCGTGATGGACATCTTCTGCCAGGACACGAAGCTCAATATCTCGCGGTACTACCTCAAGCCCGGGTTCGCTTTCGGCGGCTCGTGCCTGCCCAAGGATCTGCGCGCGCTGCTCTACAAGGCGAAGACCGTCGACGTCTCGCTTCCCATCCTCGCAGCCATCCTGCCGAGCAACGAGCGGCAGATCGAGCGGGGGGTGCAGGCCGTGATCGAGCAGGGCAGCAAGCGGGTCAGCGTGCTCGGCCTGAGCTTCAAGGCCGGAACCGACGACCTGCGCGAGAGCCCGGTGGTGGAGCTGGCCGAGCGGCTGATCGGAAAAGGATACGACCTGCGCATCTACGACAGCAACGTCAGGCTCGCGAGCATCTACGGCGCCAACCGCGACTACATCCTCAACCGCATTCCGCATATCTCCCGGCTGATGACCGAGAGCATCGATGAGGCCATCGATCACGGCGATACGATCGTCATAGGCAACGCCGCGCCGGAATTCGGCGACGTGCCCAAGCGGCTGAGCGACCGCCAGACCCTGATCGATTTCGTGCGCGTTACCGACTCGCGCAGCGTGTCGGGCATCTACGAGGGAATCTGCTGGTGAGGCGCGGGGCGGCGGAAGCGAATCCGCCAGGAGGAGTGCTCATGCTGGTGGAGAACCTCCCCAGCCCGTTCGACAGGCGGGTCTGGCAGGAGGCGTGCGCGCTGCGCGACGCCGGCTACGTCGTATCGATCATCTGCCCGACGGGCACGGGCTGCAAGAAACGGTTCGAGGCGATCGACTCGATTCACATCCACCGCTACCCCCTGCCGGTCGAGGCATCCGGCGCGGTCGGCTACGCGCTGGAGTACGGCGCCGCGCTCGCGTGGACATTCGCCCTCGCCTGGCGCGTGCTCCTCACGCGCGGCTTCGACGTCATCCACGCCTGCAACCCGCCCGATCTGTTCTTCCTCGTCGGCCGGCTGTTCAAGCTGCTCGGGAAGAAGTTCGTGTTCGACCACCACGATCTCGCCCCGGAGCTGTACGAGGCGAAATTCGGGCGGCGCGATTTCTTCTACCGGCTGATGCTGAAGCTCGAGCGCGCGACCTTCCGCAGTGCCGACGTGTCCATCGCCACCAACGAGTCCTACAGGCGCATCGCGATCGAGCGCGGTCGCATGGCTCCCGAGCGGGTGTTCGTGGTGCGCAGCGGACCCAGCCTGGAGCGCCTGAGAATCCTGCCGCCCGACGAGCGGCTCAAGCGAGGCCGCCGGTATCTCGTCGGCTACGTCGGAGTCATGGGCAGGCAGGAGGGCATCGACTACCTGCTGCGCGCGGCGCACCACATCGTTCTGGAGCTGGGCCGGCAGGACGTGCACTTCGGCCTGGTGGGCGGCGGGACGTCCCTCGAGGAGATGAAGGCGCTCGCGGGCGAGCTGGGCGTCGCCGACCACGTGACCTTCACCGGGCGCGTGCCGGACGGCGAGATGCTGGCGATGCTCAACACCGCCGAGGTGTGTGTCAATCCGGACGTCGCGAACGACATGAACGACAAGTCGACCATGAACAAGATCATGGAGTACATGGCGCTCGGCAAACCGGTCGTGCAGTTCGACCTGACCGAGGGTCGCTGGTCCGCGCGACGCGCCTCCCTCTACGCGCGGCGGAACGATCCGGCCGATCTGGCGGCGAAGATCGTCGAGCTGCTCGATGACCCTGGGCGGCGGGCCGAGATGGGCGAATACGGTCGCAGGCGCGTGGCGGACGAGCTCGAGTGGCGCCACGAGGCGCCCAAGCTGCTCGCGGCGTACGCCACACTCCGGCGCACCGCAGGCGTCTCGTCCGCGGCGCGGCGCCTCGAGACATGAAGCTGCTGCCGCTCGACACCCCGGCCGTCGTCGGCACCGCGGCGGACTGGCTCGCGCGCAGGGAAAACGCCCAGTGGCTGGATTTCGGCAACGGCAGGCAGGGTGTCACGCCGGCGCTGCTGAAAATCATGGCCCAGCGGGAAACGCACTTCATACGCGTGTATGCCAGGGACGGCGTTCCGCTCGGGATCGTCGGCCTGAACGGCGTGGACCGCGTCGCCGGTACGGCCACTCTGTGGGCGGTGGCGGGCGACAAGTCCTTCACGAACCGGGGATACGTGAGCCTCGCGACCTCGAAGTTCCTGACCTTCGCCTTCCGCGATCTCGGTCTGCGCGCCATCAACACCTGGATCGTCGACGGCAACCCGTCGCTGCGGAGCCTGCAGCGCCTCAGCTTCCGCTTCGTCGGCAGGCAGCGGCGCTGCCACCTGGTCGACGGCGTGCCGCACGATCGCCTGCTGTTCGACCTGCTCGCGGAAGAGCACAGGGAGATCGACGAGCAGCGCTGGCAGCGGATCGACAGATCGCGCCGCGAGGCGGCCCAGCCGGCATGAGGCGGTTCGTGGCGCTGGACAGCTGGCGCGGTGTCGCCGCGTGCCTGGTGGCGCTGTTCCATCTCGACGCCTACAGCCATTTCCACGACGTGCCGTTCCTGCGCAACGCCTGGCTGTTCGTCGATTTTTTCTTCGTGCTGAGCGGGTTTGTCATCGCCGCGAACTACCAGCAGCGCCTGCTCGAGGGCTTCGGCGTGGGGCGGTTTCTGTTCCTGCGCCTGGGTCGGCTCTATCCGCTGCACCTCGCGATGCTCGCGCTCTTCGTCGGCGTCGAGCTGCTGAAGGTCCTGCGCCGGATGGCGGTTCCCGCCGACCTCTGGTCGCTCAACCCGGTCGCGCCGTTCAGCACGCCGCAGGACGCGCCCGCCACGGTCCTCGCCAACCTGCTGCTCGTCCAGAGCCTGCACGTCTTCGACTTCCTGACCTGGAACGTTCCGAGCTGGAGCATCAGCACGGAGTTCACTACCTACGCGATCTTCGCCGCTTGCCTGGTCGCGCTGCGCAAGCGCGCGTGGATCGCGCTGGCGCTCGCCCTGACCGCGGGGCCGGCGCTCATCGCGCTCTTGAGCGAGCGCAACATGGCCACCGTCTACGACTGGGGAATCGTCCGCTGCGTCTACGGATTCGCCGCCGGCGTTCTCGCGTGGCACGTCTACAGCAGGAGCGGCGAGCGGCTGCGCAAGCTGTCCGGAAGCGCCGTCGAGCTCGCGACGCTCGCCCTGGCGGTCGCGTTCGTAAGCGCCGCCGGGACGGGGCCGCTCTCGATCGCGGCGCCCTACGTGTTCGCGCTGGTCGTGCTGGTGTTCGCCTGCGAGAGCGGGATCGCGAGCGCGGTCCTCAGAATGCGGCCATTCGTCTTCCTCGGCACCGTTTCGTACTCGATCTACATGACGCACGCCTTCATCGAGCGCAGGTTGCGCGATGCGGCGTACGCGATCGAGAAGCATTGGCACGTCAGCCCGTTCACCGTCAGCCACGTCGACGGGCGCGAAACGCAACTGCTCGGGACCCAGCCATGGCAGGGCGACGTCACATACGTCGCTTACCTGGCGATGGTCGTCGCCGTTTCCTACTTCACCTACCGCTGGATCGAAGAACCCGGACGGGAATGGGCGAGGCGGCGCGCCTCACGCCGGGGACCTCGCGCCGCGCAGCCGGCCCCAGGCCCTGCGGGCGATCCGGCGCCAGGCGGCGGGCCCCTGGAAGAGCTCTCTCGCTAGAGACCCCGCGCGCTGCAGCCCAGTGCTGATCCTGTGCGCGCTCGACGTACCGGGCGCGACGCGCACGAGCCACCACATCGTATGTCCGGCGTCTCCGAAATAGCGCAGCGCCTCACCGCGGTTTCCCTGGCCGAGCGCAGCCCGCGCCACGACGAGCCGCCGCGCGCGGCGCAGCGCGGCGATCTCCGCGTCGCCGGACGCGCCACCGAACAGCTCGTCGAACTGGATCAGCAGGTCGCGCTCGAACTCGAATCGCGTGGGGCCGGTCGACAGGTGGCCCTCGGCGAGGCGTGTCCCGTCGCCCGCGTACTCGTGCTTGATCGCCATCGGCAGCGAAAGGAAGTTCGCCCTGAAGCGCCGGCACAGATTCGCGAGGTAGCTGTAGTCGGCGCCGATGCGATAGCGGACGTCGAACAGGCCCACGGCCTCCCGCGCCCTTCGGGTCACCACGGTGGGCTGCAGGGCGAAGAGGAAGCCGAAGCGCATGTGCTCGAAGACGCGTCCCCGGTAGAGACGCACGCCGCCGTAGGGGGTGCGGGCGAGGATGTCGCGTCCCCACGCGCCGATCGCCTCCGAGCTCGCGAACACCTTGAGATAGGGATCGGTCTCGCCGGAAGGCGGCTTGAGCAGGGCGGAATGCGCGCGCTCGGCGAGCGGCGGATACCAGTGGGTGAGCGCGGTGTGGAGGAAAGGCACGGTGCCGGCGGGACTCCCGTCCTCGCAGAATTCTCCGGAAAGGAAATCCTCCCCAGGAAACTCCCGGAAGAAGGCGACGCTCATCTCCAGGTGGTGGGGCAGCCACTCATCGTCGGAATCCAAGAAGGCGATGTACCGGCCCCGGGCCCGAAGCATGGCGGCGTTGCGCGCCGCGTTCACCCCCTGGTTCGTCTGCCGGATCAGGACGAGACGCGGATCCGAACCTTCGATCAGCGAGGCGGTGTCGTCCGTCGAGCCGTCGTCGACCACGACCAGCTCCCAATCGTGGAAGGACTGGCGCTGCACGCTCGCGATCGCCGCCTGGATCGTCGCCTTGCGGTTGTACGTCGGCAGGATCACCGAGACGAGGCTCATCGCATCGCCTCCTGCACGCTCGCCGGAGCAGGCCGCAGATTGCGCGCGCGCCAGTTTCGCAGGCCGAGCCACACGCGGCCGCGGAGCGTCACCGGCACCGTGCAGTCGTAGGTGCGCACCTCGCGCCCGCCGAAGTCCCGCTTGAAGTTGTTGATGCCGGCGTTGCCCGGTACCGATTCGTCCTCGAACAGTCCGCCCCAGTCATAGCGAACTATCCCCATCTCCTTGAACCGCAGCATCTCCCTCCAGTGGAGCCAGCGGTTGGCGCGCCCGACCAGCGCGCGGAAGTCGTTGTCCCGGTTCCTGAAGCAGGAGGCCGTGTATTGCAGCCACGCGGCCCTGCCGCTGATCAGGTATGCGTGCCAGGCAAGGGTCTCTCCACCGCGCGAGGCCGAGGTAAGCGCGAGCTGCCCCGCCTTGCAGGCGGCGGCGAGCCATCTCCGATCGGCGAGCCATATCCCCTTTTCGCGCGCGAAGGCGTCGAAAAAGGCTCCGAATTCATCCAATCTGCTCGCGGGATCGGCGTGGCATTCCATGCTCAGGCCGTCCTTGCCGTCGGCACGCCGGATCTTGTAGCGGCAGTCTTTCCCGAACCGCCCCTGGATCGCGTCCGCGTCGCCGGAAAGATCCGTCATGATCGACAGAAAAGGGACGGTCCACGCGTCAGGGACCGGCGCCTCTCTCTGGCGGTACACGGCGATGTCCACGCCGGCGTCAGGGGGCAGATCCTCCTCGAACCAAAGCTCTCCATAAACCGCTCCCCGGCCCGCGACGAGGATCATCTAGAGGCCCGCCGCGATTCCGCGGTGATCCGGTGCCGACACCGCACGATGACTTCTCGCCCGGCGGCTCACGAACCACGCGTGGAACTCATTCAGAGTCATCCCCCGGCACCAGCCGGACAGCTCGTCGAACAGGATCTCGAGATCCTCGTACAGGCACGCGATGTCGGCCTCGTCGCGAAAGCTCGGGCTGCCGCCAGGCATGAGCTCCGAGGAGTGGAGCGTGAACTCGGCGTGGTCCGCGCCCGCGGCACGCGCGCCGCGGGCGGCGCGCAGCATGCCGCGTAGGCGGCTTTCTGCCGGGCAAAGGTGGTTGAGGGCGGGGGACACCACGCGGTTGGCGGTCTGGCGAAGCAGGGGTACGCGGTACACCCACGGCGCGCTCCGGTACAGACCGCACGAGCGGATCGTCATCGGCACCTCGAGCAGGCCGTCGCTCGCCGGCGCCGAAATATCGGAAGGGTGGAGGAAATAGGGCCGGTCGGGAAAGCTGCGGTAGTCCGGCCCGCCTTTGCCGCGCGGGTCGCCGGGCGTCTCGCGCCAGTCCAGCCCCGGGCTCACGGAGCAGTCCACGCGGTAACCCTCGTCGAGCAGGATGGCGGCGTAGCGGTCGTCGAAGCCCAGGCGCCCGGCGCGGTGGCTGACCACGTCCTGGCCGAACCGGTCCTCAAGGAGACCCGTCATGTGCTTGATCTTCTCCCGCATCACCGGCTCGGCGTACTCGATCAGGTAGGGCTGGTAATGGAAGTCGTCACCAGTCAGCGGCACGATCGGCGGAGAATTCCACGCATGCAGGTGCATCCCGATCTCGCCTGTACCCCGAGCGAGCACGTCGCGGCCGAACTCGACGAACGCCGCGGACATCGCCATCTCGTAGTTGGCGAGGTACACCGGCCTGAACCCGAAGCGCTCGCACAGCGACTGGAAGCGCGGCAGGTACTCCGCGTTGCGCGTGGTGATGCGCCTCGGCTTGGACCAGAGGTCGTCGCCCTCGGTGTCGATCGTGATGATGAAAGGCGTCTCAGACATGGGACGCGATCATCTTGTCGCCGGCGTCATCGCGCCGCGCGACCCTCTCGAACGTCTCGAGGTAGGTGGAGAGAATCTTGTCGTCGCCGTATTCGCGGGCCATGTAGACGAGGCAGCGATCGCTCGCCGCCTTCCACGCGCCCGGATCGTCGAGCAGCGCCCGCACCGCACTGGCAATTCCGGCGGGCGAGCCCGCGGCGACGCCGAGTCCCTCGCGTTCGATCACCCCGTCCGGATCGATGAGGGTGACCACGGGCACGCCCCGGATCCACGCCTGCAGGTACGAATTCGGGAATCCTTCGACATCGGAGGTGTTGACGAGGAGCCTGGAGCGCCCGTACAGGGCATTGGCGTCCCAGTAGGGCAGGCGCCCGTGGAAGGTGACGTTGGGTCTTGCCCGCGCCGCGCCTTCGATCTCGCGGAACAGGGCTTCCTCGTCGCGTAGAGACCCTCCCACCATATGGACTTTGACCCCGGGCAAGATCGCAGTGAGCTCGAGGATGCGGTCGGGCCGCTTTTCGCGCCGGATGTTGCTCACCCACAGCACGTCGATCTCGCGTCCATGAGTCGGCAGCGGCTTCTCGACCAGCATTCCCGCCACCCGGCTCGCGAGGCCGTAGTTGCACCGCAGGGTATGGGCCTGTGCGACGCTTTGCGCGAGGATGGCGTCGGCGCGCCGCAGCCCGTAGGCATAGAGCCAGCGATCGCGCGCGAAGGGCACCAGAAGGCGCGATCCGTCGCAGTCGCTGTCGCTCGCGATGCGGAAGACGAAGCGCTTGCGGAAGCGCCGGCAGAACAGCGCCAGTAGGCCGACGTGCATTCCTGCGCAGCTGGTGTAGTACAGATCGGCGCCGGCGCGCTCGAGCGCAGACCACATCCCGGTCCAGCGGGGATGGATGAAGCGCAGCACCGGCAGGCCCGCGTCGAGCCGGTAGGCGCGGAAGACGCGGATGGCCTCCCATTGCGCGCCGTCGTCCTGCCCGTGGTCGGCGACGACCATGCTCACGTCGTAGCCCCGGCGTGCCAGGGCGCGGCCGAGCAACACCTGCTGAACCGCCTCGCCGCCGATGAGGTGGCCCCGGTACTCGGGCGCGAGGAGCGGCAGGTTGTCGAATCCGACCAGGCAGATTTTCATCAGCTCTCGGACGTCTGGATGTTCAGCAGCTGCTGCGCGCGGCCGACGACGCGTGAGGCCTGGTACTTCACCGCGTCGCGCAGGGTACCCTTGCCGTACGGCGCGGGATTGATTCCAACCTTGCGCATCTGGCTGTTGAGCCGGTACACCGCACCGCGGTGGAGCGAAGCGCGCGTCTTGAAGGCGGCGCTGAAGGAGATCGAGACCTGGTCGCCGTTCTTGATCCAGTGCGGGTCGGTCGTCGGAATGTGGAGCCCGTATCCCGCTTTGAGCTCGAACACCGTGGCGCGCTCCTGGTAGCGGTCGTGGAACTTCATGTTGCGGTGGATCGCGGGTCCGGAGAAATGCCTCTCCAGCTCCAGCTCGGAGAGCACTTCGCGGTCCGACGCACTGAACACGCTGACCGTCTTGCTCCCGCGCATCTGCAGCAGGAAGTTGATCTCGTGATCCATGTGGTAGGGCGTCACGGACCCGGGCGAGGTGACGAAGACTGCGCCCTCGCGCTCGCGCATGCCTGCCTCGAGCGGCTCGGAGAGTGGCTCGATCTCGTCCAGGATCTCGTTGAGCAGTTGCAGGCAGTCGGGTGCAGCTTCCGCGCGCTTGAGCACCATCCAGGAGCCGCACTCCTCGATGCGCCTCACGGTTTCCTCGGCGGAGAGGCCGGTGTAGGGCGTGTTCTCCCAGTCAGGGAGGCTCACCGGGATCTTCCCGGCGTTGTACTCGACGATGCCCGGGGGGAGGGTCCTCGCGAGCTCCGCCAGCCGCGTGAGCTTGAAGAGAGGATGGTCCGACACGTTATGCCGGAAAAGGAACGGCTTGCGGTTGAAATGCGTGCCGAACGTTTCCTCGTCGATCTCCAGGAGCCCGCCCGCCTTGAGGCGCGAGGCTAGTGCGCGATCTGCAGCCTGCATGTGCTTGCCTCCTTCGTTTCCGTCGATTTCCTCTTCAGGATTCGCTGATGGGTCCAGCGCAGGAGCGGCAGACCCGAGACCAC
>Ga0137409_10007353_pt1 | contig 11340 bp, 14 predicted proteins | sample CZODoug1_16funga_FD_122059 | JGI IMG/M metagenome (GOLD analysis project Ga0137409, IMG submission 122059) | Vadose zone soil fungal communities from Angelo Coast Range Reserve, California, USA - CZODoug1_16fungal (Hybrid Assembly) | ecosystem: Environmental > Terrestrial > Soil > Vadose zone... | reverse complement strand
GCGCGCGCATCGGCGAATTCGACGTCGACCTGGTGCACGAGTTCTTCCAGGGATTCGTCAACCACGCGCAGGTGACGCTGCACGTGGATAGCATCAAGGGCACCAATGCGCACCACCAGGCGGAAACGGCGTTCAAGGCGTTCGCGCGCGCGCTGCGGATGGCGATCGAGGCCGACCCGCGGGTGAAGGGCGTGCCGTCCACCAAGGGCAAGCTGTAACGAAGCTATCGGCGGTCAGCCATCAGCGGTCAGCTACCCCTTCGTCCATGAAAGCCGTTTTTCCCCGTTCGTCCCGAGCTGATCGCTGAATGCTGATTGCTGAACGCAGCTTATGACTGACGTCGCTGTGGTCGATTACGGCATGGGCAACCTGCACTCGGTGGCGAAGGCGATCGAGCACGTTGCCGCGCGGCTCAAAGTCACGGTGACGAGCGAGGCCGAAGTCGTGGCGCGTGCCGCGCGCGTCGTGTTCCCGGGCCAGGGCGCGATGCCGGACTGCATGCGCGAGATGGAGGCGCGCGGGCTGCGCGGCGCGGTGCTCGAGGCGGCGCGGATAAAGCCCTTTCTCGGCATCTGCATCGGCCTGCAAATGCTGTTCGACCGCAGCGAGGAGGGCGATACGCCCGGACTGGGACTGCTGCCGGGACAGGTGCGGCGCTTTCCCGCGGGCAGGATGGCGGACGCGAAGGGCGAGAAGCTCAAGGTGCCGCACATGGGCTGGAGCGAAGTGCGGCAGACCGTCGCGCACCCGCTGTGGCAGGGCATCCCGCAGGGCAGCCGCTTCTACTTCGTGCACAGCTATTTTCCGGATCCCGGCAGCCGCGGGCTTACGGCGGGCGAGACCGTCTACGGCGTTCCGTTCACCTGCGCTGCGGCGCGCGACAACGTTTTCGCCGTGCAATTCCATCCGGAAAAGAGCGACGCGATGGGATTGAAGCTGCTCGCCAACTTCCTGGCGTGGCAGCCGTCCGTGCCGAACGCGCGGACCCAAACTGCAGCCTCGCCGGCCAACTGACTTTAATTTGATCCTCTCATGCTGATCATTCCCGCTATCGATCTCAAGGACGGCAAGTGCGTGCGCCTGAAGCAGGGCGCGATGGACAAGGCCACCGTTTTCTCCGATGACCCGGCCGCGACCGCGGTGCAATGGCTCAAGCTCGGGGCGCGGCGACTGCACGTCGTGGACCTCAACGGCGCGGCCGCCGGCCGCCTCAAGAACGAACCGGCGATCCGCGCGATCGCGGACGCGGTGGGCAGCAAGCTCCCGATCCAGCTCGGCGGCGGCATCCGCGATCTCGACACCATCGAGAAGCTGCTCGACTCCGGGGTGAGCTCCGTCATCATCGGCACCGCGGCGGTGAAGACGCCCGGTTTCCTGCACGAGGCGTGCACCGCGTTCCCGGGTCATGTGCTGGTCGCGCTCGACGCGAAGGACGGTAAAGTCGCGGTGGACGGCTGGTCGAAGATGACCGGGCACGAAGTGCTCGATCTCGCGAAAAAGTTCCAGGACTACGGCGTGGAGGCGATCATCTACACCGACATCGGGCGTGACGGCATGCTCACCGGCATCAACATCGAGGCGACGGTGACGCTGGCGCAGGCGCTCTCGGTGCCGGTGATCGCGAGCGGCGGCATCAATGGCCTCGAGGACATCAAGGCGCTGTGCAAGGTCGAGCACGAGGGCATTACCGGCGCCATCACCGGGCGCGCCATCTACGAAGGCAAGCTCGATTTTGCCGCTGCCCAGAAATTGGCTGATCAACTCTCCAAAGCTGAGAAATAGTGGTCTGCTGCCCAAGGGATGAGGGCGGAGAGATGGGGGCGGAGAAACCTCATTCTTCAGGCCGCGTTTTCCTCATCCCTCATCCCTCATCCTTCATCCTTCGGTTCTGATGGGCCTGGCCAAGCGCGTCATTCCCTGCCTCGACGTCACTGCCGGCCGCGTGGTGAAGGGGATCAATTTTGTCGGCCTGCGGGATGCCGGCGACCCGGTGGAAATCGCCCGCCGCTACAACGAGCAGGGGGCGGACGAGTTGACCTTTCTCGACATCACGGCCTCGAGCGACGGGCGCGGCCTGATCGTGAGCATGGTCGAGGCAGTCGCGGCCCAGGTTTTCATCCCGCTTACGGTGGGCGGCGGCGTGCGCTCGGTCGAGGACGTGCGGCGGCTGCTCAACGCCGGTGCCGACAAGGTCAGCATCAATACCGCCGCAGTGCAGAACCCGCAGCTCGTGAAAGACGCCACTACGCGTTACGGTTCGCAATGCATCGTGGTGGCGGTGGACGCCAAGCGCGTTCCCGGGGGCGGCCCGCTGCGCTGGGAGGTGTACACGCACGGCGGGCGCAACGCGACGGGAATCGATGCGCTGGAATGGGGACGCAGGATGGAAGCCGCGGGCGCCGGCGAAATCCTGCTCACCAGCATGGATCGCGACGGCACCCGCAACGGCTTCGACCTCGAACTTACCCGCGCTTACTCGGACGCGCTCTCGATTCCGCTGGTCGCCAGCGGCGGCGTGGGCAACCTCGATCACCTCGTCGACGGCGTTCTCCAGGGGCGCGCCGATGCGGTACTCGCCGCGAGCATTTTCCATTACGGCGAGTACACCGTGCGCCAGGCCAAGGAGCACATGGCGAAGCGCGGCATCGAGGTCAGGGTGTAAGGCGCGAGGAGTAAAATGCGAAGCATGAACGACGCGTTTCCCATCTCCCATTACCCGTCACGGGTCACGGCGCAGCGATGAAGGACGACTGGCTCGACAAGGTGAAGTGGGCGCAGGACGGCCTGGTGCCTGCGGTGGCGCAGGAAGCGGACGGCGGGCGCGTGCTCACCGTGGCGTGGATGAACCGGGAGGCGCTCGGCAAGACCGCGCAGACGGGCGAGGCGCACTACTGGTCGCGTTCGCGCCGCAAGCTGTGGCGCAAGGGCGAGGAATCCGGCCACGTGCAGAAAGTGAAATCCATCCGTCTCGATTGCGACGAGGACGTGGTGCTGCTGGAAGTGGAGCAGGCGGGCGGCATTGCCTGCCATACCGGGCGCCACAGCTGCTTCTTCCAGAAGCTCGACGGCAGCAAATGGGTGGTCACCGACCCGGTGTTGAAGGACCCCGTGGACATCTATAAGAAGCACAAATAGCGATGACCGACGCGGAAATATTGAAGCGGCTGGGCGACGTGCTCGCGGCGCGCAAGCAGGCCGACCCGTCGTCGTCCTACGTGGCGAGCCTGTTCGCGAAGGGCGAGGATGCGATCCTGAAAAAGGTCGCGGAGGAGGCGGCCGAGACGGTGCTGGCCGCCAAGGGCGGTGATAAACTGCACCTCGTGCGCGAGACCGCCGACCTGTGGTTCCACAGCCTGGTGCTGCTCGCCTGGCACGGGCTCAGACCCGAGGACGTGCTTGCCGAGTTGCGGCGGCGCGAGGGAACTTCAGGGATCGACGAGAAGGCCTCGCGAAAAAATAATCGCTGAAGCGCGGATGGGCGGCATGCCGCGGTCGGCATTTGGAATAGAGGAGCGATGACATGGGCATTGGAAGTTGGTGGCATTGGGTGCTCGTACTGGTGGTGGTTGTCCTGATCTTCGGCACCAAGAAGCTGCGCAATCTCGGCGCCGATCTGGGCAGCGCCGTGAAGGGCTTCAAGGACGGCATGAAATCCGAGGAAGAGAAATCCGCGCAGGCCAAGGCGGAGATCCCGCCCACCACCGGCCAGACCATCGAAGGCGAAGCCAAGAAGGAAACGCCGAAGGCGTAGGGCGCCGGGCGAAAGACGAGAGACGGATGGCGATCCGCTGCCGGCAGGCCCCGTCTCTCGCCTCTCGTCTCTCCTCTCTCGAAGATGTTTGATATCGGGTTCTCCGAGCTGGTGGTCATCGCGATCGTGGCACTGATCGTGATCGGCCCCGAGCGCCTGCCCAAGGTTGCCCGCACGCTGGGGCACCTGTTTGGCCGCATGCAGCGCTACGTCAACGACGTCAAGGCCGACATCTCGCGCGAGATGGAGCTCGATGAACTGAAGAAAATGCAATCGAGCATGGAAGATGCGGCGCGCTCGATGCGCGATTCGGTCAACCGCGGCGTGTCCGAGACCGAGGGCGAGCTCAACAAGATCGCCGAATCCGTCCAGCCGGCGCCCGATTCCCATCCCGCCCCCGCGCAGCCGGCCGATGCCTCCGCGCCGGTCCCGCCTCAGGGTGAGTTGCCGCTGGAGTCAGCCCCGCCGCCCGCGCAGAAGCAGGCCTGATTTTCGGAATGCGCGACAAGTGATAGGTGATAAGTGATAAGAGTTGTTTTCCACGCACAGCGCGGGGGTCCTATCACCTATCACTCATCACGCATCACGCCTCATCAAGAATGAACGAAGATACCTTCATTTCCCATTTGATGGAATTGCGTGACCGCCTGCTGCGCTCGCTCGTGGCGGTCGCGGGGGCGACCATCATCCTCACGTTCTGGCCGGGAATCGCGGCCGTGTACGACCTGCTCGCGTGGCCGATGATGCAGTCACTGCCCGAGGGCACGAAGATGATCGCGACCGGCGTGATCTCGCCGATTCTGGTCCCGCTCAAGGTTACGCTGCTCGCCGCGTTCATGATCGTGCTGCCGTACGTGCTTTACCAGGCCTGGGCATTCATTGCGCCGGGCCTGTATGCGCACGAGCGGCGCATCATCATGCCGCTCGTCATCAGCAGCACCGTGCTGTTCCTGCTGGGCGTGGCGTATTGCTACTTCGTCGTCTTCCGGATGGTGTTCCAGGCGATACACAGCTTCGCGCCGCAGGCGATCACGCCGGCCCCGGATATCGAGGCGTATCTCACCTTCGTGATCACGATGTTTCTCGCGTTCGGCATCACGTTCGAGATCCCGCTGATCCAGCTGGTGCTGGTGCGCAGCGGCGTCGTTACGGTGGAAAAACTGAGGGAATTCCGTTCCTACGCCATCGTCGGCGCATTCGTGATCGCGGCAGTGGTGACGCCGCCGGACGTGCTCTCGCAGTTGCTGCTCGCCTTGCCGATGTGCGTGCTCTACGAGGCCGGAATCATCACGGCACGGCTGTTTGGAAAAGCGCGTTCCCGGGACGACAGCCAGCCCGAGGAAACCTGACCTCGAAGAAATTCCGGGGCGGGGATTGAACCCGGGGGGCATGACCCCCGGGTTCCTGTCCGGTTTTCAGCCTGTCTTTGCGCGCTGCGGACGCGGCCGCCGTCCGATGGTCACGGACAGCTCGTTCTCAGCCTGGTTGCGCGTCACCTTGAGCTTCGCTTCATCGCCCGGCTGCAGCGACGAGATCAGGTTGAGCATGCGCGTGGTGTCGGCAACCGTGCTGCCGTTGACCGAGCGCAGGATGTCGCCCGGCTTCATGCCGCCTTTGTCGGCGGGACCTCCGCGCTCGACCTGGGTGATGAGCACGCCGCCGGTCGCGGGCAGCTTGAACGATTCCGCGACGTCCTGGGTAATGTCCTGCACGCCCACACCGATCCACCCGCGCGTGACCGCGCCCTTCTGGATGATCTGCTCCATCACCTGGCGCGCGGTAGTCGCGGGGATCGCGTAGCCGATGCCCATCGACCCGCCGGTCTGGGAATAGATCGCGGTATTGATGCCGACCAGGTTGCCGCTCGCGTCCACCAGCGCGCCGCCGGAGTTGCCGGGGTTGATCGCGGCGTCGGTCTGGATGAAATTTTCGAATACCGTGATGCCGAGATGACTGCGGCCGAGGCCGCTGACGATGCCCTGGGTGACGGTCTGCCCGATTCCAAACGGATTGCCTATCGCGAGCACGACGTCCCCGACCCGGAGCTGCTCGGCCCTGCCGAAGGTGATCGACGGCAGCTTCTGCAGGTCGACCTTGAGCACGGCAAGGTCGGTCTCGGGGTCGGCGCCGACCACGCGCGCCGGCACCTTGCGCGAGTCGGCGAGCGCGATCTCGATCTGGTCCACCGACTCGATTACGTGATGATTGGTCAGGATGTAACCCTGCTCGCTGACGATGACACCCGAGCCCAGGCCCTCGCGGCGCTGCGGACCCGAATCGATCTGCTCGCCGAAAAAATAGCGGAACAGCGGGTCGTCCATGAACGGGTGGCGCGGGCGCTTCACTTCCTGGCTGGTGAAGACGTTCACCACCGCCGGCATCGCCTTGCGCGCGGCGTCGCTGAAGGAGGCGGTCGCGCGCACCGGCGCATCGGACGGGGGCTCCTTCACCGTCACTACGCTGCCGCGCGTGTTCCAGGTGAGCAGGTCGGGGCGCAGCGTCGAGATGACGAACAGCACCGCGACACAGATCGTCGCGGTTTGGGCGAATACGAGCCAGAGCTTGCGCATGGGATCGGGTAGGGCGCGTCTATGACGCAGGGATATGCGACGCTCGAATGATAGCAAAACCGCGGGCAGCGGCGTATTTCGGTAGATTCGGTCCTTCTTTATAACATTAGGATTAATAACGTTTATTTAACATTTTACTTATGTTTTCCGGGGCATTTGTGTAGAATGTCGCATTTTCCGGCGATGGGAAGAAACGTATGGCGGACAAAGAGTTGGATCAGAGCAAGCGGCGATTCCTGATCGCCGCTACCGGCGCGGCGGGGGGCGTCGCGGGTGCAGCCGCTGCCGTGCCTTTCGTCGCCAGCATGCTGCCGTCCGAGCGCGCGAAGGCCGCCGGCGCGCCGGTCGAGGCCGACATCGGCGCCCTCGCGCCGGGCGAATTGACGCGCGTCGAGTGGCGCGGCAAGCCGGTGTGGATCGTCCGCCGCACCCAGGAAATGCTCGACGCGGTCAAGCAGAACGACGGCAAGGTCGCCGACCCGAAGAGCGAGCGCAACAAGGAGCTCACGCCCGAGTACGCGCGCAACGAATTCCGCTCGATCAAGCCGGAATACCTCGTGGTGGTCGGCATCTGCTCGCACCTGGGCTGCTCGCCCGTGGACAAGTTCAAGCCCCAGGCCGAGCCGTTCGAGACCGACTGGAAGGGCGGTTTCTACTGCCCGTGCCACGGTTCGCTGTTCGACCTCGCGGGCCGCGTCTACAAGAACAAGCCCGCGCCGGACAATCTCACCGTCCCGCCCCACACCTATCTCTCCGACACCCGCATCCTGATCGGCGAAGACAAGAAGGGAGCCTAGAAGATGGCGGCCGCCGAAAAACCACCGGTCACAGTCACCTGGGCCGGCCCGCTCAACGAGCCCGTGGGCTGCGTGCTCACCTGGGTCGACCAGCGTTTCCCGATGATGTCGCTGTGGCGCGACCATCTCGCCGAGTACTACGCGCCCAAGAACTTCAACTTCTGGTACTACTTTGGCTCGCTCGCGATGGTGGTGCTGGTGCTGCAGATCGCGACCGGCATCTTCCTGGTGATGCACTACAAGCCGGACGCGGCGCTGGCCTTCGCTTCGGTCGAGTACATCATGCGCGACGTGCCCGGCGGCTGGCTGATCCGCTACATGCATTCGACCGGCGCTTCCGCTTTTTTCATCGTCATCTACCTCCACATGTTCCGCGGGCTGATGTACGGCTCGTACCGCAAGCCGCGCGAGCTGATCTGGATCTTCGGCATGCTGATTTACCTGTGCCTGATGGCGGAGGCGTTTTTCGGCTACCTGCTGCCGTGGGGCCAGATGTCGTACTGGGGCGCGCAGGTGATCGTGAACCTGTTCGACGCGCTGCCGATCATCGGCCACGACCTGTCGCTGTGGATCCGCGGTGATTACGTGGTGTCGGACGCGACGCTGAACCGCTTCTTTTCTTTCCACGTGATCGCGATCCCGCTGGTGCTGCTCGGGCTGGTGTCGGCGCACATCATGGCGCTGCACGAGGTCGGCTCGAACAATCCCGACGGCGTCGAGATCAAGAAGGTCAAGGACCCGAAGACCGGCCACCCGGTGGACGGCATCCCGTTCCATCCCTATTACACGGTCAAGGACACGCTCGGCGTGGTGGTGTTCGCGATCGTGTTCTGCGTGATCATGTTTTTCATGCCCGAGCTCGGCGGCTACTTCCTCGAGTACAACAACTTCATCCCGGCCAACCCGCTGCAGACGCCCTCGCACATCGCGCCGGTGTGGTACTTCACGCCGTTCTACTCGATCCTGCGCGCAACTACCGAGGATTTCATGTGGGTGCTCGCGCTCGGCCTCGTCGCCTACTCGGCACTGCTGATTGGCACCCTGCGGGCGCAGGCGCTGCGGATCGCGGTGGCCGCGATCGCGGCGGTGCTGTTGGCGGGCTTTTTCACCATCGACGCCAAGGTGTGGGGCGTGGTGTTGATGGGAGTGTCGACGCTGATTTTCTTCCTGCTGCCCTGGCTCGACCAGAGCCCGGTGAAATCGATCCGCTACAAGGGGATGCTTTGCAAGAGCGTGCTCGCGGCATTCGTCATCGTGTTCCTCGTCCTCGGCTATTTTGGTACGCAGCCGGTGACCACAGGGGGGACGCTGATCTCCCAGGTCGGCACGCTGCTCTACTTCGCATTCTTCCTGCTGATGCCGTGGTACACGCGGATGGACAAGACCAAGCCCGAACCGCAACGGGTGACCTGGTGAGGAGCGCCGCGATGAAGCTGGCAGGAATACTGATGATCGCGCTGCTCGCTGCGCCGTTCGCGGCGACGGCGTCCGAGGAGCACGTGAAACTCGACCGCATGCCCGCGGACGTCAACCCGAATGACGTGGTTTCGCTGCAGCGCGGGGCGCAGGTGTTCGTGAACTACTGCATGGGCTGCCACAGCGCCGGCTACATGCGCTACAACCGGCTCACGGACCTGGGGCTGACCGAGCAGCAGATTCGCGACAACCTGATTTTCAGCAGCGCGAAGGTCGGCGAGCTCATGACCATCGCAATGTCCGTGAAGGACGCCAAGGAGTGGTTCGGCGCCCCGCCGCCCGACCTCTCCGTAATCGCGCGCTCGCGCTCCTCGGGAGCCGGCACCGGCGCAGACTGGCTCTACACCTACCTGCGCAGCTTCTACCGCGATTCCTCGCGCCCCAGCGGCTGGAACAACCAGCTGTTCCCGAACGTCGGCATGCCGCACGTGCTCTACGGGCTGCAGGGCGAGCAGGCCCTGAAGACGGAGGAAGTGCTGATTCCCAGCGGCAGCGGCAAGAAGGAAGACGCGCGCAAGGTCGAGGTGACGAAGCTCGTGCTCGAAAAACGCGGTGCGATGTCGCCCGCCGAGTACGACCGCATGGTCGCCGACCTGGTGAATTTCCTGTCCTACGTGGCGGAGCCCTCCCGGCATTTCCGCCAGCAGCTCGGCATCTACGTGCTGATGTTCCTGGGCGTGATGTTCGTGCTCGCTTACGCGCTGAAGAAAGAATTCTGGAAAGACGTCCACTGAGTTAAGTGCCTGGCAACCGGTGACGAGTCACCGGTTGCCAGTTTTATCCACCCATCACTAGTCACCAGTCACCCCCTTTATGATGACCTTGTATTCGGGCACGACCTGCCCCTTCAGCCAGCGCTGCCGCATCGTGCTTTACGAAAAGGGCATGGATTTCCAGATCGTGGATGTGGATCTCTTCAACAAGCCGGAAGACCTGGCGGTGATGAACCCCTACAACCAGGTGCCGGTACTGGTCGAGCGCGACCTCATCCTCTATGAATCCAATATCATCAACGAGTACATCGACGACCGCTTCCCGCATCCGCAGCTGATGCCCGCGGACCCGGTGATGCGCGCGCGGGCGCGCCTGTTCCTGTTCCGCTTCGAGCACGAGATGTTCAGCCACATCGAGGCGATCGAGAAGGGCACGCAGAAGCAGGCCGACAAGGGGCGCTCGATCATCCGCGACAGCCTCACCCAGATCGCGCCGGTGTTCGCCAAGCAGAAGCACATGCTGGGCGACGAATTCACCATGCTCGACGTGGCGATCGCGCCGCTGCTGTGGCGCCTCGACCACTACGGCATCTCGCTGCCCAAGGCGGCGGCGCCGCTCATGAAGTATGCCGAGCGCCTGTTCAGCCGGCCGGCGTTCATCGACGCGCTCACGGCTTCCGAAAAAGTAATGCGTAAATAGGGAATGGTAAATAGAAAATAGTAAGAGGCCCTGGGTCATGAATGAAATGCTGTTCCCATTTCCTATTCGCTATTTCCTGTTCCCTGTGTAGCCATGGCGGAAAAGTCCACCAAGCCTTATCTGATCCGTGCCATACACGAATGGTGCTCGGATAGCGGCTTGACGCCCTACCTCTCCGTGCGCGTGAATCCCGAGACGCGGGTTCCGGTGGAGCACATCAAGAATGGCGAGATCGTGCTCAACGTGGCCTACGACGCTACGCATCGCCTCACCATCGGCAACGACCTGATCCAGTTCGCGGCGCGCTTCGGCGGAGCATCGCGTGAATGTTCGATCCCGATCGAGGCGGTGGCCGGCGTATTCGCGAAGGAAAACGGGCAGGGCCTGTTCTTCCCGCGCGAAGCGGCGGTCGACGGCGCGCAAGTATCGACCACCCCCGAAACCACTCCGCCCGCTAGCACGCCCACCGGCGGCAAGCCCAAGCTCCAGGTCATTAAGTGACGAGTGACGAGTCACCCGTTTCGGTTCCATTTTTGTCGCTGAATCAAGACCGTAATATCGGCGGCCGACGCGCCGCCCGCCCGTGAAACAGTCAGTCGGGTCCGCCTTTACACCTTCTCGGTCGCGGTAGAGAATAGCCCGACCTGTCCCCAGGCAGAAAAACGACGGCGGCCGCGCCGCCCCGGGGATGCGCAGGCTCAGCGACCCATCAACGGAGGACATTCATGCTTTCCCCAGAAGAACTGGAACAGGTATTGCCCGCGGAAACCTCGATTTTCCCGTCGCCGATTCCCGTGCAGTGCGTATCGAGCGACGAGTACATGCCGTGCCCGCAGACCGAGAAGCAGCGCGAGTTCGAGGCGCGCGTGAAGGAGTACGGCGCGGAGCTCGCCCGCAAGCAGGGCATCAGCCGGCGCAGGTTCTTCAAGAGCGCGGCCGGCATGGCGGCGGCCTTTGTCGCGATGAACGACACCTACGGCCCGTTCTACGCGGTGAGCCGCGCGGAAGCGGCGTCGCCGGAGATGGCGGACGAGCGCGCGAAGGCGCTCAAGAACCAGTTCATCATGGACATGCATACCCACTTTCTGCGCGACGACACGCCCGTCACGGCCTTCATCGGCCAGCGCGCGACGGTCGGCAAGATGGGCTGGAACCCGCAGATCGGCGACAAGGAACAGACCATCGAGGACCTGAAGTTCGGCAACTACTTCAAGGAAATCTACCTCGACAGCGACACCAAGGTCGCCTGCATCAGCGGCGCGCCGTCCGAAGTGCTCGAGGACTGGTTCCTCACCAACGAGATGAAGGCGCTCGCGAGAGCCGACGTGAACGG
>Ga0137409_10007350_pt1 | contig 11342 bp, 10 predicted proteins | sample CZODoug1_16funga_FD_122059 | JGI IMG/M metagenome (GOLD analysis project Ga0137409, IMG submission 122059) | Vadose zone soil fungal communities from Angelo Coast Range Reserve, California, USA - CZODoug1_16fungal (Hybrid Assembly) | ecosystem: Environmental > Terrestrial > Soil > Vadose zone... | reverse complement strand
TTTTAGTTCGCACAGCAGCGGTGCCGCGCGAGAGGATGGCCGTCGGTGTCTTCTCCAGGCCCTTGCGGCGCATTTCTTCGGAGAGTCCTGGCACGATTCTGTCAGCGACTGCTTGAGTCGCTTCCGGCGTATTGTCGCGCGGTCCGATCCCCGTTCCGCCCGTAGTCAAGAGAACGTCCACGCGGCCGGAATCGGCGACGGCGCGCAACTGCTCACGGATATTTGCGGGATCGTCGGAAACATGCAACGCCGAAGTAATTTCCCAGCCCAGCCCGCGACAGAAGGCCACAACGGCGGGGCCAGACAAATCCTCGCGCTCCCCCTTGGTCACAGAATCGCTGACAGTGAGGACCGCTACGCGCATCTGCGAGGATTCTTCAGGGGATTCACGGCGTGGGAACCGTGTCGCGATTGGACTCATCCATCAGCCGCATCGCCTCCATCAACAGTCCAGTGGTATTCCGCGTGGTGGTTGTCTTCGTCGAGGCATTCGCGGCGTTGAAATCGATCTCGAACTCTCCCGCCGTCCAAAGAACGACTTTGTAAACTGCGTCGTCGCCTTCGACTTTTCCGATCTTCGCATCGCGGCACTGCCCGCTCGCAAAATAAAGTTCGCCTTGCGCGCCGTCGTGTTGCACGATTAACCGGCATGACTTCTGCCCCATCTCCAGCGACTGCATCAGGTCGATCATGCTCATCTCTTCGAGGCGTCCTTGAATGACGCCGGGCCGCGAGGCTTTCTTCTGCAGCTTTTCGAGGTGCAGGCGGTCGACCACTTTTTTCGTGATGCGCACCAAATCCTTGATCAAAAATGGCTTGGTGATGAAATCTTCGACGCCGTCCACCAGCGGCCGCAGACGCTCTTCGATGTCCGGGCGGCTAGCCATGAACAAAAACGGGATGTGGCGTGTCGATTCGCGGGCGCGCAGTTTCTCGAAAAGCTGCCGGCCGTCCAAACCCGGCATTTTGTAATCGCAGAGGATCACATCGGGAGGGGAATCCACGACCTTTAGAAGCGCGTCCGCGCCGTCCGTGGAGGATTCCACTTCGCAGTAAGATTCCAGGCCTTTGATGATCAGGTCGCGCACCAGCGGATTATCGTCCGCCAGGAGCAGCTTTACAGTCTTGTGCCCAGAGGTGCTCATCGCGCGCGCCTCTTGGAGGCTTTCCGCCGATGGAAGTCCCCGCTCTTCCCGCCGGTCTTCTCGGTGAGAACGATGTCCGTGATTTCCATCCCTTTATCGAGGGCTTTGCACATGTCGTAGACTGTGAGGGCCGCAGCGGTAACGGCGACCAGGGCTTCCATTTCCACGCCCGTCTGGGCAGTCGTCGTAACTGTGGATCGCACTTCCACGCCATTTTGGCACAGCCGTGCGGTCACATCAATGTGCGTCAGCGGAAGTGGATGACAAAGAGGTATCCACTCCGCGGTCTTCTTGGCAGCGGCGATTCCAGCGATACGCGCCACTTCCAAGGGATTCCCTTTCGGATTCTTCAGCCGGCGCACTGCGCTTACAACACGCGGCTTCATCTTCACAAAACCTTGCGCGGCCGCTGTCCGTGTGGTCACGGATTTCGCCGACACGTCTACCATCCGCACTTCGCCTTTCTTTCCGTAGTGGGAGAGTTTTGCCATGCCTGCTCGAACCTAAACTACGTCCTTCCTCAGTAAAATCGCAACCCTCTCGCCGACCTCGATGTTTTCTCGGTCGGCTGGCACAACCAGGAAGCAATTCGCTTTGGCCAGAGCCGCGATATCGCCTGAGCCTTGCCACTTTAAGGCTTTCACCTCTGGCACAGTGCCACGCCACTCCACGCGAGCAGGTAAGAAATGAGCCAGCCCGGACTTTTCCTTCAGTGCTTCCGCCAGCCGCGCCTCGACCAAAGGCAAGGAGCGCGGCTCCGCACCGCTCAGTAAATCAATCGCGGGGGCCACAAACAATTCGAACGTCACCATCGTCGAGACCGGATTCCCCGGCAACCCAAACACGGGTTTTCCTTGGCAGACTCCGAATACTGCAGGCTTTCCCGGCCGAATCGCCACCGCATCGAAAAGGAATTCCGCGCCCATGGCCTTAAGCACGTTTTCAACGAGGTCGTACTTCCCCATGGAGACGCCGCCGGAGAGCACCAAAGCGTCTTCCTTCAGTCCGCTCTCGATTTTCGCACCCAAATCCTCGATGCGGTCCGCCGCATTCCCCAGCACAACTGGCTCGCCGCCTGCAATACGCACCTGGGCGGCAAGCGAAACGCTGTTGCTGTTGCGGATCTGGAACGGGCCGGGCGTCTCATCGATCAAGACAACTTCGTCTCCGGTAGAAAGTATGGCCACGCGCGGGAGCTGCGCGCATTGCAATTGAATGGCGCCTACCTGCGCCGCAAGAGCGAGCTCCGCGAATCCGAGCCGCATCCCCGGCGTGAGCATGGTTTGGGCGGCTGCCGCCTCGCTTCCTCTCGGCACAATGTTCTGACCTTGGTGTGCCGCTCGCTCGAATCTCACGACATCGTTTTCGCGGCTGGTGTATTCAATCATCACCACGGCATCAGCACCTTCAGGAACAGCGGCGCCGGTCATGATTTGCAGGCAAGTTCCGGAAGTGAGTACGTCCCTCACCGTGTCGCCGGCCTTAATTTCTCCCACGCACTTCAGTGGCGCGTCCGGCACCGCTTCACTCGAACGAACCGCGTAACCATCGCGCGTCGAGCGGTTAAAGGGCGGATACTCACGGTCGGTTTTCACCTCTTGCGCTAACACTAATCCCAGCGCGTCCCACACGCTTACGGCAGCGGTCGCGCGCGGTCCCTTCCTCTTCCCAACTTCTTCGATGACTTTATTCCGGGCTTGCTCGTAGGTGAGCATGGTGTGGATCTTGCGGAGCCGGCTATAACCAACGGGCGAGCAAAGTGCCCGCCGGTACAATCGTGGCATCCCTCTCGGGTCCCGTTGAAATCATACCAATCTCCACTTGCAGAAAATCGGAAACAAACCGGAGATAGTCGATCGCGGCTTTCGGGAGCTTGGAGCCCTCTTTCAATCCATAGGTTGTCTCATTCCAGCCGGGCAGCGTTTTGTATTCCGGAGTGACGTGCTCATATTCTTCCGCAAGCGCGGGCATTTCCTTCAGCGGAGTGCCCTTGTACTTGTAACCCACGCAGACTTGAATTTCGCGCTGTGTATCGAAAACGTCGAGCTTGGTGACCACCAGAGAATCGATCCCGTTGATCATTTTCGCGTAGCGCAGCACTTGCAGATCAAGCCAGCCACATCGCCGCGGCCGCCCAGTCACCGCGCCAAATTCCTTTCCGCGTTCGCGCACTTCTTTTGCTTCGAGGTCGGGCATTTCCGTCGGAAACGGTCCGCCGCCCACTCGGGTGGTGTACGCTTTCGAAATTCCCAGAACGTTCTTGATTTTCGTTGGCGGCACGCCCACGCCGGTCGAAGCACCGCCGGACGTCGCGCTCGAGGAAGTTACATAGGGATACGTCCCATGGTCGATGTCCAACATGGTCCCTTGCGCGCCTTCGAAGAGCACGGACTTCCCCTCGTCCAGCGCGCGATTCAACAATTCTGCAGTGTCGCAAATGTAGCCGCGAATCTTTTCGCCCAGTCTTAGTGTTTCTTCCACTTCACCCGAAAAGTCGATGTCGGCGCCATAAGCGCCTCTCGCCAGCCGGTTCTTCTCCGCAACGACGTGCGCGGCTTTCTTACGAAACAACTCCGGGTCCAGCAGATCACACATGCGCAGACCGCGCCGTGCCATTTTGTCCTCGTACGCAGGGCCGATGCCGCGGGAGGTCGTACCAATTTTGTTCGCGCCGCGCGCGCCTTCGGCAGCTTTATCCAGTTCCCGGTGATACGGAAAAATCAGGTGCGCGCGATTGCTGACGTGCAAGCGCCCCTTCACGTCGATTCCAGCTTTGCTGAGCGTGGCGATTTCCGCGACGAGCGCAGCTGGATCCACCACCGTGCCGGTTCCGATCACCGCATGTTGCTTGGGCCGCAAAATACCGCACGGAATCAGCTGCAACACATAACGGTCTTTGTCAATGATGACCGTGTGCCCCGCGTTGTGGCCGCCGGCAACACGCGCAATGTAATCAAAGGACCCGGAAAGATAGTCGACGACTTTCCCCTTGCCCTCGTCGCCCCACTGCGCCCCCACCACCACCACGGATTTCATCCAGACCCTCTCCTCGACCACACCCCAGCGGCTTAACGTTTACTTTGCCTTGACTGCTTTGGAGGTCACCAAGAAACGGCAGGTTCTAATCGTAAGCTCGCTCCGCCCCCAACGCAAGCAAGCCCCTCACCCACCCTCATTTCGACAAAACTCGATACCGGAAACAGCTCACCAGATGGTCGTTCACCATGCCCGTGCCTTGCATCAATGCGTAACAGATGGTCGAGCCGACAAAGCGGAAGCCGCGCTTCTGAAGATCCTTGCTGAGAGCGTCAGACTCGAGAGTCTTCGCTGGGACACTCTTGCGGGACTTGCGGGCGTTTTGTTTGGGCCGGCCACCGACGAAGCGCCAGATGTATGCGTCGAACGTGCCGAATTCTTTTTGAACTTCGAGGAACGCACCGGCGTTCCCGATCGTCGCGTCGATTTTCAAGCGGTTGCGGATGATCCCGGCGTCGAGCAGAAGTTCGCGGACTTTTTTCTTGTCGTAACGCGCTACCTTGGCCGGATCGAACGCGTCAAACACTTCGCGATACCTTGCGCGTTTTCGCAAGATCGTGTCCCAGCTCAATCCCGCCTGTGCGCCTTCCAGAATCAAAAACTCAAACCAGGTGTGCTCGTCGTGCACCGGTACACCCCATTCCTCGTCGTGATAAGGAATGTTCAACTCACTCGTCGCCCAGGGACAACGCACTCTGATGTTTTGTTGGTTTGCTGTCATGATCTTTGTATTCTCACTCGCAACAATGCTCTCATTTCTGTTCCGGCGCGGCGATAAGCCACTGCTGTTGCCATATAAAATGGCGCGTTCCTGGAATTGGACGCCAACCGTCCGCGGAATTGGCCGCGTTAGCGTTTCTTGTAACGACAGCTTTGGCTCCAACGGAGGAAAACAGCGCGAGAACCTGCTGCCTTCGTGTCGCACCGGCTCCGATGAACCGCGACTGCTGCTCATCTGGAATTTCTACAATGATGCGCACGCCCGCGAGGTGCGCCCAGTAGGCATCCAAGCCGGTTCCGATATAGCCGACATCCGTTCCTGGCGGAATGCCCATTTCGTGGAGCCGCTGCGCAACTACCCACGGTTCGAACGGCTTGTTGCGCGCTACATCATAAAGATCGCGACCAGCGGCCCACGCAATGGCAAGCGCCGGTGCCAGTAGGATGACGAAATGAAAGCGCCTCACCAGGAGCGGCCCCGCGCCGGTGGCGATCTTCATTCTCGATAGCATCCACATCATCAACATTAGCGCGAAAGGAGCGACGTAACGAAATTCAACCAGAACGAGCGAATACATCGCCAGCGCCGCCACCGAAGGCAAGAACACCAGCGATGCTCCGGAGGAAGATCTTCCCCATCCAAGCAGCTTTCTCCCGACAACCACGATTGCCAGTAAGACAACCCAAAGGGCGCCGCTCTTTGAAAATATTTTCAAATACATGTTCGAAGCGCGAAAAAGCGCCCAGGCCTGAGCCTTCACGGAAAAATGCGGCCGCACACCGTCATACCAGTAAGAGGGTTCATACCAGGGCGAGTACGAACCTGGCACCGGCGAGGAAAATTCGAAGACCTCCGGATCTGAGAAAATTTTCCGGCTCGCGTGAAGCGGTGTGCCAGTTCCGAGAGGCTCTCCCTGCCAGTGCACTGATCTCGTCGCGCGATTCACGAATTCGGCGTAGTTGATACGGCCGGAATCGCCAAAAGTGGGCCGTCCTTTCGCCGCCGAAAGCGCCAAGATAAACGGCACGGTGATTCCCGCAAACACCAACGTCGCGAGCAAAGTTCGGAGCACCGCGGAAAGGAAAGAGGCGCCCGCGATTCTGCTCAGGCAAAACGCGCTGAAAAGAAAGACGAAGGCCAGAGGGAACATCGCCGCTTTGGCTAGGTAGCCGACGCCCAGGAGCGCCCCAAATCCTGCAAATACAAGCAAGTTGCCTCGTCCATCTCGAATTCGAAATAGGAGCGCAGTGGCAAGATAGACCAGCACGGCAACGCACAAATCCGGCGTGGCCCACACCGGGCCTAGCCAGTAGTAGCTGGCCCACAGAAAAAAGATGCTTCCCCAGATCCACATCGTGCGCGACGGAACCGGCAAGTATTTTCCAGCTAGTTCGCCCGCAGCTTCCCGCTGCAAATTCAATTCCTTCTGGAACAAGCCGAAAGAAGCGAAGCTTGCGACATAAACTGCAAAATTCAGCAAATGTGCGGATGTAAACTCCCACTGGACCGCTGGATGGAGGAAGCGAAAAACGAGACTGAGGAGAAACGGATAGAGCGGACTCCAGTAGGCGTTGACGAGCTGGTGCAAACCGCCGCGCGCCGTGGCCCAGCCGATTTCGATGTACGAAATGCTGTCGGGCGTCACGTCATTGCGCCGCGCCAATACATTCAACAGTCCTAAAACCAGGACCGCGCACCAGAAGAAAAATCGTGGGTAAGGTTTGGCCAGAGCACCTGCTGGAGAATACGCATCCCGCTCTTTCTCCAGTAGGCCTGTCAACTGACGCACTCTTCCTCCGCGCTACAATTAATTTGTAGCTTGCGCGAAGATTATGTCAGGAGTTTTCCCCAAGGTGGTAGGTGAAACGATCTCTGCCAAAAAAATCGGGGGCGCCTCGATCCGATCGCGACGCCCCCGAACGCCCTAAATTTTACGCGATGTGCCGTTCCAGCGCCTTGGTGATCTGCTCCTTGGGCACCGCTCCAACAATCTGCTCGACGACCTGCCCATTTTTGAACAGCAGCAGCGTGGGAATTCCCTGCACGCGATATTTTCCCGCGGAATTCATCGCCTCATCGACGTTCAACTTCATCACTTTAAGCTTGCCCGCGTAATCGTGCGCAATCTCGGCCACCGTCGGCGCGAGCATGTGGCATGGTCGGCACCACTCTGCCCAGAAATCCACCATCACGGGCTGCGAATTACTGGCCGTCAAAACCTCGGCTTCGAAATTCCCATCGGTTGCTGACTGAATTGAATTGTCTGCCATGTTCTTTATCCTCAGCGGCTTATCCGCCGTTGGCGGACCGCTTCGCTCTCCTTATTCGCTTTAGTTAGATGTTCCAGCTGGCTTTTGGTTTCGTGCGGCTTGCCCCGCAGCCTGAGTTCCCTGCCCCGCCCCTCGGCCCGTTTCCCCCGAGCCTGAAGCGGCCGTTCTTGAACTTTGCGCGAGTGGGGACAATCCGCGAGCGGTTCGCGCAGCCTCATACAGCTTCGCATACTCTGCCGCAGGCGTCTTCCACGAAAAGTCCTTCGCCATTCCGTTCAACTGGATGCGCTTCCAGATCCGCTCATCCATGTAGTGATGGAGCGCCTGCCGCACCGCGAACAAAAGAGCCTCACCGGTATACTCCTTGAACTTGAACCCGGTCCCTGTCCCGTGTTCCAGGTCGAACGGCTCGATACTGTCGTCCAACCCGCCGGTGGCTCTCACAATTGGCACCGTACCATACTTCAAGCTGTACATCTGATTCAACCCCGAGGGCTCGTATCGCGAAGGCATGAGGAATATATCGGCGCCCGCCTCCACCTTATGCGCCAGCGAATTGTCGTAGGCAATTTTCACGCCCACGCGCCCGGGATACGCCGCTGCCAGTGCGCGGAACAAATCTTCATATTTGCGGTCGCCCGTTCCAAGCACCACCAACACCAAATCCTCGCGCATCAACTCGTGCGCTTTTTCCGCAATCAAGTCGAATCCCTTTTGATCCGCGAACCGCGACACGATTCCGATCAGCGGCGTTTCCAGGTGGTCGTGCGACAATCCAAACAAATCGAGAAGTTCCTGCTTGCACACCTGCTTTCCGCTCAAGTCCTTCGCTGAATACTTCACCGCGATCAGCTTGTCCTTCTCCGGATTCCATGCGGTGTAATCCACGCCGTTCAGTATCCCGACGAGCCGGTCCGCCCGCCCTCGCACAACGCCATCCAGCCCATAGCCGTATTCCGGCGTCTGGATTTCCTGCGCGTATTTCCTGCTCACGGTCGTTAAATAATCCGAATAAACCAATCCACCCTTCAGCAGGTTCACGTAGCCGTAAAACTCAAGCCCGCCTGGATGAAATACACCTTGGGGAATTCCCACGCGGTCCAAGATATCCTTCGTAAACTGCCCGTGATATCCCATGTTGTGAATCGAGAAGACCACCGGAATATCCTTGACCAGCGGATCATCTCCGTAAGACGTCCGCAGCAGCACTGGCACCAGCGCGGTCTGCCAGTCATGGCAATGAATCACATCCGCCGGCCAGACATGCTTGGCAATCTCAATCGCCGCGCGGCAGAATTCCGTGTAGCGCTCCGGATTATCCGGATAATCTCCGCTGCTCCCGCCATACAATCCATCGCGATCGAAATACTCCGCATCTTCCACAAAAAAATACCGCACGCCATTGAGGATCGTGCCATCGGCGATCGCCGGAAAACGCAGCCGCGCCCCACCCATGGGAATCGTCAAGCTCGGCATCACCACCGCTGTCGCCTTCGTGCCGCGGTACCGCGGCAACACCACGGCGCATTCGTGGCCCTGCGCCACCAGCGCCTTCGGCAGCGCCTCGACCACGTCCGCCAGGCCACCCGTTTTAGAAAACGGCAGCCCCTCCGATGCCACACACAGAATTCTCATCAGTTTCTAAGCGATCACTCCATAGCTAGCCTACGCTACCGGAGGGTTGAGAAGGCGTCAAGGATTCAGAGAGCTTTATTGTGAGACTGGCAGCCCAGAATCTCAATTTGCTTCGCCGACCAACTATTGGGGGAGTTTCGTTTCCACTTTTTCTGCCTATTTCGGGGAGAGCCCTGCTAACAAATTCCTCATGAAACGCTCAGGACTTTTTAGCGTTCAGGCGCCTACGCTTTATTGGTCCGCGCTGGTCATGCACACCGGCTCGGGTGAGGTCCTAATGTCCATCACCGTATTTCTGGCGTTTTGCATTCTTGGCTGTGACTTCCTGCTCTATGTCCTTTTCCAGTGGACCTACGGCGAGAAGCGCAGAAACCGTCTGCATCGCTCGGCAACACGCCGCGAAAACCCGGCTGCGAAGGATCCCCGTGTGCTCTCTTTTCCTCAGCACCCCATGCAGCGCCGGACTGGCTATTTCTGATCTCTCTTCGCCAATCCCCTCATTCATCTCTGCGATTCCGTACGATTGGTGGTTTCCGTGATTGGCGCGCTGCAGAACCAACAGGCGCGAAGGAACACTCCTCCTTCTGGCCCCGCAACTACGCCCCTCGTGGGAGTCCCATTCCACCGAAAGGTTACCGCCGCATATTCTGCCTCTGTGGTGGCGAGGCTCGCCCCGCCACCCAACTGGATGAAACAAAAAACCGCCGAACCCAGTCAGTTTCGCCTCAACGCGTTCTGCCTGGGACTCGGCGGCTAAAGACTACCCTGTTATCCTGGCTACCCTTTCACCGGAATGGTGACTGGCTTCGCCAGCTTGAACGTCAACTGACTCTTGGCAGCCAGGAGGGTTACGTCCTTGTTTGCCTTGGCCTTGTTCGTATCCTTGGCATCGTTCTTGACTTCGCTCTTCGGCCCTGCGATCGAATTGGTGTCTAGTTGGTAGGTCTTCCCGTGGATTACCACCGAAGCGATCGTCACCTTCACTTCGTTCTTTCTGACCTTGACGATGCGACAGGTTACTTGCGCGCCCTTTGGAATCACCGTCTTTCCATCCACCTGAATCGCGGTGGTGAGGCTGGCGGCAAACGTGTCGCCGACTTTGTTCTTGTCCGTCGTCAGCGTTTGTCTTGCCGCCGCGCTGATCGCCGTACCTTTCGGCAAGGTGACCATCGTCGCGGGTTCTGCCGCTTTAGCGACCGCGGCGGGTTTTGCCGTCGCGGCACGTTTCGCTGCCGCGGCAGGTTTTGCTGTGTCGGCTTCCTTTGCTGTGTTACTGGCTTCGTCCGTGGCTGTCTTCGAGCAGCCCGCTGCCGTCAAAACGGCTGCCGCTGCCAAAGCAAGCCAGTAGTTCCGATGTACTTGAAAATTGAACACTTCACACCTCCAAAGGGGCACCCTTGGGGTGAATGGGATGAGGAGGCTGGTTGGACCCTTCACCGGTCGAAACTTACAAACCAACTTACGAAACAACGGGTATCCCTTGCCTTCCCTAAATCGTACAGACTCCCGTGGCTGGAGTCCCGGCGTATTCGCGGCGCGCGTTTCCTTCCCAGCACCGGCCTATCGGCCAGTACCCGGCGTTCTGCGAACCGATCCCTTGAACCTACCAGTTGACAGCACTGCGGACCGGGAACAGACTTTCAATGTCGGGACACTCCCTGCTCCGCCCCAATTTGCGTTATTCGTATTTGCTATTGTCGTAACTTCTTGACCGCCTCCGGCGTATCTCAGGCTAGACTCCCTCAGGCCAAACTCTCGCAAGGGAAGACAGATGAATTCCACCAAGAACCCCGGCAGATTCGCAGGCCTGCTGTACATCCTCATGTCCATACCTGGCTTCTTCGCCATGGGCTATGTCCCCGGCAAGCTGATCGTCCACGAAAACGCCGCGGCGACCGCCAGTAACATCGCGGCCTTCGAGACGCTCTTTCGTCTCGGCATCGCATCCCAACTCATCAGCCAGGCCGGTTTTATCTTCGTGGCACTGGCTTTGTACGATCTGCTCAAGGGCGTCAACCGGCGGCAAGCCTCGCTCATGGTGACATTGATTGTGGTCTCCATCCCGATCGCCTTTGTGAATGAGCTGAACTCCATCGCCGCCCTCGTCCTCGTGCGCGGCGCTGATTTCCTATCCATAGTCGAAAAGCCTCAGCGCGAGGCTCTGGCGATGCTGTTCCTCAATCTGCATTTTCACGGACTTGTTGTCGCCGAAATATTTTGGGGTCTGTGGCTTTTTCCCCTCGCGCTGCTGGTGTACCGGTCGCGATTCCTCCCGCGGTTCCTGGGCGTCTGGCTCGCCCTCGCCGGCTTCGCCTGGGTGCTCCTGAGCCTTACGGGCGTACTGTCGCCGCAATATTACGACAAGGTGTTTACCTTCACTCAGCCCGCCGTCCTCGGGGAGACAGCCTTCATGCTCTGGCTCGTCATCAAGGGCGCCAAACCGCCAGCGCTGGACGCCGCAGCCTCATCGTTGGCGCCTGGTTAGTGCTCGATGAGTCGTGCGAGCTCAACCTGTCGATGCAACACCATCTAAAC
>Ga0137409_10007349_pt1 | contig 11343 bp, 10 predicted proteins | sample CZODoug1_16funga_FD_122059 | JGI IMG/M metagenome (GOLD analysis project Ga0137409, IMG submission 122059) | Vadose zone soil fungal communities from Angelo Coast Range Reserve, California, USA - CZODoug1_16fungal (Hybrid Assembly) | ecosystem: Environmental > Terrestrial > Soil > Vadose zone... | reverse complement strand
CTCAACGGCATCGCTGGGAGCGAGACGGGACACCAATCCGAATTCGATCGCTTCCTGCGCGGTCAGACGCCGGTTGAGGAGGAAGAGTTCTTGCGCTCGCCGCATCCCGACCATGCGCGGGAGAAACCAGGTGTTGCCACCATCTGCCGTCAAGCCCAGTGCACCATAGCCGATCGCGAAGCGCGCGTCGTCCGCCGCGACGGCGATATCGGCGGCATAGAGCAGACCCAATCCGCCGCCCGCGGCGCCGCCGCGAACCGCCGCAACAATCGGGGCATCGATGCTCGTCAACCGCTCGATCGCCAGGTGGAAGCTGTCGATCATGCGGCGAAGCTGGTTTGGCAGTTGCTCGCGCCCTGTTCCGGCGAACACGGTGAGGTCGCCGCCGACGGTGAAGTTCGGTCCATTCGCGGCGATCAGCACGGCGCGGACATGAGCGTTCTCGGCGATCTGGGTCGCTGCTTCCGCGAGATCGGAGGCCATGTCGGGATTGATCGCGTTGCCATGGTTTGGGCGGTTCAGGCGCAACGTCGCGACGCCATCGGTGAAATCGAGCAACACGGTTCGTAGGGGACCGGCGGCCTCACGCCAGCGCGCCGTGTCGGTGTATTGCTCCAGAGAACGGATGCGTCCCTGGTCGACCGCGATCAGATGCGCAAAGGCGGCGTCAAGAGTGGCGCCACCTTGCCTGCCGCGACCGCGATAACGGCCCGTCACCAGCAAGCGGCCATCGGCGAGATCGAGGAAGCGGTCGGGCTCGGCGCGCGCTTCAAAATGCCGGGCGATCGCTCCCCAGCCGTTGCGGCGCATCGCGGCGGGTCCATCGTGCTGACCACCGATGCTGAACGGCATTCCCTCGGCGGTGCGGCCGGTGAATTCCGGATGGAGCAACGCGTCGAGCTGATCACGGTCGCCCGCAGCGAGAGCCGCGTAAAGGGCACGTGCCAGATCTGCAGGCTTGCGGTTTTCCATCGCTCGATCCTCTTGCCCCAGGCTCGTTGCTACCCACCGTCGTGACCTGGCCCGGCCCTGCCCGGCAAAGGGGACTTGACAGTTTATCATTGAACGGTCGTTCGGATTATAATACGGTTCGTACTCGGATTGCAACGAATGGGCGTGGGAAAACGCGCCGGAACTCCGGGGGAGGACTCGAAGATGATGAGCCGATCTACCGCTTATTTCGTGGCGGGGCTGCTGTGCCTGCTCGCCGCCAACGATGCCTTCGCGCAGAAGAAATATGATCCCGGCGCGACCGACACTGAAATCAAGATCGGACAGAACGCGCCCTTTAGCGGCCCGGCTTCCAGTTACTCGATTCTGAATCGCGTCCAGAGCGCCTATCTCAAGGCCATCAACGAACGCGGCGGCATCAACGGGCGCAAGATCACGCTGCTGTCGCGTGATGATGGCTATAGCCCGCCGAAATCCCTCGAAGTCGTTCGCCAACTGGTGGAGGACGATCAGGTTCTGGCGATCGTTTCACCATTCGGCACACCGACCAACGCCGCCATCCAGAAATATCTCAACACCAGCAATGTGCCCCAGCTTCTGGTGCAAAGCGGCGCGTCCCGCTGGAATTCACCAAAAGCGTTCCCGTGGACGACACCCTACTCGCCCTTCTACGACACCGAAGGCGAGAATTTTGCGAACTACCTTTTGCAGAACAAGCCTGACGCGAAAATCGCCGTGCTTTATCAGTCGGACGATATCGGCAGAGATTACCTCAAGGGCCTGCGCGAAGGATTGGGTGAAAAGGCCGCGGCGATGATCGTCAAGGAAGCAAGTTATCAAACAACCGACCCGACCATCGATTCCCAGATCCTCATTCTGAAAGATTCCGGCGCGGATGTCGTGTTTCTGGCGGCCCAGAACAAATTTACAGCCCAGGCGATACGCAAGATTCACGAGTTGGGCTGGAAGCCGCAGCTATTGCTGACCTCGATTGCAAATTCGGTGAGCGGCGTGCTGGCGCCGGCCGGGCTTGAGGCCGCGACAGGCGCCATCACCACCACAATCTATAAAGTGCCTGATGATCCGGCCTGGACCGACGACAAGGGCATGAAGGACTATCTTTCCTTCATGAAGGAGAATCTTCCCGGCAACAGCCCAAATGATATCACCGCGATAACCGGCTATGCCGCGATCGAGGTCGCCGCGGAGATCTTGAGGCGTAGCGGTGACGAATTGACTCGCGCGAATGTGCTCAAGCAGGCGACCAATCTGAAGGGCCTGAAAGTGTCGATGCTGATCAACGGCATCACGATCCAGACCACGCCGGAAAATTACGCGGCCATCGAACAAACGCGTTTCGCAAAATTCGACGGGAAAAACTGGGTTTTGTTTGGCGAGTTGGTTGGAAAGACACAATTGATCTCAAAGCGTTAGTCGCTTGGCCGTCCTCGAGACGTTCGAGGGCGGCTGTCTGCGATCAGCCTCGGCTCTGAGCCGATCCCGATTCTTCGCCGGTGGCAAGTTCATGAAACATCGGCTTTGCCATGATCGAGATATCGATCTTGAGTTGATCGCAAATGATCTGCCGCAGCATCGCCTGGATCATCTTCGCCCGGTCAGGATCGGCGGCGGCACCGGCGCCCGACGTCCACATTAACAACTCTCCGAGCTTGCGATCTCCGTCATTGCGCAGCCGCTCCAGATCGGCGCTTTCTGGTGCGTCTGGAAGAATCCGAGGCCCGGACGGTACATCAGGATAATCCAGTCCGGCACCAAGGCGGGCGAATTCGGCAAACGCCCTGTCCTGCAGCACGATCTGGCTCCGCAGCGGAGCGATTGCCCAATCCGCCGACAGCTTGAGGCCGCTCAAGGCGAAAATGATGCCGTAGGCTTGCCCGCGAACAAAGTCGTCGCCAAGTTGCGGCAGGATGCGTGACCGAATGCTTTCGATCATGCCGTCGATCAGAAGGTCGAACGATTGACTCATGCTACCGCCTCGATCGCCTTGTCCAGGGCTCGAACGATTGATGCCATCTGGGTTGACATCGCCGCCATCCGCATGTCGTCGAAGCCCGCGACCTCAAACGCATGGATGCCGCAGATTTGGATTGCGGCCATCTGATAGAGCGCAAAGGCTTCATAGTAAGCAAGGCTGCGCGGAGAAAGTGTTATCCCAGACTTGTTCTGGTAGCGGTCAATCACTTCACTTCGCTCCATGACGCCATACAGCTTGCGGCTGCCGCCATTGAAAGTGGGAACGAGCGCCCATCCAAGATCCTCATGTGGGTCGCCGATATGGGTCAGTTCCCAGTCGAGAATCGCGGTAATGTTACCGTTCTCCTCGAGAAAATTTCCGACGCGATAATCGCCGTGAACGATCGTCATTCGTGGCGGCGTTGGACAGTTCTCGTGAAGCCACAGGCCGGCCCAATCGAGCAGCGGGTAATAGCGAATGAGGGGCCGGGACACCAGCGCGCGCCATGCCGTGAGCGGCGCACGTTCTGTTCTCTCGCCGGAGGGAATTTTGGCCAGCAGTTCGCGCAGCGGCAGATGTTGCCAGTCGATGGTGTGCAGTTCCGCGAGAATATCCAGAAACTGCAGCACAATCCCTCGCCGGTGCTGTTCGGTGGCGCCGCTTCCGAGCCAGGGGGCTGCGACATCGCCGGCGACGTGCTCGCTGATGAAGAACGGAAATCCGATGTTCGCGCCTTGCTGGGAATAGGAGACAAGCCGGGGTACCGGCACGCGCGAATTCTCCATCGACTGCAGCGCATACACCTGGGGCAATACCGAATAAGGCGCGAACAAACCGTTGGTTGGTCCGACCCTGAGGATCAGTTTGCGCTTCTGGCCGGACTGGTCGCGCGCCGTGAAACTATATGTGATCCAGGAAAAGCCCGGTGAGCGCCGTTCGAACGTCTCAACCTCGACAGGACTTCCGGCTTCGGCGCAGAGATATTGCGTCAGCCGGTGGCGCATCGTGGCATCGTCGATTGCAAGCTCGGCAGTCTTCGCTCCCGGACTCTGGGTTCCAGACAAGGGATCGAGGGACGGCGCAACGTTGGCTTTCATCTAATTGACCGAGCGTGCGAGGCCGCGCCACTTTTCGTCGCGAAGGCTTGATTTCATGATCTTTCCGCTGCCGGTCAGCGGCAGCGGCTCCAGCCGCAATTCGACCGTCCGCGGGCATTTGTAACCGGCGATCAGCGTCCGGCAATGCGCGATGACATCCTCCGGCGCCAGTTGCTGTCCGTCCTTGGGTACAACGATGGCATGCACGGCTTCGCCCCATTTCTCGTCGGGCACCGCGATGACGGCACATTCGCGAACGCCGCCGTGCTGATAGATCGCGTTCTCCACCTCGCCCGAGTAGACGTTTTCGCCGCCGGAAACGATCATGTCCTTGACCCGATCGACGATGTAGACGAAGCCGTCCTCGTCCATCCAGGCTCCATCCCCGGTATGCAGCCAGCCGTTTCGAAGCGCGCGTTCGGTTTCTTCCGGCTTGCGCCAGTAGCCCAGCATGACACCTGCGCCCCGGATCGCAATCTCGCCGACGGCGGTGCGCGGCAACTCCTCGCCGGTCGTGCTGTCGACGATTCGTATTTCGACTCCGGCCGCGGCCCGGCCTGCCGATTTGCGCTTCTGTGCAATCGGCCCCTCCAGCGCGTGATATTTCCAAGGCAACAGACAGGCGAGTGCGGCGCACTCGGTCAGGCCGTAGCCCTGATGGAAACGCCATGACGGCAATTTCTTCATCAGATCGACCAGCAGCGCGTCGGGCATCGGCGACGCGCCATATTCGCAATCCCTAACGCTGCTGAGGTCGAATTGTCCGAAGGCCGCATGGTTCAGCATCATGTTGAGCATTGTCGGCACGAACAGACAGTAATTCACCTTCTCCCGCGCGATCGTCGTCATGGCGAGTTCCGGCTCGAATTTCGGAATGGCCACATGGGTGCCGCCCACCAGGGTGAGCGCAACCATCGGCGAAGCGCCGGCGAGATGAAACAGCGCGGCGGAGTGCAGATAGACGGTATCCTCGCTGAAATTGAGCGAATAGATCCATACCACCGATTCATAGACGACATTGCTGTGGGACAGCATGACGCCCTTCGGAAAACCCGTAGTGCCGCCGGTGTAGAAAATCCCCAAGAGATCGTTATACGATCCCGAGCGGTCTTCGATGGGATCAGCCGCTTCGACCAGCGTTTCGTAGGCGATCATCCCGTCCGGCAATGCGCCTTCGCCGATATAGATGATGGCATCGAGCCTGAATCGCCGGCTCAGCTCGGGAATCTGCGCGACGAAATTTTCGTCCACCAGCAGGATTTTCGGGCCGGAGTCCTTGAGCGCGTATTCGTTTTCAGCAACCGCCCAGCGGGTGTTGAGCGGCACGATGACGGCTCCGGCCCAGGCGATGGCAAAAAAAGACTCGATATAGCGGTCGCTGTTCAACGCGAGGATAGCGATGCGGTCACCCACCCCGATGCCAAGCTGGGCGAGGCCGCCCGCTACCCGGGCGACGCGCTCGGCAATTTGGCCCCACGTCCGCTTGCGTTCGCCATGAACGGTTCCCAGATGATTTCGACGTAACTGCACTGCGGCATTCAGCGTCTGTGTCAGCTTCATTGAACATTTCCCCTCGCGTTCGTCCGCCCCAGCGTCATTTGTTCAATTTTGCAGTTGGCTTTCGGATCGAACCGGTCCAATAATAGTCCGATTGGCCGGGTTATCAATTGCGGATCGCGGCCAAACCGTCGATTCGGCGCAATAAAATGATCGGACAATATTCCTCGTCTTGCCTGTGCATGCCGCGGATAGACTGGCGATACATTGCTCGAAGATCGGCGGCTTAGATCATTTCATCAGGGATCATGTGATGCTCACACCTCAGGATGACCTTCTTGGCCATCAGTTGCCGACCACCTTCGATCATGTCGGAACCAGCGACGTGCGCTGGACCGAACGCTATTGGTACACGGCGCATCCAAAGAGCGGCGAGCTTATCTTCGATGCCGGCCTCGGTTATTATCCGAACCGCAACGTGATGGACGGCTTTGCCGGCGTGACTGTCGGCACCACCCAGTACAATTTCCGGGCTTCGCGCCGGTTGCGGCCCAATCCGCTGGACACGACCATCGGCCCGCTGCGATTTCAGGTGATCGAGGGTCTGCGCCACCACCGCGTGACGCTGGCGCCCAACGAGTCTCCGCTTTCATTCGAACTTGATTATTTTGCCACCCTGCCGGGCGCCGAAGAAGCCCAGAGCTACCGGCGGCGCAACGGCTGGCTGGAAGAAGATCTCACGCGCATGAATCAATTCGCGCGCTGGCGTGGCTGGCTTGCGGTCGACGGCAAGCGCTACGAAATCGATGAAGACAATTGGTGGGGCCAGCGCGATCACTCCTGGGGCGTGCGCTCCGTTCACAACACGGACCCCATGCGTCCACCCGTCGCCAATCATCGCAATTTCTACTGGATGTGGTGCATGTTCCAGTTCGAGGATTTCGGAATTTCGGTATTCCTGAAGGAGCGGGCGCCGGGAAAACTGATCTACCTGTCCGGAAGCGAAGTCAGTAAGGACGCCGGCGTCAAGAGAGAGCGTCATGTAGTCGCGGTCGAACATGACATTACCTGGGCAGATGATCCGCTGGGTCAGTCCTGGGAGCGCGCGGAATTGCTGCTGCACTTCGCCGATGGCGGAACACGGAAGCTGGACATCAAGACCATCACGCCTCGATTTTATCTGAAGGGGGGCATGTATGGCGGATTGAACGGGTGGCATCACGGTGACGATCGTGGCGCGCTGTCCACCGGTCACGATATCTGGGATCTCACCGATCCGGCGACACGGAAAACCGCCTGCACGCTGTCAGATCATGTCTGCAAGATCACATCGGAGGGACTAACCGGGATGGGGATCGCCGAATACGGGGTCGCTGCCGGATATCCACGCTACGAAGCGCCGCAGCGTTTTCCGGCGATCTGACACCGACGGCCGTCCAGACCTGTCGGGGTCGGCGGGCGTCCGGCGCCCCAGCGATCCCGTTCACATCCGCTTGGCGACTTCCTCGAGCATCACTTCAGTCGCGCCGCCGCCGATGGTCAGGACCCGCGCGTCGCGGACCATTCGTTCGATCGGCGTGCCGCGCATGAAGCCGGTGCCGCCGTGCAGTTGCAGACAGCCGTGCACGACTTCGTGGAGAACTTCCGGCGACAGCGCCTTCACCATCGACACTTCGCGCGAACAATCGCGGCCGGCCTCGGCGAGTTCCGCGGCATGATAGGCGAGCGCCCGGGCGGCGGCAGCCTTGGTGGCGAGCATTGCGAGCTTTAACCGCACCGTTTGCTGATTCCACAGCGGGCCGCCGAATGCCTGCCGGCTTCGCACATAATTGGCGGTCAATTCGATCGCCTTGGCGCTTTCGCCCGCGCAGATGCCGCCGATGCAGATGCGCTCATTTTGAAAGGTCTCCATGATACCATAGAAACCCCGGTTCTCCTCGCCGAGCAGGTTTTCAAGGGGAATGCGGACGTCCTGAAAACCGATCTCGGCGGTATCGGAACAGAGCCAGCCGTGCTTGTCGAGTTTTGTCACTGATACGCCGGGTGTCGTGCGCTCGACGATGAACAGCGATATTCCGCGGCTGCCCTTCGCCTCGGGATCGGTGCGGGCGGCGACGATCAGAATATCGCCGTAGACGGCGTTGGTGATGAACATCTTGGAGCCGTTGATCACCCATGAATCGCCGTCGCGCCGGGCGCGCGTCTTCAACCCCGCGACATCGGAGCCGGCATCAGGCTCGGTGACCGCGATCGAACAGATGGTCTCGCCGCGGATGATGGCCGGAAGGTATCTTTCCTTCTGCTTCGCCGTGCCGCGCAGGGTAATGTGAACCGCCGACATGTCGCTGTGCACCAGCGTCGATGAGGTGAACCCGCCAAACGTCGAACGGCCGAGTTCCTCGGCGAAAACCATCGACGCCAGCGGTCCCATTTCGGTGCCGCCATATTCGACCTGATGGCGCATGCCGAGGAAGCCGAGCGCGCCCATGCGCCGGAAGATTTCGCGCGGGATCTTGCCGTCGCGCTCCCATTGCTCGCCATGCGGCACCACTTCCTTCTCGACGAAACGGCGGACCTGATCGCGCAGCATCCGCAGTTCCTCGGACAGATCGGGCTGCTCCGAAAAGTGAAATTCGTAGTCGGTCAGGCTTGGCCGTTCGGCTGGGACAGCGTTCACTGCGGGCTCCTGTCGGCGTTCATTTGAAGATGTCGCTTGAGAAATTTGGCGATCGAATCGATGGCCTGACGGGCCTCCGCGAGTTCAGAGGCAAACATCTGGAAGACGTGGATCATGCCGTCCCAGATCTGCAGTTCGACATCGATGCCGGCGGCGCGTGCCTTGTCGGCAAACATGACGGAGTCATCGAGCACGGTTTCGCGGTCGCCGACTTGAATCAGCAGCGGCGGCAATCCGGCGAGTTCGGCATAAAGCGGCGACGCCAGGGGATGGAACGGATCGCCGTGCTCGCCGAGATAATTTTTCGCCAGCGCAAGGATCATCGGCCGCGCGTGGATCGGGTCGGCATTGGCACGGCTGACGTAACTCGCCCCGGTCGCCGCAAGATCCGTCCATGGCGACATCAACACCGCCGCCGCCGGGAGCGGCGCGCGCTCACGCAGGTTAAGCATCGCAGCAAGCACGAGATTCCCTCCGGCGGAGTCTCCTGCGAAGGCAATATTTTCCGGGCTTAGTCCCTGATCGAGCATCCAGCCGTAAGCCGCGATGGCATCCTCAAGCGGCGCCGGAAAACGGTGTTCAGGCGCCAGCCCGTAATTGATCGCGAGCACACGGCAGCCGCTTGTGTCTGCTATTCGCGCGATCAATTCGCGATGCGAGGACACCGATCCGAGACGAAATCCGCCGCCATGGAAATAGAGAATAGCCTTGTCATGATGGGCGTCGCTGCCCGCAATCCATTCCCCGTCGACACCGCCGGCGGAAACGCGCTCATATGACACCGCTACAGTGCAGGGTTGAAAGGCGGCATCCCAATCCGATCGCATCTGCGCAACCGGCGTGTCCCGGCTCCAGCCGCGATAGACGCGCCGAATGCGCTCGATCACGAGGTCGAGCGGAACCGCCGCAATGTTCTCGCCTGCGCGCGCCATGCTATCCGCCCAGTCCCATACCGCCGGACACGCCGATGGTCTCGCCGGTGATATAGGCCGCCTGATCGGACGCCAGGAACAGCGCCGCGGCCGCAACCTCTTCGGGCTCGCCCAGCCGCCGCAACAGAGTTGAGTCGGTCATGGCATGGAGAACCTTGTCGCCGCCCTTGGCCACCGCCCGTTCGAGCATCAGGGTGCGGATCGGCCCGGGAGCGATGGCATTTGCGGTGATTCCATAGCGTGCATTCTCGCGCGCGATGCTTTTGGTAAATGAGATGACGCCGCCCTTGGCCGCCGCGTAAGCCGCCCCACCCTTCGATCCCAGCCGCGCCGCTTCGGATGCGATGTTAATGATCCGCCCGAAACCGGCCGCCTGCATTGCAGGCAACGCGGCGTGGGTGCAGGCCAGGACCGAAACCAGATTGATCGCGAGCAGCCTGCCCCAATCATCCGGCGTCGTATCGGTGAAGAACGCGTGCTGATCGGCGCCGGCATTGTTGACCACAATATCAAACGGGCCGTGCCGCGACATGACCTGCTGCGCCATGCTGGCGTCAGCGACGTCGAGCTGTGCAGCGGTCGCACCCACCTGCCCGGCCAGATCAGTCGCGCTGGCAAGATCGAGATCGGCGATGACGACGAGGGCTCCGGCGGCGGCGAAGGTGCGCACGATCGCAGCCCCAATGCCCTGCGCTCCGCCAGAGACGAAGGCGCGGCGGCGGTCGAGCCGTCCGAAAGGCAGTGCGCCGGAGGCCGGCACCTCTCAGCGTCCCGTAAAGATCGGCTTGCGCCGTTCGATCACCGCAGCAAGGCCTTCGCGGGCGTCAGCCGTGCCCGACAGCTCGGATACGGTCCGCGCCTCCTCCGACAGGCACTGCTCGATGCTGATGGCAGTCCCGCTCCAGACCAGACGCTTGGTCGCAGCAAGCGCCTTCGGCGCGCCGGCGGCCAGTTCCCTCGCCATCGCCAGCGACGCCTCTGCGAGTTGTTCGTCAGGAACGACCTTGGTGACAATACCCAGATCCAGTGCTTCGGCCGCGCCGATCACGGGATTGGTCAGCAGGATCGACATCGCGCGGCGCAAGCCGACCAGCCGCGACAAGGTGACGGAAACGCCGGCGTCAGGCGCCATGCCGACGCGGGTCGCGCCCGCAAGGAACTTGGCTGACGCACCCGCGATGACGATATCGGATGCGCAGACCAGGCCAAAGCCGCCGCCGCCAGCGGCAAAGCCTTGCACCGAGGCGATCACCGGCGCCTCCAGCCGCAACAGCCCCGTCACTGCGTTCTGCAGATAGGCGGTCGCCTGGCGAATGTAGTCCGGGAGTTTTTCGCCTTTCGACGCGAAGGCGTGAACATCGCCGCCGGCGCAGAAGTTCTTGCCCTCGCCAGTAAGCAGGACCGCGCGCACGTCTGGCTGGCCATGGCAAACCATGATGGCGTCGCACAGCGCCCTGAGCAGCTCGATGCTCATTCCGTTCGCCGCATCGGGACGATTGAGCCGCAGGCGCGCGATTCCGTCGGCGATATCAAGCAGAACTGGCCCCGTTTCGATCATGGTGAGGTCTCTTTTCTTTTCCGCGGCCAGTGAAAAATCTAGATCAGGAACGACAGTGTGAACAGCGCCTTCTCGTTGTTGACCAACGTGACCTTCTTGTACGCCATTCGCAACTCGCCATCGACGTAGCGCAGCCGATACGCGTTCCGCGCCGCCCAAATGGTGTCGTCACGAAGACTGGATTCGAACACCAGGCTATTGCTGGCAACCGCGATATCGCCGCCGCTCTGCTCGTCCAGCAATTCGATATTCGACACGATCCGGCGCAGCCGAGATTGCGGCGTCTGGGTATGGCGCTTGCCGGTCAGCAATTGTTTGATGCGCAGCGAAATCCGCGAACGATTGTCGTAGATAATCGACATTTCCTTTTCGGGATCGATATCAGCCCCGTTTGCTGGCACCCAATAGACGCCGTCATCGGTCCACAGGGCTTCCCAAGCCTCATATTGATGTTCGTCCTGTAATCGTGCCTCCTTGTAGATGAAGGCCGTCACGGCGCTCATTAGCGTAGTGCTGCTTTCACGCGCGAGCATCACCTCGCCTCCATCAGGCTGCGGTAGTGGCGCCAGATGCCTCGAGACGGTATCTCGTCCGTGACGTGGCCCACCTTGAAACCGTCCGCGTCGGTACTTTCGCGCCGCTCGCCACGAGCAAGG
>Ga0137409_10007348_pt1 | contig 11346 bp, 10 predicted proteins | sample CZODoug1_16funga_FD_122059 | JGI IMG/M metagenome (GOLD analysis project Ga0137409, IMG submission 122059) | Vadose zone soil fungal communities from Angelo Coast Range Reserve, California, USA - CZODoug1_16fungal (Hybrid Assembly) | ecosystem: Environmental > Terrestrial > Soil > Vadose zone... | reverse complement strand
CAGATTATGGCGGAGTGAGGCAGGGCATGATGGCGCGCAGTGTCAAAAGCCGTCTGGGACAACTGCTAGGCATCTTGCAAGAGACCTATCCAGACGCGCGTTGCGCCCTCAACTTCACCACGCCTTTGGAGTTACTCATTGCGACGATCCTCTCGGCGCAGTGCACCGATGTCCGGGTCAATCTTGTGACGCCGGCGTTATTCCAGAAATATCGGACCGCGGTTGACTATGTGGCGGCAGATCCTGAGGAGTTAGCGAGGGATATTCAGTCCACGGGCTTTTATCGTCAAAAAGCTCGTGCCATTCAGCGCTGCTGTGCGGCCCTCGTGCAGCAGCACAATGGCGCTGTGCCAGACACTATGGAGGCTCTCGTGGAGCTTCCTGGGGTAGGGCGGAAGACGGCCAATGTGGTTTTGGGGAATGCCTTTGGTCGTCCCCACGGTATTGCAGTAGATACGCATGTGCAGCGCCTGGCGCGACGTCTGGGATTGACCACCGAGACAACCCCCGATAAAATTGAGCGAGATTTAGTCGCGTTAGTGCGCCGGAAAGACTGGACACTTTTTTCGCATGTGCTTATCTCCCACGGGCGGACTGTATGTAAAGCGCGTGTTCCCCAATGTGCAGCCTGTCCCGTGCACCACCTCTGTCCCTCGACTCGCCACGAGGGTCCCGGGTAGCGATGGCACACTACGCAGATGTAGATATACTCTCTTACCTAATGGTAACAGCGCATGGATGACAAGCGTGGAGATAGGAAGCAGTTCAACCCGGGGCACAAATCTTCCGTCCGTGATACCAGTAAAAAAACCACAGGTTTTGCAGGGCTCGATCCGACAAAAGTAGGTTTAGAGGGGCCAGGGTGGCTCTCTACCTCACAGCCGCTGACTGAGATATCTCCTGCGCCGGCATTACCCTCTGATGCTGCAATGCACCCATCGTCAGACGTGCCTCCAGAGCCGCGCACGATTTTAGAAGGCATGAAGGTCGTATGCATCTGCAAAGGCATCAAAAAAAGTGTGTTCTGGAAAGTGCTCGATATAGGGGTGGGGACCAAAGAGGAAGTGAATCGTCTTACTGGTTCAGGAAGCGGTGGCTGCCAAGGGCGTCGTTGTGGACCACGTATTCTAGAAATGCTCCGCAACCTTGCAAAATAAGCTGGGCGCTACGCCTGCGAGGCGCGCGGAGTTGAGATAGAGTAGGCCAAGCAGCATGGAGTGTATCTGCTGTAAAGGAAGGCAGTCATGTTCAGACGACAGAAACTCTCTGAGGCTCAGGTAAATGAGACCTTAAAAACGGTAAAATATCCAGGGTATACGCGCGATATCGTCTCCTTCGGGCTGGTCAAAAGCGTGCAGGTCCACGGGCAGGATGTTGACGTTGTCGTGCAGATGACCACAAACCAGCCGGATGTGGCGACGAAAATACAGCAAGCCACAGAAGAGGCCCTCCGTACCCTCCCGGGTATTGGGACAGTGCAGGTGCAAGTACGCCTCAAAGACCAAGTGCTCAAGGAGCAGGGGCTCAAGGAGCAGGGGCCAGCAGAGGGCCAAACGCAGCACCAGGCAGCCCCTCATGTGGCGCCTCTCCCGGGTGTACAAAATATTATCGCCGTGGCCAGCGGGAAGGGGGGAGTAGGGAAGAGTACCGTAGCGACCAACCTCGCCGTGGCCCTGAGTATGGCAGGGTTGCGTACGGGACTCCTCGATGCTGATATTTATGGACCAAGTATTCCTCTGATGATGGGGATACATGATAGACCGCAGGTCACGAGTACCAACCGTATTTTGCCCTTTTTCAACCATGGGGTCAAAATGCAGTCCTTGGGATTTTTCTTGGGAGAGAATGCTCCGGTGATTTGGCGTGGCCCTATGGTCATGCGCGCCGTGCAGCAGCTCTTGCAAGATACGGAGTGGGGTGAACTCGACGTCTTGGTAGTGGACCTCCCTCCTGGTACTGGGGATGTCCAACTCACGCTGGCCCAAACGGTCCCGCTCACTGGAGCGATACTCGTCACCACGCCACAGGACCTGGCATTATTGGACGTCAAGAAGGGTGCGGAGATGTTCAAACAAGTGGAGGCTCCCCTCCTTGGGATCGTTGAAAACATGAGCTTTTTCACGTGCCCTGATTGTGGGAAGGAGACGGAGATTTTCCGGCGCGGCGGGGGACAGAAGGAAAGCGAACGTTTGGGGATTCCCCTCATCGGGCGTATACCGCTCGACCCAGACGTCTGCGATGCTGGTGACACTGGCGTGCCTGTTGCCATTGGCCACCCTGACACGCAAGCAGGGGCAGAGTTCCATAAGATTGCTGCCGCTGTGGTGGAAATTCTCAGCCAAAGCCGGCGCCGTGCGGCCGTAAGGATTATTAATTAAAGGGGCACCCTGGCCTGCCATACATACAGAAGGCAGGCCAGGGCGAAGAGAGACTGGTCAGTTTTCTAAAAAGCTCCGCAAGTGGTTGCTGCGGCTGGGGTGTTTGAGCTTGCGGAGGGCCTGTGCTTCAATTTGCCGGATACGCTCGCGAGACACCCCGAAAATCTGGCCCACCTCCTCGAGCGTATGCGGGGGGTCGTCCCCGAGACCGAAGCGCATACGCAAAATACGTTCTTCCTTTGGGCTCAAAGTATTGAGCATCTTGTGGATCTTCTCTCGCAGGTCACGATTGATCACCGCTTCCAACGGCGAGGTCGACTTTTTATCTTCGATGAGCGCCCCCAGCTCAGTATCCCCTTCCCCAACATGATTTTCCAGGGACACAGTGCGTTTGGCGACTTTGAGGGTATTTTTGACTTTCTCAACCTGCAGCCCGGTATCCTGGGCGATCTCTTCCGGTAAGGGTTTACGCCCCAATTCGACCGTGAGGGATTGCGAGGACCGCACCACTTTGTTCAGAATTTCGATCATGTGGACCGGAATACGAATGGTTTTGCCTTGTTCAGCAATCGCCCGTGTAATGGCCTGGCGAATCCACCAACTGGCATACGTACTGAACTTGAAGCCGCGGTGGTAATCGAATTTGTCAACCGCACGCATCAAACCGATGTTGCCTTCCTGAATGAGATCCAGAAAAGACAAGCCGCGATTGATATATTTTTTCGCAATACTCACGACCAGGCGGAGGTTGGCTTCGACCATTTCTTTCTTCGCCTGCTTCAGGCGCTCTTCAATAGGCTCAAGGCCGGTAATGAGGCGCTCGATCTCCACGGGATCAGCAAAAAACTCCTCCAGAACTGGCCGGGACATGCCTGGACCACTCCCGCTCCCGAGGATCCGCTGCAGAGGCGTATTGAGCGTATGTTCTAAAGCAAGGCTTTGCCGCGCTACAGACATATTGTGATAACGCTCTTTCGCTTCTTCAAGCACGTCTCGGAGCAGAGAGATTTTGAAGTTGAGGCTTTTCAAACTCTTCAAGAGCCCATCTGCAACAGCGACATCCCTCGCCGTGCTCTGCGGCTTGGACGCGCATGGCTTTGGTTCGAACTCCGCGAGTGCGTCCAGCAGATTGTGGAGATGCTCTTGCGGGTCAGCCGGCACTTTATCGGCGTCCTCAGAAACCTCTGCCAGCGTGAGTTTGCCTTCCTGCAAACGCTTACGAATGACGCGCAGGATGCTTACCAAAAGAGAACTCTGGAGTGCAAAGACAAGATGCTCCATCTCGGCTTGCTCAATGCGTTTGGCGATTTCAACTTCGCCTTTGCGATCGAGCAATGGCACCGACCGGATCTCTTGAAAATAGACCAGAACAGGCTCGTCGGTCTTCTCTTCATAGCTGGGTTCTGGCGCTGACGACCGCTCATGCTCAGAGACCTCTTCATCCCCTGGCTCAGCCTCCTCCAGCCCGTATTTCTCCGGCAGGGCACCATCAGTGTCCAGATCTTTGTGCTCAAAAAGCGCGAAAAGATCTTCGGCCTCCTCCGCCTCCTCTGGAGCGTCAGCCATCTCCAAGTCTGCGAGGGGGAGATCCTGGGGAAAGAGGCCCTCTGGCAATTCAGGCACCGTTTCCAAATCCGACTTTTTCAGCTTTTCCTTCATCAGGTACTCCGTGACTCACCAAGCAGTTCGACTTGGATAGATCGATAGCTCTAGACCTCTTCCCTCTACCTCCCAGGGAGGCGGCCCCGTTATACTCTTTGTAGTCTATAGACTGCCTCTTATCCGGAAGAGCACTCATGATCTTCTCGGATGAGAAGGCTATCTCAGAGAATGCAGCCTGAGAGTGCTTGCGCAACCTCGGCTGTCAGGTTGGATAATTCAGAGGAATAACCTTTGCAAGGTCTGACGCATCATCTACTCGTGTCCAAGATTCTCTGCTCTAGAGCCTCTAAGCGCTATATTTTCCCTCTCAAGGGGGACTTTGTAGCTTTGAAGAAACGGAAACGTAAGATCAGGGCATGATATCAAGACAATATATATCTCCAAAGGATTGGTGTCAATCGACCTCGCCAAAAAATATCGATCTCGTTCTGAACATTCCTTAGTAACCCTCGTTCACGGCATAAGAGCCAAAGACAGGAAAAGAGTTGCTAGGTTCACCTATACACCCTGTACAATATAAGTTACCATACTAGATCTCATTTACCATTGTTAGAGGTGTAGGGTATATTCCTACCAACATATGCTTCACGAGTGCTCTTGTCTCTCGATATGAAGGAGTCACACATTGGCACACGATGTGCGTCCATTTGCGTTGATCGTTCTTGATGGTTGGGGGCTGGCTGCTGCTGGCCCACATAATGCTATTAGTCAAGCGCACACGCCAACATTCGATCGACTCTACCGCTGCGCAGCGTGGACGTCTCTTGAGGCATCTGGAGAGGCGGTAGGTTTACCGCCTGGACAGATGGGGAGTTCAGAGGTCGGCCATCTGAATATTGGCAGCGGGCGCGTAGTGTACCAAGACATGGCGCGCATTAGCAAGTCGATTCGCGAGGGCGATTTTGTACACAATCCTGCCTTGCAACGGGCCATGCAGATCACACAAGAACGCTCTGCTGCTTTGCATCTGTTTGGCCTGCTTTCCGATGGCGGTGTGCATAGCCTCCAGAACCACTTGTACGCACTTTTAGGCATGGCGAAGACCCATGCTCTCCCCCGTGTATTTGTGCATGCGTGTCTTGATGGCCGCGATACTCCGCCCCAGAGTGCTGTCCACTCTATGACTGCTCTCAAGGAGGCCATGCAGCGTCAGGGTATCGGTGCAGTGGCGACAGTCATGGGGCGCTACTATGGTATGGATCGCGATCAGCGCTGGGAGCGTACAGAAAAAGCCTACCAGGCGATGGTGTATGGGCAGGGGCGTGAGGCTACCGACGCGGTCGCAGCTATTGAGCGTTCGTACAGCGAAGGCGTCACGGATGAATTCGTGGTGCCCGTGGTGCTGCGTCAGACTGACGGCTCTCCTGTCGGTACTATCCAGGATGACGATGTCGTGGTCTGTTTCAACTTCCGGGCCGATCGGGTCCGACAAATGACCCGCGCCCTGACCGACCAGCACTTTACTGGTTTTCCGCGTCCACAGCGACTGGCAGCGCACTATACATGCTTGACGCACTATAGCCCAGATTTTGACCTGCCTGTGGCCTTCCCGCCGCAGTCGCTCGATGACATCCTGGCTCAGGTCTTCGCCCAGTATGGCATCCACAATCTGCGTGTGGCTGAAACGGAAAAATATGCCCACATGACGTATTTCTTTAACGGAGGTGTGGAAGCGCCTTTTGCTGGAGAAGACCGTCTGCTAATCCCTTCGCCAAAAGTGGCGACCTACGATTTGCAACCTGAGATGAGTGCCAACGAGATTACCGAGGCGGCTGTCGCGCGTTTGCGTGCGCGGCAAACTGAGGCGGTCATCCTCAATTTTGCGAACGCTGATATGGTGGGGCATACGGGGGATTTCCCCGCCACCGTACGGGCTGTTGAGACGCTTGATACCTGTGTGGGACGCCTAGTCGAGGCGGTGCAAGACCTCGGCGGCTGGGCTGTCATCACGGCGGATCACGGCAATGCGGAGCAGATGGTTGATCCTGTCACCAACGCTCCACACACGGCCCATACCCTCAACCCTGTACCATTTATCCTCTGTGATAACACGTTCCATGGCACCTTGCGCCAGGGAGGAGCCCTCTGTGACATAGCGCCGACGGTTCTCGGTGTTATGGGATTGGCAAAAAATGAAGCAATGACGGGTGTCGATTTGCGTCTGCCCTCGTGAGGAACTGCAAGACATAACAAGCACAAGGGGTTGTGCGTACATCACAACCCCTATTCCTGACCAGATGACACGGATCACAGGCGCTTGCTTTATCCCTTTTCGCCACAGAAATGGGCGCAGACCCCATGGCTACCAAGCAACGGGCGGCTGCAAAGGCGGCCACTGCGGTGCAAGAGCGGCTTGAGCAAGTACAAGGACAACGAGAGAGGGGCGCGCCTCAACCCCTGTGCACTCCCTTTGTCGTGTGTTGCTCTCACATGCGCCTATCCCGATCAGGGAGGATGATGTCCGCACCAGCGCGATGCACGAGCACGGGCACGACCGTCTTCGAGAGATGTTCAATGCCAGCAAAGCCTCCTAACATCGGATGATCCCACCGCAAGCCAAAGTAGCGGTGGGCTGCCACCGACATCTTCAACTGCAAGACAAACGCACGAACCCAGAGCTTGCGCCACCATGGCAGCTCTGGATCTACCATGATTTCTTCTTCACCGATCTCAATGTTTGCCAGCGACAGATCGAGATGCTGCAGCTCCGGATGGGCGTTGGCCTCTTGCAAAATGCTGGGCACATCCGGTTTTTGCATAAACCCGAAATGGGCCACAATCGTCCAGACATTGGCTCCCAAGGAGTGGATGGCATACTGCTGGTCCGGCTCGACGACCGGGCGACGTTGCTGAGCAATCGTGAGCAGGAGGAGATTTTTGGCCACGGTGCCATGCCGCTTTAGATAGGCCCGCAGGACCACCGGGACCCCATCCGTCTCCTTCGAGACCGGTCGCGAGGTCATGAAGACATCCGTCCGCTCCGCCTCTTTCAGGTCACGGGTGTTCTCATGCAACACCCCGCCATGGTCAATCAAGCGTTGCTTCAAGGCGAGGAACCAGCGCATGTCTCTGTGGGCCGCAAACCCGGCATACGCCTGGGCCAGCAGTGCATGCCGACCCCAGTGATAATTGGACATGGCCACAAAGAGGCCCAGGCCAATGGCGAGTGGCACAAACCCGCCTTCCAGAAATTTCAGGGTATTGGCCAGGAGAAACATGCCCTCCAGCCCCGCAAAACAGCCGAAGAGCAGGCTGGCCCGCCACACGCGCCAGCGCCAGCGCAGGACTGCCAGTGGAATCATGGCCAGGGAGGTCGAGAGCATCACGCCGGAGACGGCCAGGCCATAGGCCGAGGCCAGGTGCGAGCTGGACTGAAAGGTAAAGATCAGCACCAAACACCCGGCACAGAGCAGCCAGGTGAGCGACCGCATATAAATCTGCCCCGCATGTTCCGTGCTCGTGTGCGTAATGTCCATCCGTCCGCCGTAGCCCATTGCGATGGCCTGCGCTGTGAGCGAGTAGGCGCCGGAGATCAGTGCCTGGCTCGCGATAATGGTGGCCATGGTCGCCAGACTCACCATCAGGATGAGAGGTCCCGTCCCGGGTACCACGGCATTGAAGGTCGCATAGAAAACATGCAACCGGTCGGGCAGCGCGCCCCCACCTTCCAGATGCCCGAGCAGAAAGGCGCCTTGCCCACAGTAGTTGAGTAGGAGGCACGGGTAGGTGAGCCCCAACCAGCCCACCTGAATAGGCAGACGACCAAAGTGCCCCATATCTGCATACATGGCTTCCCCGCCAGTGACCGCTAGCATAACAAACCCGAGGACTACCAGACTGTGTGACCATCCCAGCCCGGCCAGAAAGGTGAAGCCGTACACAGGGTTGACGGCCAGGAGAATCTGCGGATGCCGCCAGACCAGGACTGCCCCACACAGGCCGATACTGACGAGCCACAGCACCATACACCAGCCGAACCACAACCCCACCCTGGCCGTCCCTGTGCGTTGCACCGCGAAGAGTGCCAGGACAATACCCGCGGCAATCCAAATGACATAGGGCTGTAACCCCGCCGTAATGTACTCCAGACCTTCGACGGCCGACAAAATAGAGATCGCGGGCGTAATCAGCCCATCGCCATATAACAGCCCTGCCGCCAGAATAAGCATGCCGGTCACCAGGCCCGCGCCGAGATACTTCACGCCACTGAGTAGCCCTAAGAGCGCAAACACACCGCCCTCGCCGTGATCGTCGGCATACAGCACAAAGCTAATATATTTGATCGTAATTAGCAGGAGCAGGGCCCAGAAGATGAGCGACACGGCACCCAGAATATTGTCCCGCGTCATCGGCACCTGGCCGTACGTATGAGCCCCAAAGAAAATCTCCCGGAGAGTGTAGAGGACGGAGGTCCCAATATCCCCATAGACGACCCCGCAGGCCCGCACGACGAGCAAAGCAAAGCCAACACTCACCAATGTGCGTCCGCTGGCCGTATGCTGGTCGGCTGGTCCACTGACCGCGGTACCAAACAACCGCATCGCTCTTCCTTTCAGAAAGAGGATAAGACAAGGCCAGCAGGTACGCTCTCCGTTCAAATCGTGGCTGTCGTCCGTGCACAGGCGTGAAGAGGTTGCATCACCATGCACGCCAGGAGTACATCACCTCGCGGAGGAGCAAACACACCAGCAAAAGAAGACCCCACAGCACAAAGGGCTGTCGCCGCAACAGCCTCCATGGCACCGGAGGACTCTGATGATAGGCTTCCCATAGATTCGGTAAGGACGGTTCCTCTCCCCGCGGGGCGTGCTCCGCCGCCGCACGCCATGCCGCACACGGCAGTGCAATGCCGGCAAGAGACTCTGGGCAGGGGCGAGTGGCTGTCACGAGGTTCCCAAGGGGTTTGTTACACAGCACACACGTATCTTCCATTGGATGTGCCTTCTGAGTCAAAGGCCTCCGTTGTCCTGGTATGAGACGAGGACGTACAATCCTCCCGGCCTCCAGACGTCGGAGCAACGGTTAAGGATAACTTTGGGACGTATGCGCTCCCTTCCGTGCATGCGTGGTCACGAGATCATGGGAGGTGAGTAGCAGAGGGATGTGCCTCATGCTCGTAGTGCACGCGCCTGAAGTTGCCATTTTAGCAATTATATGAATATTGAGAATCTATTACAGCAAAAAGTGCATATTGCTGCTGTGCTGTGACATGAAATATGCCTATGATGTGTGCCCAAGGAGCGAGCAACGCCGGCTATCTGCAGGATTTTTGCAGGTAATGGAGATGGTGCGATGGAAACCTTTGGGCAACGGTTGCGTGGGTTTCGGAAAGCCTCTGGCCTCCACCAGGAGGAGTTGGCGGCACGCGTCGGGCTGCCAACCACGGCTATTAGCAAGATAGAAAAGGGCACCCGTGACGTCACATTAGCGGAAGCGCAGGCGCTCGCGCGGGTCCTCCATATGGATCTCGGCACCCTGGCCGGTGGGCCGGAGGAGGGGCTCGGAAGCACACTCCACCGGCTGGTCATAGCCTGCTCTGTCGAGGGCCGGCACGACGCTATTGGTCTCTTACGTGGTCTAGCGGATGTGCTCGAAGGGAGCCTGCCGGATGCGCCGGGGGGTGACGAGGAGGCCCACATGGGCAACGGCCTCGCCCAGCAGACCGCGATGCGCTACATCGAGCACGACACGGGACCGCTACACCACAGTGTTATGCGCTCGAATGCCTTCGCAAGGGCGTGGGGGCGAGGCGTCGCTCGGGCCCACCGCGCCATGCGATGGCCTCCTATGCTCCCCCTGAGTCTTGTGCTAGCCCTCGGCGTGTTTCTCCTCGATATCTCCCTGCCACTGGGAGTCGTCGTCGGCATTCCTCATGTGGCCGTGGTGGCCCTGGCCGCTTGCGCCCTCCGGTGGCGCGCGGCCGTTGGCGTCGCTCTCGGCTGCACGGGGCTCACCTTCCTGGGCTTTGTCGGCTCGCCCCCCGGCACCCCCGCGTGGTTCGATATCACCAATCGGGCCTTGGCGCTGGGGACCCTGTGGGTGACAATGTTCCTTGTCCGCCGCTTCCAGGGTGGGGCGCCGACCCTCCGTCAGCCCCACACCAATGGGTATGCATCCCTGTGGAGGTAAGAGTGGCTCGAGGCGCCCTCTCAGGGCGCCTGGTACATTCCCGTACCGCGGTCCCCATTTTCATCCTCAGAAGGCTGTACTGGTCTGCGCACCATCTCCGGAGGCAAGCACCGGCCATCTCTACGCGATCCGTATGCCCTTGGGCTCACGCTGGCAGCCTGCCCCGTGGGTGTTACCGTGGCGCTGGTGTCACGGTGCGGGGCAGCGTCAGCTGAATGGCATGCAGGCGTTGCGCAGTTTGCGCATAGAAAAAATCAATCCGGAAGTCCACCATGTCCAGATAGAGTACCCGGTATGTTTCTTGAACAGCCGGCGCTCTCTGATCCTCGTGCACCAGCGCTGCGGCCTGTGCCTGCGGGTCACTTTTTGGCTCCCACTGGCGAAATTCTGTTTCGATCCGTTGTGGCGTCCAGTCCTGACTCACCTGTTTCGAGAGACGCCCTGGAAAGGGCAGAAAAAACATGCCCGCCTTCGCATCCCAGGTTTTGGTCAGGTAAATGCGCACGCGCCAGCACTGCAGGGGTGACTGTTCCCTGGGTTGCTGCATCTCAAAGGAGATGCCTAAGGTATGATACTGCATGTGCGTCCCCTGGCCCTCCTGGCGGCGTTTCTCCGGATCCTCGATGGCAGAAGGGGGTCCAAACATGCTGCGCATCGTCTCCACAGTCATCGCCGAGAACCGCGTGCCATTGATCTCCCCGCGATATAAGTTCACAATCGCCACTTCCGGCGCAGCATTCTCGGCATGGACGCCGAGCGCCAGCAGACACCCAAGCCAGATCAACGCCCAAGCGGCGCCGGCAGACTTACCCTTGGAACCCATGGCACTCCTGATCTTGAGAGGGGGTCGGTCGCATTACTCTGCCTCACTCCAGGGTCACGCGAGCCGCTCTTCCTACGCGAACGGTCTGCTGCCGTCCTTAACTGACGATCTCATTGCGCCCTTGTAAGTGCTCGATGTGGGCCTGCTTCAGTTGCGCGGTCTCCATGGTTTCGCCACGCAGCATCCGTTCCGTTATCTCCAAGAGATGCTGGGCCGCGATCAGGCGGGGCATCAGGACATAATCGGCCCCCTCGGCATACATCTGTAAAGCACGCTGAGGGTTTTCCGCCGTGACGAGCATTTTCGCGTGCGGACAGAGACTTTGAATATGTTTCATCAGGCGCAGATTGTCTG